>ERZ869909.900-NODE-900-length-28008-cov-7.209982_pt1 | contig 28008 bp, 14 predicted proteins | sample MGYA00520892_ERZ869909 | MGnify/ENA primary metagenome ERZ869909 (study PRJEB32215, sample SAMEA104723947) | bioreactor metagenome | biome: bioreactor; feature: anaerobic bioreactor; material: water | place: China | collected 2015-03-12 ...
GGGAGGGCGACCTCGACGACCGGGTGCCTCAGGGACGTGATCCCTCGGTGGCCCTGCTCGCCGTAGACCTGGGCCTGCGCGCAGGACTCGCGGGCTTCTCTCGCACCGGGCAGCTCGTGTTCTGTCGCTCCACGCACTTCCCGTCCCCGGCCCGGATGAAGGTCGCCATCCCTGGGATCCTGGCGCATTACCCTGCCTTGCAGCGGCTGGCCCTGGAGGGTGACGCGAATCTCGCGCGGCTCTGGCGGCAAGCCGCTGAGAGGCGCGGTATCCGCGTGCATCAGCTCCCCGCCGAGGTGTGGCGCCAAGGGACGCTGCTTCCGCGCGAGCAGCGGCGGGGGGACGACGCCAAACGCGCGGCGCTCGTGCGCGCGCGCCAGATCATCAAGGACGCAGGGCTCTCGCCCCCCAAGACCCTGCGTCACGACGCCGCAGAGGCCGTCCTCCTGGGGCTTTTCGTAGCCCGAGCGGAGCTCACGCGCGCGACGAGCACGAGGCGGCACAGCGGAGGGGGGTGAGCCTGCACGTCGACCCCCTTCCCGCGCGCCGAGCACCTGCACCTGCATCGCCGTCGCGGAAGGCGCCGCGGCGAGGGTCGTCCGGGGAGCGCGCGCGTCATCTCTGCAACAATTCTGTGCCGCTACCCCCATCCGCGCTTGCGCTTTGCGCGATGGGGTGTCACACTTCCGACTGGTCAGTCGGATGTTGTCTTGTCGCAAGGGGGGATCGTGATGGGAGCGTGGAGTCGCTTTGAACGACGCTGGCTGCGGGTCATTTTGGAGGCCATGTTTCCTTCCGGGGTCAGCGAGAGAGCGCCGCTCGGCGCGGCGGACATCCCCTTGGACGCGTACTTCGATGACCTCGAGCGCCAGCTCACCCCTCGGGTTCACCTGGGCGTGCGCGCCGCGATCTGGTTCCTGTGGTGGATCCCCGTGTTCTTCGGCCACTGGCGCCCCTTCGGCGCCCTGAACGAGGAGGGCCGCGAGGCTGTCCTCGAGCGGCTCCGCGAGCACCCGAACTATTATTTCCGGGAGCTCGCCCTCTTGCTGAAGACCGTCGGTTCCTTCGGGGTGTTGGGGACTCCGGAGGCGCAGCGCATGATCGGCCACCCGCGGCCGGATGCGACACAGCCCTCATGGCGGCGTGCTGCGAGCGCGCAGGCCGCGGCGCCGCGCGCGGCCCTTGGGGATCAGGGTGTAGCCATTATGGCGCGAGGCGGGGAGCCGCGGGGGAGGGTAGCATGAAGGGAATTACGCAGATTCAAGATCTTGGGTCCTCTCCTCTGGTGGAGGACGTCGCGGATGTCGTCGTGCTGGGCACGGGCGCCGGAGGCGCCACAGCCGCGCGCGTGCTCTCTGCAGCCGGGCTGGATGTCGTGATGGTGGAGGAAGGACCTTGGGTGCCCCACACGGAGCACCGGCTCGACATGTACTCCAGCCTCAAGTCCTTGTGGCGCGACGCCGGGTTCCAGGCTGCGGAGGGGCGTGCCGTGTCCGCGCTTTTGCAGGGGTCCTGTGTCGGGGGCTCCACGGCGATCAACAGCGCCATCACACACCGCTGTCCGGAGAAGATTCACCACATCTGGGGTGAGCGTTTCGGGGCCACCGAGCGCCTGACCTACGATCGCCTCAACGCGATCTGGGATCAGATCGACGCCGAGCTGCATGTCGCTCCGACCCCTCGTGAGGTGTACGGGCGCAACAACGATCTCATGACCGCCGGCTTTGAGGCTTGCGGCTTCAGCGTGCAGCCGACCAAGCGGAATGTCTCCGGGTGCCAAGGCACGGCGCGCTGCGGTCAGGGGTGCCCTACCCAACAGCGGCAGTCCATGAACGTGTCGTATGTGCCGCGCGCGCTCGCCTCGGGCGCGCGCCTCTACGCGACGTGTCGGGCCGAGCGCCTACTCGTCGAGGGAGGCCGCGGTGTGGGGATCGAGGGACGCTTCTGGGACCGTGAGGGTCGGCGTGCGGGCCCGCAGCTCCGGGTCCGCGCGCGGCGCGCGGTGGTCGTCGCTTGCTCGGCGATCCAGACGCCTCTTTTTCTGCTCGACCAAGGCATCGGCAAGCAGAGCGGGCAGCTCGGACGTAACTTTCAGAGCCACCCTGGGACGGCCGTGGCCGGCATCTTCGATGAGCCCGTGCACATGTGGTTTGGTGCGACGCAAGGTGTGGAGAGCCTGCACTTCTGGGAGGAGCGCTACAAGGTCGAGACCATCGCGCTGGCGCCTGAGATGGCGATGGTGCGCCTCCCCGGCTACGGGCGCAAGCTCGTCGATCAGGTCGGGATCTACCCGCACCTGGCCCTCTGGGGCGGCCAGGTGCGGGCTGAGGCCCACGGCCGCGTGCGCCGCGGGTGGACCGGGCGGCCCATCGTGACCTACACCATGACACCCACCGACTGTCGGCGGCTGAAGACGGTGCTGAAGACGATGGCGGAGGCCATGTTTGCAGCGGGTGCGCGTGCGCTCCAGCCCGGGGTCTACGGGTTGCCGGATCAGGTGACGACGATGGATGAGTTCAACCGCATCGACACGCTACCTGACGATCCACGCCTCTTTCACTGCATCCTGTCGCACCTCTTCGGGACGGCGCGCATGGGCAAGGATCCCCGCCAGTCCGTCGTGGACGTCGATGGGCGCCTGCACGAGCTGCAGGGCGTGTATGTGGCTGATGCCTCGGTGCTCCCGACGAACATGGGGGTCAACCCCCAGCACACGATTCTGGGGATCGCCTGGGGCATCGCCGAGGACATCGCCAATCAAGAGCGGCTCAAGGCGGCGGCCTAGCGCTGCCGGCCACTCTGACGTGCGTCGGAGCGTCGCATCGAGGGAGGTGGGCGCTGGCCGCTGCTGCAGCAGCCGCCGGCGCTAAGCGTCCAGGTAGCGGCGCTGGACGTGGCGCTTGTAGGCCGTCGTGGCGAGTCCGGCGCCCGTCGCTTCCCGCAAGATGTCTTGTGTGCTGACCGAGGAGCCGCGGCTGTGCACCTTGGTGCGCAGCCAGTGGAAGAAGGTCTCGAACTGGCCGGTGGCGATCTCGCTCAGCAGGGCAGGGTGGTCGTCTTGCATCGCCGCGAAGAGCTGCGCCGCGCTCAACGCTCCCAGGGTGTAGCTCGGGAAGTAGCCCCAGCCGCCGCTGGGCCAGTGGATGTCTTGCAGGCATCCGCGTCGATGGTCTGGGGCGCGCAATCCGAGCAGGCCTTCGAGCTCGTGATCCCAGGCGTCGGGCAGGTCTGCGATGTCCAAGGTCCCGGCGATCATGCGCGCTTCGAGCCGGTAGCGGAGGATGACGTGGGCTGGGTAGGTGACCTCGTCGGCGTCGACACGGATGAATCCACGCTCCACGTGGTGGACGTGGCGCAGGAGGTTGCTGACCTCCCAGGCAGGGCCGGAGGCGCCGAAGGCTTCTCGGGCCAGGGGAGCGAGGAAGGAGATGAACTCGCGGCTCCGGCACGCCTGCATCTCGACGATCAGGGACTGACTCTCGTGGAGCGCCATGCCGCGGGCGTGCCCGACGGGCTGGTGGCGCCACGCCGTGGGCAGGCCTCGTTCGTACTGCCCGTGCCCGGTCTCATGGAGGACGCCCATGAGGCTGCGCAGGAAGCCGTCGTCTTCGTAGCGCGTGGTGATGCGTACGTCGTCGGGTGTACCCCCGCAGAAGGGGTGGGTGCTTGTGTCCAGTCGCCCGTGCTCGAAGTCGAAACCCAGCAGGCGCATGAGGCGCCTGCCGAGCGCCTCTTGGTCGGCGGCTGGGCACCCTCCGGTGAAGGGCAGGGCGTCGCCTTGGCGTGCTTGCGCGTCGAGGATGCGGGGGAGGACCTCGGGCAGGAAGCTGGCGAGGTCATCAAAGAGTGGGTCGATCCATGCGCAGCGCGCGCCGGGCTCGAACTCCTCCATGAGTGCGTCGTAAGGGCTCAGGCCCATCTGCTCCCCGCGCGCCTGGCCCGCCTCGCGTTTGAGGTGGAGCACCTCCTCAAGCAGCGGGCGGAGGGCACTGAAGTCGTTGGTCTCGCGTGCCTGCCGCCACCGCATCTCACAGTCGTTGACCGCGCGTGCGGTGGCCTCGACGAGGCGACGGTCCAGGGCGCTCGCGAGGGTGTGGAGGCGCCGCAGCTCACGCAAGTTGGCGATCTGCCACTCTCCAGCCGGCGGGTCGACCTCGGCTTCATCGAGCCAGTCACAGACCTCGGGCCCTGTCAGGCGCTCGTGGACGATGCCTTCCAGGGTGGCGAGCTGTTCGCCGCGCGACGCGCTACCCCCTTTGGGCATCATGACAGCCGCGTCCCAGGAGAGGATGCCGAGGGCTCCTCGCAGCGAGGAGATCTCGTGCGCGCGCTCTTCCAAACGGTGGTATGCTCTGCTCACGGTAGGGCTCCTGTCGTAGAGATCAGGGTCTCATGGGTTGCGCGAGAAGACGCAGGGTCCGCCCCCGCAGACGTCAATGATGGCTCCCGTTCGGAAGAAGGTGTCCATCTGCAGGCCGACAGCGTCCACGCGGGCGTGCAAGCTGTGGGGGTCGCCGAGCCCGTCGTTGGGCGGGAAGTTCCCGTTGGTGGGCCAGGGGTTCCCGAAGTCGTAGAGGATGATGCCGGAACCATCGTGGGGGTAGGTTGCGGTCTCGACGTTCCAGGGAGTCCGGTCGCTGTCGTAGGGCACGAGGAGGGGGATCTCGATGAAGCTCCGCGCGGTGTGCTCGTTCGTGATGACCGCGACTTGGTAGTCGGCCTTGGAGAGCACCTTCAGTACGTTGCGCGGCGCCATGCCGGGGAAGGGGGTGTGTCGAATGCGGCGGACGTAGGAGGCGGGCTCCGTGTTGTCCCAGAGGAGCTGGACCAAGGCCAGCAACAGGACCCGGTCGCGTGCCACCGGGTAGGTCGTCGAGAAGAGCTCGATGAACTGGTTGAAGCCCGTAGAGCGCTGCAAGAGGGTCGCGTAGCTGTTCCCTCCCACCGCCAGAAATCCGCGAGGCACGTCCTCCGTCAGGGCCATGTAGGTTTGGCCAAAGATGGCCCCTTGCGAGCCACCGAAGTAGGTCGTGAGCTCGGGGTCGACGGTGATCGTGACGCCTGGCTCAAGCTCCAGCGCGGCCAGTTGGTGGCGCATGGCCCGCGTCACCAGGAGGTACTCGAGCATGCCCTGGTGGAGGCGGTCCGCCAAGAGAGGGAAGTTGCTGATGTTGCTTACGATCGAGACCGGGGCCTGGGCGTCTTCGCTCGACATGCCAGCGAGGTCTACCGCCGCGACAGCGTAGCCAAACTCCTGCGCCAGCCGGCCGATATGCCCTGCTCGGATCTCGTAGCGGTTCCCCAAGAGGCCGTGGCCATAGATCATGACCCCTACCGGCTCACCATCGAGGGCGCGCCACGGGACGCGCAGGTAGAAGGGGACGCTGCGGGTGCCTTCCGGCACGGGGTTGCGGCCGCTGGGATCAAAACGGAGATTCCAGCCTTGGGTCGCCCCGGCGCGCACGTCCCGCATGAAGTGCGGCGCCTCGAAGGTGCCTTCGATCTCAAGCGCGATGTGGGCGTTGACGCTCCCGCTCCCTTCGTCCTCCGCGCTGCGGCGGTTGCGACGCACCTGGTCGATCTGTAGGGTCGGCCCTTCGTTCCCGGTCAAGGCAAAGGCTTGCTGCACCATCGAGAGCATGATGCCGTGCAGGCCATCGCTGCTGCCCGTATGGAAGTCCCACGCGAGCTGCAGGTCCTGGCGGGCTAGGCCCGCTTCCTCGAGGCGCGCGAAGATGTCCTCAAAGCGCCCGCGCCGCCAGGCGAGATCCGGCGACGCCGCGCTCTCATCAGCCCGCAGGGCGGCGAAGGCGCTCGTCGGCTCGAAGAGCCTACCCTCGCCGTCGCGCAGGTCGCGCACCGCGACAATGTAGCGTGTGTTCTCTTCCAGGATCAGAGCGGGCCGCACGATCAAGGTGCGCGCGGTGGGATCAGGCTCGTGGAGATCCAGCTCCGCCCAGTAGGGCACGCGGGTGAGCCCATCCTCTTCCACGGCAAACCACTGAATCGGCGCGTCCGCTGCCACCGAGCGCTCAATGCTGTACTCCCCGGCCAGGCTCGCCATGTCCACGTTGGGAAAGCGCAGGAGCAGGGGTACGGTCAGCCCAAAGCCATCCAGCCGGCGGTAGGGCGTCGTGTCGAGCAGGCGGTTGCCGCGGGCCGCCGGGAGGGCTTGGGGAGGGAAGGCGAGGGTATAGCCTGTCGCGCGGGTCTCATCCGCTTCCAGGTAGCGTGACGATGGCCAGGGGAACGCGCATGCGCCCTCGTGGATCGGGTCACAGGGATCCGAAGGGCCGGGTTCCTCGACATCCACCTCTTCGCTCGTGTCGTTGCTATCGACCTCCTCCCCTACGTCCGAGTCAGGCGCGACGTCGTCTGGGTCCGAGGAGGTGTCCTCCGGAGCGGTGTCGTTGCTCACGTCCTCGAGCACGTCGTCCGGACGAGGGTCCGAGCTCGAAGAGTCCGACGAGCAGGCGCTGAGGCCAAACAAGAGGAGGGCCACGATGGCGCGGCATGAACGCATGGAGGACACCCGGGAGAGCGGTGGTGAGGGACAAGGACGCCGTCAGCGTCCGCGCTCCTCTCCCTAGGCAACTCTGGCGTGGCTGCCAAGCGTTGGCGCTCGTGGCGCCGCTTCGCGGGCGCCGCTGCGCCTAGCGTTCGACCTTGACGAAGCGCAAGGTCATGCGATCAGACTCACCGATCTCGAGGTAGCGCTCGCGGTCTTGGTCCCCGAGCCGCAGCGTCGGCGGCAGGGTCCAGACGCCCGAGGGGTGGTCACGGGTGTCCCGCGGGTTGGCGTTGATCTCGCTGCGTGCGTCCAAGCGGAAGCCCGCGGCCTCGATGCGTGCGATCACCCAAGCCTCCGGCAGATAGCCGCTCTCGATCGTCTCTTCCCAGGCGCTCCCCTCCGCGGCCCGGTGCTGGACCACGCCCAGGACGCCGCCAGGCTTGAGAGCCCTGTGCGCAGCCGCCAGGATCGCGTCGAGTGAGCCGCGCCGCTGCCAACCGTGCAGGTTGCGGAAGGTCAGGACGACGTCGGCGCTGGCCTCCGGGCCGAAGTCGAGTTGATCCGGCGGCGCGAAAAGCGTGCGCTGCACCCGCTCGAACACCGGGTTGCTCGCCAAGAGCGCTACAAACTGGCGGCCGACCTGCGTGAAGTACGCGTCCTCTGGCCCCTCAGGGTTGAACGACGCCGCGATGTACGTCCCCTCCGCGTGGAGCAAGGGGGCGAGGATCTCGGCGTACCATCCTCCCCCCGGTGAGATCTCGACCACCGTCGCGTCCGGGCGCACACCGAAGAAGGCGAGCGTCTCGACGGGGTTGCGGAAGGGGTCGCGCGCTCGGTTCTCCTCGCTGCGGACGGCGTGTAGAGCAGCCGCCTCAAGGGCTACGAGGTGAGGATCAGCCGCCGGGAGGGCTTCCTCCTCTGCGGGCGTCGGTGCGGCGTCCGCCGGTGCCGCCACTTCGGGCGCTTGGCTTGCGGCACAGGCGCTCAGCGCCAACGCGACGATCACGGCGCTAGCGAGCAGGCGTTGGTCAACACAAGGGGTCATGGTCACTCCTTTCAGGGGTGGAGAGAGCGCCGCGCTCTGGGCGGCCAGCAAGTCACCGGACGTCGGCACCCACCCAGGCGCTGTCAAGCACCCCGTGGGTCTCGGGACGCGGGCTGCAGGCCGATGGTGGGCGTTCGGTGAAGACGTTGCCACGGAACATCCACGACCCCCGAGATCCGCCCCCGCAAGCCGGATGGCCGCCTCGTGCTAAGCGAGGTCGGTGCTCTCAGCCGGATGGTCGGCGCGTTCCGCCGGGTGAATCTCTCGCGACTTGACAGCCTCCAGCCTCCAGCCTCCAGCCTAGAGATCGCCCTGGTGCGCGAGTGCCGTGCGGCGGAGAAGAATCTCCTCCTCGTGGAGCTCGTGGAGAAGGCTAAGGTGGAAGCGCGCTGGGTATCGGAGGTGCTCGAAGGTTTCGACGCGGTCTGGGACGTGATGACGCCCGAGAACCGCAGCCGGCTGGTGCGCCTGCTCGTGGAGAGAGTCGAAGCGGTCGCCGCCCATGGCCGCGTCGTGATCACGTTGCGCGACCCGCGCGGCCGTGTACCGTGCGAGGTGGACAACGATGCAGAGAGAAGGTGAGAATCCGAGGGTAATCGTGGGCCGGCTCCACCGCGAGCGGCGGAAGCACGGGGTGGCGCTGGTGGAGGCCCCGCGGAATAGGCTACCGCACCATCACCCGCAGGCGCTGCGCCTCGCGCTCGCCCACAAGATGGCCCAGGCGATCGACGCTGGCGAGTTTGCGTCCCAGGTCGGGCTCGCCGCCTGGCTCGGCTTCACACCGGCCTACATCAGCCAGATGCTGGACCTGGCGCTGCTGCCGCCTTGGGAGCAGGAGGAGGTGTTGGGGGTGGGCTGAAAGCTGCGTCGATCGAACGGCCATCCTACTGCTCGCCTGGGTCTCCCCGCCGGCCGCGAGCTACGACTGACCAGAGGGTGTGCCACCCACTTGAGAGACTGGTATGGGCGGAACATCATGGCCCTGCGGGCAGGTCAGCGGCGAGGGGGCGAGATGGGGTCGGGTGTCCATCTCAGCCAGCTTACGCTGACCGAGCCTCGGCGATCTTCGGCATGATTGAGCGCTGTCTGTGGAGCATGGTACGGTGCTCCCGCGTCGCCCAGTGCGCGCGAGCGGGAGCCTGCGTACTTCGCCCAGTTGGAGACGGTCCATGAAGGAGCAAGAGCCTTGGGTGTCCGTGGGCCAGGGCGCAAGGCACCCTGGCATTGCCGGGGACAGGGTCTACCGGTGGTTCGACGCGAATGGCCTGCCCGCCCACCCCATCGGCCGGCTGTGGAAGTTCAACCTCAGCGACAGCGACGAGAGGGTGTGCGCCGACGGGGCGGACGAGGATGAGTCGCAGTCCGGGGGGCGGAACGCATGAGCACGTTGCTTCCAGGCACCCAGGTCGAGGCTCGCGGCCTCCCGTGGGAGGTCGTCCACGCGGAACCGGCGGGCGAGCAGCATCGCTTCCGCCTGCGCTGCCTGCAGGGCGACCTTCAGGGCATGGAGGTCGACATCCTCCACCCCTTCGAGCCCATCCGCCCCATCGCCACGGACTTCGACCCGGCTCGTGCGGGGCGCCTGCGTCAGTGGCGCCTGTTCCACGACGCCTTCCTGCTTGAGCAGGCCCTCGGACCCTCCGCGCTGCTGGCTGTTCAGCCGGGCCGGCTCGACATCGCGCCCTACCAGCTCGTGCCCGTCATGCGCGCGCTGGGGATGAGCCGCCCGCGCCTGCTGCTCGCCGACGGGGTCGGGCTCGGCAAGACCATCGAGGCCGGCCTCATCATGGCCGAGCTCATCGCCCGGCGCCGCGCCCACCGCATCCTCATCGTGTCGCCCGCCGGCCCGCTCCTCGAGCAGTGGCACAACGAGATGCGCGAGCGCTTCGGCCTCCGCTTTGACCCCGTCCGTAGCGCCGGCGAGCTCCAGGAGGTGCGCCGCTCCCTCGTTCTCGGCGCCAACCCCTTCGACCACGTCTCCTACTGCCTGACCTCCGTCGACTTCGCGAAGCAGGAGAAGGTGCTCCAGGAGCTCGAGCGCACGGTCTGGGACCTCGTCGTGCTCGACGAGGCCCACCACTGCATGCGCCTGGGCGCGGCCGGCGACTGGGAGGACTCACGTCGCCGCCGCCTGGCCGAGGTGCTCGCCCGCCAAGCAGACGGGCTCCTGCTGCTCACCGCGACTCCCCACGACGGCTACGACGCCCACTTCGCCTCGGTGGTCGAGCTGCTCGACCCGAGCTTGGTCGACGGCCGCGGCGTCCTGCGCGGCGACCGCTACCGGCAGCAGGTGGTCCGGCGCCTCAAGGGTCACATCAAGGACCCGGCCACCGGAGAGCCCCTCTTCAGGACCCGCCAGGTGACGCCCTGCGCCGTACCCTTCGACCAGGGGGAGCATCCGGCCTTCGCCGCCTTCCACCAGGCGCTGCTCGCCGCCGTCGCCCCGCGGCTCCGCCAGGCGGTCCGCCAGCGGCGCTTCGGCGAGGTGCTCGCCTTCGTGGCGCTGCTCAAGCGCTCGGTGTCCACCGTCGCGGCCTGCCGGAACACACTGCGCGTCATCCGCGACCGCTACCGGCAGCTCGTCATGACCCAACAGGCCGAGACCGAAACACGGCGCCAGCGACTCAAGACCCTGCGGGAGTACCAGCGGCGCCTCGAACGCTACGGTGCGCTGTCCTTCGAGGAGGAGCAGGACCGCGCAGCGCTCGAGGCCGAGGACATGGCGGCGGAGCTGGCCGCCACCGGCCTCGAAGGCCTCGACGGGATCATGGACCGCATCGACGAGCTGCGCCGGGCACAGCGGCGCGAACGGGACCGAGGAAAGCGCGTCGCCTCGACCGGAGACGCACTCGACGCTCTGGTCGAGCTCGCCGAGGCCGCGCTGCCCGAGGATCCCAAGCTGCGGGCGGTCCTGGCCGAGATCGCGGCCATCCGTGCCGTCGAGCCTGACGCCAACGTCCTCGTCTACACCGAGTACACCGACAGCCAGGACGTGCTGGTCGACTTCCTGCGCGCCGCCCGTGAGCGCGGCACTCTCGCTGGCGAAGTCCTCGCCGTGAGCGGCCGACCGGAGCACGCCCAGGAGCGCACCACCATCACCGAGCGCTTCGCCTCGGAGGACGGTCTGGTCCTCGTCAGCACCGACGCCACGGCCGAGGGCCTCAACCTGCACGGCAGCTGCCACCACCTCATCCACCTGGAGCTGCCCTACAACCCCAACCGCCTGGAGCAGCGCAACGGCCGCATCGACCGCTATGGTCAGCGCGAGGTTCCCCAGGTGCGCTACCTCTACCTGACCGGCACCTTCGAAGAGCGCCTGCTCCTGCGCCTGGTCGCCAAGTACGAGCGCCAGCGGGCGCGGCTCACCTTCGTTCCGAACACGCTCGGCGGCATCACCACCGACGATGCCCAGACGGTGCGCCTGCTCGAGGGCCTCGCCGACGAGGAGGTGACGCTCTTCGCCCGACCACCGCACGAGATTCGCCAGATCGAGGCCGATAGCGACGAAGACGTGGGCACGCCGGCCTACCAGGAGCTGCTTGCCGAGGTCGAGCGCGCCATGGCCGGCTACGAGAAGGCAGCCAGGACCAGCGCCTGGCTGGGCGACATAGGCCTCAACGCCGAGGCGCAACTGGTCACCGAAGCCACCCGCGCCCGTGACGAGGGTGAGCGGCTCGGCGCGGTCGAGCTGATGGACTTCGTCTGCAACGCCCTGGAGGCCGACGCAGGCGGCACAAGCGCAGTCCGCCGCTCCGACGACGGGCACGGCGACGTCGAGCTCCGACTGCCTCCCGTCTGGACGCACGGGCTGCGCGATATCCCCGGCTATGACCCGGAGGAGCGGACGCTGCGCCTGACCTCCGACCGCAAGCGCACCCGCGACGAGGCCGGCCGCCGCCTCGGCTACCTCGGCCGTGCCCACCCCATCGTGCGGCGGGCCCTGGACCGCGTCCGCAACCTGCGCTTCGGCGAAGCCGATGCCTGGCTCGATCGGCGCGTCAGCGCGGTCGAGGTCGACGCCCACGAGCCGGCCATCCTGTGCACCTTCCTCGCCGTCGTCGACAGCGACCGGGGACACGAACTCGAGCGGGTCCTCGCGGTGCGCGTCACCGAGTCGGGCGCCTCCGAGGTCTACCTGGAGCCCGATGGCTGGAATGCCCTCGTGGAAGCGGGCCGTCCCGCGCCCACCCGTGACCTGTGGACGCAGCGTTTCGCGTCCTGGGCGCCCGCGGCCCGCAGCGCCGCGCTCGCTGCGGCGCGCGTTGCGTTCGCCGACCTGGCCGACGCCGCGCTTGCCGCGCACCGCGGGCTCATCAGCGCCGAGCAGCGAGAGCTCGACGCCTGGTTGCGCGCCCGCGCCGAGGCCCTGTGCGGTGAGGTGGTGCAGATCCAGGCCGACCTCTTCGGCAACGCACTCCTGCTCCCGCGGTGGCAGACCCTGGCCGAGCCCGCTGCACGGCTCGCAGCCTTCGCTACCGACGGCGCCAACACCCCGGCGTCGCGCCGCGAGGCCGACGGCGTGCTCCGCCTCTACGAGAAACGGCAAAAGGATCTTGCAGCCCGCGCAGACGCGCGCGTGCTCGATCCACTCCCGCTGGGCCTGCTGATGCTGGTCCCGAACGCTGGGATGGGAGGGGCGCGCTGATGGCTCTCGACCTGCGAGACTGCACCTTCTTCGGGCCGGCGCTGCCCGAGCCCTTCGTCAAGTTCCAGCTCGAAGCCGAGCTGAACAAGCGCAGGCTCCTGCCGAAGACCACCGGCAACGAGGGTCGCGCGCTCCAGGACCGCTGGGAGGTCTACCGCCGCAAGCTGCGAGCGTTGGGCGAGCAGGGTGGCGACCGCCGCGTCGCGAGCCACGTGCTCGAGCCCCTCGCCGAGCGACTGGGCTACGCAGGCCTGGAGCCCCAGGCCGAGGTCATCACCCGCGAAGGACCCGAGGACGGCGGCTGGCTCTTCACCGCCGAGGACGGCCGCAAGCTCCGCGCCTGGTCCGTGGCCCTGGGCACCGACCTCGACGCCCCCAGCCGTCGCGGGCGGGCCTACCGCTTCAGCCCGAGCCGCGTGGCCCAGCGCGTGCTGCTGGCGAGCGGCGAGCGCGTAGGCCTGCTGACCGACGGCGAAGAGCTGCGCCTGCTGCTCTGTGACCCTGCCCGGCCCGACAGCCACATCGCCGTGCGCCTCGATCGCTCCGGCGGCTGGCGCGCTGCGCGGGGCGTGCCGGACTCGTACCGGCTGCTGCTGGCGCTGGCCTGCCCCGACGGCGTGGCCGCTGCGCCTGAGCTGACCGAGGCCGCCCGCCTGGCCCAGAGCAGCGTCACGAAGAAGCTGCGGCTCCAGGCACGCCGCGCCATCGAAGGCTTCCTGCAGGAGCTGCTGGACCACCCGGACAACGCCGCCGTGCGCGCGGAGTGGCCCGACTCGGCCGAGCTGGCGCGGGCCCTGTGGCGCGAGGGTCTGATCCTCGTCTACCGGCTGCTCTTCGTCTTCAAGCTGGAGTCCTCCGCTGATCCGGCCCGCGCCTTCAGCTTCGCCGCCACGAGCCTGTGGCGGAACACCTATTCGCCCAACACCGCGCTCGCCCGTCTGGTGCGACGGGTGCTCGACGAGGGCGCCGACAGCGGCGGCTTCCTTGAGGCCGGCCTGCGCACGCTGTGGCGCATGTTCGCCGAGGGCATGAGCTCAAGCGAGCTGGAGATCCGCCCCCTGGGCGGCATGCTCTTCGGACACGACGCCACCCCACTGCTCGATCGGCTGACCTGGGGCGAACGCGGCGTCGCGCGCCTTCTCGACGCGCTTCTGTGGACGCCCGGCGACGGCAGGACCGAGCGCGAGCGCGTCCACTACGGCGCTCTCGACGTCGAGGACCTGGGCCGCGTCTACGAAGCCCTGCTCGAACTCGAGCCGGGCATCACCACCGAGCCCATGTGCCGCCTGCGCCGCGCCAAGCTCGAGGTGGTCGTGCCGGCGGCGCAGGGGGCGCCCTACCGGACCGACATCCCGGTGAGTGACCCGGACGATGACCAGGACGCCGACGCGGACGACAGCGACAACGACGCCGGCGACGACGACGCCGGCGAAGAAGACGAGGACGAGGCTCCGAAGCGCCGCGGCAAGGCGGCGTCCGGCAGCAAGACGAGGGTCCAGTTCATCGAGGAGATCCCGGCGGAGCGCTTCTTCCTGCGGGTAGGCCTCGGCCGCAAGGCGAGCGGCAGCTACTACACGCCGCACCCCTTCGTGCGCTTCCTGGTGCAGGAGACGCTGGAGCCACAGCTCGCCGAGCGCAGCCCGAAGGAGGATCCGCAGCCCGGTCGCATCCTGAAGCTCAAGGTGCTCGACCCCGCGATGGGCAGCGGCCATTTCCTGGTCGAGGCGTGCCGCTACCTGGGCGAGGCGCTCTACGAGGCCTGCCGGCTCTGCGACGAGCTGGCGGTACAGGCCGAGGAGCAGGCGGAAAAGGTCGAGGAGGCCGAACGCGAGGCGCTGCTCGCCCGCGCCGCCGAGCTGCGCAAGCGGGTCGAGGACCTGCCCGACCCCGACGACGAGCTGGTCGCCTACCTGCCGAGCCGCGCCGCCGAGGGCGAGGAGAGCGGCCTGTCGCAGCGCAAGGCCGAAGCCCTGTGCCGCCGCCTGGTGGCGGTGCACTGCCTCTACGGCGTGGACAAGAACCCGCTGGCCGTCGAGCTGGCCAAGCTCTCGCTCTGGCTCGAGAGCTACGCCGAGGGCCTGCCGCTCACCTTCATGGACCACCGGCTCATCCAGGGCGACTCGCTCACCGGCCCCTTCTTCAAGCACCTGCTGACCTACCCGAAGGTCGGCGAGAAGCTCGACGACCTGTTCGCCCAGGGGCTGACCGGGCGGCTGCAGGCCACCCTCGCGGCGGCGCTCGTCCACGTGCGCGACCTGGAAGCCAGCGTCGGCAAGGACGTGGCCGACCTGGAGCACAAGCGCTCGGCCAAGGAGAAGCTCGACGCGGCGCTGGCACCGCTTGTGACGCTCGCGGCAGCATGGAGCGGCGGGGTGATGCTCGGAGACGACTGCGACGACGCGGGGTACCAGGCGCTGGCGCGGGCGGTAGCGGCCGACGATGATGTAGAGGACGTGCTCGCGGCGCGGCCACGGTTGCGGGACATGGTCGCGACGGGGAGCGAGTCAGTGGCGTTCCAGCTCGCGTTCCCCGAGGTGTTTGCTGATTTTGCTGCAGGAGGCGGTGGGTTCGACGCCGTGCTGGGCAACCCGCCGTGGAACAAGATCAAGGCGGAGGTGCGCGAAGTCCTTCGCGGGTCATTCCCCGAACTTGGTGGCAAGGAATCGGGTGCCGTCGAAGTCGACATGGACTCGCGCCGGAGTGATCTGGCGAGGATCGTTGCCGCCGCAGAGAGAGAGGCCGAGCACCTTCGTCGCTTCTATCTCATGGTCTTCCCGTTGCGGAGGGCACACGACACCGCCCGCCTTGGCGATCCAGACGTTTACCAAGCGTTCACGGAAAGGTCTGCTGACCTGGTGAGCCTGAATGCGGGATCAGTGGGCATGGTCCTCGCTGGAGGGCTGGCGAAGAACCCCGCCGACAGCTTCCTTCGAACCGGGTTGGCTCGGCGTGGCAGATTCGCCGATATACGGTATTACACAAACATGAAGCGGCTTTTCGCCGACCTTCCACCAGTTATTGAGTTTTGCTTGGTCATCTGGATCCGAGCCGGCGTTGGCGGTACGCGTTTCTTGGATTCACAAAGGACTTTCGAGGATTTACTGGCACCAGAGGACACCAAATCGATGCCAGAGGTGAGGCTTGTAAACGGCTTCTTCTCAAGTCCACGCCATCAGGATAGCACCGCACCAACCGTCAGCCTAACTCGATTCCTCAAATCACACGGTATTCACCTCTCGAACGACCTACATCGGACAGGCGCAGAATCGGCTCTATCGCATCTCGCCACCCTGTTTCCCTCCCATAGTGACGCGCGGTCGGGACCGGCACGCGAAGACCTGCTGAGGCGGGGTCTGGTGCCATGTTACTCGGGGCGCAGCATGTACCAGCACGATTGCATGCCAACTGAGCGTTCAGGAAAGTGGAATCCCGCGGTCGATCTCGTTGCAAATCTCAGCGCCGGGCCAGTGACGCAATTACTCGATCGTCTTGTGCACTACCGGCTCACAGTAAGGAGTACATGTGGCAGCCCGAAGACGAACCAGCGGTCCGTCGTTGGCTGCATCCTGCCCGCGGGCTCGCTGTCGAGCCACAGCCTGTGGATCGAGTCGGCTCCGGGGCACCGCCCGACCGCTAGCGCGTTGCTCGCGGCGGCTATCCTGAACACCTTCGTGGTCGACTGGCAAGCCCGGCCTCGCATCATCTCGAACCTATCCAAGGCGATCATGGACCTAGTTGAGGTTCCACGCAGGAGCTCTGGTGCATTTCTTGCCCACTCTGCTCTGCGTTTGGAGGCCACTACGTCGCTTAGCCAACACCTCTGGACCGAGCAGCTCGGCGACGCCTGGCGCGAGCCGACACCGAAGCACAACTGGCCTGTGCTCGAGGGCGATGACGAACGCTGGGCTGTGCGCGCGGCGATCGACGCGGTGGTGGCCGATGCCTACGGCCTCGACCGCGCGCAGTACGAACATGTCCTCTCGACCTTCAGCCACAAGAGCTACCCGAAGGCCCCGGACCTCTGCCTGGCGGCCTTCGACGAGCTGAAGGCCCTCGGTCTGGAGGCCTTCACGAAGAAGCATGACCCCTACTGGGACATCCCCCTTAACGAGAGCCTGCCCAAGCCGGTCATCGACCTGCCCATCCCGGGCACTGACGCGCCGTCCAGGGATAGCCTCGGCCCGCTCTTCGACGGCCTCGGCCCGGCCCCGGCCAAGCCGGCGCCCGCGCAGGCAGCACGACCCGCGGTGCGCGCGGGCACGGCACCCGACGACGGCGCGTATGCCATGATCGCCCGGCTGCTCGAGGCCCGCGGCCTCATCACCTCGGGCGACGCCCAGCAGGCCACCGGCCTCGACGCAGCCGGCGTGCGGCCGCACCTGAAGCGCCTGGTCGACGAGGGCCGCGCGGTGACCGAGGGCCAGCGTCGGGGTATGAAGTACCGGAGCGCCGATGAGTGAGTCCAACACAACCAGACAGCGAGGAGGTGCTCAATGAAGTCGATGGTGATTCGCACGCTGGTCCAGATGGTGGATGACCGCGAGCTCGTCCTTCCGGCGATGCAGCGCCCGTTTGTGTGGCAGGAGGAGCGCATCCTGCGGCTGATGGACAGCCTCATGCGGCTGTTCCCGCTCGGCTCGCTGCTCGTCTGGGACACCGACGAGGCACACCGCTACCGGCCGTTCACGAAAGACGTCTTCACGGGCGACAAGGCGATCATCAACTTCCCGACGGCGGACGGCCAACGGCGGCTGAAGTACGTCCTCGACGGTCAGCAGCGACTCACCTCGATGTACATCGCGCTGCGGGGATCGCTGGACCATCGGCGGGCCTACCTAGACGTCCTGAGTGGCTCGTCCGACCACAAGGACCTCGGAGACGTCTACTACGATTTCCGGTTCCTCGCGGGCGCGGAGGTCACGCAGCTGAACGCCGAGACCGACGAGCACGGGCAGGTGAAGCATCGCTTCATCCTGTTCGAGGACCTTGCGTCCATCGATCCCGCCCGGGCGCTGAATTACGCCTTCACGCTCGCCAACGAGTTGAACCTGGACGAGGCCCGCAGGACGCGGCTGATGGACACGGTCAACCGGGCGGCCGCCGTCGTTCGGTCGGAGAAGCCGCTGCAGGTCATCGTCATCGACGAGTACGGCCAGACCCATACGCCCATCGAGGAGATCCTCGAGGTGTTCGTTCGGGTGAACTCTGGCGGGCTTGTCCTGCAGAAGTCCGATCTGCTGATGAGCCTCCTGGACCTTTCGTGGAACGACGTTCAGCCGGCCCTGCTGAAGGTCGCCCACGAGGCCTCGGCGCTCTCGCCCGTCCCCATCGATCGCGACATGGTCCTCAAGTCCACGCTGCTCCTCATCGGTGAGGACTCCCGCTTCGATCGACTCGTGTCGGACCGCGACCGTGTCCGGGACATCGCGCCAAAGCTCGAAGACGCGCTCGAGCGCCTCGGGCCGGCATGGAATCGGCTCGCGGTGCTGCTCCGCGACCGCTGTCGCATCTATTCGCCGCGCTTCTTCCGCCGTGCCACGAACACGTTGCTCCCCTTCGTGGTGCATCTGGCGCGCAACCCGGAGCCGAACCAGGCCGAGGTCAAGCAGCTGGTCACCGGGCTGTACATCGCGCTCATGGGCGGCGTGTTCTCAGGAGCCGAAGCCCGAATGGGGGGCTTTGCCCGGCGACACTGCCAGGGCCAGGGCGCCTTCCCCCTTGAAGCCCTCGCGCGTGAGACGGCCAACCATCGCCCGATCACGACGCTCGAGCAGCTGCTCAACGCCCACGTGGACCTCGCGCTGAACATCGCCCACGGCGGGATCACCGTGGACGGGAACCCTGACGCGCTGGAGCGGGACCACATTTTCCCCAAGGCACGGCTTCGCGACGCTGGAGTCCCTGAAGAGCAGATCAACCACTACGCCAACTTCCACTTCCTGCGGGGCAAAGACAACCGGAACAAGACCGACAAGCCGCCCCACAAGTGGTTTGCCGAGCCGGGGGGCGACGCGCCGCCTTACACCGATCAGGACATGGCCGAGCGCCTCCTGTCCTGGGATCTCGTGCAGGAGGGAATGTTCCCCTCCCTGCTCGAAGAGCGCAGCAAGCGCATTCGGGAGGCAGCGCTCCGGCTCTTCGACATGCCAGCGGCGGAGTTCGACGCCCTCTTCGGGGGATCGTCAGGTGCGAACCGAGTGAACGATGGCTGAAGTGTCGACGATGAGCACAGGCCGAGAGGGCCAGCACCTCGACCGCAAGTCCCTGCGGACGGTAACCGGCAAGACCGCCGACTTCGGCGAGCTGGCGAAGGACTGCGTGTGCTTCGCCAACGGCGCGGGCGGGCAAATCGTCGTCGGCATCGAGGACGACGGCACCGAGCCGCCGCCCGGCCAGCGCGTCCCCGTAGAGTTGCTCGATCGGGTGCGCAAGCGGGTCGGTGAGCTGACGGTCAACGTCGACCTCGCGGCCGAAGTGCGCAGGAGCGACAACGGCGGCGAGGTCCTGGTGCTCACCGTGGCCCGCGCCGTCGGCGTCGCGTCCACCAGCGACGGCCGCTACTTCCTCCGCGTCGGTGACGACTGCCGGCCGGTGGTGGGCGACGACGTGCTACGGCTGGTGAACGAGCGGCCCTCGGTGCCATGGGAGACGATGACCTCGCTCGGCGTCCCTCGCGAGCGCTGCGATGCGAGCAGGCGCCAGGCGCTCTGCCAGCGGCTCCGCGCGTCCGACCGCGTGAAGCCGTCCGTGCGGGAGAAGAGCGATGACGAGCTGCTCGACCACTACGCGCTCGCCAGCGGCGACACGCTGACGAACCTTGGCGTGCTCCTGCTGGGCACGGCCACCGATCGGGCGCGGCTCGGCACCGCCCCTGTCGTCCAGGCGCTGAAGTACGACGAGCGGGGCGTCAAGGTAGACAAGTACGTGTGGGACGAGCACACCCTGTCGCCCGTCGAGATGGTGGACGCCGTGTGGCACGATATCCCCGACTTCCGCGAGGCCTACGAGCTCCCTGACGGGCTGCTGCGGACGCGGGTGGCGGCGTACGACGAGGCGGTCGTTCGCGAGCTGCTGGTCAACGCCCTGGTCCACCGCCCCTACACCCAGCGCGGCGACATCTTCCTGAACCTGCGCCCCGACGGGCTCGAGGTGGTGAACCCCGGTCGGCTGCCCCTGGGCGTCACACCCCGGAACATTCTGCACGCCAGCCGGCGGCGCAACGACGGCCTCGCGCGCGTCTTCCACGACCTGAAGCTCATGGAGCGGGAGGGCAGCGGCTTCGACCTGATGTACGACCGCCTGCTCACCAGCGGGCGAGCCGCGCCGAGCGTGACCGAGGGCACCGACTCGGTGCACGTGACGGTGCCGCGGCGGGTGGTGCACCCAGGCGTCATCCGGCTCATCGCCGAGGCCGACCAGCGACACCAGCTCACGCAGCGCGAGCGCATCGCGCTCGGGCTGTTGGCGCAGTCGGAGGGGATGCTGGCGACAGAGCTGTTGGCGGTACTGGAGCTCGGGGAACGCTCGAATCTGAGGTCGTGGCTCGGCCGCCTCGTCGAGCTGGGCCTGGCCCGCACTACGGGGCGAACCAAGGGCACCCGCTACTTTGTCGAGCCGGCCCTCGTTCGCGAGGCAGGCATCGACGGGTACACGACGCTCGCCCGAATCGAGCCCCACCGTCTTCGGGCGTTGGTCGAAGAGGACGTCAGACGCTACCCGGGGGCGAGCATCTCCGAGATCAGAAAGCGGGTCGGACCGGAGATCCCGACGCACACCCTGCGCAGGGAGTTGAAGGGGCTGATCGCCGGCGGAACCGTCCGCGCGGAGGGCGAGAAGCGGTGGACGCGGTACTACCCGGGAGAGGGCTGATGGACTTTGTCGGTTACGCAGGGCGTCCTGCACCTCCAGTGGGCGTAAAAGCGCCAAGGATCTCGTGTGCTTCTATCTCACCCAATGTTCAGACGGTTTCCTTTAGCGTGTCACTTACGGAGCAAGTGACAATCACGTCCTGGACGAGCCCGACCGCGCGCGGGGTTTGGCCGGACGGGACATGCACGGAGCGGACATGACCCTGAACCCCATCACCTTGGTCGATCAGGTCATCGACGAGTACAGGAGCTACCTCTCGACCGAGTTCCAGGCCAGGGACCCGCAGCTCCGGGCGGCGCTGGAGGCGGCGCTGACCGAGGCCGGCTTCCTTGCGCAGGAGCCGTTCTTTCAGGCACACCGGCCCTTCAAGAGCGGCCAGCGCTGGCGGGACCTGGGTCTGGACGCGGCGCTCGCGAAGGTGATGGAGCAGCGCAGCGGCTCGGAGACCGCCTACCTGCACCAGAGTGATGCCATCGCACACCTGCTGGGCCCCGGGGCCGGTCCGCTGGTGGTGACCACCGGCACCGGTTCGGGCAAGACCGAGTGCTTTCTGCTGCCGGTCATCCAGAACGCCATCGAGGACTCGGTTCGCTTCCGGCAAGCGGGCCTGACGGCGCTGCTCGTCTACCCCATGAACGCGCTGGCCAACGACCAGGAAGAGCGAATCCGGCAATACCTGCAAGCCTCGGGACACACCCATGTCAAGGTGGCCCGCTATGACCGCTCGACAAGGGAGGACGAGCGCCGCCAGCTCCGCGAGAACCCGCCGCACATCCTCCTGACCAACTACATGATGCTCGAGTACCTGCTCGTGCGGCCGGCGGATCGGGATGCGCTGTTCGCGAACCACCGCTGCCGCTTCGTGGTGCTCGACGAGGTCCACACCTACCGCGGCAGCCTGGGCGCCAACATCGCCTTGCTGTTCCGGCGTCTGCTGGCCCACCTGCGCCATGCGCGCCAGGACTGGAAGGCCGATGATCGCGCCGACGCGCGCCGATTCCCCGAAACGCTGCCTGTCGCGACCTCGGCCACCATCAAGAGCGTGGACGAGACGGGGCGGACCCCCGACGAAGTGCGGGCGCTGCGCGACGACGCGGTCCGCGAGTTCCTGATGAAGCTCACGGGTGTCGAAGGGTCGCGCTTCAAGGTGCTCGGCGAGAGCCTGCGCGACCTCGAGGTGCCGGCGGAGGCGCGGTGGCCGGCTGCGCCGGTGGACGTCGGGGCGCCTGCACTCGGGGATGCCGCCGCGGTGCACGCCGCCCTCGCGGCCCTGGCCGGAGACGACGCAGGGCGCTCGGCGGACGAGCTCGCGCGCCGCGCGGGCATCCTGTGGACACTCAACGACCTGCTGGCTCGCCGCCCGATGTCGGTGTCGCAGATCGTCGAGCAGGTCCGCGAGCAGGTGCCCGCACGCGCCACGGTCGACAGCGATCGCCTGCGCCTCGAGGTCGCGACGGCGCTGGTCGTGGGTGCGGCTCTGCCGGACGGGACCGCGGGCACGCTTCGCCTGCGTGCCCACCGTTTCATCCGGGGCGGCTGGCGCTTCACGCGCTGCGTCGACCCCGCGTGCGGGCGCCTGTACCCGATGGGCGAGGAGCGGTGTGCGTGTGGCGCGACCGCCGCGCCGCTCTACCTGTGCCGCTCGTGCGGCGCTGACACGCTGCGGTTCGCGGAGGGAGATGCGGGTCCCGAGGGCGAGGCCCTTCGGCCCAACGCCTCGCGTGTCAACGAGGGCGAGTGGCTGCTCTACGATCGCGGGCGCTTCGAGACCGGCGATGACGAGGGGCTGGTCGGCGTCGAGCAGCAGATGCGCAAGCGGCCGGTGCTGGAGGGCAGCTTCGACCCCGCCACGTGCTCGTTCTCGACTGACGACTCGCTGTACCCGATGCGGGCGGTGATCGCGCCGGCGCGCAACCGCTGCCTGGTATGCGGCGGGACGGCTGGTGCCCACGACGTTCTCACGCCCGTGTCGCTCGGTACCTCCGCGGCCGTACGCGTGGTTGCCGAGGGATTGTGCGAGGGTCTCGCGGTGCAGAATGCGGCGCGCCCCGACCACGACGGCAAGGAGCGGCTGCTGATCTTCTCGGACAGCCGGCAGGACGCCGCGCACCAGGCCCGCTTCATCACCTACGCCGGCCGATACGACCGCATGCGCCGCCGACTCATCCGGGTGCTGGAGGCGGCGCCGGGCGGGCGCGCGACCATCGACGAGGCGCTGACGAAGCTCGTGGCCCTTGCAGTTGAGCGAGGAGACAACCCCCACTGCAAGGGCTTCGACGACGCCGACTTCCTGCCGCGCCACGTGCAGGATCGCGCGCGGGCGTGGGAAGAGGCGCCGCTGCTCGACGACCTGGCGGTGAGCGCCGGCTACCGCGCCTCGCTGCTGAACCTGGGTCTCGTCGGCGTGCGCTATGAGCACCTCGACGCACACATCGACAAGAACGGCGGTGGCCTCGCCAGCGCACTGGGTCTGGCCACGGGACAGCTCGCCTTCGTCGCGCGGTGCCTGCTCGACGAGATGCGGCGGCGTACGGCGCTGTCGCGCCCGATGCTCTGCTACCACCCGGGGAGCCCGAGCTGCCCCGAGGCGTTCCGGGGGCCGGCCGACTGGGAGCGACGAATCAAGAACCCCGCGGGCTACGCGTGCGACAGCCAGGGGAACCCTCTGGGCTGGCTCGACGACTCGGAGGTCCCGCCGGGGATCTCCAGGCGCAACGCGTGGCGTCGCCCGAAAGCAGGCGGGCGCAGCCCGAGCCTGGAGGCGCGACTCCGGCACCTGCTCAAGCGTATGGGGGGCGCGGAGCCGGACGACGAGCGGATGGTCGAGCTCCTCGATCTGCTGTCCCGCGGTCCTCGGCTCATCGTGGCTCAGGCCCTCCACGGGCATCGCAAGGGCCGCCGGCTCCTGCAGGTCAACGCCGATGTGGTGAGCCTGGAGCTGGTCGCGCCCGAGGACCGCAGACGGTGTTCGGTGTGCAACGTCCGCATGCCCTGGGCGGCAGCGGGCAGCCCGTGCCCGAGCTGTCACGGCGTGCTGGAGCACTGGCCGGAGGACGAGATCGACCGCAACCGATACGTGCAGCGCATTCGAAAGTCCGACCTGATGCCGCTGTCGGCGGGCGAACATACGGCGCAGATCACCGGCGAGGACCGGATCGAGCTCGAAGAGGACTTCAAGGCCCCGCCCCCCGGGTTCCGACCGCCGCCGGGATGGAGCGGCACGAGCCGGCGCGCCTCCACCAACGTGCTGGCCTGCTCGCCGACCCTCGAGATGGGCATCGACGTCGGAGGCCTCGACGCGGTGGTCATGCGCAACATCCCTCCGCGTCCCGACAACTACGCGCAGCGTGGCGGCCGGGCTGGCCGACGTTCACGGGTCGGCATCGTGCTCGGCTATGCTCGGAGCACGCCGCACGACGGCTACTTCTTCGACAAGCCGGCCGAGATGATCGCGGGCGAGGTCCCGGCGCCGGGCGTCGGCCTGGGCAACCGCGACGTGGTGCTGCGTCACCTGCACGCGCTCGCGTTCGGGGCCGCGGAGCCCGGCCTCGCCGGCCGGATGGCCGAGTACATCAACATTCGGGGCGAGATCGACCAGGAGAAGGTCGACGCGCTGATCGGTGCGGTGGTGGCCCAGTTCCCACACGCCGTGAACCTGGCCCGCGACGCCTGGGGCGCGGACGTGCTCGGGCCAGCGGGGCTCAGCGAGGACAGCGCCTTGAGCGACGTCCTCGAGGCGCTGCCGGACCGCGTCCGCGGTATCTTCGACCGGGTGCGGCTGCAGATCCTGAAGCTGCAGGAGACCATCGACCGGTGGAACGAGCTGGGCAAGGGAGACAGGTCGGCCATCCACGCGCAGAACCTCAAGCGAAAGATCCTGGGCCTGCGCGACGACCGCTTCGACGGGGAAGCGGACGACCGGGGCAGTGGCCACCCCATGCGGCGCTTCGCCGAGTTTGGCATCCTGCCGGGCTACGAGTTCCCTTCGGCGCCGTGCACGCTGCGCTTGTGGGGCGATGAGCACGAGGAGGACCCCATCACGGTGGCGCGGCGCTTCGGCATCGCGCAGTACCAACCCGAGGCGCTGGTGCATGCCCGCGGTCATCGCTGGCGCGTGGTGGGGCTCGACCTGGCGTCACCGTGGAACCCGAAGTCCACGGACCCCGACTGGGTGTATGTGCGGTGCAAGGGTTGCGACCTGCGCTACGACGCACAGACCCCCGCCTGCCCGCGTTGCGGGTCCGACGATACGGTGGGTGGTGGGCACGGCTACCCGGGCCACGAGTACGGCGGTTTTCTGGCTCTTCGGGACGACACGCCGGTGCTTCAGGAAGAGGACCGATTCTCCATCGGCTCGTTGGTCACCTGCCACCCGCAGCGAGACGGCCGCGTCGTCGCCCGCAGGCGCCTGGCGACGGGCTGGCGCGCTGAGCTGCGCGCCGGAGAGACGGTGCGCTGGGTCAACGAGTGGAAGCCCCCGAGCGAGGCGGACCTCCGTAACGGAAAGCCGCTGCTGCACGACGCCGGGCGTGGCTTCTACCTGTGTCCGGCCTGTGGGCGGTCGCTCAGCGTGCCCGACGACGACAGCGGCAAGAAGGGGCGAAAGAAGGCGCAGAAGTCGAGCGGACCTGACGCCTTCGGCCACGCGTCCGGCTGCCAGCGTAGCGGCCAGCCGCCGGTCCCGGCCGCAATCACCACGGCGACACCCGCCTCGACGCTGCGCCTGACCCTTGTCCTGCCGCGCGACTACGAGGAGGGAGACTACAAGCGCTGGGGCTACTCGCTGGGCTACGCCCTGCGGGCAGGGCTGCGGCAGCTGTACATGCTGGACGGCCCCGAGATCGAGTTCGAGCTTGAGCCCTTGTGGGAAGAGCGCCGCAAGGACGGGTTCCGCAAGCTGGGCGCGCTGACGCTGATCGACGCCGCGGTCGGCGGCAGCGGCTTCCTCGACCGCTGCGTCGACGAGCTGCACCTGGTCGCCCGCCGCACGATCGAGCACCTCGACCACCCGAAGTGCGAGAGCGCGTGCTACCGGTGCCTCAAGTCCTACGCCAACCAGCGCCATCACGAACACCTGTCCTGGCCGCACATCATGCCGGACCTCGAGGGTCTCGCGATGGCCGCTCCCGAAGCGCTGCCCGCCGAGCTGGGCGACAGCGAGGACCCGAAGCCCTGGCTCGAGGCCTACGACGCCGGCGTGGGCTCCCCGCTGGAGCTAAGATTCCTGCGCCTGTTCGAGCAACACGGCATCGTGGTCGAGAAGCAGGTTCCGGTAGGCCCCGAGCTGGACGGCCCCGCCATCAGCCAGGCCGACTTCCGCGTGACCGGCACCCCCATCCTCGTATACGTCGACGGCGCCGCGTTCCACACCGGTAGTCGCCTGCGGCGCGACCGGTCCATCCGTAGGGCCCTGCGCGAGGGCAACGCCGCGTGGCGGGTGGTGGAGCTGACCGCACGGGATCTGCGGACGCCAGAGCGGACGGTCGACTGGGTGAGGCGAGGGGTCGGACCGCTCGACGAACTGAAACGCCAGACCCGAAACGAGAAGGCGATCGCCATCGCGCGACTGCTCCTCGAACGCCTCGATGCCAACGACAGTCAGCCGTTGACATTGGGCGACGCCATCGCAGCGGCGGGTCAGTTCGATGCCAACGAGGGAGACGCCCTCCTCGCCATCGAGCGGCTGGCGCAGACCGGCGTCATCCAGCGCGTATTTCTGGACCTGACGCAGACACCAACGGCCCCCATGTCCTGGGAGCAGGTGCTCGATCGCATCGGCGGCGCCGAGGCCCTGGCTGGTGACGGCTGGCGGCAGGGCGCACGGACGATCGGCGTTCTGTGGCTCCGTGGCCAGGGGAGGCGCTCATGACGCTGCCGGATGGGACGACCGCCGAGGAGTACATCGGCTGGGTCAAGACCTTCATGCCTGACTTTCACCGCGTTGCGTGCGCGCAGACCGAGGAGGCCTTCTGTGAGGCCGCCGAGCTCGCTGTGCGGCACTGCCTTCAGAAGCTGGAGGACCGCCGGAAGCTGGTGGCGAAGGCGAGCGAAGTGGAGCTCTCCACCAACCTCGCCGATCTCCTCAGCCAGTGCGGTGTGCCCACCACGGCCGAACCCCACGTCAACGGGCACGTCGACCTGGTCATCACGCACTTCGTGGCCGGCCGCTTCAGGATGCTCGGCGAGTGCAAGCTCGACCGCGGGCCGAAGCACCATTGCGACGGCACCACCCAGCTCCTTGGCTACTGCTCCGGCGCCGAGAAGCGGGCCCTCTCTATCAGTTTCTGCCAGAAGCCGAGCGTCGCCAGTCGGATGAAGGACACCCAGAAGCACTTCGACACCTCGGGAAGCTGCCACGACGTCCAGGAAACCAAGGATCACCATCTGCCCTGGTCCTTCCTCGGGGTCCACCGCCATTCGTCCGGTGAGACCGTCGAGGTTGTGCACATCGCGTGCAACCTGTACGTGGCGTCAGGAGCCAACGGGCAGGATGGTGAGGAACCCTAACAAGGGGCGACGATGGGGCAAACCGTAGAAGCCACCATAGAACCGCGCTGGGGCGCTGCTGCCGTGACGAGTGTTGGTTGGCCGGGTAGCGGCCAACTGGGCCTCCAGCCTGTTGGGGACGGGAATGCATGAGACCACCGATCTCCATCGCGTCCTCGGCGCACTGCACCAAGCGCGGGCGGCGCTCGAGCTGGACACCGCGCACCTCTGCTACCTCATCGCGCTGCGGGTGCGGTCGGAGCGGAGCAACCTCGCGTCGCTGGCCGAGGACGAGCTCGTCGACCTGTACCTACAGGTCTGCGAGCTCATTGAGCCCGACGCAGTGAACCCGCGGAAGCGGGCGACCCACGCCATCCAGCACCTGCGAGACCACCGGCTGCTGCGGCGGGTGGACGGCGCGGGGCTCGTGCGCGCCGGGGAGTACACGCTGTCGCGGCTCGCGGTGGCCATCGTCGACTTCTTCGTGGAGGACGAAACGCTCACCCGCGAGAGCCTTGTCGTGTTGACGCGCGCGCTCACCTCGCAGCTTGGCGCCGTGCTGGCCGACGCGCGCAAGGTCGACTCCGAGGAGGCGTGGCGCACGGAAGTGGTCGAGCCGCTGCGGGTGACGGTGAGCGACCTCGTCTCTGGCATCGAACGCCGCCAGCGCGGCATGGACGCACAGCAAGAGGAGGTGCGGGAGCGCATCGGCGCGCTGCTCCAAGAAGACTGGTTCGCCGCCCTCGGTGACTGCGAGCGGCTGCTGGACGACACGTCGACGACGCTCCGGGAGCTGAACGAGGTGCTGCTGCGCGACAGCGCGCACCTGCATGCGCTCCTGCAGGACATCGAGCAGACGGCGACCGAGGCCGACGCCGTCGAGGCGGTGGCGCAGGCACAGAAGGTTCAGGCGCACCTCGACCGAGTGTCGGCCTGGGGCGGGGACCGGCAGCGCGCGTGGTCGGACTACTACCAGTTCGTCCAGCGATACCTCCGCGGTGTCGTGCGGCTCGACCCCGACCGCGCCGTCAGCCAACGACTGCGCGACCAGCTCGCGGGTTGGTTGGACCACCCCTTCGCCCTGGTCGCCTCGGGTGAACCTACGATCCGGCTGCTGCGAGACGACCAGGCTCGGGTGGAGCGCCCGCCGGTGACGCGCCGGTCGGTCGACCGGGACCGCGAACCGGAGATCGTCCCGCCGGATCCGTCGCCCGTGTCCATCGAGGACCGTGTCGCGGCCGCACTCGCAGACGGCGCGACGACGCTGGCCGATCTCTCCGACGCGGTGCTCCGCGAGCTCCCGACGGCCGAGCAGTACCGCGCGGCCGGGCGCGTCGCCGAGCTTGCCGCAGCCAGGACGCGCGTGTCCGGGCCCCGCGAGCGAGCGTGGCTGCGGCTCTCGTCCGTGCCGCTCGAGGTCGAAGACTGGGAGCTCTGCGCCCGGAGGGATGC
>ERZ869909.901-NODE-901-length-27999-cov-33.349151_pt1 | contig 27999 bp, 25 predicted proteins | sample MGYA00520892_ERZ869909 | MGnify/ENA primary metagenome ERZ869909 (study PRJEB32215, sample SAMEA104723947) | bioreactor metagenome | biome: bioreactor; feature: anaerobic bioreactor; material: water | place: China | collected 2015-03-12 ...
CTCTGCTTCCGTCATGGATGGAGAATTGGCGTGCGACGCACAACTTGACCCGATCAAGGCCGCCTTTTCAAGGGGGCCGGTTGATTCGTGCAGTCATTATCTCATGTCCGCGCCCGTTTATGGCAGAGGCGGCTCAGAAAACTTCGGGAGCAGCATCCGAAGACGCCGCTCCCGCCCCGCTTGGATGTGGCACCGATCTCCCTCGATCCACCACATCCGTTGCTCAAACTCTTATTTTTATCAAAATGTTAGCTAGTGGCCGCTGAGGAGCTTCTTGAGATCGTCGATCTCGTCGCGCAGGTTCGCGTCGCCGGCGATGACACCCTCGATCTTGCGGATCGCGTGGAGCACCGTCGTGTGATCGCGATTGCCGAAGCGGCGGCCGATCTCGGGCAGCGAGCGATGGGTGAGCTGCTTCGCCAGATACATGCCGATCTGGCGCGGCCACACCACCGAGCGATGACGGCGCTGCGAGAGCAGATCGCCCTTCGAGACGCCGAAGTGGCGCGAGATGATCCGCAGGATGTCCTCGATCTTGATGCGGCGCGGCTCGACACCCTGGAACAGGTCGCGGACGACCGTCTCGGCGATGTCGGGCGTGACGGGCGCGCGCATGTGCTGCCATGTGAGATAGAGGCGGTTGACGGCGCCCTCCAGCTCACGGCCGCTCTCGGTCAGACGGCTCGCGAGGATCTCGGTCACTTCGCGCGACAGCTCGAAGGCGGGATCGAGCAGGCGCTTCTCGGCAACGCGCTGTTCGACGACGCGCATCCTGAGCTCGTAGTCGAAGCCGCCGATCTCGGCGACGAGACCACGCTGGAGGCGCGACCGCATCCGCTCGTTCAGGCGCTCGATCTGGGCGGGATGGCGCGCAGACGCCACCACGACCTGCCGGCCGCCATCGAGAAGCGCGTTGATGATGTGGTCGAACTCCTGCTCGGTCTTCTCGCCCTGCATGAACTCGAGATCGTCGATCAGCAGAATGTTGATGCCGCGGAACTTCTCCTTGAAGGACGACGGGTCCTGCGAGCGGAGCGCCTCGACGAACTGATAGCGGAAGCGCTCGGCCGTGAGATAGAGCACCTGCGCGTGCTCCGCGCGGCGCTTCACCTCCCAGGCGATCGCCTGCAGAAGGTGCGTCTTGCCGAGGCCGACCGACGAATAGAGATAGAGCGGATTGAACGCCGGGCTGTCGGTCAGCACCGTCTCGGCGACCTGAATCGCGCCGGCATGGGCCATGCGGTTCGAGGTGCCGACGACGAACGTGTCGAAGGTGTGATGCGGATCGAGGGGCGATCCTTCGAAGCCGTCGACGCTGGTGCGCCCGGCCACGGGGCGCGCAACCGTTGCACGCACGGGCTCGAAGCCTCCCAGAGCGCGCGGCTCGGCGACGGTCTCGCGCGGCTTGAGCGCGGGCGATTCTGCAAGAGCCGCGCGGGCCGCAGCACCGCCGCCCGGCTGACGCACCGAGACATCGACGTGCTCGGCCGTCTTGAACTCGGATTTGCAGCACACGAGCAGCTCGTCCATGTAGTGCGACTGGATCCACTTCCTGAGGAATTTCACGGGCACGGAGACCTTCACGGTCTTGCCGTCGAAGCCGTCGAACTCGAGCGCGTTGAACCAGCTCGAATAGATGTCGTCGCCAAGGCGTGCACGCAGCGTTGCGCGCACCTTCGCGCCCTTGCCCTCAGCTCCCGTGCCTTCGGTCACCGCAGCCTGGCCCGCACCGGCCAGTCCCACCGCATCGGTGCGTGCCGACACGCTCCGCTGAGGCCGTTCGGTTGTCTCGAAAGACAGCTCCGCTTTAGAGATCGCTTGCATTGCTTGTACCCCGCACTTGTTATTTCTGCCTTTTTCCAAGGCAGAAGCCTCATGACGCGCCCCGTTCGCCCAAACGGAAACGTCGCCAATCCTTTAAAAAACCGCTCGTCTTAACCCTGTCGCCAGGGCAACCCAGCCGCCTTCCAGCCTGAGACGGCTCCTCGCTTCCTGTCAGGGCCCAGGGGCCCTTCGAAGCCGTCCGCCACGTTGCGGCAGCGCGTGTAGCCCGCATCGGCCATCGCACCTGCAGCCGCCTGGCTCCGTGCCCCGGAGCGGCACAGGAAGAACACTTCCGCATCTTTCGCCACGCCGACTTGCTCGAGCAACGAGGCGAGCTTTCCGGCGAAATCCGGATCGACCCGGTTGTCCGGAAATGTTTGCCACTCGACGGCCAGCACCTGCTTGCCAAGGCTCTCGAGATCCGGCAGGCCAACAAACGTCCATTCCGCACGCGTCCGCACATCGACCAGAGCAGAACCGGCGTCGGTTTTGAGGCGCTCCCATGCCGTCTCGGCGGGGACATCCTCGATTTTGACGCTTCCGGCCAACCCTTTAACTCCAACTTCCAGCATCAGCCCTAAAGGGCCGACACCAACGATCGACAAGTCAAAACCAAATAAATCTTTGCAGTCTTCCAGAATTCATTGCGAGCACCCCGCCATACTTGAGCGTGATACTCACACTTCACTGAATGACTGAAGAAATCAGGATGACGCTACGCAAACAAATCCCGAGTCAGGGCGTGGCGATACTGGGTGTTTACCACGATCCGCCCCGCCGCGCTGACAAGGTCTCTTTTAACGGGTTGGTAACCACTTCGCAAGCTGGCGAACGGGTGGAGAAGCCCCGGCCAAGCCGAGGACAGCGTGTGCGTGCAAGGTGGAAAACTTGAGTCCTGTCCACAGGTGCAGTGGGGAAAGACCTTGAGGCGCAAGCTTATTCGTCGCGCGTCGCGGGAGGGCCAAAAAGAAATGCGGCGCTCGTTTGTCGAGCGCCGCATGGTTACTTTTTTGTTTGTGTGGGTAGGGGGAGGATTATGCCGCCCCTGGGGCGCCGCTCGGGGGTGGCGCGATGCGGCCCCGAAGAATCCGCGACTTAGATGCGCGGGCGATGGTGCGGCGATTCCATCTCATGGTCTTCCCTGTGGCGAACAGATCACATTCCGCAAACGGACAGACGGTTCCCCACGAGAGTCTCGCGGATAACTCCGCGATCAGGCCATTGCCTTCACGCGCTGCGCGAGACGCGACACCTTCCGGCTCGCCGTACGCGGGTGAAGCACGCCCTTCTGAGCGGTGCGCACCAGAGACGGCTCGGCCACCTTCAGAGCCGCCGCAGCCGCAGCCTTGTCGCCCGATGCGATGGCTTCCTCGACCTTGCGAACGGTGCCGCGCATCGCGGAACGGCGGGTCTTGTTGACCGCGGTCCGGCGCGTCGCCTGACGCTGTGCCTTCTTTGCCGACTTCGTATTGGCCATTAAACGCTATCCTTCTCTCTGGGGGCCGTCCCGTTGGCGCGGCTCGCCCGATGCTAACCTCGGCGTCTCCCGAGGCGCTCCCGGGCTGCCTGCTCCCGCGCGATTTCGCGCGAGCGCAAATACATTTGCCGCCCGAAACACGAGTTTCGAGCGGTCCAGTGGCAGGTCTATAGCTGCGACAGCCATCCTCGGTCAACGGATTTGGCCGATTTCGGGAGGTTTCGAGGCCCGCGGGCGCCCGGATCAGAGCTCCCGCCACTTGATCGAGCAGCCCATCGAGGGCACCTGCTCGGCCGGGCCCTGGCCGGTCTCGGCCACCCTCTTCATGGCCTCGAACAGCTCGCGCCGGGCCGAAACGGGCCCGGGCGCCCGACCGCTCGAATCCAGCCGCCCGCGATACTGCAGCTCAAGATCGCGGTTGAAACCGAAAAAGTCCGGCGTGCAGACGGCGCCGTAGGCGCGCGCCACGTCCTGGCTCTCGTCGTAGAGGTAGGGAAACGGGAAGCCGTGAGCGGCCGCAACCTCCGCCATCAGCGGAAAACTGTCCTCGGGGTAGGTCGTGGCATCGTTGGAGGAGATGGCGACGGCGGCGACGCCGAGCCCTGAAAGCTCGCGCGCGTCGCGCACGATCCGGTCCAGGACGGCCTGCACGTACGGACAATGGTTGCAGATGAACATGACGAGGGTGCCGTTCGGCCCCTTAAGCTCATCCAGCGTGTAGACCTTGCCGTCGGTCGCAGGAAGCGCGAACGCCGGCGCTTTCCAGCCGAAGTCGCAGACGGGGGCGGTTTCAGCCATCGCAAAATCTCCGTTCACCGTTCTCGCAAGACGCACAGCGTCTGCGCGCTCGGGCAGACATGTAGCGCTTTGGCGATGGGGATTGAAGGCGTGGGCGTCAGATCTCGATGCGCGCGAACGCGAGAGGCTCTTTCGAAAAGATGCGCGCGCGCCGCGTGATCGCGTCCGGCTCGCCGGTGGTGAACAGGACGGGAGCCGACAGAGGCTGCGACGCCTCAGTGTAATGGGCGTGGCGCGAAAGATAGTCTTCCAGGCTATCGGCCACGACTTCCGGCTGGGACAGGATGCGTGTCGCGGGTGGAAGGTGCTGGCGGAATAGGTGCTCGACCAGCGGAAAGTGCGTGCAGCCGAGAATGGCGCGATGCGGCGGCTCACCGTCCGACTGCGCGAGCACGCCGTCGATCGCGCGCTTCACGAAGCGGTCCAGGTCTTCTTCGCTCGCGTCGTCCTCGATGGCGCCGGCAAGCTCGGCCGACACCTGCTGGATGACCGTGACCTTCGGGCAGCGCTTCCTGATCTCCTCCGCATAGACGCCCGAGGCGATGGTGCGGGTGGTGCCGAACACGGCGATGCGGTCGGTGAGAAACTTCTGCGGATACTGCGGAGAGGTGACGGCCCAGGGCGTCTGCGTCGCGGCCTCGACGGTGGGGGCGACGATGCCGAGCACGTTGCGCCCCTCGGCCTTCCACGGCGTCGTCGGCAGCCATTCCTGCTGCAGGCGGCGTGCGGCGACGGCGGTCGCCGTGTTGCAGCCGAGCACGACGAGGCGGCAGCCTTGCCTGAACAGCGCTTCCGTGCCGGCCTTCGTCAGGTCGATGATTTCTTCGGACGCGCGGTCTCCGTAGGGCACGCGCGCGTGATCGCCGAGATAGACGAAGGAGACGTCGGGAAAGCGCCGGGCCAGGGCGCCGAGCACGGTCAATCCGCCGAGGCCGGAATCGAAAACGCCGATCATGAGGCGCTCTCTTTGCGCCGAAGGACGCGTGCGGTCAATCGGCTACTCGGCGGCTTCGGGCGGTGAGCGGCCGGCCGCGGCGGCGCTCGCTTCCTGCTCGGCGCTCTTCAGCGCTTCGAGCGTCGGCATGGAGATGGTGCTGTAGCCGCAGTCGACGAAATGCACCTCGCCCGTCACGGCCGCCGACAGATCGGAAATCAGATAGAGCGCGGAGCCGCCGACGTCGTTGAGGCTCGGCGTGCGCCGGAGCGGCGCGTTCTCTTTCTGGAAGTTGAAGATTACGCGGGCGTCGGAAACGCCTGCACCCGAGAGCGTGCGCATCGGACCTGCCGAGAGCGCGTTGACGCGGATGCCCTGCGGGCCGAGGTCGGCCGCGAGATAGCGGACGGAAGCTTCGAGGGCAGCCTTGGCGACACCCATCACATTGTAGGACGGCACCGAGCGCGTCGCGCCGCCGTAGCTCAGCGTCAGCAGCGACCCGCCGTTCGGCATCAGCGCCATGGCGCGTTGCGCGATCTCGGTGAACGAGAAGCACGAGATCACCATCGTGTTGGTGAAGTTGTCGCGCGTGGTGTTGACGTAGCGGCCCGCGAGCTCGCGCGGATCGGAGAAGGCGAGCGCGTGGACCACGAAGTCGAGGCTGCCCCACTCTTCCTTGATGCGCGCGAAGACGTTGTCGATGGTGGCGAGATCGAGCACGTTTGCCGGCTCGATGATCTTCGAACCCAGCGACTGGGCGAGGGGCACCGCGCGGCGGCCGAACGCGCCGTCCTGATAGCTGAAGGCGAGCTCCGCGCCCTGGCCCGCGAGCGCGCGGGCAATGCCCCAGGCGATCGACCTGTCATTTGCGACGCCCATGATCAGGCCGCGCTTACCCGCGAGAAGGGGCCCTGCTTTCGATGGATCAAATTCGGTCATTGTCGACCCCACACCCACATCTACTCTGCGGCCGATCTCGAACCAGCCGCTTCCATTCCTGCAAAGTCTCATAACCGGGCCTTCCTTGCGGGGGCGCCGTGCGCCCTGTCGCCGAAGGCTCGTACATGAAGATGTCAGCCATCATATCGGCGGAAGGCCAAAGTCGCATTTGTTCCGCCGAAACCGAAGCTGTTCGAAAGGACACAGTTAAGCGAAACGTTATCGAGGCGGCTGCGAAGGATCGGCATGTCCTCAAAGGCCGGATCCAGCTCCTCGATATTCGCGCTTTCGCAAAGAAACCTATTGTTCATCATAAGAAGCGAAAAAATGGCCTCCTGGACACCGATGGCGCCCAGCGAATGGCCCGTCAGCGACTTGGTCGCCGAGATCTTCGGAATCTCCTGTCCGGCGAACACTTCGCGGATCGCCTCGATCTCCTTCACGTCGCCGACGGGCGTGCCGGTGCCGTGAGGGTTAATGTAGTCCACGGGGCCGATGCCGCGGCCGTCAAAGCCTTGAAGCGCCAGGCGCATACAGCGGGCCGCGCCCTCGCCCGACGGGGCCACCATATCGTGGCCGTCGGAGGTTGCGCCGTATCCCACGATCTCGCCGTAGATCTTCGCACCACGGGCCTTGGCCCGCTCCAGCTCCTCGAGCACGACCACGCCGGCGCCGCCCGCGATCACGAACCCGTCGCGGTTCTTATCGTAGGCGCGGCTCGCCTTCTCCGGCGTCGCGTTGAAGTCCGACGACATGGCGCCCATGGCGTCGAACAGCACCGAGAGCGTCCAGTCCAGCTCCTCGCAGCCGCCCGCGAACATCACGTCCTGCTTGCCCCACTGGATCAGCTCCGCAGCGTTGCCGATGCAGTGAGAGGACGTGGCGCAGGCCGACGAGATCGAATAGTTCGTGCCCTTGATCTGGAAGCTGGTGGCGAGAGCCGCAGAGGGGCCCGAGCACATCGCCTTCGGCACCTCGAAGGGGCCGACCTTCTTGGGGTTCGTCTCGCGGGTCACGTCAGCGGCGCGGACGATGGCGCGTGTCGAGGGGCCGCCGGAGCCGACGATGATGCCGGTCCGCTCGTTCACGACCTCGTTAGGCTCGAGACCGGCATCGCGGATCGCCTGATCCATGGCGATGTAGTTCCAGCCGACGCCCGTCTCCATGAAACGCTTCGGCTTCCTCGGCACCTGCGATTCCCAGTCGAGCTGGGGCTCGCCGTGCACCTGGCAACGGAAGCCGAGCTCGGCATACTTTTCCGCACGGGAAATGCCGGATTTCGCCTCCCGCAGAGAGGCGAGCACCTCCTGCGTCGAGTTCCCGATCGAGGACACGATACCCATGCCGGTGACGACAACCCGTCTCATCGACAACCCTTTCTTCGCCGCTCGTTAAGCCGCCTCAGTCCGCGGCCGTGTGCCTGCGGCTTCATCCGGCGGCCGGCGCTTCGCCCGTTTCGAACAGGCCAACGCGCAGATCCGTCGCGGTGTAGATGACTTCTCCGTCCGCCTTGAGCGTACCATCCGCGATGGCCAGCTTCAGGCGGCGCAAAATGACTCGCTTCAGGTCCACCACATACTCGACTTTGCGCACGGACGGGAGGACCATCCCCGTAAACTTCACCTCGCCCACGCCCAGCGCACGGCCGCGTCCCGGCGCACCGAGCCAGCCGAGGAAGAAGCCCGTGAGCTGCCACAGCGCGTCGAGGCCCAAGCATCCCGGCATCACCGGATCGCCTTGGAAATGGCACTTGAAGAACCAGTCCAGGCGCTCGTTGCCCTCGACCGCGAGTTCAGCAACCACTTGGCCTTTTCCGTGCGCGCCACCCGTGTCGGAAATATGGGCGATGCGGTCGAACATCAACATGGGCGGCAGCGGCAGTTGTGCGTTGCCCGGCCCGAACAGCTCTCCGCGTCCACACGTCAGCAAATCGTCGAAATCGTAGCTCGAACGGCGCTCGGCCATTTTTCAGCTTCGTCCTTTGATAATCCCCCGACACGACGCCGTCGTGTGTGGCGCGCGTCCGCTCTTGAACCGCGTTGTCCTAGCACATTCGCTTGACGTTCAAACGATTATCCTAGCCAGCGTCAAGTAAGGGCATGGAAAAGGTGACGTATTGTCCAAAGGGTCGTCTTGTGCCAAAGGAGGCCACCGGATCGCGGCTTACAGGAACCTCGGAGAAAATGTGCGCGTTAACAGCACGTTGGTCCGCGGTTGCAGTTAACCCCGGCAAATCTTATACTGAATTCGTTCGCAGAATCCGGCCGGTGGCCGGAGAAGGCCGCCAACGGCGCATTTGTGCCCCTTGCTGCGGCCACGGTTCCGCGTAGAACAGAATGGCACCATGAGCAGACCGCACGGCATGATGGACGAGGCCTCCGACGCTCTGACGACCGATCTCGGCGAAGATACTTCCGCCGAAGGCATCCTTGCGCCTCCGCAAGCCGCCATTGCAGAGCGCTTGCGGAAAGCCGGACTGCGCCCCACCCGCCAGCGCGTCGCGCTCGGCGCGCTGCTGTTCGGCGGCGAAGACCGGCACGTGTCGGCAGAGATTCTCCACGCCGAAGCGCTCTCGGCCGGCGAGCACGTCTCGCTCGCGACCGTCTACAACACGCTGCATCAATTCACGGGCGCGGGCCTTCTTCGCGAGCTCGCGATCGACGGCGGCAAGGCCTACTTCGACACGAACACGTCGAACCACAATCATTTCTTCATCGAGGCCAAGGGCGAGCTGATGGACATCCCCGGCGACTCGATCCGCGTCGACGGCCTGCCGGAGCCGCCCGAGGGCATGCGCGTGAGCCATATCGACGTGGTCGTGCGGCTGGTGCCGAAACCGTGACGCGAGGCGTCCCCGCGGTCTCACACGGTCATCGCACGATTTCGTTTTCGTAGACGCCCCAGAGCTGCTTCTGGGGGACGTATCCCCGATAGCGGTCGATCGTCACGCGGCACCAGCGGCTGTCGCAGGTGTGGACATTGGCGATCACGCCGGCTTCGACCATCACCACAGGACGCGAACTCTCGCTGTCGCTCAAGCGAATCGGAATCTGCGGGGCGGCTTCGCCGGATTTCACATCCCAAGGCGCGACGAGCGCGGTGCGCCGGCCCGAAAGCAGGGACTGGAGAATCCAGCCCGTGGCGCCTTCCGCATCGCGCACCTGCCGCCAAGCCTCGAACTCGCCCAGCACCTCGAGCGGCAGGCCCGCGCGCCGATACACCCATGCCGTCGGATAGTCGGTGCCGGGGCCGGAGCGCAGGTTCACGCGGTCCGCCTTGAGGCTGACGAAGCGGGGAAGCGGCAGGCCGCTTTCCCCCTGCGGTGCCGACGGCCCCGCCGGCACGTCGCCGCCGGCCAGCGCCCCTCCTGCCCAAACCGCGAGCAGCACGCCCGCCAGCCAACGGCCGCCGCGCATCCGGCTTCTCTCCCGCATCCCGCGCTCCTGAAAATCCATGGCGTACGCCGGGGCGGCCGTTCGTCCTTGCTCAACCATATCGACCGCCCGAACCCTCGCGCTTTTCGCCGGTCCCTCAGACAATCCATCACTTTGTCACGGCCGTGACCTTCTGTTAGACACACCCAGATCAAACGCCGCCGGTGGGAGTGATATGCCCAACATTCAGAAGAAACCAGTCGTCATCGTCACCCGCAAGCTGCCCGATGTGGTGGAAACACGGATGCGGGAGCTTTTCGACGCGCGCCTCAACGCCGAGGACACGCCGATGACGCAGGCCCAGCTTGCCGAGGCCGTCAAGACCGCCGACGTGCTCGTGCCGACCGTCACGGATCGGATCGACCGCGCCGTGATTTCGCAAGCCGGCCCCCAGCTCAGGCTGATCGCCAACTTCGGTACCGGTGTCGACAACATCGACCTCGACACCGCACGCAACCGCGCGATCATCGTCACCAATACGCCGGGCGTGCTCACCGAGGACACGGCCGACATGACGATGGCGCTGATCCTCGCGGCGCCCCGCCGGCTTGCAGAGGGCGCCGCCTACCTCAAGGACCCGAAGACCAAATGGGTCGGCTGGTCGCCGACCTGGATGCTCGGGCACCGGATTTTCGGCAAGCGGCTCGGCATCGTCGGCATGGGCCGGATCGGACAGGCGGTGGCCCAGCGCGCGAAAGCGTTCGGCCTGCAGATCCACTATCACAACCGCAAGCGCCTGCCACTCGCGCTCGAGGAGGAGCTGGAGGCCACCTACTGGGAAAGCCTCGACCAGATGCTGTCGCGCATGGACATCGTGTCCGTCAACTGTCCGCATACGCCCGCGACCTATCACCTACTGTCGGCGCGGCGTCTCAAGTTGCTGAAGCCCTCGTCCTACATCGTCAACACGGCGCGCGGCGAGGTGATCGACGAGAACGAGCTCGCGCGCCTGATCGAAGCCGGCTCCATCGCGGGTGCGGGCCTCGACGTCTACGAGCACGAGCCGGCCATCAATCCGAAGCTGCTCGCTTCCGATCGCGTCGTCGCATTGCCTCACATGAGCAGCGCGACGATCGAAGGGCGCATCGACATGGGCGAGAAGGTCATCATCAACATCAAGGCGTTCCTGGACGGGCACGCGCCGCCCGACAAGGTGCATCCCGCGATGTTCTAAACATCGGGGCGCGCCGAACACGGTGCGCCCTTTTTTCATCCGAGTAGGTGCGTGACGGTCGCGATGTAAAACGCGACCGTCGCGAGATAGCCGGAGACCAGCCAATTGCGGCCGGTCTGCGTGATCGGCTCCATCCCGCGCCCCTCGCGGCCGGTCTTGATCATCATCGGGCTCACGAGCAGCAAGAGCGCCATCAGCCCGTACAGCTCGAAAGACAGCGCAACGCCGAGCCCGACGATGAGCGCCAGCACGTTGACGATGGCGACGAACTCGGGATCGGATCCCGAGAGCGCGGATTCCATGACGTGGCCGCCATCGAGCGGCAGCACGGGCGCGAGATTGAGGCCGTTCAGGATCGCACTGACGAACGCCAACTGATGGAACATGTGCTCGCCCGTCAGCGCGCCGGCCAGAAGAAACAGCGCCGTCGTGATCAGGCTCACGCCCGGTCCCATGAGGGCGACGAAGCCGCGTTCGCTTTCATTCCTGTGCGGAGCCGCAGCGACGGCGACGCCGCCCATGAAGGGAATGAAATAGATGCCCTGTACGGGAAGGCCGACCCAGCGCATGGCGAGCGCGTGGCCCGCCTCGTGGATCAACAGGATCAGCAGAAGGTAGGCCGCGAACAGGCCATCGAACAGGTAGCTGACGCTGGCGTAGGTCAGCGCACCTGTCACGAGGGCGGCCATATACCTGTTGTTGGAACGCGGCGGCGCGCCGGTTTCGGCTTCGCAATACGCGCGCAGGCGCCGCCCGTTCTGGCGCGCGCCCAACGGCACGAAAATCCGTCCCATGAACGTTTCGTGCGTGATCTCATGCACCGACGTGAGCAGCGTGCCGTCGTTTTTTTCCTCGAGCGCGCAGGCGAAGAAGTAGTCCGATCCGGGCACGACGCTCGGATCGCTGCCCTCTTTCAGCATCTCGATGACGAGCCCCTCGGGCGGACACTTCTCGATCTCGCGATATCTCATGGAGATGTCGGTCTCGCCCACGCGCACGTTGGCCGTGTAGACATTGTTCGAGTCCGGGCTCTGGCCCGTCGTGATCTCGATCGGGACCAACCCGTCGAAGCTGATCGAGCTGGCTGTCACAGCATTCCAGACGACCTCGCGCGGCGAGCGAATGTGGGTCGCGCTCACGTAGCGTCGGCGGCGACGGCGCAAGAGCACATCGACGAAACCGCGCAGAAGGTAATAGAGGCTCCAGAACAGATCGGAGAGAAAGGTCATCGGCCAGCACGTATCCCGAATGCTCGCATGCGCTCAATAGACGCTATTTGCTTTGCGCGTCGGGCATAATTTCGGCGACGTATCGTCAGACGTGCTCCGAGAGGTCGGCGATGCTGGGCTTTTCGCCGGTGAGCGGGTTCTCCGGATCCCAAGCGACGCGAACGGTCTCGAAGCGCGGCTCCTTGGCGTCATAGAGGAGAAGACGCCCCACGAGCCCCTCGCCGGTCCCCGTCAGTTCCTTGATCACCTCGGTGGCCTGCAGGGTTCCCACCACCCCGACGACCGAGCCCATGACGCCGGCTTCGGCGCAGTTGGGCACGAGGCCCGCGGGCGGGGCTTCAGGGAACAGGCAGCGGTAGCTCGGGTTGGGGGTGCCGTCAGGACCGGTCTCGTATGGTTTCAGCGTCGTGACGTAGCCATCGAACGGACCGACGGCCGCATGCACCAAGGGGCGGCGCGCAAAGTAGCAAGCGTCGGCGACGAGATAGCGCGTCGCGAAGTTGTCGGTGCCGTCGGTCACGATGTCGAAGCGGGAGATGATGTCGACCGCGTTCGATGCATCCAGGCGGAACGGGAATGTTTCGACGGTGACGTGCGGATTGAGCGCGACCAGCGTTTTGCGCGCGCTGTCGACCTTCAGCGCGCCGACAGACGCCGTGGTGTGAACCACCTGCCGCTGGAGGTTGTCGAGAGACACCGTGTCGTCATCGACGATCCCGAGCGTACCGACACCGGCGGCTGCGAGATAGAGCAACAGCGGGCTGCCGAGCCCGCCGGCGCCGACGACGAGCACCCGGGCCGCCTTGAGACGCGCCTGGCCCTGCCCGCCGATCTCGTGCAGCAGCAGGTGACGCTTGTAGCGCTGGATTTCTTCAGGTGTGAGCGCCATGGGTGTTCGCTTTCCAGGCGGCCGGCTGTCCTTCGGGCCGTCCTCGGCCTCCGGGCGCCATGCCTGCGTCAGCCCGGATCGCGCCCAGCCGCCGCCGTGTCTTGTTTTGTCACGCCCTGCGCGGCCCGGCCCGGCTCGGCAGGCCGGATCGTGGGCGCAGCCCAGGGCCCTTGGATCCTAAACGCACCGACGGGCTTGCCGGATTTTTCCGCGCCGGGCAACTCGTCGAGCGAGAGTACGAAATCGACGGCTGCGCTGTCGAGATCGGCGGAGCCGATCAGACGCCCCGTGCGGCTTCCGATGCGAGCCTCCACCCCGTCGGCTGCGAAGACGCCGCCCGACGCCTTGAAGCGCGCGGAAAGTCCGCTGACCGTCGTCGTTCCCGCGCCTGCGGCCCCCCACCCTTCGGACGGGGCACCCGAGGCGACCGACGGCAGCGCATCGACATCGATGCCGAACCGCCCGGCCTCACGCATCTCGACCGCCATCGTGCCCTCGATGGAGCGAAGCAGCGCTCCCTCGCTCGATCCCTCGGCGGCGAGGTCGAGCTTCAGGGCGCCGATGCCTTCCAGCGCCGGCGGACCCGACAGAATGCGCGGCAACGTCGCAAAGTCGATATCGGCGAGATCGGCGCGGATCGTGTAGCGGGGATCGGAGCCGGTCATATCGGCCGAGAACTGCGCTTCTCCGCCGCCGCCCTGGTCGAAAGCGAGCTCGACGATCTCGCCGTAGAGCTTGCCGCTCTTCACCGTGAGGCTTGCCGCAGCACGGCCGAGTTTCGCGGACCTGTTCGTGACGGTTGCGGCCGATATGCGCAGGTCCGCGTCCAGCTCGTTGACGAGGGACGAATCCGCCAGTCCGGGGATGCCGAGGCTCGCCAGCCATCCTGTTGCGCGCGCGATGGCGTTGGGGCGTTCCGACGTCGCGTACGGCGCGAGGTCGAGGGTCGCGAAGGCGAGCGTGCCCTCGATCGACGGGCGCTCGGCCGCGTAAATCAGCGCGAGCGTTCCAGTTGCGGCATTGCCGTCGAGCGTGATCTTGGCGTTCGCGAACGACACGGCTCGCTCGTCGAGCGTGAGTTCGCCCTTCGCCGTAAACGGCCCGAGCCCCGGCCCTGCGGGCCACGATCCACCGAGCCAGCTCGCGGCACCTCTCACGTCCGAAATGGAGAGCTCGGCATTCTCCGCCACGATGCGGCTGCGCTCGCCGGGCGGCATCCGGCCATTGAAAACGAGGCTCAGATACTTGCCTTTCACGTTGACGCGGACATCGAGCTCGGCGGCGTCGTGCGGCGGCGGCGTAAAGGCGAGCTCGAAATCGAGCGGCTCGCCGCGATAGGCAAGACGGCCCTTGCCCGTGACGAGGCCGCTGCGATCCTTGGTGAGATCCGCATCGATCCGGGAGAACGTCTCGCGCGCACCGTCGCCGTGCAGGACGACGACCGTCGCATCGGACAGCGTCAGATTGCGGAACCTGAAATCCGTCAGCGTCGACACCACGGACGTCAGCGCCTCGGACAGGGCCTCATGCGGGCCGGCGTGTCCGGCCCCGTTCGGCGTCTTGGCGCGATCGACGGTGAACCTCGCGTCGTCGAGGACGAGATCCACGCCGCGCCCTGCCACCAGGGTCCGCACGAGGGCGCCGACACCCGTGTCGTCCGCGTTGCCTGCAGCCAGCGAAAGCGCGCCGCGCTCGAGGGTGACGGCGGGCGCGGCAAAGAGCGCGACCGGGGACGTGATGGCGACGATGTCGTGGGATTCCGCGCGAACGGTGGAGCCCGGGATGGGCTCGCCCTGGCGGGCCCCGATCAAAACGGGCACCACGAGCGCCGCGCCAATGACGGCGAGCAACACGCTCAAAACAATAAGCGGGCGACGCCTATCAGCTTTGCCGGTCATGAGGCCGCTGTCCCGCGCATGGAGGCTTTCAAGCGTTCAGTGGTTTGGATTTCCCGCCCCGTCGATCAAAGGTCCGGCCGACGAGCCTTTCCTTACTTACTGAAGCCGGCACAGCCGCGCAATACGTCATCGCGCCGTGAACAGCCATCAGATGCGAGAATTCTCGTCTATCATCAAACTCGTACGCCTCTATTCCCAAATTCCTGGATGCGCTGCGCACGCGAAAGCAAACGGCTCGACATCGCGATGCTTCCACGCACGCAGCGCAAGAAGCCGTGAGGGGTCGCCCACGGCTCATTATCGGCGTCAATCCAGGCGAAAGCGCGCCTGCTCCGCCTCGTGATCGGGCAGCGTCAGGGTCACCACGACTGTGGTGCCCTTGCCGGCCTTGAAACTGCCGCTCCCTTCGAGGCGGTTCTCGCCGGCGTGCGCGAGTGCGACCGCTTCCGTCTTGCCCTCGGAGAGAACCGTCGCGGTAGCTTTCGCACCTTCGATGGTCTCCGGCTTTCCGTGCTCGTCCGTGATGTAAAGGCGAAGAGCGCCGTCTTCGGCGACGAGCTCAAGATGATGATGTCCGCTGTGAACCACCACGCCGCCATGCTTGGGCTCATGGTCGTGGGCGTGTCCGTCGTGATCGTGATCGTCCTGCGCGAAAGCCAGGGCGGACGCCGCCACCATGGCGGCAAGGCCGAGAAGAAGTCTCTTGAGCATCAGGATCTCCTTGTTGAGGTTGAGATGGATCAAAACGCTTCGGCGTGAGACGGCACGCCGTCGTGCCGGGCAACGAGCCGTTCGAGCGGCTTGCGGCCGAACAGCATGAACAGGACGGGGGTCAGGAAGGCGTCGAGCAATGTCGCCGTGAACAGCCCGCCGAAGATCGTGATCGCGACGGGGTGCAGGATTTCCTTGCCCGGCTCGTCCGCGCCGATCATCAACGGCAAGAGCGCGATGCCGGCCGCCAGCGCGGTCATCAGGACAGGACGCAATCGCTCCAACGTGCCGCGGATCACCATGGCGCGGCCGAAGCGCTCACCCTCGAACATCACGAGATTGATGTAGTGGCTGATCTTCAGGATGCCGTTGCGGGTCGCGATGCCCGTCAAGGTGATGAAGCCGATGGCGCTCGCCACGGAGAACGGCTGACCCGCGATCCACAGCGCCGCCACCGCGCCGATCAGCGCAAGCGGCACGTTGCCCATGATGATGAGGGCGAGGACGCTCGACTGATAGCGCGTGTAGAGCACGACGAAGATCAGGCCGAGCGAGACGATCGACAGCAGGCCGATGAGGCGCGAAGCCTCCTCCTCCGCCTGGAACTGGCCTTCGAGGCTCGTGAAGTAGCCCTGCGGCAAGCTCGCGCGCGATATGGCCTCGCGTACGTCCGCGACGATGCGCGTCATATCCGAGTTGTCGGTGTTGGCGAGCACCGCGATGCGCCGCCTGCCGTTCTCGCGCAGGATCTGATTGGGGCCGTCGGTTTCGATGACCTCCGCCACGCTCGCGAGCGGAATGCGCCCGGCCGGGCTCTCGATCAGCATGGCGCCCAACGCGTGCGCCGTGCGGTCCGCATCCGAAAGGCGGAGCACCACGTCGAAGCGCTTCTGCCCGTCGATGATCTCGGAGACGACGCGCCCGTTGGAGAGCGTTGCGAGCGAATCTGTGATCGTGCTCGGATTGAGCCCGTACTGCTTTGCGCGCTCGTAATCGATGCGCACCTGCAGCTCGGGAATGCGCACCTGACGCTCGACCTGGAGATCGACGATACCCGGAATGGCGCGCAGGCGCGTTTCCATGTCGGAGGCAAGCCCCCGCAGCGTGTCGTAGTCGTCGCCGTAGATCTTGAGCGCGATCTGCGCCTGGACGCCGGACAGCATGTGATCGAGGCGATGGGCGATGGGCTGCCCGACGGTAATCGCAGCCGGCAGCGCGGACAGGCGGCCACGGATGTCGGCCAGCACGTCCTCGCGGCTGCGGGCCGAGGGTTCGAGATCGATCTCGAGCTCGCTCACGTGAACGCCTTCCGCGTGCTCGTCGAGTTCGGCGCGGCCGGTGCGGCGGCTGACCTTGCGCACCTCCGGCACTGCTGCCGTGATGGTTTCGGCAATGCGTCCGATGCGGTCGGATTCCGCAAGGCTCACGCCGGGCTCCAGGATCACGCCGACGAGGACGGTGCCTTCGTTGAAGGTCGGCAGAAACGCGCGCGGCAGAAACGTCGCCGCAAGGATAGCCGCCAGCACGGCGACGACCGGCAATCCCACGACGAACGCGGGCCGTTCGAAACACCATTCGAGGCCGCGCTTCTGCCATCGCTTCAGCGCGCGCACCATTGCGCCGTCACCTTCCGCCAGGCTCTTCATGCGCGGAAGCAGCCAATAGGAGAGCACGGGCGTGACCGAGATCGAGACCAGGAGGCTCACGAGGACGGAGACGATGAACGCCACGCCGAGCGGCGTGAACAGCCGGCCCTCGATGCCGGAGAGCGCGAACAGAGGGATGAACACGAGAACGATGATCGCGGTCGCGTAGAGAATGCCGCTTCGAACCTCTATGGACGCGTCCGCCACGACTTGCTCGATGCTGCGCCTGTCGCGCCCGGCCGCGAGCCGATGGAGACCCAATCTTCGGAAGATGTTTTCGACGTCCACCACCGCGTCGTCCACCAGCGCGCCGATGGCGATGGCGATGCCGCCGAGCGTCATGGTGTTGATCGAGAGCCCCATGAAGGCGAAGACGATGACGGTCGCGAGAATGGAGAGTGGGATCGCGAGCAACGAGATCAGCGTCGTCTGCCAATTGAGAAGGAAGGCGAACAGCACGATCGTGACCACGATCAACGCTTCCACGAGCACCTGCTGCACGTTGGATATCGACGTCTCGATAAACGTCGCCTGCCGGAACAGGACGTCGGTCACGCGGACCCCCTGGGGCAACGTACGCTCCAGCTCCGGCAGCATCCTCTCGATTTCGCGCGTGATGGTGACGGTGTCGGCTTCCGGCTGTTTCTGCACGCTCAGAATGACGGCCGGCTTGCCGGCGAGGCTGGCGTCGCCGCGCTTCGTGCGGGCGGCGAAGTCGACGTCGGCCACCTGGCTCAGCGCGACGACCTGGCCTTCGCGATAGGCCACGACGAGATTGCGCAGATCCTCGATCCGTGCGGAGCGACCGATGTTGCGGATCAGGTATTCCCGCGTCTCTCGATCGACGAACCCGCCGCCCGTGTTTGCGCCAAACGCGCGGATCGCGTCCTCGATCGCGCCGAAACCGATGTCGAGGGCCGCCATGCGGCGCGGATCGGGAATGACGCGATACTGGCGGACCTCGCCTCCGATTGGAATCACCTGCGAAACGCCGGGCACCGTCAGGAGCTGCGGGCGCACGGTGAAGTCCGCGATCTCGCGCAACGTCATCGGGTCCGTCGTCTCGCTCGTCATGGCGATCAGCATGATCTCGCCCATGATCGAGGAGATCGGTCCCATGTGGGCGGCGATGCCCGGCGGAAGCTGCTCGCGGACGAGTTGCAGGCGCTCGGCCACCTGCTGGCGCGCCTGGTAGATTTCGGTCGACCAGTCGAACTCGACGTAAACGATCGAGAGCCCGACGCCGGAGACGGACCGCACGCGCGACACGCCCGGCATGCCGTTCATGGCCGTCTCGAGCGGGAACGTGACGAGCTGCTCGACCTCTTCGGGCGCGAGGCCCTCCGCCTCCGTCATCAGCGTGACAGTGGGGCGGTTGAGGTTCGGAAACACGTCGACCGGCAGGCGCCCGAGCGTGACGAGACCGTAGACCGTCACGGCGATGGCGGCGACGAGCACCATCAGCCGGTTGGCGAGGCTGGCGCGGACAATTGCGTTGAACACGGGGGCGCTCTCCTACCGGACCTGATTGATCAGCTCGGCGCCGTTGACGACGACGCGGTCGCCGGTCTCCAGGCCGGATGTTATGAGCACGCGATCCCCGTCGAGCGGGCGGGTGCGAACGGGGCGCGGGCTGAAACGCTCCGGCGCGATCTTGACCCACACCTGCGGCAGTCCGTTCGCAGCGCGGACAATCGCACCGCCCGGCACCACCATGCCTTCGACCGGCGCGCCCCCCTGCACCAGAACCTTCACCGCGACGCCGATGGCGAGAGACGGATGCGGGTCCTCGACGCTGAACAGGAGCGGCAACGACTGCTGGCGAAGCGACGGCGCGCGGCCGATGTAGGTGAGGGGGATCGCGTGGCCCTCTCCGTCGAGCGCGGTCGCGGCCTCGACCGACGTCTCGTCCGCGCCGGCAACGGCGATCGCCTCGATCCAGAGCCGTTCCGGATCGACGATCTCGAACAATGTGTCTCGCGCGGAGACGACCTGCCCGGCGCGGACGTTGGCCACCGAGATCACACCGGATACCGGCGCGGTGAGCTCCAACCGCTCGCCGACACGCGGCTCCAGCGCACGCTTCTGGGCCAGCAGCGATTCGATCTCCGTTTGCGTGTCGTCGAGCTCGCGCTGCGGAATGTAGTCGCCGGAAATGCCCTTGAGCCGCACCAGCTTCTGCTCGGCAATGCGCAGCTTGCCCTCGACTTCCGCGGTGAGTTGATGGAGCGCGCCGCGGTCATACACGGGCATGGCCGGGGAGAGCAGCGCGAGCACTTCGCCGGCCTTCACCTTCTTTCCGACGTAAGAGACGCCGCCTTCTGCGAGCTCGACCTGCCCTTCCATCGGCGCTTGCACGCGCCCCTCGGAAGAGGGGTCCGCAACCACCGTGCCGATGAGCTGGGCAGCAGGCGTGACGCGTTCGACCGCGGCGGGCGCCGTCCTGACCTGCAAGAGCCGCTGCGATGGCTTCGGGAGATAGACGTCGCCGGTGGGGAGGCGCACGGGCGCGCTTCCGCCCGCCTGAGCGGCTGGCGCCGGGGGTCCATGATCGTGGCCTTCGTGCGCGCGGGACGTTTCCGGAAGCGACGCCGAGAGGGCGACGGCCAGCAGGACGATGCCGGCGGCGTGCCGCGTTTCGCGGTCGCGCGGGGCCGCGGGCTCGACGGCGTCTTCCTCCTTCCGTGGTGCATCGGGAGGAAGGCGCAACGGGCGGAACGCGAACGCGACGAAGAAGCCGGCAAGCGCAATCAAAAGCACGGCGATCCACGTTTCGGGGCGGGCGAGCGCGTCCGCCCACGCGAACGCAGCGCCATGCTCCTCGGTTTCGGGCGCCGGAATGACGAGACGGCCCGCCAGAAGATCCGCGATATCGCCCGCGAGCACCGTGAACGTCAGCGCATGGCTGCCGGGCTCGTGAACCCAGTCCGCATCGAGCACATAGACGCCGTCGCCCTTCGGCTCGGCTTTGGTGGCCTCGATCCCTTCGCCCGCGACTTCGATGGCCGCACCGTTCACCGGCGCGTTGGTGTCGCTGCGATCCAGATAGATCATCAGCGTGTGGCCCTCCGCGACAGCGACCAGCTCGACCTCGAACCCTGCGGCTTCGACCCGCGGAAGAGACATGGTTTGTGCGGCCGGAGCCTCACCGTGGTCGCCGTGGGCGCGGGCGACATGAAATGGAGCGGCTGCGGCGACAAAGGCCGCGGCACCGAGCAGTGCCATGCCAAGACGGGTCATGCATCAATCCTCGTGAGCGTGGGGAATGAGCAGGACCGATGCGGGAATGTCGGCGCTGGCTCCGTTCCGGCCTCTTGCGAGAGCCGCTACGGCAGGAGCCCCGTGCGAACGCGTCGGTCGGTCCTGATCATGAAACCTCACGACCGCACGGCGACGTGCGGACCTGAGGCCGGATCAGGCCGCGGCGCTCGGCGGGCGAAGCAGAGGATAGAAGAGCTGGCCAAGCGAAAGGGGCGCGGCGGCTTCCGACACGCGCGTGCTGGTCGCGTGGCTGAGCTTCAGGCCGTAATCGCCGGCGGGGATCGCCATCGAGGCGCAGCAGTGGGCGTGCATGTGAGGGCAGCCGTCGCAGTCGAGAAGGCCGACGATGCCGTCCCGATCCATATCCGAGAGATCGGCGGCGGCTTCCATCGCCACTGCGTGATGGTCGGAGGGCGTCTCACTTGCCGCGGCATGCACATGCGTGCCGTGATCGTGGCCCGCATGGTCGATGCCCGCGAGCGCGCCCGTGTCACCGCACGCCAAAGCCCCGCTCAGGCTGCCGGTGGCGAAGACCACCGCAACCAAAAACACGCGCAGAAACTGGCTCATCATGCGGCGCATCCTTCAAGCAAAGCCGGAAGATTCGAGCGGGGTCAAGGCGAAACTAAGCCAGCCGCGTGTCCGCGCGCCTCTCTGCCCGGCGCGCATTCCCCGCGGTGCAGGCGTGCGGCTGCCGGAACCAGCGGCGCGCGGCGGCGTTCCTTGCCCACGTGCGCCGCGGGGGCGGACGCCGCCCCGCACCCTGTCTTCCGAGCATCGGCCCCAGAGCACCTGCCTATGTCCGTATTTCCAGAATGGCCCCGAAATCGGCTTCTCCTCGCCCTGCCGCCGCGCATCCGCACCGAGATTCTCGCGTCGGCTGAGCGGATCTCGTGCGAGCGTCATCAAGTCCTGACGGATGCGGATCAACCGCTCGAGCACATCTACTTTCCCGACAGCGGCGTAATTTCCGTGGTCGCCGTTTATCCGGACGGAACCGTCATCGAAATGGCGACCATCGGACGCGAAGGCGGAACCGGGTTTCAAGCCGTGTTCGGGGCCAAAATGTCGTCGGCGCGTCTGCTGGTCCAACTGCCCGGCACGGCGGCCCGCCTCCCGCGTCGCGTGTTCGCGGAAGCGATGGACGATATTCCGGCCTTCCGTTCCCTGATGTATGCGCACGTCCACGCCTTTCTCGAGCAGGTCATGATCTCGACCGGCTGCAACGGTGCGCACAACCTCACGCAACGGCTCGCACGCTGGCTTTTGATGATGCGCGACCGGCACGACGACGACACGCTCCTGATCACGCAGGATCTTCTCGCCGAAATGCTCGGCGTGCAAAGGCCGACGATCACCAACGCGATCCATGCGCTGCGGCGCGCCGAGTTGATCCAGTGCGGGCGGCGGCGGGTGCGGATCCTGGACAGGGAGGGCCTGATCGGCGCCTCGTGCGAGTGCTATCTGCTCACGCGCGCCCGCATCGCCCAGCACCTGCCGCAGACCTATCCGAATTAGGATTGCTTTTGTAATCTACATGACAGACAGAAAGGTTCGAGGCGGACAAAACTGCGGGCCGCATCCCGGATGCGCCAATTCTGGCGCAGGTGCTATCGAGTCCACGATCCATGCCCATACGTAAATTGGTCGAGCGCGGCTCTTACGCGCCGGAAACATTAGCCGTCATTTTCGAGGCGTTCGACGCGGCGTGGGCCGAAATCGCAGGCCGCTTCGGAACCGACGACCCGGCCGCCCTCGAACTTGCCCGCAACAGGCTGGCGCAGGCCGTTCTCGCCGTTGCCAAGTCCGACGCTTCCGATGTCGCGGGGCTGAAGCTCGAGGCCATCGCGGCGTTCGATCAGATGTCGCCCTTCAAGGGCAGCATCTAGGCCCGCTCGCGCCCCTTCTCACTCGTCGAGGATCGGTACGAAACCGCCGAAGATCATGCGCTTGCCGTCGAACGGCGGAGTTTCGCCCTGCGGTTTCATGCGCGGGTCGGATTGCATTTTCTGATGGGCGGCGTCGCGGACCTCCTTCGAGGGGTATTCGAGCCAGCTGAAGACGACCACTTCGTCGTCCTTCGCCTTCACCGCGCCGCGGAAATCCGTGAGCTTTCCTTCGGGGACGTCGTCACCCCAGCATTCCACGACACGGGTGGCGCCGAATTCCTTGAACATGGGCGCCAAGCGGGCGGCCAGCTCCAGGTACGCCTCCTTGTTGGCCGCCGGTACGGCAACGACAAATCCTTCGACGTATTTCATGAGGTCTCTCCCTGATGCGGCCTAGCCGTCGCACGCCCAATGCGGCGCGAGGGTTGCCGTTCCCCAAGGACGGGCGAGGCGCACCCGATCCGACACCGGGACACGGCCGAACGCGCGCACCGAGAGCGGGAACGGCCGCTCATAGCGCCCGAGGCACTTACTTACTTTACTTATTGCGTCAGGATGAGGGAACGGAGCACGAACGGCAGGGCCGTGGCGATGGTACCGCCTCCCCGGTTCGAACGGGGGACCTCTAGATCCACAATCTAGCGCTCTAACCAGCTGAGCTAAGGCGGCCCGGAATGAAGCGTGCTTATAGGAGCGCGGCCGTCCGGCTGCAACCCTCATTCCTGATCCGGGCGACATATTGGCCGCGCCGACGTTCGCCGCCGCATCCCCGATGTCACTTTCGGCCGCAACGACCAACGACAAGGGCGAGCGGCTTGACGGCCGGGGTCCTGGCCGCGATGGTCTCGCGCACATGACACCCAGCACCCCATCGTCCGCACCTCCGCAGCCGGCCGGCCCCCTCGCCCCTCTCCAGCGGCTGCTGGACCGGCGGCGTGCGCGCTCGCGCGCCGCGCCCGGATGGGGGCCCGCCGTCAGCCTGGCGCTTGCGGTGCTGGCCCTCCCTGTCCTTGCCGTCGTCTATCTTGCGGCCACGCCCGACGAAAACGTCTGGCCGCATCTCGCGAGCTCGGTTCTGCCGGAGTCGCTGCGCCAGACGCTGCTTCTCGGGCTCGGCACCGCCGCCGTGACGCTGGTCGCCGGGACGGCAACGGCATGGCTCGTCACGATGTATCGGTTTCCAGGCCGGGCCACGCTCGACCGTCTGCTCGTGCTCCCGCTCGCGATCCCGACCTACATCGCGGCCTACTGCTACGCGGACCTTCTCGATTACGCCGGGCCTCTCCAGACCAGTCTCCGGAGCTTCTTCGGATGGTCCACGCCGCGCGACTACTGGTTCCCGTCGATCCGCTCGCTCGGCGGGGCGATCCTCGTGATGTCGGCGGTGCTCTATCCTTACGTTTACCTCGCCGCCCGCGCCACGTTCGTGCAGCAATCGGTGTGTGCGCTCGAGGTTGCGCGCACGCTCGGCCGCAGTCCCATGGGCGTTTTCTGGGCCGTGGCGTTGCCGCTCGCGCGGCCGGCGCTCGCAGCCGGCGTCGCGCTCGTGCTGATGGAGACGCTGAACGATCTCGGCGCCGTGCAGCATCTCGGCGTCGAATCCCTGTCCGCCGCGATCTACGCCACGTGGCTGCAACGCTCGAACCTTGGCGGAGCCGCACAGCTCGCGACGGTCATGCTGGGCCTCATCGTGGTGCTGCTCGCGGTGGAGCGGATCGCGCGAGGCGGCGCCAAGGTGCACCACACCACCGGCCGCTACCGGGCCATTCCCTTCCACGACATCCGGGGCTGGCGCGGATATCTGGCGGCGTTCCTGTGCTCGATCCCGTTCCTGATCGGCTTCGTGGCGCCGTGCCTGCTGCTCGTCCATTACGCTTTCGGGCACGCGGCTGCGGCGCTGGCGGGCGGTTTCCTGATGGCAGCGTGGAACAGCATCCTGCTCGCGACGCTGGCCGCCGCCGTCGCGCTCGGATTTGCGCTGCTCATCAGCTATGCGCCGCGCGTCGCGCCTGGGCCCGCAACGCACTTCGCAATCCGCTCGGCAGGGTTCGGCTATGCGTTGCCGGGCACCGTGCTCGCGATCGGAGTCTTGATCCCGCTCGCCGCCCTCGACAACAGCGTGGACGCGATGTTTCGCAGTGTCTTCGGCGTCTCGACGGGCCTCATTCTCTCCGGGTCCATCGCGGCCCTGGTGTACGCCTACGTCATTCGCTTCCTCGCGGTCGCCCTCGGCGGTCTCGAAGCCGGCCTCGAGCGCATTTCTCCGAACCTCGACGCGGCCGCACGCGCGCTCGGAGAGACGGCGGGGTCCGCGCTCTTCCGCGTGCACCTGCCGCTCCTGCTGCCGGCGCTCGGAGCCGCGGGGCTTCTCGTTTTCGTCGATGCGCTGAAGGAATTGCCGGCCACGCTGCTGCTCCGCCCCTTCAACTTCGAGACGCTCGCGACGCACGTCTATGCGTTCGCGGCATTGGAGCAGATCGAGGCGGGAGCGCTCGGCTCGCTGGCGATCATCGCGGCGGGCCTCATCCCGCTCGTGGTGCTTCACCGTGCAATCGCAGGACGCGCGGGCAGCACATAAAAAAATCCGGAGCGGCCGCTGCCGCCCCGGATCATTTCAGGCATCCGCTCTTCGCGCCGCTACTGCTTCACGCCTTCCACATGGAGGTCGAGATAGACCTCCTTTCCGGCCGGGCCGAGGTCGAACGTGATGCCGTAGTCGGCGAGGGTCAGCGTCGCCGTTCCCTTGAAGCCGGCGCGCTCGCCGCCCCAAGGATCGCTGCCGGAGCCGACGAACTCCGCGTCGATGGCGATCTCCTTGGTGACGTCGCGCAGCGTGAAGTCGCCCACGATCTTGGCTTTGCCGTCGCCCGCGGGCTCCACCGACTTCGACACGAACGTCGCCTTCGGGAACTTCGAGACGGCGAGGAAATCTTCGTTGCGGAGATGCTTGTCGCGCTCGGCGTGGTTCGAGTTCACGCTGTTGGTGTCGATCTCGACGCTCACCTTCGACGCTTCGGGCGCGCTCGCGTCATAGCTGAACGTGCCGCCGAAGGTGTCGAAGCGGCCGGTCAGCCAGCTGAAGCCAAGGTGATTGACGCGGAAGTTGATCGAGGCGTGGGCACCCTTGGTGTCGATGGCGTAATCGGCCGCAGACGCAGGCGTCGCAACCACGAGGGCGGCGACCAGCGCAAGAGGGCTCAAGCGATGCAACATGGACGTATCCTTTCTGATCGGGAAAATTCTCAACGTAAGTTCAAACTCCAGAGCGTGATCAGTTTCAATTGAATCGGGATCACGCTCTGTCTCTTTGGTGAGACCGATGATTCACGCTTCAGGCTGGTAGGGCCTGAAGCGATCATGGTCTCCTTAGTTAGACCGATGATTCACGCTTCAGGCTGGCAGGGCCTGAAGCGATCATGGTCTAGGCGGGCCGGACCACATGCGGGTGAGGGTCGGCTTGCGGTCATAGAAGTGATGCTTCAACGCAGCGAGCGTGTGAACGACGGCGAGTGCGATCACCGCGTAAGACAGCCACACGTGCACGGCGCCGGCCGTGCTTTCCAGGCCCGGGTTGGTGCCGGGCGACGGAACCGAGAACCAATCGAAGACATGGATCGGGCGGCCGTCGGCCGTCGACATGAGATAGCCGGTCACGACGATCGCGAAGAGAAGCACGTAGAAGGCCCCGTGGGCGATGCGCGCTGCGATGCGCTCGAACGGCGGCAGATCGTCATCCGACGGTTTCACATTCGCGACGCGCCAGACGACGCGCGCAACGAGGGCAAACGCCAGCAGCATTCCGATGCTTTTGTGCCAGTGCGGGGCGGTGTGATAGTAGGGATCGTAGTAGCCGAGGCCGACCATCCAGACGCCAAGCCCGAAGAGGCCGAATATCACGAGCGCGCTCACCCAATGCAGCAGACGGCTCACGAGGCCATAGCCGACCGTCGTATCGCGCAACATTTTCAGATCCCCACACTCGAAACGCGCCCGTGCAAATGGCGGCTCCGCTCAACCTTCCGTGCTAGTTATTGTCGCGCCGCACGCGTTTCAAGACGACCACGCGGCGAGAGCGCGCTCATCTTTGCTCTATGTCAGAACGCTCTCCATGTCAGAACGCAATGTGGCCGCAGGCGGTGCGCCTGCGGCCACATTGACGATCACGCGTGGGGCCTCGGATTAGAGACCGAAGTAGATCCCAAGCCGCGGACGGCGGTGGTAGCGATAGCCGTAGTATCCCGGACCGCCATAATAGTAGCGCGGACGATAGTGACGGCGGTGGCCGTAATAGCCGCGATGACGCCAGCCGCGCCGATAACCACGATGCCTGTGGCGATAATAGCGCCGCCTCACCTCATGAACGCCAGCATTGTCCGTGGTCGCAAGTTTGTTCGCGATTCCCGCGGCGCCGCTGGCCGGCATGGCCTGAACGGGAGCTGCAGCAAAGAAGGCCGCACCGGCTCCGAGCATGGCCACAGCGATGAGCTTTCGCATGGCTTTTCCTTTCTACGGTTATTCCCCTGAGCGTCTACGTATCTCCATCCGGAATGGATCCATCAAATGCGCTCTGAGTAGGGCGAACGCTGACCAATCCCGGTTGTTTGCGATGCCCACAGGCCCCCTCGCGCTGCACAACGGGTTATGCAAGTCATCGACCGCATTATGCCGAAGCGAGAGATATTCCACGGACACCACCTCTTGCTGACTTAAGCAAAAACTCCCCTTGAGGGTTCCCTAAGAAGAGTCGGTTCGTCACATCACATGCAACGCCTGCACGAAGGACACGTGCACGTGTGCACACAATGAAACGCGTCCTAGATGAACCTAACGTGAAAGATCGCGATTTCCGTCGCGCGGAATAAAAAAGCGGACCCGAGAGGTCCGCTTTTCCGTATCCGCCAATCCTGCTCTGCTTAGTCAGCCCTGACTAGAGCGGGATGTTGTCGTGCTTCTTCCAGGGATTTTCGAGCGTCTTGTTGCGAAGCATGTTGAGGGCGCGGCAGATGCGCCGGCGCGTGCCGTGGGGCAGGATGACCTCGTCGATGTATCCGCGCTCGGCCGCCACGAACGGGTTGGCGAAGCGGCGCTGATATTCGTCAATGCGGGCCTGGATCTTCTCGGGATCGGACAGCTCCGAGCGATAAAGGATCTCTGCCGCACCCTTGGCGCCCATCACCGCGATTTCGGCCGTCGGCCACGCGTAGTTCACGTCACCGCGGATGTGCTTCGAACTCATGACGTCGTAGGCACCGCCGTAGGCCTTGCGGGTGATCAGCGTGACCTTGGGGACGGTGGCTTCCGCGTAGGCGAAGAGCAGCTTGGCGCCGTGCTTGATGAGGCCGCCGTACTCCTGTGCGGTGCCCGGCAGGAAGCCCGGGACGTCGACGAACGTCACGATCGGGATCTCGAAGCAGTCGCAGAAGCGCACGAAGCGGGCGGCCTTGCGGGAGGCGTCCGAGTCGAGCACGCCGGCGAGGACCATCGGCTGGTTGGCGACGATGCCAATCGTGCGGCCCTCCATGCGTGCGAAGCCGGTCACGATGTTGCGCGCGTAGGCCTCCTGGATCTCGAAGAAATCCGCCTCGTCCACGACCTTCAGGATCAGCTCCTTGATGTCGTAGGGCTTGTTCGGGTTATCGGGGATCAGCGTGTCGAGGGAGTAGTCGGGGCGGTCGGGGCTGTCGGAGGTCGGCAGCACCGGCACGCCGGACTGGTTGTTCGACGGCAGGAAATCCATCAGGCGGCGCATCTGGAGCAGCGCCTCGACGTCGTTCTCGTAGGCCCGGTCGGCGATGGAGGATTTGGTCGTGTGGACCTTGGCGCCGCCCAGCTCCTCGGCGGTCACGGTTTCGTTGGTCACCGTCTTCACGACGTCGGGGCCCGTCACGAACATGTA
>ERZ869909.902-NODE-902-length-27983-cov-284.710457_pt1 | contig 27983 bp, 25 predicted proteins | sample MGYA00520892_ERZ869909 | MGnify/ENA primary metagenome ERZ869909 (study PRJEB32215, sample SAMEA104723947) | bioreactor metagenome | biome: bioreactor; feature: anaerobic bioreactor; material: water | place: China | collected 2015-03-12 ...
CTGGAGCGCGAGGAGCGTTACACCGTGCTGCCGGCGGAGCTGGCTAAGGTGCAGGCGTTCGTGGCCGAGAACCGGCGCCAGCACTGAAGGCCGAAGCTGAAGCGAGGGGCGCTGGATCAACCCGGGAAGGCGTTGCTAATTCCCAGAATGTGCCCGCCGAGGTAGCGAGGGCATAGGGGACAGGTCGAAGAGGAGGTCTTTTGCCATGGATGGCAAAAGTAGCGCCCAGGGATGGGTTTACAGCGCCTCCTCGTAGACCTGTCGCCGGCTAGCCCGAGCGGTGGTCCGTGTCGGTGAAGATAGTCCCGGCGCTCCTCGCATCGAGGCTAGCCCGAGCGGTGGTCAGTGTCGGCGAAGATAGGCCCTGCGCCCCTCGTTTCGAGGCAGCCCGAGAGGCCGCGCCGAGATGCCCATGAGCCGGCCGCAAAACCCGTCATGCAACAGGAGCCACGCTTGGACGCGAACGCGCCGCCCGATCTGCACGCCCGACTCAAACCGCGGCTGCTGCTGCGCCCACGCAACGAGGCACTCTACGCCCGCGCGCTCGCCGAAGGCCTGACCGAGCTGCAGGCCCGGGTGTTGGCCGGTCGCCTGACCGACTACGAGGGCGAACTGGCACCGCTGACCCGGCCCAGCCTGCGCTATCTCGAACATCCGGAGCGCCTGGCCGACGGTCGCCGCGCCGCAGAGCGCATCGCCACCGCCGTGGCCGAGGGCGAGCACATCGGCATCCTCACCGACTACGACGTCGACGGCATCACCTCCCACGTGGTCATCCGGCGCACCCTGGTGGAGCTCTTCGGTGTGCCGGAGTCGCGTCTGCACAGCCTGATCGGCCATCGTATCCACGACGGCTACGGCATCAGCCTGCCGCTGGTGGAGCGCACGCTCAGGCTCTCGCCGCGGCCTACGCTGGTGATCACCGCCGACTGCGGCAGCTCCGACGAGCCGCGCATCGCCCGGCTCAAGGCGGAAGGCATCGACGTGGTGGTGAGCGACCACCACGCCCTGCCGGTGGAAGGGCCGCCGCCCTCCGCTCATGCCGTGGTCAACCCGACCCGTGACGACTGCCAGTACCCCGACCGCACCATTGCCGGCTGCATGGTGGCCTGGCTGGTGATGTCGCTGACGCGCAGCGTGCTGGTGGAGTGGGGCGTGATTCCCGATGCCACGCCCAAGCTCTCCGCCTGGCTCTCCTACGTGGCGCTGGGCACCGTGGCCGACTGCGTATCGCTGGGGGCGAGCCCGGCCAATCGCGCCGTGGTCAGCCATGGTCTGACGTTGATCAACCGCATGGAGGCCGCCTGCTGGCGTGCCATGGCGACCCGCCTGGGCGAAGACAGCGTGCCGTTCTCCGCCGAGACCCTGGCCTTCCAGATGGGGCCGCGCATCAACGCCCGCTCGCGCCTCGACGACCCCTACGCGGCGCTGCACTTCATGCTCGCGGGGGACGACGCCACGGCGATACGCCACCTACAGACGCTGGACGACGACAACCAGTCGCGCAAGGCGATTGAGGCGGAAATGGTCGAAGAGGCCCGCGGCCTGGCCCTGGCGCAGCTCGAGGCCGACCGGCCGGCGCTGATCGTCTACCTCGAAAGCGGCCATCCGGGCGTGCAGGGTATCGTCGCTTCGCGTCTGGTGCAGGCCTTCGGCCGGCCTGCGCTGGTGCTGACGCCGGCGGCGGCGCCCGGCATGCTCACCGGCTCGGGGCGCTCCATCGAGGCGCTGCACCTGCGCAATGCGCTGCAGCGCGCCCATGAACTGGCCCCCGAAGCGCTGCCGCGCTTCGGCGGGCATCGCGGCGCGGCCGGGGTCGGTGTACCGGTGGAGCAGCTGGAAATGTTCCGGTCGGCCCTGCTGCAAGCCGTGAGCGAGCAGTTGGGAGAGGCCGAGCTGTTCCCCCACGTGCTGACCGACGGAGCGCTCAACCCCGAGGAGCTGCAGCTGGCCACCCTGCTCGAGCTGGAGGCGCTGGGGCCCTACGGGCGCGAGTTCGACGCGCCGCTGTTCGAAGGGGAGTTCCTGATCGAGTCGATACGTGCCGTGGGCGCCGAGGGCAACCACCTGACGATGCACCTGTCATCGGGCGCGACGAGCCTCAAGGCGATCTGGTTTCGCGCCCTCACGCCGGGAGAACTGCCCGCCTTCGGTCTGGGCGACCGGCTGCGCTGCGCCTATCGGCTCAATCGCAACCGCTGGCGGGGCCAGGAGTCGCTGCAGCTCATGATCGAGTATGCCGAGCCGTTGCACGGCTGAAGCGAACTTCGTGGCCAGCTGAGTGAGGTCAATGATTTTGCAGGCGCTTGCCGCTAGAATCCGGGCCGTTCGGGGCTAGGCCCGCCATCCCAAGGAATCGTGAATGGATCCACAAGATCTTCCCACCGATCCCCATCGCCCCTACGAGGACGTGATGGCGATGCTGGTGGGCACGCTGTTCGTCGCCCTCGGCGTCAGCTTCTATACCCAGGCGCTGCTGCTCACCGGCAGTACCGCCGGCATGGCCTTCCTGCTGCAGTACGCTACCGGCTGGCGCTTCGGGGTGTGGTTCTTCCTCATCAATCTGCCGTTCTACTACCTGGCGGTGAAGCGCATGGGCTGGTCGTTCACCCTGCGCACCTTCGTCGCCATCGCCTTGGTATCGCTGTTCTCCGAGCTGACCGGCAAGTGGGTCGTTTTCGACAGTCTCAATCCGCTCTACGCCTCGCTGATGGGCGGCAGCCTGATCGGCATCGGCATGCTGGTGCTGTTCCGCCACCGCACCAGCCTCGGTGGCATCAACATCCTGGCACTCTATCTGCAGGCTCGCTACGGCCTGCGCGCCGGCTACGTGCAGCTCGGCATCGACGGGGTGATCATGCTCGCTGCCTTCCTGGTGCTGCCAGCGGAGCGGGTGGGGCTCTCGGTGCTTGGCGCGGTGGCGCTGAACCTGATCATTGCCCTCAATCACAAGCCCGGCCGTTATATGGGAGTTTCCTAATAATTTGGCCAGACACCGGGCGTCGCCAGCTCGATCAGGTGGCCGTCGGGGTCGCGGAAGTAGAGACTCTCGCCGCCGCGGGGCCAGTGGGTGCGCCCTTCGATGGCCACGCCGTGGTCGTCGAGCTGGCGCTCCCAGGCGGCCAGCTCGTCGGCGGCGATGGCGAAGGCGAGATGCACCCGCCCTCTGCCGTCATGGGGCGGGATGGTGCCCATCTCGTTGGGCAGTACCACGGTTTGCAGCGTCTCGCCCTGCAGGAACAGCAGCAACACCGAACCGGCACCTGCATCGTAGGCGGTGAATCGATGATCGGCGTTGAACGGCTCGAGGCCCATCACGCCTTCGAAGAAGACCCGCGCCCGGTCCATGTCGTCGACGTAGAGTGCGGTCTCCAGTACGCCGTTGAGCTTGGGCATGGCCATCACTCCCTCTGGCATATGCTTTCAGCGTAGCAGGTGCTCTCGACGGTCCGGCTCAGCGGCGCCACCAGAACCACCAGACGATGGCGACGATCAGCGCCAGGCCGGCGAGATTGACGATCCAGCTCATGGCAGGGCCACCTGCGTTTCCGTCGTTGCCGCCTGGCGCCCGGCGGCAACATCGCCACGGGTCTTGAGCAGGCGCAGGCGGTTGGCGTTGCTCACCACCGTGATCGAAGAGAGCGACATGGCCGCCCCGGCGATCATCGGTGACAGCAGCATGCCGGTGAAGGGGTAGAGCACCCCGGCGGCGATGGGGATGCACAGCACGTTGTAGCCGAACGCACCCACCAGGTTCTGCTTGATGTTGCGCAGGGTCATGCGACTGATCTCGATGGCGTCGGCGATGCCGTGCAGCGAGCTTCGCATCAGCGTGATGCCCGCGCTCTCGATGGCCACGTCGGTACCCTGGCCGATGGCGAAGCCGACGTTGGCCCGAGCCAGCGCCGGGGCGTCGTTGATGCCGTCGCCGACCATGCCGACGATCTCGCCGGCCTGCTGCAGACGCTCGATCTCGGCGTGCTTGTCCTCAGGCAACAGCCCGGCGCGGAAGTCGTCGATGCCCACCTCGCGGGCGATGGCCGCCGCGGTGTGCTCGTTGTCGCCGGTCAGCATTACCACCCTGAGGCCGTCGGCCTGTAGCCGCTTGACCGCCGCCACGGTGTCGGCGCGCAGCGGGTCGCTGATGCCGAACAGTGCGGCCAGTCTGCCACCCACGGCGAGATAGACCACGGTGCGAGCCTTCTGCTCGAGATCGCGGGCCAGCGTATCACCGGCGGTGAGCGCGACGCCGGCTTCCCGCAGCAGTCGGGCGTTGCCCAGCAAGAGCGTTTCTCCGTTGGGTCCGGTGGCCTTGACCCCGCCGCCGGTGACGCTGTCGAAGCCGCTAATGTCCGCGGCCTCGGCGCCGGCCTGTTCGGCGTGCTGCAACAGGGCGGCCGCCAGCGGGTGCTCCGAGCCGCGCTCCAGCGCTGCCACCAGACCCAGCAGCGTCGCCTCGTCGCCTTCGAGAAAATGGCTCTCAGTGACCCGCGGCTTGCCCTCGGTCAGGGTGCCGGTCTTGTCCACCACCAGCGTGGTGAGGCGGCTGGCGGTCTGCAGTGCCTGGCCGTTTCTCACCAGTACGCCGTGCTCGGCGGCCTTGCCCACGCCGATCATGGTCGAGATTGGCGTGGCCAGGCCCAGGGCACAGGGACAGGCGATGATCAGCACCGTGGTGGCGGTGACCAGCATGTGGATCAGACGTGGTTCGGCGCCGAAGTTGAACCAGGCCAGCGCGGTGAGTACGGCAATGACCATCACCGCGGGCACGAAGATGCTCGATATCTTGTCGGCCAGCTCGCCGATGGGCGGGCGGGAGTTCTGGGCCAGCGCCACCTGCTCGGTGATCTGGCCCAGGCGTGTGTCGGCTCCCACGCGGGTGGCGCGGTAGACCAGGCCGCCGCGGCCGTTCACCGTACCGGCGTTGACTTCATCGCCTTCGCCCTTGGCCACCGGCAGCGGCTCGCCGGTGAGCATCGACTCGTCGATATGGCTGGCGCCGCTGGTCACCACGCCATCCACCGGCAGGCGCTCGCCGGGGCGCACGCGAATGTGGTCGCCCTCGCGCACCTCCTCGATGGGCAGCTCACGCTCGTCGTTGCCGCGGATGACCCGCGCCGTACGGCTCTGCAGGTCAAGCAGGCGCTTGAGCGCCTCGCTGGTGCGCCCGCGGGCGCGCAGCTCCAGGGCGTTGCCCAGCAGCACCAGGCCGATGATCATCGCCGAGGCTTCGAAGTAGATGCCGTGGGCCACCGCCGGCAGCCAAGGGGCGAAGGCCACCACCGCCATGGAGTAGAGCCAGGCGGTGCCGGTACCCATGGCGATCAAGGTGTCCATGTTGGCCTGATGGTGCTTGAAGTTCTTCCAGGCGTTGACGAAGAAGTGACGGCCCGGGCCCACCAGCACGGCCAGGGTCAGCAGGCCGATCGCCAGCCAGTAGAGCCGCCCCATGCCCATCGGGTGAGGATGGTAGACGAACATGCTGGCCATCAGCGGCACCGCCAGTGCCAGCGACCAGAAACTTCCGCGCAGGCGGCGCCGATAGGTCTCGGCGTCCTTGGCGGTGCGGGCCTCCTCGGCCTGGCGCAGGTCGAGAATGGGCTCGGCGTCGTAGCCCGCTGCCTGCACCGCCTTCACCAGTGTCTCGGTGTCGGCACGGCCATGCACCTGAGCCACACGGGTGCCGAAGTTCACCGCCGCCGTGGCCACGCCCGGGGTGCGCTCCAGCGCCTGCTGCACGCTTTTCACGCAGCTGGCGCAGGTCATGCCCGAGATCGCCAGGCGCAGGGTCGTGCCGCCTTCGCGGCGGGGGGCGTTGACGCTGTCGGCCGGCGGTGTGGCAGGCTCGGCTACCGGCCGTTCGTTGGCAGCCGCGCCAGCATCGCTGGCAGACCCGGCCTGAGGCGGGTAGCCGGCCTGAGCCAGTGCCTCGTCGAGGCGTTCGCCATCCAGGCTGGAGTTCACTACCAGGCGCTTCTCCGCGGGAAAGCCGGTGACCTCGGCCTCGGGATCGAGGGTCTGGATCGCCTCGCGCATGCGCTTCACGCAGCCCTGGCAGTTCATGCCCGGTACGCTGCGCTCGTGATCGTGAGTGTTCATTGCCTTTCCTCGCCGGCTCGGGAGCAGTGGGAAGGCGCCGCCTCGGGAAAGCTTTCGATCAGGCGGCACAGGCTGTGGCCGTCGGGCGTGCCGTCGGGCATCTCGGCCCAGGCATCGAGGGCCTGTTCCATGCGCGATGCCAGCGCTTCCAGCTCGCGGATACGGGCGCGGATCTGCGGTAGCCGGCTGGCCAGCAGGTCACGCACCATGGGGCAGGGTGAGTCGCCCTGATCGGCATGGGTCAGGATCTCGCCGATCTCGGCTACGCTGAAGCCCAGCGTGCGGGCCCGCTGAATGAAGCGCAGCCGCTCGAGATCGGCCTGATCGAACAGCTGATAGCCGTTGTCGGGATCGCGCTGCGGATGCAGCAAGCCTTCCCGTGTGTAGTGACGCACCGTCTCGGCGGTCACCTCGGCCCGCCGGGCCAGTTCGCTGACTTTCATGATGGATCTCCTGGGAGATAGGGATCATGCAGGCAGTGTAAAACCTTTGGGTAACCCATAGGTCAAGCAGGCGTTTCGGCACAGTCAGGGCGGGCTGCGTTGCGCTAGGGTGGGTAAAGTTCAACGCCTCAGCCGAAATTAACCTAAAACTGGACTAAAGTATGAGGATTTATCGCATTAAAACGAACGTTTGCCCTTGATCCGAACGGATGTTTGGCGAAAACTGGCCTCGTAGGGCACCGCTCCGCTGTGGACGGAACAACAATCAGCGCCAGCTCGTATCTGGAAGAGGACGTCGAGACATGCAGAACAAGTTCAATAGGATCACCTGGGCCGTGGCCATCGCCGCTGCCGCCTTCGCCAGCCAGGCCAATGCCGGCGGTTACCAGATCAACGAGCAGAGCGTCAGCGGCCAGGGCTATGGCCACGCTGGACGGAGCTCCAACGTCAACGATGCCACCATCGTCTTCGGCAACCCCGCGGGCATGTCGTTCCTCGACCGTGCCCAGCTCACCGCTGGTGGCACCTACCTGAACGTCAACAGCCGAATTCGCAATGCCGAAGCGACTCGTTCAAACGCTGTGACAAACATGATGACACCTGGAGTTCCGCAACAGGTTGCAGGTTCATCTGATGGCGATATGGTGCCGGGCACGCTGATTCCCTTCGCCTTCTACGCCCATCCGGTGAATGAGCAGCTGGCCTTCGGTTTTGGCGTCTATGCCCCGTTCGGCTCCAAGACCGATTACGAGGACAACTTCGTCGGGCGCAACCTGGGCAATTACACCGAGCTGCGCGTGATCAGCGCCCAGCCCACCGTCTCCTATCGCTTCAACGACCAGTGGTCGGTGGGCGCCGGTATCACTTATAACCGTGTGGACGGGGAGCTTCGCCGCCAAGTTCCCCAGCCTGGGCCGGGTATGGCCGATCCTGACCAGGACCTGGACTCACGGGTGGAAGGTGACGACGATGGCTGGGGATACAATCTGGGCGTCATCTTCCAGCCGGTGCCGGAAACGACCTTCGGTCTGACTTACCGTTCGAAAGTCGACTACACCCTGACGGGTAACTACCGGGCAACCAACCCTGATGGCTCTATTGCCGTCAACCCTCTGACAGGCGCAGCGCTGGAAGACAACGCGCGCTTGAACCTGGTCACGCCGGAAACCATCAACTTCTCCGTGACTCAGCAGATGAGCGACCGCTTGAAGCTGATGGCGGGTGCCTCCTGGGTGCGCTGGAGCCGCTTCGACGAAATCCACGTCACCAATGATGCGGGCGACACGATTACCCGGGAAAATCAGGATTACTCGAATGCCTGGGCCTATGCCGTGGGCGGCGAGTATCAGCTCAACCCGCAGCTGGCGCTGCGTGCCGGCGTGACGCTCGATTTCACACCTACCAGCGATCAGTACCGCAGCGCACGTATCCCCTCGGATGACCGTCGCATCTTCTCCATCGGCGCCGGCTGGACGCCCATGGATAATCTGACGCTGGACGTCGCCTACTCCTACCTGACCGAGCGCAGCACTCATGTGGATCAGACGCGCACGGATCATGCCGGCACCGCGGCAGAAACCCAGCTGAACTACACCGCCGACTACAAGAACGAAGCCCACGGTTTCGGTGCTCAGCTGACCTATCGCTTCTAAGTCAGTCAAACGCTTGATGTAGGCCAAGTGTTCGTTCAAGACCCGGCAGCTGAGCTGCCGGGTCTTGTCGTTGGGCTGTCAAGCGACCTGTTCGAGAAAGGCGGCGCGTATCAGTTCGCGGGTATAGGTCTCGCGGGGTGAGCGGAACAGCGCCTCGGTCTCGCCCTGCTCGACCACGCGGCCCTCCTTCATTACCAGCACGGTATCGGCCAGCGCCCGGACCACGGCGAGGTCGTGGCTGATGAACAGGTAGGTCAGGCCGTGTCGCTGCTGTAAGTTTCGCAGCAGCTCGATCACGGTGGCCTGTACCGAACGGTCCAGCGCCGAGGTCGGCTCGTCCAGCAGCAGGAAGCGCGGCTTGAGCACCAGCGCCCGGGCAATGGCGATGCGCTGGCGTTGGCCGCCGGAGAACTCGTGCGGGTAGCGCTGACGCGTGGCGGGGTCCAGCGAGACCTCCTCGAGCGCCTCGATCACACATTCGATGCGCTGGCGGCGAGTCAGCTCGGGGTGATGCACGCGCAGGCCTTCGCTGACGATCTCGCCCACGGTCATGCGCGGCGAGAGCGAGCCGAACGGGTCCTGGAATACCACCTGCATGCGCGAGCGCAGCGGACGCAACGTGCCGCTGTCCAGGTGCGTCAGGTCGGTATCCTCGAAGTGAATGTCCCCCGAGCTTTGCAGCAGCCTGAGCAATGCGCGCCCCAGGGTCGACTTGCCGGAACCCGATTCGCCGACGATGCCCACCGTCTGGCCCTGACGAATCGTGAGGTCGATGCCGCGTACCGCCTCGAAGTAGTCGCTGGGCCGAAACAGGCGCTTCTTCAAGGCGAAACGCACCTTGAGGTCGCGTGCCTGCATGATCACCGGGGCGGTATCCGCTACCGGCGGCTTGCGTCCGCGGGGCTCGGCCTCGATCAGCATGCGGGTGTAATCGTGACGAGGCGAGGCGAACAGCTCCCGGGTAGTGGCGCTCTCCACCACCTCGCCGTGGCGCATCACGCAGACCCGGTCGGCGAAGTGCCTGACGATGCCCAGGTCGTGGGTGATGAACAGGATGGCCATGCCGTACTGTCGCTGCAGCTGCTTGAGCAGCGCCAGGATCTGCGCCTGCACGGTGACGTCCAGCGCAGTGGTGGGCTCGTCGGCGATCAGCAGGCGCGGCTCGCAGGCCAGCGCCATGGCGATCATGACGCGCTGGCGCTGGCCGCCGGAAAGCTCGTGAGGATAGCTCGCCACGCGTCTTTCCGGCTCGGGGATGCCGACCTGTTCGAACAGCTCGATCACCCGCCGCTGTGCCACCTGGCCACGTAGCTTGGTGTGCTTGTCGAGCACTTCACGCACCTGCCGGCCGATGCGCTGGAGCGGGTTGAGCGAGGTCATCGGCTCCTGGAAGATCATCGTGATCTCGTTGCCGCGGATGTGGCGCATGCGCCTCGACGGGGCGGCGAGCAGGTTCTCCCTGCCCTGGCTGCCGTGCCAGTAAATGGCGCCCCGGGTTGCCGCGAACTCGGGCAGCAGGCGCAGTATGGCGGTGGAGGAGACCGACTTGCCCGAGCCGGATTCACCCACCAGGGCCAGCGTCTCGCCTTCGGCGAGTGAGAAACTGACATCCTTGACTGCCGCCACTCGGCCGTGAGGCAGCTCGAAGGCGACCTGCAACCGCTCGATTTCCAACAGGGATCGTGACATGTCCGCCTCCATTCAGCGCGTGCGAGGGTCGAGGGCATCGCGCAGCCCGTCGCCGAGGAAGTTCAGGCACAACAGGGTGACGGCGAGGAAGGTCGACGGCACCAGCAGCATCCAGGGGGCACCCTGCATCATGTCCACACCCTCGCTGATCAGCACGCCCCAACTGGTCATCGGCTCCTGCACCCCGAGCCCGAGGAACGACAGGAAACTCTCCAGCAGGATCACCTTGGGCACGGTGAGGGTGACGTAGACGACCACCGGCCCCAGGGTATTGGGAATCAAGTGACGCATGACGATGGTGCGCGACCTGACGCCCAGGGCGCGGGCCGCCTCGACGAACTCGCGGCGCTTGAGCGCCAGCGTCTGGCCACGCACGATGCGCGACATGTCGAGCCACTCGACGGCGCCGATGGCGGCGTAGATCAGCAGGATGTTGCGGCCGAACACCACCATCAGCAGGATCACCAGGAACATGAACGGCAGCGAATACATGATGTCGACGAAGCGCATCATCAGATTGTCGACCCGGCCGCCCAGGTAGCCGGCGATGGCACCGTAGAGCACGCCGATCACCAGCGAGACGAGGGTGGCCACCAGTGCCACCGAGAGCGATATCTGGCCGCCATAGAGGGTTCGGGTCAGCAGATCGCGACCATTGGCGTCGGTGCCCGCCAAGTGGCCATCGGCAAGGCTGGGTGGAGCCCTGAAGGCGTTCCAGTTGACCTCGTTCAGTCCCCATGGTGTCAGCCAGGGGCCCACGACGCAGGCAATGGCAATCAGGATCAGCAGCACCAGGCTGACCATGGCGGCGCGGTTCTGCTTCAGGCGTCGCCAGGCGTCACGTCCCAGGCTTTCGCCCGCCGGCAGGTCGCCGGCGCCTGGGTGGGTTGCGGTGTGTTCAGTCGTCATAGCGGATCTGCGGGTCGAGGGCGGAATAGAGGACGTCGACGATCAGGTTGAGCAGCACGATCAGGATGCCGTAGAACACCACGGTGCCCATCACCAGGGTGTAGTCGCGATTCAGGGCGGCCTGAACGAAGTAGCGGCCGATACCGGGGATGCCGAAGATCTGTTCGATCACCACCGAGCCGGTGATGATGCCGGCAATGGCTGGCCCCAGATAGGAAACCACCGGCAGCAGGGCGGGGCGCAGTGCGTGGCGCCAGATCACCTCACGCTCCGACAGCCCCTTGGCGCGTGCGGTGCGGATGTAGTGAGTGCCAAGGACCTCGATCATGCTGGCCCGCGTCATGCGCGCGATATACGCCACCTGCTGGATCGACAGCGCTACCACCGGCAGCACCATGTTGCGCCAGTGCCCGTCGTTCCAGCCGCCCACCGGCAGCCAGGCCAGCAGTACGCCGAACACCAGCGCGAGTATCGGGGCGATGACGAAATTGGGGATCGCGACCCCGGCCAGCGCCGTGCCCATCACCAGATAGTCGACGCTCGAGTTGCGATGCAGCGCGGCCACGATGCCGAGCGGTAGCCCCAGGGCAATGGCCAGGGCGATGGCCCACAGGCCGAGTTCGAGGCTGACCGGAAACCCCTGGGCGATCAGCTCGGTGACGGTGAAGTCCTTGTAGCGGAAGGAGGGGCCGAAATCTCCCTGCAGCAGGTTGCCCAGATAGATCAGGTACTGCCGCCACACCGGCTGATCGAGGTGGTAGGCCGCGCGCAGGTTGGCCTCGATCTCGGCCGGCAACTGGCGTTCGCCGTCGAACGGCCCGCCCGGTGCCAGATGCATCAGGAAGAACGACAGCGTGATGACGATCAGCAGCGTAGGAATGGCCTGGAGCAGGCGCTTGAAGACATAGAGCAGCATGGCATCCCCCGGCCCCGGCTGCCCGGGGCCTCGTCAGGCTAGATGGAGAGATCACTCTTCGAAGGAGACCCAGCGCGAGCGGTGGATGTCCTCGATGTTGTTCTCCCAGCCTTGCAGGGCGGGATTCACCAGGTTGCGCGAGACGTAATAGAAGATCGGCAGGGTGGCACTGTCTTCGAGAGCCAGGCGTTCGGCCTCGGCCATGATCTCGCCGCGGCGGTCGAGATCCTGGGTCTCGGCGGCCTCGTGCATCAGCGCATCGAACTCCTCGTTGCTGTAGGCGCCGTAGTTGTTGGCCACGCCGCTCTCCAGCAGGCTGAGGAAATTCTGGGCGTCGTTGTAGTCGCCGATCCATCCGGCGCGTCCTACGTCGAAGTCGCCCTGCCGCAGGTCGGCGTAGTGCACGGCGATTTCCGAGTTGAACAGGTCGACCTCGACGCCCAGCGGCTCCCACATGGCGCCGATGGCGATGGCCACCTGGCGGTGATCCTCGCTGGTGTTGTAGCGCAGGCGCAGCTGCAGTGGATTGTCGGGGCCATAGCCGGCCTCGCTCATCAGTTCGCGGGCGCGCTCCAGGCGCTCCTCCTGAGACATGTCGACGAACGGGACTATTGCCGGCTCGTAGTGGCTGACACCGGGTGGGACGAAGCTGTAGGCCGGCTCCTCGCCGGTGCCCAGGATCTGCTCGGTGATCACCTCGCGGCGCACGGCCAGGCTCAGTGCCTTGCGCACGCGCGGGTCCGCCGTAGGGTGGCCCTCGCGGGAGTTGAGCACGTAGTAGTAGATGCCGAGGAAGGGCGCCGTGTGGGTCGCGTCGGGCAGGTTGTCACGCAGCCAGCGATACTGCTGGGTCGGGAACTCCCGCGCCACGTCGATTTCACCGGCACGAAAGCGGTTGAGAGCCGTGTTGCGCTCCTCGATGGGGAAGTAAACCACCTGGTCGAGTGCGACATTGTCGGCATCATGGAAGTGCTCGTTGCGGATCGCCTCGATGCGAGTCTGCGATTGCCAGCGTTGGAGCTTGAAAGGACCGTTGGAGACCATGCTGCCGGGTCGCGACCAGCGGTCGCCGTGCTCCTCCACCACGTGCCTGGGCACCGGGTAGGCGGTGTAGTGGGAGAGCTGGTCGAGGAAGTAGGGGGTCGAGCGTTCCAGGGTGATCTGCAGGGTATGATCGTCCAGGGCCTCGATGCCCAGCGTCCCTGGCTCGGCCTCGCCGGTGTAGATCGCTTCGGCATTCTGCACCGGATAGAGCAGGTAGGCATAGTCGGCGGCCGTCGCCGGGGTAAGGATACGCCGGAAGGCGAAGACGAAGTCTTCGGCGGTCACCGGCTCGCCGTCGGACCAGCGAGCGTCCTGACGAAGTTGAAACGTATACACGGTGCCGTCTTCGGAGATCTCCCACGACTCGGCCACGCCGGGAATGCGCTCGCCGTCGGCGGCTTCGGTGATCAGGCCTTCGAAGAGGTCGCCTACCACGTCGTTCTCCCAGGTGCCGCTGATCTTGTGAGGGTCGAGGGAGGCGGGCTCGCCCATGATGGCGATGCGCAGCGTGCCGGCCTGCAGCGGCAGGGCGGTCAGGCTTGCCGTCAGCGTCAGGACGGGAAGGGACAGAGGGAAGCGTAGCTTGGACATCATTAGTATGTTTCTCCTTGTATCTTGTTATTTAATGGCTAATCCACTGCCAACTCGCTTAACCCTAGTAGATTTAACCAGGAATGTGATGTAAGACTTTCGCCTGCTTGTGTGTAAGACATTGCTGACAGTGCCGGCCGGCAAGGATGCGCCCCTGCGCCGAGTTCGCTACAATAAGCGCCTTTTCCGCGCCGTCCGCCCAGGGTTCGTATCCTTCGGCGGCGTCGTTATTCCCTAGCGAATCAGGCGAGCGAGCCCCATGCTGGAAACCAACCCCATTCACAACCTCATCAAGGACCTGGCCGAACGGACAGACGTCCTGAGGGGGTATCTTTGACTATGCCGAACGCAAGGATCGGCTAGAGGAAGTCTCCCGCGAGCTGGAAGACCCGAACGTCTGGAACGACCCCGAGTACGCGCAGAAGCTGGGCAAGGAGCGCGCCGCGCTGGAGCTGGTGGTCGAGACCATCGACGAGCTCGACCGGGGCCTGGCGGACAGCCGCGACCTGCTCGAGCTGGCCGAGATGGAGGAGGACGAGGACACCGTCGCCGAAGTCCGCAAGGAGCTCGACGGCCTGCAGGCGAGCCTCGAGAAGCTCGAGTTCCGGCGCATGTTCTCCGGCGAGATGGACGCCAACAACGCCTACCTGGACATCCAGGCCGGCTCCGGCGGCACCGAGGCCCAGGACTGGGCCAACATGCTGCTGCGCATGTACCTGCGCTGGTGCGAGCACCACGGCTTCAAGACCGAGATCACCGAGCTTTCCGCCGGTGAAGTGGCGGGCATCAAGTCGGCCACGATTCACGTGCAGGGCGACCACGCCTTCGGCTGGCTGCGTACCGAGACCGGCGTCCACCGCCTGGTGCGCAAGAGCCCGTTCGATTCCGGCGGCCGTCGCCATACGTCGTTCGCCTCGGTGTTCCTGTCGCCGGAGATCGACGACAGCTTCGAGGTCGAGATCAACCCGGCGGACCTGCGCGTCGACACCTACCGCTCCAGCGGCGCCGGCGGTCAGCACGTCAACACCACCGATTCCGCGGTGCGTATCACCCACGAGCCCACCGGCATCGTGGTGGCCTGTCAGAGCCAGCGCAGCCAGCACGCCAACCGCGACTTCGCCATGAAGCAGCTCAAGGCGAGGCTGTGGGAGCACGAGATGGAGAAGCGCAACGCCGCCAAGCAGGAAGCGGAAGACTCCAAGGCCGATATCGGCTGGGGCAGCCAGATCCGCTCCTACGTGCTCGACGACCAGCGCATCAAGGACCTGCGAACCGGCGTGCAGACCAGCAACTGCGACCGGGTGCTGGACGGCGATCTGGACGCCTTCATCGAAGCCAGCTTGAAGCAAGGCTTGTAACCGGCACTTGCGCTTGCCGATACGGCAGAGCCCCTCGATTCGAGGCGTGTAAAGGGCGCGCCTCTCCCGTCGAGGGGCGTCTTGTCTCGGTATCTTTCGAACGGATGAATCCAACAGGTAGCAACATGGCCAACCAGAGCTCCTCCCCGGAAAGCCCCCAGACCGACGAGAACCGTCTGATCGCCGAGCGTCGGGCCAAGCTGGCGGCACGCCGCGAGCGCGCTGCCGCCACTGGCGGCAGCGCCTTCCCCAACGACTTCCGCCGCGACAGCCTGGCGGCCGAGCTGATCGCCGAGCTGGGCGAGAAGGACAAGGCCGAGCTGGAGGCGCTCAGCCGCCCGGCGGCGGTGGCCGGGCGCATCATGCGCAAGCGCGGTCCGTTCCTGGTGATCCAGGATCCCAGCGCCACGATCCAGCTCTACGTCGACAAGCAGGGCCTGCCGGAAGCGACGCTCGAGGACATCAAGGGCTGGGACATCGGCGACATCGTCGCGGCCCGCGGCCCGGTGCACAAGTCGGGCAAGGGCGACCTCTACGTGATGATGGAAGAGGCCAGGCTGCTGACCAAGAGCCTGCGCCCGCTGCCGGACAAGTTCCACGGCCTGACCGACATGGAGGCGCGCTACCGCCAGCGCTACGTCGACCTGATCATGAACCCCGACTCGCGCAAGGTGTTCGAGACCCGCGCCGGGGTGATCAGCGCCATGCGCCGCTTCTTCGAGGAGCGCGGCTTCATGGAGGTGGAAACCCCCATGCTGCAGCCGATTCCCGGCGGTGCCACCGCGCGGCCCTTCATCACCCACCACAATGCGCTGGACATCGACATGTACCTGCGCATCGCTCCGGAGCTCTACCTCAAGCGCCTGGTGGTGGGCGGCTTCGAGAAGGTCTTCGAGATCAATCGGAACTTCCGTAACGAAGGTCTCTCGACTCGCCACAACCCCGAGTTCACCATGGTCGAGTTCTATCAGGCCCATGCCAACCATCATGACCTGATGGATCTCACCGAGGAGATGCTGCGCACCATCGCGCTCAAGGTGCTGGGCACCACTACCGTGGTCAACACCGTGCGCAACGCCGAGGGCGAGGTGCTCGAGAGCTACGAGTACGACTTCGGCAAGCCGCTCAAGCGCATCAGCGTGTTCGACTCGATTCTCGAGTTCAACCCGGACATCCACGCCGAGGCGCTGGCCGACGAGGCCGCCGCGCGGCAGATCGCCGAGCGGCTGGACATCGACGTCAAGGACGGCTGGGGCCTGGGCAAGATACAGATCGAGATCTTCGAGAAGACCGTCGAGCATCGCCTCAAGGACCCGACCTTCATCACCGATTACCCCACCGAGGTGAGCCCGCTGGCACGGCGCAACGACAGCAACCCGTTCGTCACCGAGCGCTTCGAGTTCTTCGTCGGCGGACGCGAGATCGCCAACGGCTTCTCGGAGCTCAACGACGCCGAGGACCAGGCCGAGCGCTTCCGCGCCCAGGCCGCGGAGAAAGAGGCTGGCGACCTCGAGGCGATGTATTACGACGCCGACTACGTGCGCGCACTGGAGTACGGCATGCCGCCCACTGCCGGTGAGGGCATCGGCATCGACCGCCTGGTCATGCTGTTCACCGACAGCGCCTCGATTCGGGATGTGTTGCTGTTCCCGGCCATGCGCCCTGAGGTGGAGTGAAGGGGCTGCGCAGCGCTGCTGGGCGGAAGTATTGGTAAGCGGCGGCGCTAGCGCCCATAATGATCACCGTTTCGACGTCGAGGAGACCGCGATGAAACTGCTCAACCGCTCCGCCCTGAGCGTCAGGCCGACCCGGCACTTCGTGGACTGGATCAATGCGCTGGAACCCACCATGGGGGAGGACGACCTCACCCTGGAGGACGTCGAACGTGAAAGCACGGTCTATCTGATTCCCGAGATGGACACCCCGGAGGCCCTGGAGGCCTTCGTGCGCGAGCGCTACCTCGAGATCCTCGAGACCGAGCTGCGCGCCTGGGAAGAGGACGAGCGGCAGTGGCCCGAGGCCCTCGACTGGGCTCTGTTCCAGCGCTTCCTGCAGGTCGAGCATAGCTATCTCGCCATCGACCTGGACGACGAAACGGCGCTGGAAATCTCCGAGGTCGACGATTCACTCTTGCTGGAAACCGACCAGGACTAACCGCATTTTCCAAAGCATCACGCGAAAACCGGCTGCGGCCGGTTTTCTCGTTACGAACTTCGCAGCGATGGAAACCGAATGAGCCGACTCTTTTCGACCCGGCCCGGCGACGACGGCTTGCCGGGTCCCGAGCGACGCCTGGCGGTGCTGGCGCTGATCCTCGGCACGCTGATGGCGGTGGTCGATGTCACCATGGTCAACATCGCGCTGCCGTCGATAGCGCGCGATCTGCAGATTTCCGATGCCCGCGCGGTGTGGGTCACCAACCTCTACCAGATCGTCTGCGCCGCCTTCCTGCTGGTATGCGCCTCCTTCAGCGAGATGATCAGCCGCCGTCGCCTCTACGTGGCCGGGCTGCTGCTGTTCGTGTTCGCCTCGCTGGGCGCGGCGCTGTCGCGCAGCCTGGAGTGGCTGCTGCTGTTTCGTGCGCTGCAGGGGCTGGGGGCGGCCGCCACGCTCTCCATCGGTCCGTCGCTCTATCGTTCGATCTTTCCCACCCGGCTGCTGGGCAGTGCGCTGGGGCTCTCGGCGCTGGTGGTAGCGGGTGGCTATGCCGCCGGCCCGGCCCTCGGCGGGCTGATCCTGTCGGTGGCCAATTGGCCCTGGCTGTTCGCTCTGCATCTGCCCCTGGGGCTCATTTCGCTGTGGCTGGCCTGGCGCGCGCTGCCTCGCGAGAAGGGACGCCGCGGCGGTTTCGACGGTCGCGGGGCTCTGGGCTCGGTGATCATGCTGGGCAGCTTCTTTCTGGCCATGGACACCCTGGGCCATGGGGCGCCGCTGTGGCAGGCGCTGGCCTGGCTGGCCGTGAGCGTCGTAGTGGGCTACCTCTTCCTGCGCCGCCAGCGCCGCGCCAGCCATCCGCTGCTGCCTCCGCAGTTGTTCCGCGTGGCGCGCTTCCGTCTGGCGGTTTCCGCCTCGGGTCTGGCCTTCGTCGGCCAGGGGCTGGCCTTCGTCGCGCTGTCGTTCCTCTATCAGCAGGAGATGGGCTTCTCGCCGCTGCACACCGCCTGGCTGTTCACCCCCTGGCCGCTGGCCATCATGCTGGTGGGCCCGCTGGCCGGCCGCCTTGCCGACCGCGTCAATCCCAGCCTCATGGCCAGCACCGGGCTGGTGCTGCTGATGCTGGGGCTGGCCTCGCTGGCGCTGCTGCCCAAGGATGCGGGGCTCATCGACAGCCTGTGGCGCACGGCGCTCTGCGGCATCGGCTTCGGCCTGTTCCAGCCGCCCAACAACCGCGAGATGATGACCAGTGCGCCGCGGGAGCTCAGCACCAGTGCCTCGGGGGTGCTCAGCACCACGCGCACCGTGGGACAGTCCCTCGGCGTGGCCCTGGTCGGCGCCTTCATGGCCGCCAGTGCGCCGGTTCAGGTCACGCTCTGGGTCGGCTGTCTGGCCTGTCTGCTGGCACTCGGCGCCAGCCTGGCGCGGATGTCGCTCGCCGGTCAGGCACTGTCACAGGTGAAGTCGCCGGACAAGGGAGTACAATGACCCCATGTTTCATCATCGAGGAGCCACCATGAGCATTCAGGCCGTCATCGAAGAGAAGCTGCAGGCCCTCGAGCCCACCCACCTGGCGGTGGAGAACGAGAGTCATCGACATGCCGTTCCGGCCAACTCCGAGACCCACTTCAAGGTCACGGTGGTGTCCGAGCACTTTCAGGGCCTGATGCCGGTGAAGCGCCACCAGCGCCTCTATGCGCTGCTGGCCGATGAGCTGGCAGGGCCGGTACACGCCCTGGCGCTGCATCTCTACACGCCTCAGGAGTGGGCGGCGCGCGGCGGCGCGCGTCCCGACTCCCCCGACTGTCGCGGCGCCGGCGCGTGACCACCGAACCGCAGCGCCTTCAGTATCTGGAGGCGATGGGGCTGACCGCCTGGGTAGCGCGCTACCGGCTGCCCAATGCCCGGCCGACCGAAGCCTGCGAGTGGACGCTGCCCGAGCGGGCGGCGCCCGCACCGCCCGCTGAGCGGCTGCATGCGCTGCTGGACGAAGCCGAGGCCGCACCCCGGCAGGCGCCACCCGCATCGACGGCGGGCGAGAGTGCACGCCCCAGGCCGCCCCGTCGCGCCCGGCAGCTGCTGGGCATCGAGCCCGAAGGCGAGGCGCCTGAGACAGACTCTGTCCCGGTCAGTGCGAAAACGGCGAACGCCGATGCGGCCAGCCCGAAGACGAGTCCCGAGACGACGCCCGCGATGCCACGGCAGGCGCAGGAGCCCCTGCGCTTCACCCTGCAACTGGCCTGCCTGGCCGGGCGCTGGCTGGTGTTCGTGCCGCAGCCGTCGGCGCCGGACGCCGCCCAGGGCGAGCTGCTCAGCAATGCACTGAAGGCGGCCGGGATCGACGTTCCCGAGCCGCTGGTCTTCGAGACCTTTCGCTGGCCACCCATGGAGAACCTGCCGGTCGAGGCCCCCCTGGAAGAGGCGCGGGAAGGGCTTGCCGCCTTCGTCGAGGGCACGCAGAGGCGCGGATGGTCGCCCGAGCGGGTGCTGATCTTCGGCCGTGACGAAACGCTCGATCGACTCCTCGACCTGAGTCACGGCGAGGGGCGAATCGAATCGCTGGGCCTGCCCGGCTGGCAGGGGCCCGGTCTGGATGAGCTGGTGCAGAGCGCCGAGGCCAAGCGTTCGCTGTGGCCCACGCTGCTGGCGTGGCGGCGGGCCTGGTCGGCGAAGGACGCCGAGGCCGATGACTGAAGGCGGGGTGCGCCGCCTCTCGCTCGGCGGTCTCGAGCGGCTGGTGGCGCTGGAACGGCAGCAGCCTCGCCACTGGTCGGCCGGTCAACTGCAGGCCGCGCTCGAGGATCGCGACTGCTGCGTGTTCGGCATCGAAGTCGAGGATGCGCTCGTCGCTCACGCCGTGGTGGCAAGGCTGCCGTTCGAGGCCGAGCTGCAGGCGATGCTGGTCGCACCCGCCATGCGTCGCCGCGGCCTGGCGGCGACGCTGCTCACGGCAGTGGTGACGCAGTGCCGCCGCTGGGGCAGCGAGAGACTGTTGCTCGAAGTGCGGGCGGGCAATGCGGCGGCCGTTGCGCTCTATCGGCGTGCCGGCTTCAACGAAGATGGCCGGCGGCGCGGCTATTACCCGCCCCTGGAGGGCACGACCGGCGCGAACAGGGAAGATGCCATCCTGATGTCGCGCCGTTTGTGAGAGAAGTGAGGGCTTAGCCGCGCTCGGTTTCCACTTCGTCGAACTTGCCCAGCAGGGCGGTCAGGCGGCGCTCCCACTCTTCGCGCTCCTGCTTCAGCCGGCTGTTTTCCTCGCGCAGCTCCTCCGCCTCCATCTTCAGCAGCTCCAGGGCCTCGACGGCACTGGCCACTTTCTGTTCGAGCCGGTTGAAGAGTTCGGTGCTCATCGTGTTCTCCTGAAATAGGTCCTGCCGGGGCGGGCACCTGCCCGCACTGAATCCGTTGCGCAGCGTAACGCCGAGGGCCGAGGCTCGGCAAGCGTAGCCGAACGGCGACGCAGCCTTCAGGCGCCGGGCTTCGCCTGGCGCCGGTAGAGCCGGCCGGTGCTGTCGCCGGCGCGCACTTCGCGATGCAGCGACCAGCTCTCGGGTACCTCGATGTCGAGGCCCGTTTCGGTCTCTACATAGATCCACGCATCCGTCGTGAGCCAGCCCTGCTCCAGCCACTCGATGCAGGGCGTCGCCAGGCCCTGGCGAAAGGGCGGGTCGAGAAAGACCAACGAGAAGGGGCCGAGGCCGGTCGGGCCGGCGACGAGGAGCGCCAGGGCGTCGGCGCTGTGCACCGTGCCTCGTTCGCCGGCGCCCAGGGTTTGCAGGTTGTCGCCGAGGGCCTGGGCAACCCGGGCATCACGCTCGACGAACAGCGCCTCGGTCGCGCCGCGGGAGAGCGCCTCCAGGCCCAGCGCGCCGGTACCGGCGAACAGGTCCAGTACCCGTGCCCCCGGGGTGGCGGCCGTCAGCCAGTTGAACAGCGTCTCCCGCACCCGGTCGGGCGTGGGACGCAGCCCGGGGCTGTCGAGCACCGGCAGCAATCGACGCCGAAACTCGCCGCCGATGATGCGCAGCCGCCCGCCGCCCTTGGACGAATGGGTGCCGGAGCGGGAGTGTGAGCGGGGGGGTGGACGGCGTCGGGTCATGGGGGCGAATTGTACCCGTCGCCTTGTCCACAGTCATGATGCGCGGTGTTAGGATGTAGCGATCATTCACCCGTGAGGCTGAATTCCCCCATGTTCGGTTTTTTCAAGCGCAAGAAGCAGCAGGAAGAGCAGCAGGACGATCAGCAGGATCGGCAGCCGACCCCGCCCGACGAAGAGGAAACGGGCGAGGGACGAACCGCCGAGGAAGCGACGGCTGACGCGACGGCTGACGCGACGGTCAGCCAAGCGGCGCCCGCCGAGCCGGACGTGGTCGACGCCCCGCGCGCCGGGGAGCGTGCCATGGCCGGCCCCGCCGCGGACGAGGCGCATGAGCGCACCGAGGCGTTCGACGAGGTCGACCGGGAAGAGGAGAACGCGGTGCTGCGCGCCGAGACGCTGGCTCCCGAATCCGAATACGAATCCGAACCCGAGCCTGCTGCGCAAGCGGCAGCGGAGTCCGAGCCTGAACCTGAACCGGAGCCCGCGCGCGCGCCGCTGCAGGAGAAGCCGGTGGCCGAGAAGCAGGGCTGGTTCGCGCGCATCCGCTCCGGCCTGGGCAAGACCCGCGCCAACCTCACCGAGGGCATCGCCGGGCTGTTCCTAGGCAAGAAGCAGATCGACGACGAGCTGATCGAGGATCTCGAGACTCAGCTGCTGATGGCCGACGTGGGCATCGAGGCCACCACCGAGATCATCGACCGCTTGACCGAGCGCGTCTCGCGCAAGGAGCTCAAGGATCCCCAGGCGCTCTACCGCGCGCTGCAGGACGAGCTGGCCACGATGCTCGACGCCGTGGCCAGGCCGCTGGCGCTGCCGGCCAAGGGCGAAGGCCCCTTCGTGATCCTGGTGGTGGGCGTGAACGGGGTGGGCAAGACCACCACCATCGGCAAGCTGGCGCAACGCTTCCAGCGCGAGGGGCGCAGCGTGATGCTGGCTGCCGGCGACACCTTCCGCGCCGCGGCGGTGGAGCAGCTCAGGGTGTGGGGCGAGCGCAACAAGGTGGCGGTGATCGCCCAGCACACCGGCGCCGACAGCGCCTCGGTGATCTACGACGCCGTGGCCGCGGCCAAGGCGCGCAAGGTCGACGTGCTGATCGCCGATACCGCCGGGCGCCTGCACAACAAGGGGCACCTGATGGAGGAGCTCAAGAAGGTGCATCGGGTGATGGGCAAGCTCGACGACAGCGCCCCCCACGAGGTGATGCTGGTGCTCGACGCCGGCACCGGCCAGAACGCACTGTCTCAGGCCAGCACCTTCAACGAGGCGGTGCCGGTCACCGGCATCACCCTGACCAAGCTCGACGGTACCGCCAAGGGCGGCATCATCTTCGCCCTGGCCAAGCAGCTCGGTACGCCGATCCGCTTCATCGGCGTGGGCGAGGGCCTGGATGACCTGCGTCCTTTCGAGGCCCGCGACTTCGTCGACGCGCTCTTCGACCAGGGCGACGAGGGAGCCGCCACCTCGTCATGATCCTCTTCGAGCATGTGGGAAAGCGCTACGGCGGGCGCTTCGACGCGCTGGCCAACATCGATTTTCGCGTAGAGCGTGGCGAGATGGTCTTTCTCACCGGCCATTCGGGGGCCGGCAAGAGCTCGCTGCTGCGTCTGATCATGCTGCTCGAGCGGCCCACCCGCGGCCGGGTGCTGGTTGCCGGTCACGACATCGGCCGCCTGCATCCCAGTCAGGTGCCGTTCTATCGCCGCCAGATCGGCGTGGTGTTCCAGGACCATCAGCTGCTCCACGACCGTTCCATCTTCCACAACGTGGCGCTGCCGCTGGAAATCCGTGGCTTCGAGCCGCACGAGGCGGCGCGTCGGGTGCGGGCGGCGCTGGACAAGGTGGGCCTGCTGCATCGCGAAAAGGCGCTGCCCATCGAGCTCTCCGGCGGCGAGCAGCAGCGCGTGGGCATCGCCCGAGCGGTGGTCTGCAAGCCCTCGCTGCTGCTGGCCGATGAGCCCACCGGCAACCTCGACCCACAGCTCTCGGCCGACATCATGGCGCTGTTCGAGGACTTCAACCGCATCGGCACCACGGTCATGATCGCCAGCCATGACCTGGCGTTGATCGCCCGCCTGCGTCATCGCGTGCTGCGCCTGCGCGAGGGGCGTCTGGTCGCCGACGAGGAGGCCGCATGAGCCGCCGTCAGCCGCGGGAAGGCGGTACCAGCCGCCGTCAGCCGCCGCCACCGCCCCGTGGTGCCCGTACCCAGCGCACCCGCTCCTCGAGCCGCTTCCGCGGCTGGCTGCGCCACCATCGCGCCATGTGTCTCGACAGCGCCCGGCGCCTGCTGCGCACGCCCATCGGCAGCCTGTTGACCATGCTCGCCATCGCCATCGCCCTGGTGCTGCCGGCGGCGCTGTGGCTGGCGCTGGACAGTGCACGCCTGCTCGATGCCGAGCTGGAGGAGAGCGCCACCCTGACCGTTTATCTCGAGCACCAGGTCGACGAGGGGCAGGCCGGTCGCATCGACGAGGCGGTGGCGGCCCACGAGGGTGTGGCGCGGACCCGGCTGATCAGCGCCGCCGAGGGCATGGCGGAGTTCCAGCAGGCGCTGGGGTTGGCCGACGCCCTGGGCCGGCTGGAAGACAACCCGCTGCCGGCCAGTATCGTGGTGGTGCCGGTGGACCCGGCTCCCGAAGCGGTGCGTCGGCTGGCCGGAGAGCTCGAGGCGCTCAGCGGCATCGACGAGGTACGCCTCGACCTGGCCTGGCTCGAGCGGCTGCGCCATCTGGCCGAGCTCGGCAGCCGCCTGGCGCTGGCGCTGGCGGTGCTGTTCGGCCTGGGCGTGCTGCTGGTGGTGGGCAATACCATTCGCCTGGCGGTGGAGAGCCGCCGCCAGGAGATCGAGGTGGTGATGCTGATCGGTGCCACCCACGCCTTCGTGCGGCGGCCGTTCCTCTACAGCGGGGCCTGGTACGGTCTCGGCGGCGGCCTGCTCGCCTGGGGGCTGCTGGCGCTCGGCAATCAGTGGCTGGCGCTGCCGGTCAGCGCCCTGGCGGCCAGCTACGGCGCCACCTTCACGCTGCCGCAACTGGGACCGGAGGGCTCGGCAACGCTGCTGTTGTGCAGTACACTACTGGGCTGGCTGGGCGCCTGGATCGCCGTGAGCCGTCACCTCGCGGAGGTGCGGCCGCGGTAAAGAGCGGAGGTTCGGCCGCGATAGAGCTGAGGTTCGGCCGCGGTAAAAGGCCGCAGGGTTCCAGGCTGCGCTCGCGACCGCGCCCAGCATCTGCCACGCTGACGGCAGGATAGGGAACATTATCGACTCTCGTTCGTCTAAACGGGCGATTGAACCGTATATTAGGTTTTCAAGGAGACAACCTGCAATGAGCACCAGTCTTCTGCCGGTGGGTCACCTCTCACCGGGGCATGACCTCAATGGGTACATCCAGGCGGTCAACGGCATCCCCATGCTCACCGCCGAGGAAGAGCGCGAACTCGCCTTCCGCCTTCACGACGAAGGCGATCTGGAGGCGGCGCGTCGTTTGGTGCTGTCGCATCTGCGCTTCGTGGTGCACATCGCCCGCAGCTACTCCGGCTACGGTCTGCCTCAGGCCGACCTTATCCAGGAGGGCAACGTGGGCCTGATGAAGGCCGTCAAGCGTTTCGACCCCAATCAGGGCGTGCGCCTGGTCTCCTTCGCCGTGCACTGGATCAAGGCCGAGATTCACGAGTTCGTGCTGCGCAACTGGCGTATCGTCAAGATCGCCACCACCAAGGCTCAGCGCAAGCTGTTTTTCAACCTGCGCAGTGCCAAGAAGCGCCTGGCCTGGCTCAACAACGACGAAGTCGACGCCATCGCCCGCGATCTCGACGTCAAGCCCGAGGTGGTGCGCGAGATGGAGGGTCGTCTGGCGGCCCATGATGCCGGCTTCGACGTCTCGCCCAGCGAGGACGAGGATTCCGCTTACCAGGCGCCGGTGCACTACCTCGACGATGACGGCTCCGACCCGGCCGTGCAGCTCGAAGACAGCGACTGGGAAGACGACGCCAACCGTCGCCTGAAGATGGCGCTGGAGGCGCTGGACGAGCGCTCGCGGGACATCCTGCAGCAGCGCTGGCTGGCCGACGACAAGGCGACCCTGCACGAGCTGGCCGATGTCTACGGTGTCTCCGCCGAGCGTATTCGCCAGCTCGAGAAGAACGCCATGAAGAAGATCCGCCAGCAGCTGGGCGACACACTGGCCGCCTGACGCGGTGGCCTGCTTCCAGCGAGCTCTGCTGAGGACATGAACAGCGAAGCCCCGACCAGTGGTCGGGGCTTCGTCGTTGATGTGGCCTAGTCGTTGTGTGGCCTAGTCGTTGGCGTGGCCTAGGCGCTTTGGGTAAGCGGCTCGCGCATCAGCTGCGCCGAGAGCAGCGCCCACTGATCGTCCCAGTGTTCGGTGGGCCGGCGCTGGAAGTCGCTGCGTACGTACTGCGAGATGCGCCCCTCGGCCACGGCGATCAGCAGGTTGGCGGTAGCCGACACCGGCAGCACGGTGCGCCGTCTTTCGCGCAGTTCCGCCTCGCGCAGCACCTGCTTGAGCTGGGTCTCCACGCGCTCGAACAGCTGGTGGATGCGCAGCCGCAGCCGGGCGGTCTCGCCGGTCAGGACATCGCCTTCCAGCAGGCGCGAGAGGCCCGGGTTCTTCTCGGCGAAGGCCAGCAGCAGGATGAGGATCTGGCCGCAGCGCGGCACGGCCTCGTGCACCTCTTCGAGAATGCGCGAGATGCGCTCGAACAGGGTCTCCTCGATGAACGAGATCAGTCCCTCGAACATGCGCGCCTTGCTCGGGAAGTGGCGATAGAGGGCGGCTTCGGAGACCCCCACCTGGCGCGCCAGCGCCGCGATGGTGATGCGTTTGCCGCTGTCTTCTTCCAGCATCAGGGCGAGCGCCTGCAGGATCTGCTCGCGCCGGCTGGTGATCTGTGTAGCCTGCGTCATGTGGGTCTTCTGTTATTCATGGCCGGCGCCATCCGCCCGGCGTTGCCGGGGGGATGGCCGCTCAGGCGTTGTCGTTCCCTTGTCGGTCGGCATCGGTGATGAGGGTGCCGACCCCCGCGTTGGTGAATATCTCCAGCAGCGTGGCGTGGGGTACACGCCCGTCGATGATATGGGCACTGCGTACGCCGCCCTTCACGGCGTCGAGTGCACAACGGATCTTGGGCAGCATACCACCATGGATGGTGCCATCGGCGATCAGGGCGTCAACCTGCGCGGTGGTCAGTCCGGTCAGCACCTCGCCCTCGGCGTTCATCAGGCCGGCCACGTTGGTGAGCAGCATCAGCTTCTCGGCGCCCAGCGCCTCGGCCACCTTGCCTGCTACCAGGTCGGCGTTGATGTTGTAGCTGTTGCCCTTGGCATCGACGCCGATGGGCGCGATCACCGGGATGAAGTCGCGCTCGGCGAGCATCTCGATCAGATCGGTGGAGACGTGCTCCACCTCGCCCACGTGGCCGATGTCGATGATCTCGGGGGCGGTCATCTCCGGCGTCTGGTGCTCCACCTTGAGCTGACGCGCGCGGATCTGGGCGCCGTCCTTGCCGGTGAGGCCGATCGCCTTGCCGCCGCACTGGTTGATCAGATTGACGATCTCCTTGTTGACCAGCCCGCCGAGCACCATCTCCACCACGTCCATGGTCTCGGAATCGGTGACCCGCATGCCGTTGACGAAGCGCGACTCGATCTTCAGCTTGGCCAGCAGGTCGCCGATCTGCGGCCCGCCGCCGTGTACCACCACCGGGTTGATGCCCACCTCCTTCATCAGCACCATGTTGCGTGCGAAGGAGTCGATCAGGGTGTCCTCGGTCATGGCATTGCCGCCGTACTTGACGACCACGGTCTTGCCGGAAAAGCGCTGGATGTAGGGCAGCGCCTCGGAAAGCACTTCCACTACCAGGCGCGGGTCACGAGTCGTTTCGGTCATGTTCCTTCCTTCAATGAACGAAGCGCTGCCGTCAGCTCGGCAGCGTCAGCGCCGGGTCGACCTGTTTCAGGGCGTCGGCAAACCGGTTGCGGATACGTTCGAGCGCCGCATCGCTCTTGCCCTCGAAGCGCAGCACCAGCACCGGGGTGGTGTTGGAGGCGCGGCACAGGCCCCAGCCGTCGGGGTAGTCGACGCGAATGCCGTCGAGGGTGGTCTTGACGCCATCGTCGCCGAAGTCGCCCTCGCGAGCCAGCTTCTCCACCAACTCGAACTTGTTCTCGTCGGTGACGTGAACGTTGATCTCGGGGGTGCTGATATCCTGCGGATAACGGGTGAAGAAGGCGTCGGCATCCATGCCCTGTGTGGAGAGGTGCTTGGCGAGGATCTCCAGCAGCCGGGCGGCGCCGTAGATGCCGTCGTCGAAGCCGTACCAGCGCTCCTGGAAGAAGATATGGCCGCTCATCTCGCCGGCGAGCTGAGCGCCGGTCTCCTTCATGCGCGCCTTGATCAGCGAGTGGCCGGTGCGCCACATCTCCGGCGTGCCGCCGGCCCGCTCGACCACGCCCGCCAGGTTGCCGGTGCACTTGACGTCGAAGATCACCCGCGCGCCGGGATTGCGCGACAGCATGTCCTCGGCGAAGGCCATCATCAGGTGGTCGGGGTAGATCAGCTTGCCGCTCGGCGTGACCACGCCGAGGCGGTCGCCGTCGCCGTCGAAGGCCAGACCGATGTCGGCGCCGGTCTCCTTCACCGTGCGCATCACGTCCTGCAGATTCTCCACCTTGCCCGGGTCGGGGTGGTGGTTGGGGAAGGTGCCGTCGATCTCGGCGAACAGCGGCACCGTCTCGGCGCCGAGCATCTCGATCAGCTTGGGGCCGAGCTCGCCGGCCACGCCGTTACCGCAGTCGACCACCGCCTTCAGCGGGCGCTCGAGCTTGATGTCGCCGACGATGCGCTCGAGGTAGGCGTCGCGCACGTCCGCGTAGCGCACGCTGCCCTGGCCTTCGGCCAGATCGCCGGACTCGATGCGCCGGTACAGCGCGGTGATCGCCTCGCCGGAGAGGGTCTCGCCGCCGAGCACGATCTTGAAGCCGTTGTAGTCCGGCGGGTTGTGGCT
>ERZ869909.904-NODE-904-length-27911-cov-86.047532_pt1 | contig 27911 bp, 27 predicted proteins | sample MGYA00520892_ERZ869909 | MGnify/ENA primary metagenome ERZ869909 (study PRJEB32215, sample SAMEA104723947) | bioreactor metagenome | biome: bioreactor; feature: anaerobic bioreactor; material: water | place: China | collected 2015-03-12 ...
CGGCAATCAGGTCATCGCCGAAAAACTATCCCAGATCACCAGCGGCATTAACCCACGGGGTCTCCTTCCCGCTTACGAGCAACTGGGCGTCGCGGACATACAGCTCGAGTTCGGTTTCGACCGCGACGCGCAACGAAAGAGCCGTCTGGACAGTTCTTATTCGGTCCGAAAGCGCTTCGGTAACCCGCATTCTCACCCCGAGACAGTGCGGTCAGGCCGGACGGTTACGGAGCAGGTCACCTTACCTTCCACCAGAACATTTAGCGAAAAAGCCGCCGCAACAGGGTTGCAGCGGCTTTCAGTGGTATTGGTGACGAATGGTCAGTCCAGCGGATAACGATCATAGATCTCGCGCTGGAGGACTTGGGCGTACTCGTCTTGTGTGCTCACCCCGTCGACGAGTTGAACCCAGCGCGCATAGGTTTCCAGGAAGTTTTCGGCGATTTCCTGTGCATTGGAGACGCCACGCGACGCAGCGGTATCGACCGCCCGCTGCACATCATGCGAAGCCTGCTGAGCGATCGCGTCCAGCACGGCCTGCTCGGGTTCGAGCACGGTATACCCTCTGTCAGTTCTCGTCAAAGCTTCGGCATCCTCTTCAATATAGCCGAACACGGCACCAGCCATTCCAAGCGGAGCTGCACCGATCAGTGCGCGGCGCTGCTGTTCTGTTAGTTCATCCCACAAATCCTGGCGAAGGCTCAGAAGGACAGGATTCATCACAGCGCCGGCATTGAGGTCGAGTAGATACTTGGCAGAGTCTCCCAGTGAATACGATTCCAGCCAGCCCGGCACCCCGAATGAGCAATCGACTTGGTTGCGTTGAAGCGCTTCATAGATCTCGGTGACAGTCAGGCTGGTGGCGACAGCCCCGAGCGCGTCGGTAATAGACACCGAATGCCCGCTAGCTCGAATCCGCAGTCCTTGAAGATCGCTCAACGACTGAACCGGACGCGAACAGATCAGGTCATAGGGCGTGGTAGACCAGCTTCCAAGGAAGTGGACGTTCCAGTCACTCAACTCCTGCCTGCACTCTGGACAATTGAACAAGAAGGTCTCTGCTAATGCGCCGGAAGCCGCCATTGCGTTGTCGACAGCCGACCCCATGTCGACAAAGAGATTGTTCACAGGGAGTTCAGAAGGGAAATAGAGCGAACCAAGAAACACGCCATCGACCAGTCCGTCGCGCATGGCAAATAGTGTGGTACGGGTTGTTACCACTGAACCACCGCCGACAAACTGGGTAGAGAGCGTTCCTTCGCTAAGTTCTTCGGCCATTTCCAGAAACGGAATGATCCCGTGCGCGTTCAGTGTCGCGGTAGGCGCCGAATAATTAGCATAGAGAATCGAAGTCTGCGCTGCCAAGGGCGCACCAAAGCCCACGGCCACCGTCGCAGCAAACATCGATCGCAAGAAGTTAGTTCTGTCAGTCATTTGCTTTTCCTCCATTGCAAATCTTCAGTTCAGGCTTCGTCCGCGCCTCAGCCCATCAGGTTGGGAAGGAACAAGATGATCTGCGGGAACGCGATCAGAAGAGTCATCACACCGACTTCCGCCAGCAAGAACCAAGAGACACCCCCGAAAATTCGGTTCACTCCGATGGATCGTCCCATCACGCTCTTCATGACAAAGACATTCAATCCAAGCGGTGGTGTCAGAAGGCCGATCTCCAGCATCTTTACTAGGATCACGCCCGCCCAGATGCCATTGATGCCAGCGGCGTTGAATATCGGCAGCAAGATAGGCAACGTCAGCAGCATCACGCCGAGGGGGTCCAGAAAGGCGCCCAGAACTAGATACAGCAGACAGCAGATCAGGATGATTTGGATCTGGCTTGAGGTAACTTCTATCATCACTGAAGACAGATAGGCTGGCATCCCCGTCAACGCCAGAAACTGGGTCAACAATGTAGCGCCGATTGCAATCAGGAACACGGATGCAACTGTCGCTGCCGTTTCCGAAGAGCTTTCACTGATGAGTTTGCGCGTGAACTTGCCACGAACTGCGACCAGGATCGCCGTCAAGATGGCTCCTATGGCGCCGGCCTCGGTCGCGGTCGCATAGCCGCCATAGATTGCAAACACGATACCCGCGGCAATGGCAAAGATCGGCCAGACCTGCCCGAGAGCGCGAATCTTTTTCGAATAGGTAATTTCGCTGTCCACAACGCGTGGCGCGAGTTCCGGTTTGAGCGAGACCCGGACGACAATGAGAATGGCATAAGCGAGCGCAGTCAGGATCCCGGGAATAACGCCCGCGATGAGCATCTTGCCAACCGACACTTCGGCGAAGACGGCATATATCACCATGATAATGCTGGGCGGTATCAATGCCCCGATTGTTCCAACTGCGGCTGCCGTACCAGTGGCGAGGCCGACATCGTAGCCTTGACGCAGCATCTGCGGAACCGCGATGCGCCCCATTGCCGCCGTTGTAGCAAGGCTGGATCCGCAGATCGCGGCGAAACCTGCTCCGGCAAATGATGTCGCGATGGCCAATCCTCCGGGCAGGCGCACTAGCCAGACGCGCATGGCATCAAACAATCCTGCGGTCAGCCCGCCACGCGCGGCAATCGCCCCCATCAGCACGAACATTGGCACCGCAGAAAGGGTCCAGTGTGCGACAAAATCAAACGGGATCGTCCGCAAGCTGCCAAAGGCGGTGCCCCATCCCCGCAGATACCATATCCCCCACATCGCAACAGCGATGAGCGCGATCCCTATCGGGATACGCAAGAACAAAAGAAACACGAGGACGCCGATGGCCCAGAAACCAAGCTCAACATTCATTTGTCGAACTCCAGCTCATTGTGGGTGCCACCGGATTTGGCCACATCTCCGAAAGAGTCATAAAGGCGCGATCGCTTGCCCATCAGCGTGGCGTATATCTGGACCGCGAGCACCAGGGCCATAATGGCAAACCCAGCCACAACAACCCATCGGCTCGGCCAGATAGGCAAGCTATACATCCCTGCACGCGTGGATTCTTCAAACCCCGTCTGACGGAGGGCCATCGTGAAGGCGGCCCAGCTCACTATCGACACCACTATAAGTGTGACGATATTCGCGAGCAGATCCACCAACCGCAGCGCCATAGGCGGCAAAACGTTCGCCAGCACATCAACACTGATGTGCGCGCGCTGCAATTGGACAAATGCAAGCGGCAGAAATGAAACGATTATCATGTAGAAGAAAGAAACCGCCTCAATGGTGCCCACCAGCGGACGACCAAAAAATGATCGGCTGAGAACTTCCACACCGACATGCAAGCACATCAACACCGAACAAGTGCTGGCTATCAGTATAGCACCAGATGAAAGGTATCTGGCAAGCCCTCCTATCAATCCCATCAGCATCTCCAAAACCTTTACATCATCCACACGGTTCAAGCGCAATCGCCATGCCCCAAGTGCATAATCCTTCCACATGATGCGGCACGTTCTGGTCGTCGGGCAACGAGAGTCATAATTCATCACGTTTGTAATGTATGGGATTCAACCCGGTGATCACATGGTGTTTCATCGCCAGCAGACAGAGGTTGGGCTAGGGATTTCGCCATTCAAGGTGGGTCCTGGCTAGTCGCTCATTATGTGGATCAAAGCATGACCCGCGACCCGACCGACCAATCAGTCCCGTTTCGCGCGGTCGGGCTTCTCGCAAGCCTGGTCATCGTGATGTTGGCGGTATTGCTCGAACGAATTGTGGCAACCCGGCTGGCCGTTCTTGTTGCCTGTTTCGCGGCCGCGACAACGATTCTTCTTGCAAGACATCTCTACGGCAGACGCGAATGGTATCTGTTGTTCCTATGTGCAGTGCTGATTGCCTTGACGTTGCGACTTCACCCACAGCCATTGGCATCAATTGAAACCGGAACAGAGCAAGCGGCCTTCCTCATGGCTTTCGTGCTGCTGCTCGGGCTGGTCAATCACGCTGCATCCAGCTCTCTCTCGGTACGACAAGTCGGGGCCTTCTTGACTCGGCAACCACCCGGCCGTCGCTTCCGGGCGCTGTATGTTGGAACCGGAGCAATGTCGGTGCTCTTCAACTTGGGCGTCGTCAGCTTTCTGACGCCTCTGATCCAAAAAGGCGTCCAAGCCGAAGAAAAGGTTCCAGAACTAAGCGCTCTCAACGAACGCCGCCAGCTTTCGGCGATGATGCGCGGGTTTGCATGGTCGGTCATATGGTCGCCGACGGCCATGGCGCCGCTGGCCATGATGGAAATATTGCCTGGTGTTGACCGAAGTCTGTGGATCGGTATCGGACTGGTGATATTTGTGGCATTTCTGTTTGTCGGATCGATTGAAGACCGTTTGCGCTTTCGGGCAGTGCTTTCGCCCGCGAAACCGGTCGCAATGCTACCATTTCCGCGCGCTGGCATGATGCGGCTGTTGCTGAGTTGTGCATGGTTATTCGGACTTTCAGGGATTATTTCGTGGCTCACGGAAGAATCCATTGTATTCGGTTTGATGGCTGCGAGCCCGGTCATGCTCGCCGGCTGGATTTACGCCCAGAAACGGTCCGAATCCTTGCGGCCCGTGAATGAGACAGGTCAAGTTTTGCGGCATGTTTTTATTGTTCAACTCCCAAGATCGACACCGGTTGCGGTTACTCTGGCGGCATCCGGTTTCATTGGACGACTGTCGGCCGATATTGTGCCAGTCGAGAAACTGGCAGAGGCGTTGGGTCTCTCGCAACTGCCCGAATTCATCCTGCTCTGGTTCATTCCTATCGCCGTTTCGTTGTTGAGCCTTCTTGGCGTTAGTCCGATTATGCTCGCGGTGTTCTTTGGCAGCTTGTTCGCCGCTTTTCCGGAAATGCCAGCCGATGCGACCCTGATTGCGCTCGCAATCTCTTGCGGTTGGTCGCTTGCAATGATGTTTTCACCCTTTGCAACGGTCGTGATTATCGTGAGCCTCATCAGCGGGCATCCGGCTGGCCGGTTGTCTGCTGGGTGGAACCTGTGGTTCGGATTTATTTGCTCGCTTCTGCTGCTGCCAGTGTTCTGGATGCTGACCGGAGGGCAGTAAGTCAGCTCAGAGGCCGCACGCGCTTCCAGATACCGCTTGCTGTCGCAACGATCTTTCCCTGGCAGGTGATCTGGCCATCGAGATGAGCCAGCGATCCGTCAATTCCTGCAATGCGCCCTCGGCCTTCCAGGAAATCGCCCGCCCTGACCGATGCAACAATACTCAATTGCAGATGTATTGTAACCTGAAAGGTTCCAAACACGGGAATCGAAGCATGTCCGATAGCGTGATCGACAAATGTCATCAGTGCTCCAGCCTCAAGCTGATTGGTTGACGACAGCAGATTAGGCGATACCAAAAGACCGAGCGCCAGCGTGTCTGCTTCCGGACGCTCCCACAACGCCCCAAGCATCTCCACGAATCCCGGATGCGGGGCGAGACGCCAACCTTGCGAAGTGGGATCAAACCGGTCCATCTGACTTGCTCCTTAGGCGAGCCAAGTATGGCCGTGCGTCGCCCTCTGTGAACCCTCGAAAGCCCGATCTGCACAGATGTGATGCTTGCCTTTTGCAATGGGGCCACGACCGCAGAACAGCTAATGCTTGCGAGAAAACTTTGGCGAAAAAAATATGGAGTATCTGATGAACCCATTCTTGTCCGTCACACGCGAAGGTCCGGTTATGATTCTCACCATGAATCGGCCCGAAGAACGCAACGCCATCTCGACTATCGAGGATTGCCAGGAGTTCGAGACGATCTGCGAAGAGGTTACGGATGATCTCGGCGTCTCAGTTGTCATTCTGACCGGCGCAGGCAGCGCATTCTCGTCCGGCGGAAACCTGAAGAAGATGCGCGACCGGTCGGGGTTTGCTCCACGTGAGTCGGCCATTGCCACGAGAAACAGCTACCGCAAGGCAATACAACGCATTCCATTGGCGCTGCATCGCCTGGAAGTCCCGACAATCGCTGCAGTCAACGGGCCGGCGATCGGCGCAGGACTCGACTTGGCCTGTATGTGCGACATCCGCATTGCATCGGATCGCGCGACCTTCGCGGAAAGCTTTGTCAAGGTTGGTATCGTGCCTGGCGATGGCGGAGCCTGGCTTTTGCCACGCGTCGTCGGCATGTCGAAAGCGTCAGAGATGTCTTTTACGGGCGAACAACTGTCGCCCGCCGACGCATTGGAATGGAAATTGGTTTCCCGTGTTGTACCGCACGAGGCCCTGATGAACGAAGCCATGGCGTTAGCCGCCAGGATCGCGGTGAACCCGGTTCATTCCTTGCGTCTTACAAAGCGCCTACTGCGCGAAGGTGAACACATGCAACTGGCATCTTTGCTGGAGCTGTCCGCTGCCTATCAGGCAATCGCGCACGAGACCCAGGACCATGCCGAGGCTGTGGACGCCCTGTTGGAGAAACGCCCAGCGAATTTTAAGGGTCGCTGAGGCGTCGCAGCGCGCCCTTAACGGCGCGCTGCATTCGGGATGCCAGGAAGATCGGCGGCATGATCGGCGCGAAATATAATGAAGGTATCGCGCCGCTCGATCAGCCAATCCTCTTGAACTCGCAAAAACCGGTCGTGATATTCGACGATGTAATCGGGCCCCCGCATCGATGCAATTCCACCTTTATGATCAACAGCGTTATAGACGGTGGTGTAGCTGATCCCTGTCGCGGTATCGGCACCGGTCCGGTCGATCCTGACTGACCCGTTGACATGTCGCACAAGAGTCAGTGGATCAAGGGCGTTCATGAACTTTCGAATTGCCGTTCGTCCTATCAGCGGCTTCTGACCGGGCCGCTGCCAGACCCCTTCTTTGCAGAACAAATCGGCAAAGGCTACGTGGTCGCGCTTCCCGACGGCAATCGCATACCGATTCAACGTTCGTTGACAGAGGTTTTCGACCGTTAGATCATCCTGTTCGATCATGGCGTGCTCCGAAAAAATTGGGCGCGGCATTCATTGCCGCGCCCTTTCTCATTTGAAAACAGTCGGGTGATCAGTTGGTGACCAACGCACACAGGCTGTCCGACAACGGCCGGAAGGCCACATCGCCGGGAACAGTCGCAACCACATCAGCGACGTCCCACTCGTCGGCCATTTCCCCTTCGGCCTTGCCTTCCAGAACAAAGACCTCATGCGTTGCCCTTCCGTCGATCCGGACTTCACCTTCGCTCCACATCATATTGTTGATTGGAAGCTCGCGCATTGCGGCCATCACGGCGTCTGAATCGTCGGTTCCAGCGCGCTCTACGGCCTCCAGGTAGTGAAGGACCGCAGTATAGGTTCCCAGATGGGTGCTCATTGGCGGCCGTCCCTGCCGAGTGCGGAACCTGTCCGAAAAAGCGGCTGTTTCTTCGTTGAGGTTCCAGTACGCTGCCATTACCGACAGTAGACCTTCGCCAAGTTCTGGACCCATGGAGCGGTATTCAAGTGTGTCGCCCACAGTCAGTGCAGCACGCATGCCCTGGTCGACGAGCCCCATTTCCTGCATGGCGATAATGGTGTTGAGCGCGTCGGCCCCGGTGTTCGCCAAGCCGATGATGTTTGCGCCGGAAGCCTGAGCCTGAACCACGAAAGAGGAATAGTCTGCCGAATTTGGCGGATGACGCACTGATCCGACGACGGTGCCCCCGGCTGCAGTCACAGCCGCGGCTGTGTCTTCTTCGAGCGCGTGACCAAAGGAATAATCGGCGGTGATGAAAAACCAGCGATCAAGCCCACGTTCGACGAGCACCGGGGCGATTGCGTTTGCGTTCGAATAAGTGTCAAAAGTCCAGTGAACACTGTAAGGAGAACAGCCCTCATTGGTAAGTGCTGAAGAACCTGCACCGGTAATCATGGTGATGCGGCGCATTTCGCGACCGACCTCCTTCGATGCTTCGGCGGTGGACGAACCCGGAAGATCGACAATCATGTCAACGCCGCCCTCGAACCATTCGCGGGACCGAAGTGCAGCCACGTCCGCCCGGAACTGGTGATCGGCCGACACCAGTTCCACAGGAACGCCCAGAACGGTTCCCCCGAAATCCTCGATCGCCATCTGGGCCGCAAGAACCGAGCCGGTTCCTGTGTTGTCGGCATAGAGGCTGGACATATCGGTCAGAACGCCGATCCGAACCGCTCCACCCGAGATCTCCTGGGCAGAAACTGCCCCAGCAAAGAGCGCGACCGCGCTCGTCGTAAGGGCCAGTCCTTGAAGTCTTTTTCGCATGTCTGTGTCTCTCCCTAACATTTCGGCGTCAGAACAGCCCGACACCGCTCCTCCAGCGGTTCACGCCGCACAGGGTGAGCTTGGCAACTCGGGCTTGCGCTGGACAGTAAATTGTTTGTTCCGGGCTCGGACATCACGAATATGCAAACTTTCTTCAGAAGGTTTCAGCGATTCAGCTGATCCAGGCACTTGCACGAAGATCCCCCGCATCTTTGGGTGCGGGGGATTGCGCATGATTTGGAAGGGAACGCTCAATGGTCGTGGGTTTCGGGGGGCGGCGACGATTTTCCCTCCCGCTTGCGGCGGCGGTGATCAGAAAAGGCAAGAAACTCGCCCCATATCCCCCGGCGAAAGAAGAGAACCACAAAAACAAACAGCGCGCCCTGGATGAAGAATACCCACTGTCCGGTACCCGCAAGCCAGTGTTCAGAGCCTATTAGAACCACTGCACCAATCATCGGCCCAACCAATGTGCCAATTCCCCCGATCAGCGTGGCCAGGATAGGAACACCAGACATTGCCCAGACAATATCGGCCTGTGACGCGAACTGAAACACAATCGCTTTGGTAGCGCCAGCAAGGCCAGTCAGAGTTGCAGACAACACGAAGGCTAAAAGCTTGATGCTAACCACGTTATAACCCAAAGAGGTCACGCGTTGCTCGTTATCACGGATAGCCACCATAAGCTTGCCGAACGGAGAGTTCACCGTACGGTAAACCAATGCAATGCCACCACCAACCACTACCAGAACGAAGATATACATCGCAAACTGATTCGATAGCGGTATCAACCCAAAAAGCGTACCGCGCGGGATTCCGGGCATTCCGTCCTCGCCGCCGGTGAAGGGTGACTGGTGCGCGATGTAGAAGACGAGCTGCGACAGCGCCAGCGTGATCATGGCGAAGTAGACGCCCTTGCTACGCACGGCGAGAAGGCCGAACACTATTCCCATCAGAAGCGCCACCAGCGTTGCAAACAGAATAGCAAGCTCGGTCGACCATTCCCAAACCTTGACAGCGTGGCCGGCGAGATATGCCGACATTCCAAAGAACGCTGCATGGCCGAAAGAAATCAATCCAAGATATCCCGCAACCAGATTGAACGCCGAGGCGAAGAGCGCAAAACATAGAATTTGCATGGCAAAGACCGGATGCACGACGAATGGTGCGGCCAGAGCGATTGCCAACAAACCGAACGAAATGCCCCATCGTGATAGTTTAGAGTTGCTCATCAGTCTTACCTCGCCTGTCCGAAAAGTCCGGCCGGCCGAAACAGCAGAACCAAGGCCATGACAATGAAGATGATCAGCGTTGACGCTGGCGCGTAGATCAGTTTTGTCATCCCTTCGATAATTCCTAGCGCGAATCCGGTGATGATCGAGCCCGTGATCGAGCCGAGCCCCCCAATCACGACGATAGCAAAGATCACTATTATCAAATGGGTTCCCATAGATGGGCTGACGTTCTGAATCGGTGCAGCCATAACTCCGGCGAGTCCTGCTAGAGAAACACCAAAGCCGTAAGTCAAGGTCAGCAACAGAGGAACATTGATCCCCATCGCGAGAACCAGCTGAGGGTTCTCAGTCGCGGCTCGCAAATAGCTCCCGAGCTTGGTTCTGTCGATCAGATACCAGGTCCCCAAGCAAACAACGAGCGCAACTGCAACGACCCATAGCCGATAGTAGGGCATGTACATGAAGCCCAAGTTTATGCCACCGGGAATAGGATTACGATACGGAAGCCCCATGGAGCCAAAGAAGTATCGAAACAGGGATTCGATCATCAGTAGCAACCCAAAAGTCAGTAGCAACCCATAGAAGTGATCAAGATTATAGATGCGCCGAAGCAGGGTGGTTTCGATCAGCACGCCAACGCCGAATAGGGCAATGGGCGCGATAAAAAGCGCATACCAATAGTTGAGGCCGAAATAGTTCAGGCAGATCCAAGCCACGAACGCCCCGATCATATACTGCGCACCATGCACGAAGTTCGCGATGTGCAACATGCCGAAGATAATCGACAATCCAAGGCTCAGTAGAGCATAAAACGATCCGTTCACAAACCCCAGCATTAGCTGGCTCGCGACTAACTGGACCGGTATCCCGAAGATATCCATTTGGTGCGCCTTCTCGTTAAACGCTGAGGTACGACTTGATACGCTCAAGTGACTCGCTGTCAGTGACCCGATCGAAGCGTTCGACCACCTTTCCATCCACGACCACATTGTGCCGGTCTGCCAATCGGGTTGCGAACCGGTAGTTTTGCTCGACCAGCAGGATAGAGTAGCCCCGAGACTTGATTTTCATAATCACCTCGCCAATTGCCTTGACAATGACCGGTGCGAGGCCCTCCGTCGGCTCGTCAAGCATTAGCAACGTCGCCCCTGTCCGAAGGATTCGAGCGATCGCCAGCATTTGTTGTTCCCCGCCAGACAAGTTGTTACCGCGGCTCTTGCGCCTTTCAGCCAGGTTGGGAAACAAGTCATAAAGTTCGTCAACATGCATTCCTCCGGGCTTGATCACCGGCGGAAGAAGCAGGTTTTCTTCAACCGACAGGCTGGCGAAGATACCGCGGTCTTCGGGACAATATGCGATCCCGCTTTGTGCGATTCGATTCGCAGGCATCTGGATCAGTTCTTGCCCTTCGAAACTTACCGATCCTGCTCGCTTGGGCAAAAGGCCCATGACAGCTTTAAGTGTGGTGCTTTTCCCGGCACCATTGCGACCCAAAAGCGTAACTACCTCGCCTTGCTGGATATCGAATGAGATTCCGTGAAGTACATGGCTTTCGCCATACCAGCCATTCAGGTCGTTTACCGACAGACAAACCTCACTCATCCTCGCCTCCCACATAGGCCTCCACGACGCGCGCATCGCGGGCGATCGCTTCATAGCTTCCCTCGGCAAGGATCGCGCCGCGCTGCAGTACTGTGACCCGGTCGCAAAGGCCGGCGACCACGCCCAGATTATGTTCGACCATGACAACTGTCCGCCCTTTTGCGGCACTGCCAATCAGTTCGACCACTTTGTCTATATCCTCTGTGCCGAGACCGGATGTAGGTTCGTCAAGAAGCATCATCTCGGGGTCCAGTGCGATCGTGGTGGCAATCTCAAGTGCGCGCTTGCGCCCATAGGGCAGTTCGCCCGCTCGGATATGCAGGAACGGTGCCAAGCCAACGCCTTCGAGAATGGCAGAGGCCTCTTCATCGAGCCTGGACATCGCTGAAAGGGGAACCCAGAACTTAAGCGCGACGCCCGTACGTCGCTGCAACGCCGTGCGAATGTTTTCCAGGACAGTCAGTTGCCCGAAGACTGCTGAAATCTGAAACGACCGAACAAGTCCCATTCGTGCAATGCTCGTTGCCGAGTGGCGCGTGATGTCGACACCATTGTAAGTAATGGTGCCAGAAGTCGGCGGAAGGAACTTTGTCAGCAAGTTGAAGCAAGTGGATTTTCCTGCACCATTCGGGCCTATCAAAGCATGAACGGCGTAACGCTTTACATTGAGATCGACGTCCTTCACCGCTGTGAACCCGCCAAATCTTCGGGTCAGGCCGCTCGTTTGCAGGATGTAATCATCGGTGTCATCTGCCACTTCGGCACTCCCTGTGAAAAAAACGGCGCGGGCCGCAGCTTACTTCAGGACGAAGTTAATGGCACAGCAACGCAACAGACAACACGGTGCGGCATCGTGATCATACTCATGATTTCGGAAGACCGCTTTCCGGCCCACGCCGACATGAGTACCGGCGGACCATCCGGTCAGGCTCAGCTTCACAAAAGACCTGCGAAAGCGTCCTGCGTCGGAACAGAGGCATCGTCAGCAGTTCCGGTCGGATTTCACCGCGATCAATTCGAATTTGGGAAATTTGGTCCGGGCACCGGCAGCGAAATCCGCTTGCGAGCCCCGCAACCCGGCAATGGCAAACGCCGCTGTGGAAACTGCTATCTCGTGCTGCGAGGAAGTCCCGATGGATCGCGTCGGATCGTACCACACAATGAGCCAGTGAAGTGAACCAAGGGCCGCCTTCGTCGCAATCTTAAGGTTTGTCTGGGCGAAGTCGCCGCGCTCCATACCGCTGGCAATGATATCGGATGCGCATTTTTCGTAATCGTCTCGAAATTTCATAACACGCTTCATCGCACGGTTTTGCCTTGCGTTAAGCTCAGAGACCAGCTGATGCTGTGTGGCCTCCAGCGCCACACGCTGATATGCGTAAGTGTTCATGATCACAAGCGCGTGGGCGTAAATCATGCGCCACAGCCGCTCGGCCGGAGCGAGTTCAACCATTTCGGCGATTGGGCTTGTCTTCTCATTGACGATGAAATGCGCCCCTACAACCACGTCGAAGAAGAGATCCGACTTGCTGCGATAGTAATGGTATATCTGTCCTTTTGTAGTACCAAGCCGCTTGGCAACCTGATCAAGCGTCGCGGCGGCATAACCGCGCTCCATAAAGGCATGCGCGGCCGCTTCAAGGATATGCGCGCGCGCCTCCATCTTCGGGCCGCTTCGTGCTTCGGTTTCCCAAAGGGGAACCATGTTCGCTTTCTGCGAAGGCTTTTCGGTCTTTGGTTTCACTGGCTTTCGCATTTCGACTTTCCTGAGAGCCACCGCGCCCCGTCTGATCATGACGAAAATTTGGCATGCGTTAGCCCAAAACGTATTCCACGAATATGTGGCAGAAAGCAAGAGACGGGAGCGGGGTTCATCCGCGAGAATGGCATTCTGAGATCAGGAGCGGAAATGTGCGCAACAAGTAAACACATGACTGATTGTTTGCCGCGAGCCTTGCAGCATTCGCAAACGCTTGAGTACCTGGTGCGTGGTTCTTCGTGGGTTTTAGGTGAGGCTGGTATGAATGATGGTTCATTGAAAGAGTTCGCGGCAGGTTACCGGTATCTTCAGGGGCCTGGTGCCATCAGCAGAATGTGGGATTTGGCGCACGAGCTCGGCTCGCGGGCAGTGCTGGTCGCGGATGCCGGTGTCCTGAACATGTTGAATGCGAAGCTCACCGCAGGTGCCATACCCGGCCGCGATGTTGTGCTGCATTTCTCTGGTGAAATCACGCAGCAGGCGATCGAGCAACTTGCGCAGAGCGCACGAAAGAACAATCCCGACGTGATCGTTGCTCTCGGCGGTGGCAAGGCGCTGGATGCCGGCAAGGCCGTTGCGTTGGCTCTAGGGTTACAGGTCATGACTGTCCCCACAATAGCTTCCACCGATGCCCCTGCCAGCCGCGGTATCGCGATGTATGATAGCACTCACAAACTGAGCGGGGTCGTGCAACTTCCAGCCAGTCCGGCAATTGTTCTGGTGGATACGGCCGTGATCGCTTCGGCACCTGTGCGATTCCTGCGGGCCGGGATCGGTGACGCCATTGCCAAGAAGTTCGAGGCCGAGGCCGTCATGGCCGCCAATGGACGAAACAAGCACGGCACGGCACCGCTCTGGTCGGGTGTGATCGCCGCGGATGGTTGCTACCGGTTATTGCGCGCCCATGCGATTCAGGCGCTGACTGATGCCGAATCTGGCATTGCCAGCCCCGCCCTGGAAGCGACGGTCGAAGCCTGCTTTCTTCTCAGCGCCATGGGATTCGAGAATACAGGCCTGTCCATCGCTCATTCTATGACCCGCGGACTGGTCAAGGCCCGACAGATCGCAGATCAGTTGCACGGTTTTCACGTTGCCTACGGCCTCGTGGTTCAGTTGGTAACCGAAAGCCACGCGAAACCTGATATCGAAGACATGCGAGCGTTTCTGGAGGCGGTCGGACTGCCGCGCACCCTGGCAGAGATGGGAATGACAGCGCCGCAACCTCGGGATTTTGATGCGCTGGCTGATTCATGCCTTACCAGCCCGCATTGGCAGAACACTCCCCGTCCACTTGACGGAGCGGCAATACGCAAGGCGATCGAAACAGTGGAAACCTGGTGAACCAAGAGCACATCACGTGGCTTCGGGACTTCCCACCTGGGCGCGTGAGCGCAGCTTGAGAATTGGCCCGGGGTATGCGGTTGCATCTGCGAGAACCGCGCAAACATGGCTACCCACTTCATCGGCCGTTATCCAGCCCGGCTTTGCAATGCCGACGGTGCGCTTTCCAGCAATCATCGAGCAAAGCATAAGTTCCAGCACCCGGACATCGGGTTTCAAGGGCTCGATCTGGAGTGAGCGAAAGAGATTGCGTTGGGCAGCCTGCGCCATGGAGACCGCCGCCATCCCGTGGACAATGAAATCTGCCATGCCTCCACCGATTGAGAGATAAGTCGTGCCGGGCCGCATGGTCGGGATGAACGCCTTCGCGGCCTCAAAGTGGGGCAGAACATTTTGTGTGAAGACATCGATCAGAAACTTGCCGTCCATTTCTGCCAATGGCTTAGCACGAGAGGGACCATTGACCGAAACCACAACGTCCCGGATGCCGCCGTCCTTCGAAAGCGTTTCGGCAAGAGACTTCGCAGAAATGGCGTCAGATACATCACCCTCGCACACGGTGAGTGCAGAGCCTGCGCCGAACTCCCTGACGAGCTGAGCCAACGCCTCTGATGAGCGACCCACTGCCACCACGGGCCGCCCCATGCCAAGTAGCTGTGCCACGATTCCTCGCCCTACGTCACCGCTTGCGCCAACAACAGCAGTTCTTTCCAAAGCATGCGACCTTTCTCTTCTTCAAAGAAGACAGTGTATTGTGCGACAAGCACTGGAGAAACACTCGGATATGTTACATCACGTATATGTAAGTTCATCCCGCAAATGAGTATTCTGATGCTGCGATCAGACCGGCATGATACTTACATCCGCTGTTCATTGGCGCTGGCCACGCGGTGAGGCCCAACATAGGAGTAATCACATTGGCCAGAAAAGACGAACATACGCTGACCAGGACCCCCGAATCCGATAGCACTGAATCGGCCCGCACGGAAATTCTTGAAGCGGCTGCGCAAACTTTCGTCGAGCGGGGCTACGCAGGAACATCAATTGATGACGTTGCCGATACGCTGGGTTCGACCAAGGGCCGCATCTATCATTACTATCAAAGCAAGACGGATATAATCATTGATATTCACCTCGTTGGTTTGCGTCATTTGCTTGAGCGGGTCGGGGCCGTGTCGCGCCACACCGATCTGAAAGCCGATATCCGGCTCTATGCGATGTGTCGCGAGCATGTTGTCGTCTTTCAAACAACCGTCGCCTATCAAAAGGCAACGATGTTGGGCCTGAACCATTTTCTGCTGTCAATTACCCGTTCCGATCAGGAAGCTTCTGCGAAGCTTGTCCAGAAACTGCGCGACGACTATGAGAAACTGTACATAGATACGATCGCCGAAGGTATGAAGGACGGGACTTTTTCGACGCCGAATGCCCGCCTGGCAACCAAACCGTTGCTAGGAGCCCTGAACTGGGCCAATTCCTGGTTCACGCCGAACGATCCGGATAGCGAAGTTTCTATCAGTGAAGTTGCGCACGGGTTGGCCAACTACTGCGTCAGTGCGGTTATCGGCTATCGCGCGAATTCCGAGATACAGAGCTAGACGTATTATCATGCCATCGATGGGTGAGAGCATCCACCCAGCAGTTCAAGTGGATGCAGCGTGCTATCAGGCAGTTGCGTGGTCAGCAACTCCGGCAAGGCGCTGATCACGTTAGTTCCAGTCCCCGCCTTTTCAGGCCTTGGCCAGTTTCAAGCGATTTGCAATATTGTTCAGCATGATTGCGGACGATCCACCAAAAATTGTCGTAGCGATAACATCGCGGACGTAGCGCTCCATTCCAAATCCTTCGGCATAGCCGTAGGCTCCAAGAATCTTCTGGCATTCCAAGACCACGTCACGGCAAGTCTCAGTCACGAAAAGCTTGGTCATAGATGTTTCGGCAGCAGAGGGTTTTCGGTTTTCGATCAGCCACGCCGCCCAATACAGCATTAACCGACAGGCTTGCAGCCGGGTGCGCCCATCGGCCAACTTGTGTCGGATGGACTGGAAGCCGGAAATCTTTTGGCCGAATTGTCGACGTTCTTCGGCATAATTCCAAGCCTCGTCCAACGCGGCCTCGGCAACCCCCAGTGCCAGCGCAGGGACTTCCAGCTTCTCCGCCTCAAGTGCCGGGCCTGCAAGCTGCGACCAACCCTGATTCCAGCAGTTCGGACCGCCGAGGATGTTCGCCGCTGGCACTATGACATTGTCGAAATGAACGTCGCAGGCCGCCGCTCCGCGTGCGCCCATCGTGTCAACCTTGGAAATAGTAATCCCCGCCGAACTGGGCGGCACCAGCACAAAGGACAGATTCTTGTAGCGTGCCGTTTCCGCATCGCTCTTGAGAAGAACGAAAATATAATCGGCGTTGTCTGCTCCTGAGCACCAGCGTTTGGTGCCATTGATCACAACTGTATCGCCGCGCAACTCACCGCGCGTCTCGACGGCCGCAAGATCCGCTCCTACATTGGGTTCTGACAGGCCGTATGCAAAATGCAACCTCCCTTCGGCAATTCGCGGCAGATAGGTGGCCTTCTGCTCTTCGCTGCCCGATGCCGCAATATTCATCCCGCCGTAACACGCAGCGGAAATGAAAAGGCCGGACAGCCCCATGTGCGCGCGCGCCAGTTCCTCTATTGCTGCCGTCAGTGCAACAACGTCGTGGCCAAGGCCTCCATACTCTTCGGGAACAGTCAACGCGCAGAGCCCTAGATCGCCCATCTTATGCAGCATCTCTACAGGGACGAAATCGGCCTTGTCCCAACCCGCGATCATTTCAGGGTTCGTTTCCCGTGCGAGAAACTTTCTGATCGTATCTCGCAGCATGGTGATGTGTTCGGATTCGGTGAAATCCATTGGCGTCACTTCCCGGTAAAGTTCGGCTTGCGCTTGTTTACAAAAGCATCGACAGCCTCGGCATGATCTTGTGATCGGCTCGACACCGTCTCAAGGGCGAAACCGGCATCGACCATAGCAGCAAGCTGCTGCTTGAGTCCGATGTTTATCAACGCTTTGGTGTAACGGATTGCCTTCTGCGCCCCGTTGCCAAGTTTGTCAGCCCATTCTGTAACTTTTGTATCAAGTTCGCCTGCCGGCACTGCAAAAGCGATAAGGCCCATTTGCGCCGCCTCAGCAGCGGTCATCAGATCGCCCGAGAGAAGATACTGCTTGGTCTTCGCATAGCCCACGAGCTGCGGCCAGATCACGGCGCCGCCATCGCCTGCCACCAGTCCGACCTTGACATGTGGATCAGCAATGCGTGCGGTTTCGTCGGCGATCACGATATCGCAAAACAGAGCCAGTGTTGCACCCAGCCCCACAGCGTCGCCGTTCACCCTAGCAATGATCGGTTTTTCACAGTCCAGCATGCTTTGCAGAATGCGCTTGCCGTTCTTGTAGCCGTTCTCGAACATGTTGATGTCTTCGATCGACGCCAACATACCGGGAATATCGCCTCCGGCACTGAAGGCCTTGCCTGCACCTGTCAGCACAAGCACGTTCACATCGGGGTCGCGATCAACATCCCAGAACAGCCGAACCAATTCGCCATCCAGTTCAGGATTAATGGCGTTGCGCGCATCCGGTCGGTTCAGCGTTGCACGAAGAACTTTGCCCTCTCTCTGGAAAACGATGCAATTATAGTTCGTATATTCCATGTTCTGCCTTTCTTTTTTCCTTGCGTAATGTGCGCGGTGGTTAGCCGGGCGAACTACGCCTCTGCGCGACCATAAACCGACGACGGTGACGCTTGCAGCCCCGCCGTCGCGATATCACACTCTGGATAGCTGGAGGTTCTCCTCAATCTAAGGCCTTCTCCTTGAGCGCCGCGACATCGGCCCCAGCCTTTTCCAGCGTCGCAACATATTCTTCGCGAAGACGGCAACAAAGGTCGCGCGCCTTGGGGAGATCCGAGATCCCTCCAACACCCTGGCCTGCTGACCAGATATCCTTCCAGACTTTTGCCTCGCTCTCCATGTCCAACTCGCCCGCATGATCCAGATGCTCCGGATCAAGCCCCGCAGCAATAATACTCGGACGCAGGAAGTTCGCGCCAACACCGCTTATTCGCGACGTGTAAAGTATGTCGGCTGCCTGGCTGTCGAGTATCATCTTCTTGTATCCGTTCTGGACCAGTGATTCCTGCGTCGCCAGGAAGCGCGTTCCCAGATAGGCCAGATCTGCCCCCATCATCCGGGCTGCAGCGACCTGAGCACCGGTGTTGATCGCACCGGCCAGTATAATCGTTCCACCGAAAAAGGCGCGGATCTCTGATACCACCGCGAAGGGGTTCAGCGTACCGGCATGCCCCCCGGCTCCGGCACTGACGGCAATGATTCCATCCACTCCTGCTTCCGCAGCCTTGCGCGCATGACGGATATTGATCACGTCGTGAAACACCAACCCTCCGTAATCATGCACCCTTTTCACAAGTTCAGGCACTGCGCCCAAAGATGTGATGATGACCGGAACCTTTTCTTCGACACATATCTGGAGGTCCGCTTCAAGTCTCGAATTCGACTTGTGGACAATCAGATTAACTCCAAAAGGTGCCGGGTTTTCCTCGGGCAGGAGGCGCTCGCGAATTTCGTGCAGCCAGTCGCGGAAGCCATTGCTGCTCCGCTGATTCAGTGCCGGAAAGGTACCAAGAATGCCGCCCGCGCAGGTTTCGACAACGAGATCGGGACCAGAAGTCAGGAACATAGGCGAGGCGATTGCGGGAACGGCCAGTCGCTCCTCCAGCACTAGGGGAAACGGCAAGATGGAACCTCCAGTTTGCGTTGAATGCGGCGCATCATGCGTCGATTTCAGCAAGGACGTTAGTGTTCGGGCGCAAATATTGCGTACGTGATCATGTCACCGGATAGTTGCCATTGTTGAACACTGGGCCGACTGTTGGATGCCGGGCAGCAACAGAGGACACCATGACCCACCCCACCGAAGGAACCATTCGGGTCGACCGAGACGGTCAAGTACTGCTTATCGGCATCGACCGCCCGCAAAAGCTGAACGGCTTTTCCGAACGCATGGTGATGGAACTGAGCGATGCATACGATTTGCTGGAAAATGACCCGGACATCCGCGTAGGCCTGCTGTACGCGATAGGATCCCATTTCACAGCCGGCGTGCAACTGGACCAGATTGGTCGCTGGTTTGCCGAAGGGCGCCATGCATCTGCTCCGGGAAAGGTCGACCCTTTTGATCTGTTTTCGCCGCTGCGATCCAAGCCGGTTGTGGTTGCTGTGCAGGGTATCTGTTTCACAGTCGGCATCGAGTTGATGCTGGCCGCCGATATCGTTATCGCCGCCGAGGATTCACGTTTCGGACAGATCGAGGTTCGGCGCGGCATCTTCGCCAATCATGGCGCGACCCTTCGTATCATTGAGCGTGCGGGTTGGGGAAATGCCATGCGCTATCTTCTGACCGGCGATGAATTTGACGCGCCGACCGCGCTGCGTCTGGGACTGGTGCAGGAGGTCGTTCCCACAGGCACTCAATTCGACCGCGCCTTGAATCTATCTCAACTCATTGCCCAACAAGCGCCTCTTGCTGTTTCGCAGACCATTCGTTCAGCGCGCACTGGCGTCATGCACGGCTGGCACGCTGCAATTGCTGATTTTGGTCCGGCGCAGGCAAAATTGATGCGCACCGATGATGCAGCAGAGGGGCTCCGCAGCTTTGCCGAGAAACGGGACGGGGTCTACCAGGGGCGCTGACGGTCACGTCAAGCTGGCAAGTGCCGCAGTATCGAAACCTTGCGGCGTCACACCTATCTGAATCTTCTGAGCCCACGAAGGATCTGCCAGCAAGGCACGGCCCACGCCAATCAGATCGGCGTCACCACGAGCGATCGACGCCGCCAGAAGCACAGGAGTAGCCTGCGGTGTCAGCCCCGCACTGCCGGTAGCCACGCAGGGCAGCCCCGTGATGTTGCGCACCCATCCCGTGAGCGTACGCGTACTCTCAGCGAAAGCGGGTTCATATAGCCGACGCGTGCTTATATCCAGGACATCCACCCCGGCGGAAACAATCGGTTCCAGCAGAGCCTCCAACTCGCCGGGCGTCTCGGCCAGCCTCGCCCTGTAGTCTTGCTGTTTATGTTGCGACAGGCGCAGCAAGATCGGCATGTCTGGCCCAACAGCACGCCGGACAGTCCGCAGGACCTCAGCCGCAAAGGTGCTGCGTGCCCTTGCAGAACCACCCCATCGGTCTGAGCGCCGGTTGGTATCGGCCCAAAGGAAACTGTCGATGAGATAGCCATGGGCGCCGTGGATAGCTATACCGTCAAAACCTGCAGTCACAGCCGCTGCCGCTGCACGTCCATATGCATCAATGACATCGGCGATCTCGCTTTCGGTCATCGGCCGGGTCATGGGCGCGATCCGCGCAACGAACTCCTTCGGATAGGATACAACACCGGGCGTGCCCCACAGACCCGAAGGCCGCAGCCCCGGAAGATCCGGCCAGGCGGAAATGAGTGGATCGCGCAATGGTCCCTGATGCCATAACTGCGGCATGATTGCTCCGCCTGCTGCGTGAACTGCAGCTGTCACCTCGCGCCAGCCCGCCAACGCGGCATCCCCATACATATGGGGCACCGCCTGATCGTCCACTGCTGCGGGGTGTTCGATCGCCGCACCTTCTGTCACGACAAGCCCTACCCCGCCGGCAGCACGCCGCGCGTAGTAGGCTGCCACGTTCTTCCCCGGTATGCCGCCGGGCGAGAAGCTGCGCGTCATCGGTGACATCATGATCCGGTTGCGCAACCGCAATCGTCCAAGTTGCAGAGGACGAAACAACGGTTCGAGATCCGCATTCATTTTGCGACACCCGCCCAACTGAAATCCGGGAAGACCACACTGCGATCACCCCGGCGCATGTCATCAAGGAAGCCTCCGGTTGGCGCCTCGGGCCGGACCGGATTGTGATCGCCATCCGGATCGAGCCAAAATTCGCGCCAGGACGGGAAATGTGCATGCCACGTCCCCTCGACCTTCGGCCGGCCGGGCCATCGCATTTTTTTCTCGCCAATGGGTGGTTCATCGGATGGAACCGCGTAAAGCTCCGAAGTGATCCTACGGCGGAAATACCATCTACCATTAATGCGGGCGTAGGTGTCCAGATAATACAGATACATCGGAACCCAGACGCGGCCAACTTCGTGCTCGCACCGGCAATAGGTCAAGCCGCGCGCCGTGTCGGGGCCATCGAATTCCACGATCTGGTTGCCGACATGATGAACCGAAGCGGTGAAGCTCCGCAGAACCTTGGAGAAAACTCCCTTCAACGCTCGTCTGCCTTGTTTCACGCGCGTCACGCGCACATCCTCGACATACAGGTTTACGATGGCGTCGATATCGCGCATGTCCACCGCCAGCGCGTAGCGAAATGCAAGCTGGCGTATCTCGGCGCGGGATTCCAGTCGATCGATCCGGTCAGTCAGATCCGCAAGGGTATTGTGATCGGGCATCGGATTCTCCCTGGCATGTCATCACAAGCTGCATCACTTAGCGTGGTGTGCGGCGAGATTCATTGAACAGCAGATTATTCCACCTCAGGTTACAGATGCGCTTGGCGCGACCAAACATCACAAGTGTGGGGTTTCTCCATCAGTTCTGGCACTCGAGGGCCTGGAATGGTTCCGATGCCGCAATGCAAAAAGGGAGAAGGATGCCCATGAAGGTATTGGTGCCTGTGAAGCGGGTGATCGACTATAACGTGAAGGTCCGTGTGAAGGCGGATGGCAGCGGGGTCGATCTGGCGAATGTGAAGATGTCGATGAACCCGTTCGACGAGATCGCGGTCGAGGAGGCAATCCGGCTGCGCGAGAAGGGTGTGGCGTCAGAAGTGATCGCCGTCTCGATCGGCGTGAAACAGGCGCAGGAGACGCTGCGCACGGCGCTCGCGATGGGGGCCGACCGGGCAATCCTGATCGTCGCCGCCGATGACGTTCACACCGATATCGAACCGCTCGCGGTGGCCAAGCTTCTGGCCGCGGTGGTCAAGGAAGAACAGCCTAGGCTGGTTCTGGCCGGCAAGCAGGCGATCGACAACGACATGAACGCGACCGGGCAGATGCTGTCGGCGCTTCTGGGATGGAGCCAGGCGGCGTTTGCGTCCGAGGTGACCATCGAGGGCGATCATGCGGTTGTGACGCGCGAGGTTGATGGCGGCCTGCAGACGATCAAGGCCAAGATGCCCTGCATCGTCACGGTGGACCTGCGCCTGAACGAGCCGCGCTATGCCTCGCTGCCCAACATCATGAAGGCCAAGAAGAAGCCGCTCGATGAAAAGACCGCGGCCGACTACGGCGTCGATGTCACGCCCCGCCTGAGCATCATCAAGACCACGGAACCCGCATCGCGCAAGGCCGGGGTCAAGGTGGGCTCGGTCGACGAGCTGATTGCGAAACTGAAAGACGAAGCGGGGGTGATCTGATGGCCGTTCTTCTTCTTGCCGAAGTGACCGATGGTCAACTCAACCGCGACGCAACCGCCAAGTCGGTGACCGCTGCCAGGATCGTGGGCGATGTGACGGTGCTTTGCGCCGGGGCGCGCGCCGCCGATGCGGCGGCTGCGGCAGCGACGATCGCCGGTGTCGCGAAAGTGCTGGTGGCCGAAGATGCGAGCCTCGGCCATCGCCTGGCCGAACCGACGGCGGCGCTGATCGCTTGCTTGGCCGATGGATACAGCCATGTCTTCGCGCCAGCCACGACGGATGCCAAGAACATCCTGCCGCGCGTCGCCGCGCTGCTGGATGTGATGGTGATTTCCGATGTCTCGGGCGTGGTCGATGCCGAAACCTTCGAGCGTCCGATCTATGCGGGCAACGCGATCCAGACGGTGAAGTCGTCGGACAAGGTCAAGGTGGTGACCATCCGCACCTCGACGTTCGACGCGGCTGGTGACGGCGGTTCGGCGGCGGTTGAAACCATCGCGGTGCCCGCCAACCCGGGGCTCAGCGCGTGGGTCGAGGACAAGGTCGCGGCCTCGGACCGGCCGGAACTGACCTCGGCCAAGATCGTGGTGTCGGGCGGGCGTGGCCTTGGCTCGGAAGAGAACTTCGCGATGATCGAGGCGCTGGCCGACAAGCTGGGCGCGGCCGTGGGCGCCAGCCGCGCGGCGGTCGATTCGGGCTACGCGCCCAACGACTGGCAGGTGGGCCAGACCGGCAAGGTGGTGGCACCGCAGCTTTACGTGGCGGTGGGCATTTCCGGCGCGATCCAGCACCTCGCCGGTATGAAGGACTCCAAGGTCATCGTCGCCATCAACAAGGACGAGGAAGCGCCGATCTTTCAGGTCGCCGACTACGGGCTGGTCGCCGACCTGTTCCAGGCCGTGCCGGAACTGACCGGAAAACTGTAACGATACGTTAGACTTAGTCAGTTGCGTCAGCGAACGACAGGTAACGGAGACACCAATGAAAATTGACGGACATTCAGCGCTTGTGACCGGTGGCGGCTCTGGTTTGGGCGAGGCCACAGCGCGAGCGTTGTCGATAGCTGGGGCCAAGGTAGCGGTATTGGATTTCAACCTTGAGGCCGCGAAACTGGTTGCCGATGCAATCGGCGGAATTGCGGTGCGGTGCGATGTGTCCTCTGCTGAAAGCGCGGAAGCAGCAGTCGCCGAGGCTGCTGCACGGCAGGGCATCGCACGGATACTGGTGAACTGCGCGGGCGTCGGTCCGGCTAAGAAGATCCTGGGCAAGCAGGGCGTAATGTCACTTGACGACTACCGTCGCGTGATTGAGGTCAATCTCATCGGCACCTTCAACATGCTGCGGCTTTTTGTAGCCGGAGCCTCCGAATTGGAGCCAGTCGAAACAGGCGAACGTGGCGCGATCATCAACACGGCTTCCGTTGCCGCATATGAGGGGCAGATAGGGCAGACAGCCTATGCCTCGTCTAAAGGTGGCGTTGTCAGTCTGACCCTGCCTGCCGCGCGCGAACTGGCGGCGCATGCAATCCGGGTTTGCACGATCGCACCTGGTATCTTTGAAACTGCCATGCTCAAGGGCCTCCCGCAGGCCGCCCAAGACAGCCTTGGTGTGGCCGTGCCATTTCCGTCGCGGTTGGGCAAGCCAGCAGAATACGCCGCGCTCGCGCGCCATATCATCGAGAACCCGATGCTCAATGGCGAAACCATTCGCCTTGACGGCGCGTTGCGCATGGCACCGAAGTAAGAGGGCGCAACATGACCGACGCGTTCATCTTCGACCATCTTCGCACACCGCGCGGCCGCGGCAAATCCGATGGCGCGCTGCACGGGGTTACGCCCATACGACTGGCCACGACTGTTCTGGGTGCGCTGCGAAACCGCAATGCGCTTGATACCGCGCTGGTGGACGATGTCATTATGGGCATCGTTATGCCGGTGGGCGAGCAGGGCCAGTGCCTGCCGCGAATAGCCGCAATTGCCGCGGGGTATGCCGAAACCGTGGCAGGTGTTCAGATCAACCGTTTCTGCGCTTCCGGACTTGAAGCGGTCAACATGGGCGCAGCCAAGATCATGGCAGGACAAGCTGACATGGTGGTGGCAGGCGGCGTGGAAAGCATGTCGCGGATCCCGATCTTGTCCGATGGCGGGGCGTGGGGGTCTGACCCTGCCGTGGCGATTGCGACGCAATTCGTTCCGCAAGGCATTTCCGCAGATCTGATCTCCACGCGTTGGGGCTACAGCCGCGAGCGACTGGATGCCTTGGCCGCAGAAAGCCATGCACGCGCCGCCCTTGCCTGGCAAGAGGGCCGCTTCGACCGTTCGGTGATTCCGGTAGAGGACATCCTGGGCCAGACGCTGCTGGCGCGCGACGAGACCATCCGCGCGGGCACCACAGCGACGGATCTGGCCAGCCTCAGGCCCTCGTTCCGAGCAATTGGTGCGGCAGGTTTCGACCGGGTGGCCCTGACCCGCTATCCCGACCTCGCCGAGATCGTTCATGTCCATCATGCCGGCAATTCCAGCGGAATCGTCGATGGAGCGGCCGGCGTCCTGATCGGCACGCGCCAGGCAGGGGCAGAAACGGGGTTGATACCGCGTGCACGCATTCGCGCATTCGCCGAGATCGGTTCGGAACCGACAATCATGCTCACCGCCCCCTCTTTTGCCGCCGAGAAGGCGCTGAAGCGGGCTGGTATGACCGTCGCGGACATCGACCTTTGGGAAATCAACGAAGCCTTTGCCGCCGTTTCCCTGCGCTTCACCGAGGCGCTCGATCTGGACCCCGCGCTGGTCAACGTCAACGGCGGCGCAATCGCAATGGGCCACCCTTTGGGGGCAACCGGGGCCATCATTCTCGGCACTGCGCTGGACGAACTGGAGCGCACCGGAAAATCCACTGCGCTGGTGACCCTTTGTGTGGGCGCGGGGATGGGCGTTGCCACAATCATCGAACGAGTGTGAGAGGGACGACATGCTGATCATCGAAATCGAAACTGGCGGCATTGCCGTCGTCACCATCGACATGCCAGGGCGTTCCATGAATGTGCTGGACTTGCCCTTGGCCGAAGCACTTGCCGAAATGGCTGAAGCGATGGCCAACAACCCTGATGTCAGTGGCGTGATCCTGACCTCGGCCAAGTCGGACTTCATCGCCGGGGCAGATCTGTCCATGGTCGAAGGGTTTCTTGCCCCCGGCCAGACGCCGGTCGAGATTTCGGCAACGGTCAGCCGCATCGGCAGCGCGTTTCGCAAGATCGAGCGGATGGGAAAGCCGATTGTCGTAGCGACGCCTGGCACTGCCCTTGGCGCAGGACTGGAACTGATGATGGCCTGTCATTATCGCATCGCGTCGCGCAACGAGCGCGCCGTTTTCGGCCTGCCAGAAGTAGGTCTGGGCATTCTACCGGCCGCTGGCGGCACCCAGCGCCTGCCCCGTATTGTCGGTCTGGAGATGGCACTTCCGATCTTGAGCACAGGTAAGCCTGTGAATGCCGAGAAAGCTCTTGAAATCGGGCTGCTGGATGCAATAGCCGAAGCGGACGACCTAATACCCGCTGCACGCCGGGCGCTGGCCGAAGGCCGTGTGCCCGATGCCGCGCCCTGGGATAGCAAGGGCTTTCGGTCACCGGGCCAGGATGTGAACGGGACTGACGGATTTAACCTTTTCATTGCTGCCAATGCCGCCGTTGCCGCTGATCCAGGCCCGGCCTATCCTGCGCCGGGTGCGGTCTTGTCTTGCGTATGGGAAGGGCTTCGCCTGCCCATCGACAAGGCACTGGAACTGGAATGGCGGTATTTTGCGAAACTTGCCACCGGCACCGTTGCGCCCGCGCTCATCAGTTTGCGTTTTTTTGCCCCTCGCCGCGCCGCCAAAGCCGGGTTGGGCAGTCCAGATCAGCAGTTTCCGCTGGCAAGGGTCTGCAGGGCCGCAATCGTGGCTGAGGCCAAACGCCTGCGCGATACCGGCATATCCACGAACCGCATTAATAATGTGGCCTTGGCAATGGATTTGAAACCAGCTCCTCTGCCCGAATCGACTTCGGTAGGCGACTTTTCAACGGTGGAACCGATGAATGATGCCGCGCGGCGTTCATTGGCACGAAAGCTGGTGGTGGCCGGCGCACTTGCGGTTGCCGGGGAGGCGCCAGAAAACCCTGACATTGCTAATGTCATCGCAGTGGAGTTGGCGGGGTATCCGGCCTGGACCGGCGGGCCCTTGGCACTGATCGAGCGGGAGGGGTTACAGACACTTGTCTCCGAGGCCTACAACGAGGGTATCGCCGTTCCCACTGCGTTGAACAGGGATGATGTTTTGAGTTGACCGGTTCAACGGCCTTGGAACCATGCTTGCCACTGTTGATACGTGAAAAAGGAAGAATGGGTGCTTACTGATGGACTTTGTGCGGCTTTCGCAAGAAAGCCCTTCAAGTTGGAGGATCGCGCCGGTGTTCGCAGGGTGTGCACTCCCATCCGAATGCGTCCAAGGTGAGTGATGTTATGCCGAGGTTGATAGTCAGCCATAGGAGAGACAAATGATCCTGAACGAAGATCAGGCTATGGTGCGCGACATGGCCCAGCGTTTTGCAGCCGGTCGTTTGTTGCCGGCTTCCGCGCACTGGGACGAGACGGGCGAATTTCCCCGCGCGGTCATCGCCGAGATGGGCGCGCTGGGGCTGATGGGCATGCTGGTGCCCGAGGAATGGGACGGCTCGATGACCGATGCCATCGCCTATGCCTGTGCGCTTGAGGAAATCTCGGCAGGAAACGGCGCGATTTCGACCATCATGTCGGTGCACAATTCCGTTGGCTGCGTGCCGATCCTGCGCTTTGGCAACGACACCCAGAAAGAACAGTTCCTGCGCCCGATGGCGCGTGGCGAATGGTTGGGCGCGTTCTGCCTGACCGAGCCTCAGGCGGGGTCTGACGCGTCGGCCTTGCGCACGCGAGCGGTGCGCAGCAATGGGGGCTGGGTGCTGAACGGGGTCAAACAATTCATCACCTCGGGCAAGAATGCCGATGTGGCCATTGTATTTGCGGTGACCGATCCGACGGCGGGCAAGAAGGGCATTTCGGCCTTCATCGTGCCCACCGACACACCCGGCTGGCGTGTCGCCTCGATTGAGAAGAAGACCGGCCAGCATCTGTCCGACACCGCGCAGATTACGCTGGAAGATCTTGAAATCCCCGCCGGGAACCTGCTGGGCGAAGAAGGCCAGGGCTACCGCATCGCGCTTTCCAACCTTGAAGGCGGGCGCATCGGCATCGCCGCGCAATCGGTGGGCATGGCCCGCGCGGCGCTGGAGGCCGCCGTGGCCTATGC
>ERZ869909.905-NODE-905-length-27795-cov-5.099466_pt1 | contig 27795 bp, 27 predicted proteins | sample MGYA00520892_ERZ869909 | MGnify/ENA primary metagenome ERZ869909 (study PRJEB32215, sample SAMEA104723947) | bioreactor metagenome | biome: bioreactor; feature: anaerobic bioreactor; material: water | place: China | collected 2015-03-12 ...
CCAGCGCCACGATGATGTCGGTCAGGCGCGAAGAGTTCCAGGCGTCCCAGATGAAGAAGCCGATGCCCACGCCGCCGGTCAGCATCTCGGCGGCGACGATGGCCAGCCAGGACAGGCCGACCCCGATGCGCAGCCCCGAGAAGATATAGGGCGCGGCGGCGGGCACCATGATCTTGAAGAAGAATTCCACCTGGTTGAGCCGCAGCACCTTGGCGACATTGCGATAATCCTGCGGGATGTTGCGCACGCCGGCGGCGGTGTTGATGATGATCGGCCAGATGGCGGTGATGAAGATCACGAAGATCGCCGAGGGGCGGCTGTCCAGAAAGGCCGCCAGGCTGATCGGCAGCCAGGCCAGCGGCGGCACCGTGCGCAGCACCTGAAAGATCGGGTCGAGGCCGCGCATCATCCAGACCGATTGCCCGATCACCGCGCCGATCAGCACGCCGACCAGCGCCGCCAGGCCGAAACCATAGGCCACACGCTCCAGCGAGGTCAGCACCCGCCAGCCCAGCCCGATATCCTGCGTGCCATGGACATAGAAGGGCTCAAGGATCAGATCGGACGATTCCATCCAGACCACACTGGGCGTGGGAAGATTGGAGCCCGGGGCGGAAAAGGCCACCTGCCAGATCGCCAGGATGACCAGCAGCACCAGGAGCGGCGGCAGCGTGTTGGCCGCCAGCGCCTTGATCCAGCCCGGCAGCGCCAGCCCCTTTCGGGGCTGCGCCGGTTGCGTGGGCAGGGTGGCGATGGTGGCGCCGGGGGCGGTGGTCGCCGGAAGCGCAGGGGTCTTGAGTTTGGTCACTGCAGACATCGGGCCTCTCCTTACGCCATGGCCGTGATCTGGAGGCTTTCCAGATAGGCGGCGGGGTTCTCGGGATCGAAGACCTTGCCGTCGAAGAAGGTCTCGACGCCGCGGCTTTCGCCCATGGATGCGGTGTCCACGCCCAGTTCGCGCGCCGCCTCGATCCACAGGTCGGAGCGGTTGGTATTGGCCACCACCGCGGCCATATCCAGATCCGCGGGCTGGTATCCCCAGCGGATGTTCTCGGTCAGGAACCACAGATCGAGGCTCTGCCACGGGAAGGAGGTGCGCCCGTTCTCGCCCCAGAATTTCATCTCCAGCCCGGTATCGGTTGCCATGCGGCCGTTGCCGTAGTTCACATCGCCGCGCAGGCGGCCCAGAATGTCGGCGGGCGGCACGTTGTACCATTGGCGCCGGCCGAGAATCTGCGCCAGTTCCTCCTTGTTGGCCATGTCGTCGCACCAGATCTGGGCCTCCATCACCGCCATCATCAGCGCCCGGGTGGCGATCGGATGGGCATCGACCCATTCGGCGCGCATGCCCAGCACCTTCTCGGGGTGGTTGGCCCAAAGCTCGCCGGTGGTCAGGGCGGTGAAGCCGATGCCCTGATTGACCAGTTGCTCGTTCCAGGGCTCGCCGACGCAGAAGCAATCCATGTTGCCCACCCGCATGTTGGCGACCATCTGCGGCGGCGGCACGACGATGACATTGACATCGTGGTTGGGATCGATGCCGCCGGCGGCCAGCCAGTAGCGCAGCCACAGATCATGGGTGCCGCCGGGAAAGGTCATGGCGGCGGTGACTTCCTCGCCGCGGGCGCGTTTGGCGGCGAAGGCCTCGCGCAGCGCGCCGGCATCCAGCCGCACATCGGTTGCGGCATAGTCCTGCGCCACCGAGATGCCCTGGCAATCCTCGTTGAGACTGAGCAGGTTATACATCGGCGTCGGTTGGTTGTTCTGCATCACCGTGCCGAGGCTGTACTGAAACACCTTCGGCCGCAGGATATGGCCACCATCAATACCGCCGCGCGCCGCCCCCAGCGCCATGTTGTCGCGCGTGGCGCCCCAGCTGGCCTGCTTTTCGATGCGCATCTGGTCCAGCCCGTATTTCGCGTAAAGCCCCTTCACCTCGGCGATGATGAGGGGCGCGCTGTCGGTCAGCGCGATATAGCCCAGCGTCGCGCCGCGCACCTCGGGCGTGGCGGTGGAGGCCCAGGCGCCGCCGGGGAACAGCGTGCGCGCGGCGGCAAGGGTGGCTGCGGCACCGGTGGTGGCGTGCAGGAAGGAACGGCGGGAAAGCTTGGATGCGGTCATCAAGGGATCTCCGGCTGCGACGGGCCCGGGGCCGGTCGAGGGGTCATGGGGCGAGACGGCCACGCGGTTGCGCGGCGGGTCATGGCGATGTCAGGAGGTGCCGCTGCTGCGCGACGGGTTCAGGAGCGGCCTGTCGGCTTGGTCCTGCGGTTATCCGACCCCTTTGCCGGATGTCCCATTCATGGCGCCGCTCGGGCGAATCGTCAAACCGACTTTGCGTATGCAGCATTTTCTGCGGGCGCGAAGGCCGCCGCTGCCCGAAAAACAGGCATCAATGGGCTTCGGGGTCGAAGATATGGCCATCAAAGAAACGATCCGCCGGCAGGATCATGGCGCCGCGCTCGGAAGCAACAGCGGTCGGATGCTCCAGCGCGCCCTCCAGCTTTTCCGAGGCGCCGGGCAGATCGGCACCAACCCCGCGCAGGTTCCGGCGGTAAAGCTCGGTGCGGCAGATCGCCTTGGCCGAGGCCATCGCGGCGGCGGCATCGAGCCCGTGGCGCGCCGCCAGCACGCTGGCAAACCAGGCCGCCTGCGAGCGCCAGGGGAAAGTGGCGGCGCCCTCGTGAAAGCGGATCATGCCACTGACCTTGCGCAGCTCGCCGCGCGCCGAAAGCACCATTTCGCCGCGCAGCGCCCGGTCCAGCAGATCGACCGGTGCATTGACATAATCGGGGCGGGCCAGCAGCTCGGAAGCCACCTGCCGGTTGCCCCGGTCGCAAAGCCATTTGCCGGCCCGCCAGACCGCGCGCATCAGCGATGCCGTGCGTTCGGGATTGTCGCCGACCCAGTCATGGCGCGCCGCCAGCACCTTTTCCGGGGCGGCGGCCCAGATCGCCCGGCTCGGCAGCAGCAGCGCCCCGGCCCCGGTTTCCACGGCGAGGGAACCCCAGGGCTCGCCGACGCAGAAGGCATCGATTTCGCCGGCGGCCAGCGCCTCGGCCATGCGCGGCGGCGGGATGGTGCACAGATCCCAGGAGAGCGGCGTGTGTCGCAGCCAGTAATCGACCAGCGCGGCCTGGGTGGAAAACGGAAACGGCACGCCGATGCGAAGCCGCGCCGGCGCCACCCGCGCAAGATCCGCGGCGGCACGGTGCGCATCGTCGAAGCCGAAACCATGTCCGGCGGCGCGCAGCGCATCGGCCAGCGCGGTTGACACCCCGATGACCACGCCGTTCATCGACAGGTTTTGCAAGATATCGACCCGCGCCACCGCCCCGCCCAGCCCCAGCGCCATGGCCACCGGCAGGGGCGCCAGAATATGCGCCGCCTCGACCTGTCCCCAGAGCAGCATGTCGCGCAGGCTCGACCATGACGGTGCGGGCCGCAGTTCCAGCGCCAGCCCCTCGGCCTGGGCGAAACCCAACTCATGCGCGATGGCCAGCGGCGCCATGTCAAGCAATGGCACAAAGCCGATGCGCAGGGGGGCGCTGTTCATGACAGCAGCCCCGCCGCGGTGACGATGGCGCCCGCCACATCGGCCACCTTGCGGCCCTGATCCATCGCGGTCTTGCGCATCAGCGCATAGGCTTCCTCCTCGCTGACGCCGCGCGCCTTCATCACGATCCCCTTGGCGCGGTCGATGAGCTTGCGTTCCTCCAGCGCGCGGCGGGTGGTTTCCAGCTCGCGCCGCATGCGCTGGAACATCTGGAACCGCGCGATGGCGGCATCCATCACCGCCGCCACCCGATCCGGCTGCAACCCGTCGATGACATAGGCCGAGACCCCGGCCTCGATCGCCTGCCGCGTCAGGTCGCCATCGGTGCGATCGACGAAAAACGCCACCGGGCGGTCCATCGGCCCCGCGGCCAGCGCCATTTCCTCCAGCGTATCGCGCGAGGGGTTGGCCATGTCGATCAGCACGATATCCGGGGCGATTTCGCGCACCCGGCGCGCCAGCCCGGCACCCTCGCCGATGACCGTCACCTGATGGCCCAGCGGCAGCAGACTGTCGATCACCAGCCGTGCGCGGGTCTCATCCGGTTCTACGATGACGATGTGGAGTTTCATGGCCCTGCCTGCGCTCTCAGATCCTGCAACCCGCCCAGAGCCCGCCACCGCAACCCCTTTCACGCCCTTTCGAGCGGGCTGGGATGGAAGCGCCCAAGAATTAAGCAGGAACCGGGCCGGCTGCCTGATTGCGCCGCGCTGCCGGGCGCGGGGGCCAGCCCGGACGGCCGCGGCCCGGAACCTCGGTTAGCCCCGGGCGTCCAACGCCCGGGGTCGTAGTCATTGCACCGTATAGTGCGGCGTCGAGGCCAGGAACTGCCCGTAGGATGCCGCATCGGGATAGGAAAACTGTTCGGCCAGCGGGTTGGCCCGCTTGCGCTTCGTCGCGCCCATATCGGCCAGCAGCTCGTCGAAATGCCGGAAATGGAACGGCGCCGAACAAAGCCCTCCATAGACCTGCGCCGCCGGGCGTTCCTTGCGCCGCCAGTTCAGCATCATGTCGATATTGGCCTCCATCTCGGCGCGGCTGGGCTGATGGGCAAGCTTGCCGTCAACGTAACGCACCAGCCAGTTGGCGATCATCTCGGCCGAAAGCACGGTGCAGAAGCTGGAGTTGAAACCGACAAAACCCATGTCGGGCAGGTCCGGATTGACCGCAAGGCGATAGGTCCGGTATTGGCCGTCAGCCTCGATCAGCCGGTCGCGGTATTCCTGCGGCAGATAGGGAATGCCGAGCTTCCAGCCGACCGCCAGAATGGCGATATCGCAGCCGACCTTCTCGCCGTTTTCCAGCACCACGGTATCGCCCTCGTAATGCGAGAAACTGCTGCGGATGGGGCGGATGCTGCCGTCCTTGAAACATTCGAACATGCCGGGCGTGACCAGCGGCAGCGAACAGGATGCCTCTTTCTCGATCGGGGTTTCCGGCACCATGCCCCATTTCTCCAGGCCCAGTTGCAGCTTGAGCATGGTCTCCAGGCCGCGGAAATTGGCCCAGACCATCGGTTTGGTGATCGCCGAGAGCACGCGCCCCAGCGGCGAGGGGTTCCAGCCGTTGAACTGCACTTCCTGCGCGCGCATGTAGAGCAGGCGCTTGAAATTGATGCCGCCGACGAAATAGGGCACGCGCCAGACATTGTGGCGGTAGACCAGCGTCACCGATTTCGCGCCGCGTTTCGCCGCGCTGACCGCGATGTCGGTGGCCGATTTCGAGCCGCCCAGCACCACCACACGCTTGCCGCGGATCATCTCGGGGTCGGTATATTCGGAGGAATGGATGACCTGCCCGCCCTGGGCCTTGAAGTCATCCTGCCCGGGATGGGTGATGATGTTCTTGTCGGAAAACTGCCCGGTGCAGATGGCCACGAAATCGACATCCTGCCGGCGCTGCCGACCGGCGGCTTCCAGGGTCAGGGTCCAGCCGGGCTGGCCATCGGCGCGCCGATCCATCGACACCACATTGGTATTGCGCTGGAACAGCCGGCCCAGCCGGTGCTTGGCGGCATAGGAATGCAGATAGGCATGCACCTGCGGCCCCTTGGGCCATTCGGGGTAATCAGCCGGCATCGGATGATCGGTATAGCGGTAGAGATCCTTGGGCGATTGGGTCTGCACATCGGGATAGGAGCGTGACAGCTCCCAGACGCCGCCGAAGTCATGGCTGCGCTCATAGCCCAGCACCCGGTGCCCCTGCGCGTCAAAGGCCTTGGCCGCGGCCAGCCCGCTGACGCCGCCGCCAATGACGGCGATGGTCTTGCGTTTGGTCATGGGGTGATCTCCTCAGGCGGCCGGCGGCGGCAGGAAATCGACCTCATGCAGCGCCGACAGGCGCACCAGCTCGGCCGGATCGGTCACACCATCAAGGGCGCAGAACAGATCGAAGAGCTTGCGCGCCGGCGCCACGCCGAACACCACATTGGCCGGCTTGTCCGAGCGGTTGAAGATGCCATGGGCGATGCCCATCGGCATGCGCACGGTATCGCCGGGGCCGGCCTTGTGCACATCGGGGCCGAACTCGACCTCCAGATTGCCCTCGATGACATAGATCCATTCATCCTGCGTCGGATGGATATGCGGCGGCACGAAGGTGCCGTCGGGGATATGCGCATGCCAGATGAAGGCATCAGCGCTGTGCAGCTTGGGCGTGTAGATATGCCCCACGACATTCCAGGCCTTGCCCTCGATTCCGTCACGGGCCGCGGTCACTCCGGGTAGATTGGTCATTTCATGGCTCCCTGTTGGTCTTGTTGTGGGGCCAGCTTGCGCCCAAAGGCTCAAAAGCTTTATCCGAAATGCGCAAATTTCCGGTGCGGGCGGGCCTTGATTCAAGCTTGAAAGGCTCTAGGCTGCATCAATGGAAAGCCATTACAGCGCGTTTCCCGGCGAGCCGCTTGCGGCGTTCCGATTGTTCGGCACGCGCGAGATCGACGTCGCCCGCGATGTCGTCGGTCGCACCTTCTGCCCGCACCGGCTGGAAGTGCCGCGCCATGCGCTGGCCAGCTTCGACACAAGGCACAACCATGTCGCCGGCGCCTTCCTGTCGCTCAATCATCTGGGCTATGGCGCCGAGGTCGAGATCAACCCCGGGCGGCTGCGGCATTTCTATCTGGTGCAGATCCCGCTCGCAGGTTCTGCGCAGATCACCAACGGCCAGCGCAGCTTCGGGGTCGGCGCCGGCTTCGGCAGCATCCTGAACCCGACCCTGCCGACGCGCATGCTCTGGCATGCCGGTTGCCGGAAGCTGCTGTTGCAGATCCAGCGCGATGCGCTTCATGCGCTGGTTCAGGCCTATCTCGGCACGGCGCTGCGCACCCCGCTGGTTTTCGATCCGATGCTGGATTTCACGCGCCCGGCACTGCACGACTGGCTGATCCAGCTGTCGCGCTGCGTGCAGGCGGCCGAGGCCAGCCGCGCCTTCGGGGCCAGCCACTACCGCTTTCAGCGCACCATCGAGGAGGAACTGGCGCTGGGGCTGGTGCAGGCGCAGCCCAGTTCGATCAGCCATTTCCTGCAAAGCCCCTGCACACGCCCGGCGCAGGCGGGCCATGTGCGCCGGGCGCGGGCCTTCATCCATGACCATATCACCGAGCCTTTCCGCATCCAGGATCTGACCCGCGCCGCAGGTTGCGGGCTGCGCAGCCTGCAGACCGGGTTTCAGGCCGCCTTTCAGGTAAGCCCGCAGCAATATGCGATCCGCGCGCGGCTTGATCTGGCGCATGCCAGGCTGCAGCTTGCCGGGCCCGGCGAGACGGTGGCGGATATCGCCTATGATTGCGGCTTCGCGCATCTGGGCCGGTTCGCGCAGGCCTATCAGCGGGTGCATGGCCAGCCGCCCTCGGTCACGCTGAAAACCGGCAAAGCGGCAGGGGGCGCGGCGGGTGCCTTCGATGCGGCAGGCCTGCGCGAAGGGCATATCACCTCGACATGAGGCCGCCCCGCCATGAGTCACCACTCCGGCAGGCCGGGCGCGTGGTCGATCGCGGCATGGCACGCGCCAGTGATATTGTCGTGCAGGGGCGGGCGGGCATCCGGCGGGCTTCTCGCCGCGGCGAGTTGAACCCCCGGCATCTGCTGCTAGAGTTTGGCAACGGGGGGCGGTTTCGTCCCAGCTGAGAGGATTGCGGATGCAAAGCACCCGGCGACTGAATGCCGTTCTGTTGGCCCTTGCGCTGATGCTGGTGGTGTTCAACCCCTTTGCTTCGGTGGCCGAGCGCTTCAACCGCGAGACCTTCGCTTCGGCGACGGCGATCTATACCTCCTACCGGGTCATCAACCGGGTGCTGGCGGTGGCGGCCGATACCAGCGTTCAGGTCGGGGTGGTCGGCGCTTCGGCGGGGTTCAAACCCGGCCAGATCCTGCGCTCGCTGCTTGATACGCTTGATCGTTTCGCCGATCTGCTGTTTCCGCTGATGGTGCTGGCCGGGGTCATGAGCATCGCCGTGGTGCCGGTGGCGATGATCGGTGCGCTGCTGGCGCTGGCCGGGGTCGCGCTGCGCATCCTGGCCGATCTGCCGCGCCTTGGCGGCCTGGCGTTCGTGCCGGTGCTGGCGCGGCTGGGCAATGCTGCCGCCGGGCTGGGCTTTCTGGTCGCGCTGATCATCCCGGCCAGCTACACGTTGGGATATCTGCTTGGCGAGCGGCTCACGGCGCGCAGCTGGCACGCGGCCGTGGCGACCTTCGAGGCGTTCGCAACCTCGGTCGAAAGCACCGATGACGCGCTGCGTCTGGCCACGACAGAAGCCTTGCCACCGCCCGAAGACACGGCGGCGCAGGGGCCGGCTGCGCCGGCAGAACCGGTGCCGGAAGCGGGGGGCGTGCAGGGCTGGGTGGACTGGGCCGGGCAGCGGCTTTCGGGCGGGATTTCGGGGGTCGGCGACGCATGGGATACGTTCAGCGGCGGGATCGGCACGCTGGCAAGCGGGGCACGAAACCTGGGCAGCAGTTCGGTGCAGGCGGTCGGCAGCATTCCCGACTATCTGGAAAAATCGACCAATCTGGTGGCTGCAGCGTTTCAGTATCTCGTGGCGCTGATCGTCAAGACGCTGGTGATCCCGATGGTTCTTGTCGGCATCGGCCTGTGGTTGTGGCGCGTCCTCACCGCCCCGGTTTCCGCGCGGCTGATGGCGAGGTGACGGGTCCGGAGCGGGCGAGGGGATGGCAACGGCCCGCTAGTGCGCCGAAGCGCGCCCGCCGTCGTTCCGGTCGGTGATGAAAAGCGCGACAACCCCCGCGAAGGCACAAAGCGCGGCGGTGAACAGAAACACATGGCTGCTGCCGAGCGGATAGAGCTGCGCGCCGATCAGGATGGCCAGCGCGGCGATCAGCCCGGCGGCGGCGTGATAGACGCCCATCGCGCTCGCCAGAAATGAGGGCGCGATGTTCTGGCGGACATAGGCGACAACGCCAACCTGGGTCAGGCCCAGCGTCGCCCCCTGCAGGATCTGCACCGCCAGCGTCGGCGCCAGCTCGGCCGAGAGGCCAAAGAGCCCCCAGCGCAGCACCCCGGCGATACAGGCGATCAGGATGATGCGCCCGGCCGAAAAGCGCGCGGTGATATGCCGGCCGAAGACGAAGGCCAGGATCTCGACCCCGACGCCGAGGCTCCAGAACATGCCGATGGCGCTGGTCGAATGTCCGGCCTCCAGCCAGCGGAAGGTGCTGAAGGCATAAAACACCGCATGGCAGGCCTGCGAGATCGCCGCGCTGCCCAGCAGCAACAGGAAACCCCGGTCCCGCAGAGCCCGCAGGATGGCGGCGCCGGTGATCGCCGGCTGGCCCTCGCGCGCCCGGGCAGGCAGACCGCGCGAGGCGACGATCTGGGCCAGCAGGATCGCCAGCAGCAGATAGAGGATCACCCGCGCATCGAACCAATCGACCAGAAAGCCGCAAAGCAGCGTCGTGGCGATGACCGAGGCCGAACCCCAGGCCCGCACCTGGCCGAAATCCAGTCGGTAGGCAGCCAGATTGGCGATCAGGATCGATTCCGCCAGCGGCACCAGCGGCGAGATCAGCGCCCGGTAGATCAGGAACACCGCCGCCACCACCAGCAACCCGCTGACGGCATTGAGCACCATCACCGCCAGTGTTGCGCCGATGATCAGTGCGATCAGGATCGGTTTGTTGAGCCGTGTGCGATCGGCGAAAGTGCCGATCAGCGGGTTGATCGCCACGGCAACGATCGCGGCGGCCGCCATGCACAGGCCGATGCTTGCTTCGCTGAGCCCCTGCGCTCTGAGCCAGAGCGGCATGAAGGTGATCCCGATGGCGATCTGCGCGTAGAGCGCGACGTGAAAGGCATAGAATGCCATGCTCGCCTTTCCCGCAAACCGACTTCTCGCACCGGGATCGCCGATTTGCCGGCCGAAGGGAAGGGGGCTCGGGCGCCTTGCCGCACTGCCGTGCGATTTTGCTTGCAAACCGGCGCGACTCAGGCAATAGGACGGTTGTCCGTTTTTTTAGAGATACCAATGCCCAGACTCAGCCAGCAAGAGTTTGATACCCGCCGCCGCGAGATCATCGCCGCCGCCGGGCGCTGTTTTGCGCGCAAGGGGATTCAGGCCACCACCATGCGCGAGATTTTCGCCGAAGCGGGGATGAGCGCCGGCGCGGTCTACAATTACTTCAAGACCAAAGACGAACTGATCGCCGCCGGTATCCGCGACAGCGCGGATGAGAATATCGCCGCGCTGCGGGGCGCCAGTGATGCGGCGGGCAGGCCGCTTGAGTTCCGCGAGCTGATCGAACGGTTTCTCAGCGATCTTGATGCCTCGCGCCGGGACGGCCGCGCGCGCTCGACACCGATGATTCATGCCGAGGTCTCGGTGAAGCCCGATCTGCTGAAGATGTTTCAGGAGGGGCGGCGGCAGATCCGCCTCGCCGCGCGCGAGAAGGTTCTGGAGAGCCGCCCCGATCTGACCGAGGCGCAGGCCGCCACGCTCGTTGATTTCGTCTTCCTGCTTTATCAGGGCATGGTCACCGAGGCCGCGCTCGATGAGGTCAGCAACACCGACGGCATGCGCGCGATCATCGATCTCGTGCTGCGGCGCTACCCCGAACCCTGAGCTCTGACGCGGCGGCACCCTTGCCCGCCAGGCTGGCACCTGCCGCCCAGATAAAAAACGGACGTCCGAGATATGAACGCCCCCTTGCCCCGGAGACCCGCTTCTCATGCTTTCGCCCGGCCGCAGGCCCGGGCCTCAACCCTGCTTTCCGAACCGGAGACCCTTGTCATGACCGATGTCACCCTGCGCCCCTGGCGCCCCGCCGACCTTGAACCCTGCATGAACATCTGGCGCGCGGGGTCCGAGATCGGCCATCCTTTCCTTGGCCGCGCCGAGCTTGATGCCGATGCAGAGCTGGTGCGCAGCCACTACATGCCCAAGACCGACATCACCCTCGCCGAAAGGGCGGGCGAGATCCTTGGTTTCATCGCGCTGTCGGGAAACCTCGTCGGGGCATTGTTCGTTGCACCGGCATGGCACCGGCAGGGTGTCGGAGAGCGGCTGCTGGCCGAGGTGGCGCGCCACCATCCGCTGCTGGAGGTCGAGGTCTATGCCGAGAACCGCGCCGCCCGGCGCTTCTATGCGGCCAATGGTTTTGCCGAGACCCTGTGCCATCTGACCGATGATCAGGGCCGCCCGCATGCGGTGATCCGGATGCAGCGCGGCGGCGCCGCCTTGCGCGAAACCGGCCAGGGGATGCCTTGATCCGGCGCGCATCGCCGCCACGCGGCGATCAGGGGCAGGCCAGTCGTTTCCGTCGGGCTCAGAACGCCGGGGTGAAGCCACGCTCCAGGCAGGCCTCGCGCGGGCGATGCACGATGATCGCGCGTTCGGAAAACGGGCGGAACGGGATCGACAGGCTGAAGATGCGGCCGGTGATCATGCCGCTGGTGCAATCGGCCAGCGTGTCGATGACCCAGCCGCGGCGCAACATGCCGGTGGCGGTGGTCTCGACGCCGGACCAGTCGATCGGCTCGCCGGTGAAGCCGGTATAGGGCGGCTCGTAGCCGCCGCGGGTGCGGTCGAAGCTGCGGATATCGGCCAGGGCGCCGGCCACCAGTGCCAGGAGCGCCAGCGCCGCGCCGCTGATCAGGATGCGCCGGGCGCTGAGGGCACGGCTCACGGCCGGTTGCGTGTGGGTCATCGGATTGTTCCTCTTTGCCGGTCTGAATGGATGTTCGGGGCTTGGCAGCCGCCTCAGCCATCGCGGGCGGTGTCGAGCACTTCGCGCAGATGCGTCAGCCGCGGCAGCAGCGCCTCCAGCGTATCCGGCTTGAGCGGCGCGAGGCTGCGCGCCAGTTCCGGGGCCAGCGCGGCGATGACCCCGGCGCGAAACTCCAGACCGGCGGCGGTGATGCGCACCAGTTTCGATCGCCCATCCTCGGGGTTGGGGGCGGTTTCGATGAAACCCGCGCGCTCCAGAACGGCCAGTGAATGCGTCATCGAGGTCTTGGGCACCTGAAACGCGCGGGCGATGCGCAGCGGGGTCTGCCCATCAGGGCGCGATGACAGATGGTTGAGCACCGAAAACTGCGCGGCCACCATACCCTTGGGCAGATGCGCCTCCAGCATCGTGGTCGCCAGTTGCGTGATGATCCCGGTCTCGGTCAGCACAGCGATGGCAAGGCCGAGGCCCGGGGCGGATGCGGTCATGTCAGCCATGGCGCAACCTCGCTTCCAGCGGCCAGCGCGGCGAGGGCGGGACGGCAGGGCCACGACCAAGACGTCCCAGCATCTGCACCCTGCCGCCCCCGGGTGCCAGCAGGGCGTGCGCTTGGGCATAGGCCGTGGCCATTTCAGGGTATTCCTGCAGCGCCTGACTGACCGGATGCAGCGCCAGCCCCAGCCCGGTCGTGGCAAGGTTCAGCCGCATCCATTCGCGCCCGGCATTGATCTGTGCAAGCCGGTCGTTGTGCTCGGTCACGATCACCGCAAAGGCGGGCGTGGCGGCGTGCAGGGTTTCATAATGCGCCAGTGCCTGACGAAAGGCGCTCGATCCCGGGTCCAGCAGGCCGGCGCGGGTCATCACCCCGGCCAGCATCAGCGTTTCCATCAACGGGCCGCGCAGATCGATGCCATCCGGGTTGGCCTCGATCTCGCGCCGGCCCATGCGCAGAAGGTCGATGCTCTCACGGTTGGTGCGCGGTGTGGTGACCTCGATGCGATGCGCCTCGATGGCCAGGTTGCGCAGTGCGGCGACCGCCTCCGCTTCGGTGATGATGCGCGCATGGGGGGCAAGCGCGGCCACCTGCGCCTGCGAAAGCGGGCGATCGGCGAAAGGCTCCTTGCAGGAACGGCGCTCGAAGACATGCGCGAAGAGCGGATCAGCGCGCCCGGCGCCGGCCTCGAAGCGCGCCTCGGCCACCGGGCCTTCCTCGCCCTCGGGAAAGAGCGCCAGATCGACGCCATGCCCGCCGGCACCCGCCGCCATCACCATCAGCTCCAGAAAACAGCCCATGCCGATGGTCAGCTGGCGGTCGAACGGGTCGGTCATGGGCAGGGCGCGGGCCTTGTCGCGCCAGATGCGAACGCGGTCGGTGCCCAGCAATTCGGCCTGCCAGGGTTGCAGGTTATGGGGGTTGGGGGCGAGCAGCGCATGCGACAGCGCGTCAAGGCGCGGATCGCCACGGCCCCCGGCTTCGGACCAGGGGGCAAGCGCGCGCCGGGGGCTGCGCGTGGCAGCGAAGAGCGCGCCCGAGCCGCCGGCGGCAAGCACGAAGCCGCCACCGACAAGGGCGAGCATTTTGCGGCGTGACAGGGTCATGGGATGCTCCTTTGGTGCGATATCGAACTTTATGCGCCGGATCGGGCGCGTCGTCAAGTGCGATATCGTACCAAGTGTCGATGGCCGGCCGAAACCCTCGCACCGGCGCTGGAGGGGGCTGATGCTGTGCTGTGCCGCAAGCGCGGCGGGCGTGGATCAGAGGTACCGGTACATATAGCTGGTTGCATGGCGCTTCGCGCCGTCCGGATCATAGGCATAATCCGGTATCACGCCCGCCAGTTCGAAGCCGACCCCGCGATAGAGCGCCTCGGAGACATCCCCGCTGCGCGTATCCAGCGTCACGAGGGTCTTGCCGGCCTGCCGTGCCGCCGCCAGTGCCGCGTTCATGAGCGCCTTGCCCAGGCCGCGCCGCCGGCCATCCGGATGGACCACCATTTTTGCAATCTCGGCCCGGTGCGGCTGGTTGGGCGGCATGGCGATGACAAGCTGAACGGTGCCAACCAGCCGCCCGCCGACAAACGCGGCGAACAGGTGCCGGCCGCCAGATGCGACGGCGGACCGGACATCATGCAGCCAGAAGCGTTCTGCGTCGGCTCTGGTCATGGTCGTCATGAAGCTGATGGCGGCACCATCCATGACGCTGTCGATCAGCACACGGCAGAGATCGTCGAGATGCTGCGCGACCTCGGCGGCGGTGAGTTCGGTGATCTGGTGGGGAAGGTTGTTCATGAGAGGGCAATCACATATCTGCAGGGAGCGGTTGAGGTTCGGAAGATGGTCTCGCCGAACAGGATGTATCTGAGGCAATCACCGGCGCGCAGGTCATGGGTCTGGCCTTCGACGGTGATCTGCATCTGGCCGGAAAGCAGATAGACATGATGCTCCTGGCCCGGGATCGCCGGCGCCGCGTAGCTGATCAATTGCCCGGGGCCAAGCTCGCCCTCGATCAGTTCGATGGTGAGCTGGCCGTTCGGGGGCGAGACGCTGCGGCGGCGGAAATCATGGCCGGGATCGCGCCAGATGCTTTGCTCGGCGCGCCGCAGAACCGGTTGAAAGCCCGGCTCAAGCGGGCTCAGAAGCTGCGAGATCGGCAGCGCATAGACCGCGGCAAGCCGTCCAAGCGTCTCGGCGGTGGGGCTGACTTCGGCATTCTCGATCCTCGACAGCGTGGCCCGGCTCAGCCCGCTTCGCTCGGCGAGCGCTGCCAGCGTCAGGTTCCGTGCCTCGCGCAGGCTGCGCAGGTGAGCGGCCAGTCTTGAACTGTCGGGGTGATGCGTGATTCCCATATGTGGGATTTGTTGCGAATATGGGACAAGTGTCAATGGGTGATTGACGTGAGTAGGTCATTTGTCCTAATAGGGCGGAGCAACCAGGGCAAGTGACCCGAAATGACCGCGCCATCCACCCGCGAACGCATCGTCGAAAATGCCGATACGCTGTTTTACGAGCGCGGGTATGAAGCCACTTCCTTTGCCGAGATCGCCGCGGCCGTCGGCATATCGCGTGGCAATTTCTATCATCATTTCAAGACCAAGGACGATATTCTTGATGCGGTGATCTCGCGCCGGATAGCGCGGACGGATGCGATGCTCGATGGCTGGCAGGCCGAAGGGGCCGACCCGCGCGCGCGGATCTCGTGCTTCATCAACCTTCTGATCGCCAATCGGGCGAAGATCATGGCCTTTGGTTGCCCGGTCGGCACCCTGGCGAGCGAACTGGCCAAGCTCGACCATGTCGCGCAGGGCCGCGCGGCCGAGATCTTCGGCCTGTTCCGCGACTGGCTTGCCGGGCAGTTTCGCGCCCTTGGTGCCGGGGCGCGCGCCGAGGCGCTGGCGATGCATCTTCTGTCGTGGTCGCAGGGTGTGGCGGTGATGGCTGCGGCCTTCCGCGACGAGAGTTTCATCCGCAACGAGGTGGCGGCGATCCAGCACTGGCTGGCGCATCTGCCCGAGCTTTCAACCGATCACTGACAGGAGCGCCGATGTTTGTCACCTTTCTGAGCTTCGCCAAGAACCGCGCCGCCGCGCCGGATTTCATGGCGGCACATAACGAGTGGATCGCCAGAGGGTTCGCCGATGGGGTGTTTCACTGCGTCGGCACGCTTCAGCCCGAAGCCGGCGGCGCCATCCTCGCCCATGGCGAAAGCCGCGCCGCACATGATGCCCGGATCGCCGCCGATCCCTTCGTGGTGCAGGGGATCGTGACGGCACAGACCCACGAGATCAATGCCCGGCGCACGGCCCCGGCGCTGGACTTCCTGAAGGCGCCGGCATGAGCGGCACCATCCCCGGCCCCGATGGCCGCCCGCGCTGCCGCTGGTGCGCCGCCGCACCGGAGTTCTTCGCCTATCACGATACCGAATGGGGCTTTCCGGTCAGTGATGATATCCGGCTGTTCGAAAAGCTTTGCCTTGAGAGCTTCCAGTCGGGCTTGAGCTGGCGCACCATCCTTGCCAAGCGCGAGAATTTCCGCGCCGCCTTCGCGGGGTTCGATTTCCGCAAGGTGGCGCGCTTCGGGCAGGCCGATGTGGCGCGGCTTCTGGCGGATGCGGGTATCGTGCGGCATCGCGGCAAGATCGAGGCCGTGATCAACAACGCGCAGCGGGCCTGCGAGATGGTGGCGGCCGAAGGGTCGCTGGCGACCTTCTTCTGGCGTTTCGAACCCGGCAAGGACGATGCCACGCCGCAAAGCCGCTCGACATCGCCCGCGTCCGAAGCGCTGTCGCGCGAGCTGCGCAAGCGGGGCTGGAAATTTGTCGGCCCCACCACGCTCTTTGCCTTCATGCAAGCGATGGGGTTGATAAACGACCATGCCGAGGGCTGCGTGATGCGCCCGCTGGCCGATCAGGCGCGACGATCATTTATTCGCCCAACTGGCTGAGGCGCGGCTTCAAGGCACCGGTTCCTTGCGGAATTTCCGGCCCGGGACGGCATCGCACGGCGTGGGCAATTCCCGTCTTGACAACACACACGCTGCGGTTTAGCGCTGTGGCTGGCTGTGGACGCCGGCCTCCCGCTGACAGTCTGTCTTGGTGAAGTTCCACGCTGATACGTGACTCAGATCCCTCTTCGCAGATCGCGCGGATGGCAATGCGGGCCCCATCTTTCCAGTGCGATCGAGCCAGAGGAACTGGGACATGTCCGCTCCCCCGATGAATGCCTTCACCGATGGCCCGCTGGGCGCCATCTATCTCAAGACCGCCATGCCGATCATCTTCGTCATGAGCGTAAGCGGTTTGCTGTCGGTCGCCGATGCGCTGTTTCTGGGCCATTATGTCGGCCCCGAGGCGCTGGCGGCGGTGACGCTGATCTTTCCGATCTTCATGCTGATCGTCGCGCTTTCCACGCTGGTTTCCAGCGGCATGTCCAGCCTTCTGGCGCGCCATCTGGGCGGCGCGCGCTTCGATCAGGCGCGCGGCGTCTTTGCCGGCGCGCATGGGCTGGCGCTGGCGATGAGCGGCGTGATGATCGGCTTGTTCCTGTTTTCGGGGCCGGGCCTGACCTTGATGCTGGCGGACGGCTCCGCCGATCTGGCCCGCATGGGGCAGGTCTATCTGACGATCACCGTGCTCTTCACCCCGCTCATGTTCGTGCTGTCGGTCAATGTCGATGCCCTGCGCAACGAGGGCAGGGTCGGCTTCATGGCCGGCATGAGCCTTCTGGTCTCGCTGGCCAATATCGGCTTCAACTATGTGCTGATCGCATGGCTGGAGATGGGGGTTGCCGGCTCGGCCTATGGCACGGGGGCGGCGCAATCGCTGGCGCTGGTGATCATCCTGATGTTCCGGCTGCGCGGCAATACCCGGCTGCGCCCCGATGCGCTGTCGATGCGGGCCTTGTTCGGCTTCTGGCGGCCGATCCTCGCGCTGGGCGCGCCGCAAAGCCTGAACTTTCTGGGGCTGGCGCTTGGTTCTGCGGTCATCATCGCCTCGCTGCAATGGGTCGGCAGCCCGCAATATGAGCAGACGGTTTCGGCCTATGGCATCATCACACGGGTGCTGACCTTCACCTTCCTGCCGCTTCTTGGCCTGGCCTTTGCGATGCAGACGATCACCGGCAACAATTTCGGCGCGGCGCTCTGGCACCGCTCGGATGACAGCCTCAGGATCGCGCTGGCGGTGGCGCTGGTCTATTGCCTTGTCGTGCAGATCGTCCTCATGGCGGCTCCCGGGCTGATTGCGCGTGCCTTCGTGAGCGATCCGGCGGTGATCGCCGAAGTGGCACGCATCCTGCCGGTGGTGAGCAGCGTGTTTTTCCTGATGGGGCCGCTGATGATGATCGCCAGCTATTTCCAGGCGATCGGATCGGCGAAGCGCGCGGCACTGCTGGGGCTGTCCAAACCCTATCTCTTCGCCATCCCGCTGACCCTTTCGCTGCCGCTCTGGTTCGGCGAGGCGGGGATCTGGTATGCCGGGCCGCTGGCCGAACTGATGTTGCTGGCCACGACCATTCTGGTGCTGGCTCGCGCAGCACAGGCCGAGGGGCTGCGCTGGGGCATCTTCCAGGTGCAGCGGGAGGGCCGGTCATGAGCCGCGCCCTTCCCAGCCTGCATGACGCCAAGGCGCAGGCCAGGCAACTGCGCCGCGAGCTTGCCGCGCAGGGCGTGGTGCTGGGCCATGCGCAGGCGCTGGAGCGTGTCGCACACCGGCATGGCTTTCGTGACTGGAACACGCTTCATGCCGCGATTGCCCGCCGTGCCGGCACCGGCTGGGCGCCGGGCAGCAGGGTCAGCGGCGCTTATCTTGGCCATGCCTTCCGGGCGCGGGTGGTTGCTGTCGCCGAACTGATGCCCGGCTGGCACCGGCTTGAGCTGGAGCTGGACCAGGCGGTCGATGTGGTGACCTCGGCGCATTTCTCTGCCTTTCGCAAGCGGGTGCGCGGTGTGGTCGGGCCCAGGGGCCATTCCGTTGAGCGCACCAGCGACGGAACCCCGCATCTGCGCATTGATGCGCAGGGCGAAACCGGGGGCGATGTTCAGGCGGGGCGGGGGTCGCAGGGCGATCCCCGGCCCGAGGGTGGCGTTGGCCCCGCGCGTTGGCGTGCCAAGCGGGCCAGCGCGATGAAGCGCTGTCGCCATGGCGGCGATCCTGCGCCCGGCGTTCGGAATGGTGCCGCCGGCATGTCGCAAACGGGGCAGACAGCGGGGCCGCCCTGAAACAGAAAAGGGCAGGGGCGTCGTTCTCGCGGCGCCCCGCAATGACCGCCACGGCCCGGGAGGCACCGGCCCATGCATGAGCCCTATGCGCATACGCGACGCAAGATCGACCCAACGCAGGGCGAGCGGCTGGGGGATGGCTCGCCCAATGACAACGACCGCGTCGAGATCGGTCCGACGCAGCTGGCCTTTCGGGAATGGGCGGCGGCAGGGCTGGCCTTGCCCGATCTGGCTGCCATGCGGGCCTGGCGGCATCAGCGGCTGGTGCAGGCCATCGTCGCGCGCGGCTATGGCGGGGTGCTGCTGTTCGATCCGCTCAATATCCGCTACGCCACCGACACCACCAACATGCAGCTCTGGAACAGCCATAATCCGTTTCGCGCCTGCATGGTATTGGCCGACGGTCATATGGTGGTCTGGGAATACAAGCAGGCGCCGTTTCTGGTCACTTTCAACCCGCTGGTGAAGGAGCTGCGCACCGGCGCGTCCTTCTTTTACAATGTCTGTGGCGACCGCACGGCGCAGGATGCGCGCGATTTTGCCGGCCAGGTCGATGAGGTGATGCGGGCGCATGCCGGCAGCAACCGGCGGCTGGCCGTCGACAAGATCATGGTGCACGGGCTGCGCGCGCTGGAACGCGCCGGTTTCGAGGTGCTGGAGGGCGAGGAACTGACCGAGCGCGCCCGCGCGATCAAGGGCCCTGACGAGGTGCTGGCCATGCGCTGCGCCCACCATGCCTGCGAAGCCGCCGTGGCCGAAATGGAGCATTTCGCCCGCGCGCAGGTGCCGAAGGGCGGCATCAGCGAAGACGATATCTGGGCCGAGCTGCACCGGGGCAACATCCGGCGCGGCGGCGAATGGATCGAAACCCGGCTGCTGGCCTCGGGGCCGCGCACCAATCCGTGGTTTCAGGAATGCGGCCCGCGCATCGTGCAGGAAAACGAGATCGTCGCTTTCGATACCGATCTGATCGGCGCCTATGGCATCTGCATCGATATCTCGCGCAGCTGGTGGGTGGGCGATCGGCCGCCGCGCCCCGACATGATCACCGCCATGTGTCATGCCCGCGATCATCTGGACAGCCATTTCGAGCGTTTGCGCCCCGGCGTCGCGATAGAGGAACTGGTTCACGGCGGCCATGTGCTGGCGCCGCAGTATCAGCGGCAGAAATACTCCTGCAAGATGCATGGGGTGGGGCTGTGCGATGAATGGCCCTTCGTGCCCTATCCCGATGGCTGGGTGCAGGGCGCCTTTGACGCCAGGCTGGAGCCCGGAATGGTGCTTTGCATCGAGGCGCTGGTCAGCCCCGAGGGCGGGGATTTCTCGATCAAGATCGAGGATCAGGTGCTGATCACCGACACCGGCGCCGAGAACCTGACCCGCTATCCATTCGATCCTGCGCTCTGCGCGCAGGGCTGAACAGGCGGCCGGGCGGGTTCAGCGGGCCCGGCCGGTATCGGGCAGCGTGGCAAGGGCGGCCTCGGCCTCTGCCAGCAGGATCGCGGCTTCCTCAAGGCCAAAGACCATCGGCGGCTTGAACTTCAACACATTGTCGTCCGGCCCGTCGGTCGAAGCCAGCACCCCGCGCCGCCGCAGTTGATCGACCACATGGTCGGCAGCCTCGGGGGCAGGGTGGCGGGTCTCCTGATCGGTGACGAATTCCACACCGATGAACAGGCCCATCCCGCGCACATCGCCGATGATCGGGAACCGCTCGGCCAGTTGGCGATAGCCCCGCATCAGCGCCTCGCCGGTGGTGACGGCACGGGCCGCCAGGTTTTCGGCCTCGATCACATCCAGAACCGCATGGCCCACCGCCATCGACACCGGATTGCCGCCAAAGGAGTTGAAATATTCCATCCCGTTGGCAAAACGCGCCGCCAGTTCCGGCGTGGTAACCACCGCGGCCAGCGGATGGCCGTTGCCGATGGGTTTGCCCAGCACCACGATATCGGGAATAACGCCCTGTGTGGCAAACCCCCAGAAATCCGGGCCGACCCGGCCAAAGCCGCATTGCACCTCATCGGCAATGCAGATCCCGCCGCGGGCGCGGACCTTGGCATAGGCTGCGGCCAGATACCCTTCGGGCAGGACCACCTGACCACCGACCCCCGAGATCGATTCGGCGATGAAACCGGCCGCGCCGCTGCCGGTGCGGGCCTCCACCGCGTCAAGGCAGCGGTCGATATCGGCGGCATAGGCCGGGCCGGAACCGGCACCGCGATGGATACCGCGGTAGGGATCGGGGAAGGCGGCGATCTGCACGAAATCGGGTTGCGGGAAGCCGCCCTTGCGCTTGAACTTGTAGGGGCTGATCTCGACCGTGGCGCCGGCATTGCCGTGATAGGCCCAATCAAGCACCACGGTATCCTTCCGGCCCAGCGCGGTGCGCGCGATGCGCAGCGCCAGCTCGTTGGCCTCGGTGCCCGAATTGACGAAGGTCACCACCTTCAGATCGCCCGGCATGGTGGCGGCGATCCTTTCGGCCAGATGCGGCATTGCATCGTGCAGATAGCGCGTATTGGTGTTCAGCTCGGCCGCCTGCCGGGCGATGGCCGCCAGCACATGCGGGTGGCAATGGCCGACATGGGTGATGTTGTTGATCGTATCCAGATAGCGCCGCCCGGTATGGTCTGAAAGCCAGGCACCGCGGCCGCGCACGATCTTCAGCTTCTCGCGATAGGAAACCGAAAGCGAATGCCCGATCACCGCCTTGCGACGGGCCAGCAGCGCTTGCGGTGGCTCGGGGTCGATGCGGAAGCTCTCGGGTTCGAGGCGCAGCAGAAGGTTGGCGTCGGGGCTGATATCGGCCCAGACATCCCACAGGCTGTCATGGCCGACCCCGAAGAAATTGCCGCGCTGGTGCAACAGGCTGGTGATGAACTGGATATGCAGATGCGGCGCCCAGCCGCCGTTTTCATGCCAGTCGCCCAGATGCGCAACCAGATCGCCGGCCTTCACAGCCTGTCCTTCGCGGCACAGCGTCGGCAGCGAGCCGCCAAGATGGCCGTATAGCGTGAAGAATGGCAGCCCGCCGGCGGTTTGATGCCGCAAGATCAGCGTATGGCCATAATCCAGTGGGTCGGCATTATAGCTGACGCATTCGACCACCCCGTCGAGCGGCGCGTGGATCGCGGTGCCGGCCGGGGCGAAGATGTCGATGCCAAGATGGCGGGTGCGACGCTCCTCGCTGGCGGCATCGGCAAACTGGGCGGCCGTATAGACCGCGCGTTTCTCGCCATAGAGGCCGAAGCCGAGAAAAGGGATGTCGCCGGGCAGGCTTGCGGGCCGCTGCGCCGCCATCCAGGCGTCAAAAGCGCGGTCGGAGAATGCGGGCATGTCCTTGTGGCCATCATCGGCGGGCAGCGCGATACGCGCGGCGCGGCGCGGATCGCTGGCCAGTATCGGGTGCAGCGGACGGGTGGCAAGATCGGCCACGATGCTCGCCGAGCCGGCAATCGCCTCGAAACCCGCCGCCTTGCGGCACAGCGCGATCATGAAGCCGGGGTCGATCTGCTCCAGCCGTTCCAGCAGCGCGAAGGCGGGCTCCTGCGAGACCAGCAGATAGTCGTTTTCGGGGTGGCGCCTTGACTGGCGCGACGAGATGCAGACCGAAGCCACCAGCCGCATGCGCATCAGGTCATAGACCAGTTCCGCCTCATCCTCGGTCAGCGGGAAGGCGGTGGAGAAACCCGTGACCATGGCGCGGATCGCCGCATAAAGATCGGGCGCATCGAGCAGTGCATAGGCCAGCGCGATCGCCAGTTCGTTCACCGTGCGGCCATGGCACATGTCGCCGAAATCGATGACACCGGTGATGCGGGCGGGGTCTGTCGGGTCGGTGATGACGTTCCAGTCGTTCGCATCCTGATGCAGCACCGAGGCGCGCAAGGCGGGCAGGCGCGGCAGCAGCTGTGCCTCATGGCGGGCGAAAAGCCGCTCAACCATCGCCCGGCGGGCGGGATCGGTGATATCGGCACAGTGGTCGTGCAACCCGTTCACATGATCCAGCGACCAGGGGAAATCCGGCCGGAAGGTCCGGGCATGGCCAAATCCCTGCATCGACCGGGTCAGGCCGCCCATGAACCGGCCCAGATTGGCAAGCTGCGCCAGCGAGCGCGGGGTTTGGGCCATCGGCGTGCCGCTGACCCAGGTGACCAGCCGCATCACGCTGGCGCGCCCGGAAACCATGACACTGGCACTATCCGCCCCGGCGAGGGTTGGTACCACACGGGGAATGCCCGGCTGGCCAAGGCGCGCCAGATGCGCCATCGCCGCGTTCTGCATGGCGATATGGCCGGGATCTTCGGCCGGATTGGCGATCTTCAGCACGAAATCCTGCCCGTCACAGGACAGAAGCGCGTTCTGGTCCCGCTCGGAGGGAAGGGGTTTGATCTCGCCGGACTTGCCGAAATGTTGCCGGGCGAAGGCGGCAAGCTCGGCGGCGGAGAAAGCGGGATTGCCGGTTGTGAAGGCGCTCATTGCTGTTGTCCTCGATCAGGGGCATTTGCCCGGCTTTCCGGTCGGTACCTTTCAGCCCACCTTGGCATGTCCGGGCTTCTGGGGCATCAAGCAAGCCGTCGGGATCGGCCGGCATCTTGCCGGAACACGCCGCCCCTTTGCGGAGAAGCGAATGCGAAAACTCGATGCGAAAGATCGCGAGATCCTCGATATCCTGTCGCGGGATGCAAGGATCGCCACCAAGGCGCTGGCGGGCCGCATCGCGCTGTCCAGAAGCGCCACGGCCGAGCGGGTGGCCAATCTGGAGCGGGCGGGGATCATCCGGGGCTACCGGGCCGATATCGGCGAAATCGACGCCGGCAATGTCCGCGCCATGCTGCTGATCAAGCTGCAACGAACCCCGTCGCACGATCTGCTGGATACCCTGGCACAAAGCCCGCAGGTGCGGCGCGTCTCGTCGGTCGCCGGCGAGCTTGATCTGATCGTCGAGATTGCTGCCGCCAGCATGGATGATCTCAACGGGTTGCGCGATGGTATCGCGGGTCATGCGGTGGTGGCCGATATCACTACGGCGGTGGTGCTGCGCCGCGATATCGATCGTGAAAACGCCTAGCGGATGGCGCCGGGGCTGCGCTCCAGATACGCGCGCAACAGCGGTGCGCGGCGGGGGCGAAAGCTCTCGCCGGTCATGGAAAGGCGCTGGATGCGGTCCAGCCGGAAGGCGCGGAAATCGTGGCGCAACCGGCAATAGGCCAGCACGGTCAGCGCGCGCTCGTAAAACACCACCGACAGTGGCCAGATGCAGCGCCGGCTGGTGCGACCATCGGCATCGGCATAGTCGATCTCCAGCGCGCGCTCGTCCCACATGGCGGCGCGCACCATGCCCGGGTCGATGCTCAGTTTCGGCTTGGGATCGACCCGCACCGCGCGCAGGCTCGCATGGCGCGCGTGATGGCGCGCCTGCTCGGGCAGGGCGGCGGTGATCTTGGCCAGCGCATCGGCCGCGGCCCGGGCCAGCTCGGCATCGCCCTCGGCGCGCACCGAAGAAAGGCCCAGAATGACCGCCTCGATCTCCAGTCGTGACAGCATCTGCGGCGGCAGCGCGGCATCCTCGGTCAGCGTATAGCCATAGCCGGCCTGCCCGTCGATGATCGCCCCCGCGGCCCGCAGTGCGGCGATGTCGCGATAGATCGCGCGTTCCGACACGCCGGACAGCGCCGCCAGCCGTGCCGCCGTCACCGGCGCCGGCTCGGTGCGCAGATGCTGAAGAAGGCGAAGCAGACGGTCGCTGCGCGGCATGCGGTCTCCTGACGTATTCTGTCAGGATACCCGGGCTAAAAGCATGGGGCAACAAACAAGGATGATCCGATGCTGACCTTCTATCATTCACCGCAATCGCGCTCGACCCGGGTGCTGTGGCTGCTGCACGAGCTGGATGTGCCCTTCGATACGCTGCGCTGCGACATTCCCCGCCAGGACGGATCGGGCGGGCGCGATCCGCGCAACCCGCATCCTGACGGCAAGGTGCCGGCGCTGCACCATGACGGCGCGCTGATCACCGAAAGCGCGGCGATCATGCTCTATCTGACCGATCTTTTTCCCGAGCGCGGCCTTGGCCCGGTCCCGGGTGCGTCCGGGCGCGGTGTCTATCTGACCTGGCTCTTCTGGTATTGCGGCGTGGTCGAACCGGCCTTTATCGCCGAGGTGATGGGCGTGGCCGACCATCCGGTGGCGCAGACCAGCTACCGCAACCGTGACGCGGTCGCCGCGCGGCTGATCGCGGCGCTGGAGGGCAATGACTGGCTGGTCGAAAACCGCTTCAGCGCCGCCGACATCCTGCTGTGCTCGCCCTTTCTCTACTTCCCCGATGCGCTGCCCGATCATCCCGCCACGCGCGCCTGGATGAAACGCTGCACCGCGCGGGAGGCTTACCATCGCGCTCTGGCAGACGATTGAAACCAACTGCAGCGCAGCTTTCGAACCGGCGTTCCGCGACGGCGTCGGTTCGGATCAGGCTGCGCCTTCGGCCTCCTCGACCAGCCATTGAACAAACGGTCGGGTGTCGCTGCGTGCATGTGCCGTCGCGGGCTCCAGCAGGAAGAACCCCTCGCTGATCGGCACTTCAAGATCGAAGGGCGCGACGAGCCGGCCATCCCGCCGGTAGGGCCCCTCCAGGGAGCGCCGCCCGAGCGCAACGCCAGCCCCTTCGCAGGCCAGGGCATAGGCCGTCAGGGAGGTGTCGGTCTGGATGCCTTGCCCGGCAAAGACCGAGGTTGCGCGCGCCGCCGCCAGCCAGGTGCCCCAGCCTTCCTGATAGCCCTGAACATGCAGCAGGCAGTGCTCGGCCAGATCATCCGGCACGCGCAGGCGCGACGCCAGTTCGGGCGTGCAGAGCGGTGTGAGGACTTCATGCGTCAGACGATGGCTCTTTGCATCCGCAAAGCTGCCGGTGCCATACTGGATGTCCAGATCGAAGGCCTCGGCATCAAAGGGATCGGCCCAGACGCTCGACAGGATGCGCAACCGGGTGGACGGATGCTGCGCCAGAAACGGGGGCAGGCGCGGTGACAGCCAGTTGACCGCGAAAGACACGGCACAGCGGATTGTCAGCAGATCACCGCGCGGACGACCGAACACCTCGCGCGTGCCACTGGCCAGCCGCTCCAGCGCATCTTGCACCTTCGGCAGGTAGGCCTCGCCCCATTTCGTCAGCTCAAGGCTTCTGGGATGGCGCAGGAACAGCTGGTGGCGCAAGCGCAGTTCCAGCGATTTCACATGCTTTGAAACCGCAGCCTGCGTCAGGTGCAGCTCCTGCCCCGCTGCCGTGAAACTCAGCAGTCGCGCGGAAGCCTCGAAGGCGCGCAGCCATGTCAGCGGCGGAAGATCGCGATACATCCCAAGACAAACCCTTCCATAACCTTTTATGCGGTCAAAGGCATCGAATACATCATTTGTGCAAGACCGGCTACTGCGGCGATATCTGCCTCAACCAGGAGGACCGCATGTTTTCTTTTCAGCCCAATTCCCGCATCAGGCCTTCGCCGTTCTTCGAAGCCGCGCTTGCGGAAGGCATGACAACCGCCAATGTCTATAACCGCATGATCATGCCCACGTCCTTCGGCGACCCCGAAGGCGAATACTGGCGCCTCATCAACGGTGTCTCGCAATGGGACGTGGGGGTTGAGCGGCAGGTGCAGCTCAAGGGTCCGGATGCTGCCCGATTGGCGCAGATTCTGGCGGTGCGCGACCTTTCGACCTGCAAGGTGGGGCAGGGCAAGTATGTGGCGATCTGCGATCACCGGGGCACGATCTTCAATGACCCGATCCTGCTCAAGCTGGCGGATGATCTGTTCTGGCTGTCGATTGCTGACAGCGATGTGGAACTCTGGGCGAGGGCGATTGCCGCCGAGCGCGGGCTGAATGTCGAGATCTGCGAGCCCGATGTCTCGCCAATGGCAATCCAGGGCCCCAAGGCCGAGGATGTCGTGGCGCATGTTCTGGGCGACTGGGTGCGTGGGCTGAAATATTTCTGGTTCAGGGAAACAGAGATCGACGGCATCCCGGTGGCGGTGCAGCGATCGGGCTGGTCGAAACAGGGCGGGTTCGAGATCTATCTCAAGGATGGCACCCGGGGCACCCGGCTTTGGAACATCTTCAAGGAGGCGGGCCAGCCCTGGGGCATCGGCCCCGGGGCCCCCGCCACGCCCGAGCGGGTGGAAAGCGGGCTGGTGTCGGTAGGCGGCGATACCGACGATGACACCAACCCTTTCGAGATCCGGCTGGAAAGATACGTCGATCTGCATGTTCCTGATGACACCATCGGCGTCGGCGCCTTGCGCCGGATCAAGGCGGAAGGGGTCAGGCGCCAACAGCTTGGTATCGTGCTGGAAGGCGACCGTCCCGCGCCGCTGGGCGTGCGGCGCGAGGATGTGATGCTGAACGGCAACCGTATCGGCATGCTGACGAACTGTGTCTGGTCCTGGCGCATGAAGGCCAATATCGGGTTTGTACTGATTGATGCTGCGGTTCCGGTCGGGGCCGCAGTCACCGTGGCGCGTGCTGGCGGGCCGACGGCGGGCAGGCTTGTCGATATTCCGTTTCTTTGAGCCGGCCTGCTGGTCGTGCCGGTTGGCGTGGATTCTGTGTGCCCATACATCTGCCGGGCAGGGCGGGGCCGCGAATGCCGCGCCTGATCCGGCCATCTCCAGCGCTGCCGGGGGCGAGGCGAGCGTGCCGGGAAATCCGCCGGACCGCCTTGGCGTTGCCCAATCTTGCGGCACATCGCCTGAATCTTGGGCATTGCTTTGGGGGCGGCGTCTTGCGGCGCGAGCAGCCCTGCCGACGGTGATTGAAGTTTGCCTGCCGCGATGACCTTACTCACGCATGATCGGGGGCAATCATGAACGCGCAGACGGGGGTTGAAACGCTGCAACGGAGCCATGGCGCGGCGCATGCCGGCTTTGCCAGGGTGGATGGCCGGGTGCAGCTGCGTGAGTTGCGGCAGGCCGGCTCTGCCAAGGCGATCATTCTGCCGGGACAGGTTTGCGAGGTTGTCTTCCTGAACACCTCCGGCGGGCTTACCGGCAGCGACCGGCTGGACTACGCGCTTTCGCTCGGCCATGGCTGCCGCCTAACCGCCACCACCCAGACCGCCGAGCGTGTCTATCGCAGCGCCGGGGGGCAGGCGCAGATCGGCGTGCAGGCGACATTGGCGCCAGGGGCGCATCTGGACTGGCTGCCGCAGGAGACGATCCTCTTCAACCGCTCGGCGGCCCGGCGCCGGACGGAAATCGACATGGCCGATGACGCCAGCTGCCTGATGTCCGAAACCCTGGTGCTGGGCCGCGCTGCCATGGGGGAAGACGTCGTGCAGACCGCCTTCACCGA
>ERZ869909.906-NODE-906-length-27755-cov-3.970446_pt1 | contig 27755 bp, 23 predicted proteins | sample MGYA00520892_ERZ869909 | MGnify/ENA primary metagenome ERZ869909 (study PRJEB32215, sample SAMEA104723947) | bioreactor metagenome | biome: bioreactor; feature: anaerobic bioreactor; material: water | place: China | collected 2015-03-12 ...
CTCCGCCCTCCCCCTCTCCCCAGCCCCACTCCCGCTACCATCGCCCCTTCAAGCCGAGAAATCGCCATGACGCACCCCTCGACACAGCACGACCGGACCCCGCCGCCCCAGCGCCCCGGGGCCGACCCCCTCGACCACACCTTCCTCGCCGATGTCGCCACAGGCGCCGTCCGCCTCACCCCCGAGCAGGGGCTGACCCTTCTTCAGCGCGCCCCCCTCTCCACCCTCGGCCGCTTCGCTGATGCCCGCTGCCGAACTCTCCACGCCGACCGGCTCCGCACCTATGTCATCGACCGCAACATCAACTACACCAACATCTGCACCGCCAAGTGCACCTTCTGCGCCTTCCGGCGCGATGGCGATGAGCACGACGCCTACACCCTCGAACCCGAGCAGATCCACCAGAAGATCGCCGAGCTCTCCGCCATCGGCGGCACACAGATCCTCATGCAGGGCGGTATGAACCCCGCCCTCCCCCTCGACTGGTATCTCGACCTCCTCTCCGGCATCAAAGAGCGCTTCCCACACATCCACATCCACGCCTTCAGCCCGCCCGAGTTCATCGAGTTTGTCCACTTCTTCGATCCGCCCGGCGACACCCTCGAAGACAAGCTGCGCTGGGTCATGGTCCGCCTCAAGGAAGCCGGGCTCGACTCGCTCCCCGGCGGCGGCGGGGAAATCTTCGCGCCCGCCGTCCGACGAAAAATCGGACTCGGCAAGTGCGATGCCGATGCATGGCTCACCACCATGTATGTCGCCCACTCCCTCGGCATGTTCACCAGCGCCACCATGATGTTCGGCCACATCGAGGGCCACGCCGACCGCATCCACCACATGGCGCTCGTCCGCCAGTGGCAGGACCGCGTGCTCTCCAACGCCGCCAACGGCCTGCCCACATCCGGCAACACCGCGCCCGGCGCATGGGGACACTACAAGGCATTCATCTCCTGGCCATTCCAACGCGAGAACACCCCCCTCGGACGACTCCGCGAGTGGGGCCAGACCGACCCCGCCGAACTCGATCAACCCTTCCCCGGCGATGTCGCCGCCCGCGTCGACGGCAGCGGTACCAAGGACCTCCACCCCGAGTTCGGACGCCGACTCCGCATGTCCGGCTCCACCGACTACCTCCGCACGCAGGCCGTCAGCCGCCTGATGCTCGACAACATCTTCTCCATCGGCGCCTCCTGGGTTACCATGGGGCCGCACATCGGACAGGTCGCACTCCACTACGGTGCCAACGACATGGGCTCCGTCATGATGGAGGAGAATGTCGTCAGCAGCGCCGGCACCACCTACTGCCTCGACGAAGCCGTCCTCTGCATGCTCATCCGTGATGCCGGATTCACCCCCGCCCAGCGCGATAACACCTACGACCTGCTCGCTGTCCACGATGGCCCGGATGCCCCCGATCGGCGCGTCACAGACTGGTCACAACACCGCGCCCGTCGCCTCCACGCGCAGAACGCACCATCGCAAAGCACCCCGATCCCCGTAACGGTCGCGGCGTCTTCACATCAGCGGGCCGACTGATTCAACCGCCGCCAAAGATTGCGGACTCACGACACCCCGAGTGTCGCACCCACATCACCCAACGATTCAACTCTTCGAGCAACTATGCTCTGCATTACACATGTCCAGGAGCCGCGCCGTCATACCCTTCTTGGTGCTGCTCATCGCCTTGAGCATCTCGATCCCCTGCTCCGGCGTGATCGAGCCCTCCGCCACATACGCCGCGATCTCCCGCTTCGTCTGCTCGCTCTCACGCTTGCTCCGCAGAACCACATACGACGGGACGCCCACCAACACAAGAAAGATCAGCAGCAGCCCGACGAGTTGTCCCGCCATGATGAAAAGATCCATGTCGCTCGGACCGCCGGACGCCAAAATCAGTGTGCTTTCCATGACAATCCCTTCCGTTGGCCATGCCATGACTCACGATCCTATTTCGGAGAAGCCGCCGAGGCATTCCACACCATCCCAGAACCCCCTCGCAACCCCACCGAACGCCCGTTCGCCATGCTCCCTCCACACCGTTAGAATCCGCCCCCCCGAGGGAGTGCCGGGCCAGCCCCTGTGTGCTCTCCACGCCCGTTTGAGTCCTCCCGAAAGGAGCCGCCTGTGAAGGCCGTCGATCTTCGTCCCGGTGTCGCCGTCCGCATGGACGGAAAGCTCTATGTCGTCACGAAGTCCGAGCACCGGACCCCCGGCAATCTCCGCGCCTTCATCCAGGCCAAGTTCCGCGATGTCCTCAACGGCGGGTACATCGATAAGCGCCTCAGCTCCTCCGACGAACTCGAATCCATCAATCTCGACCGTCGGAAGGCGGAGTACCTCTACCCCGAGGCCGACAGCTTCGTCTTCATGGACCTCGAAAACTTCGAGCAATACACCATCCACCCCGATGTCGCCGGCGATGCCATGCTCTACCTCTGCCCCAACGCCACCACCGAAGTTCTCCTCCACGACGGCAATCCGATCTCCATCGAGCTGCCCCCCGCCGTCGATCTCGAGGTCACCGAGTGCCAGCCCGGCATCAAAGGCGCCACCGCGACGAACCAGCTCAAGGAAGCCGTCATGGAGACCGGGCTCAAGACCCGCGTCCCGCCATTCATCGAAATCGGTGAGAAACTGAAAATCTCGACCGCCGACGGCTCCTACATCAGCCGCAGCAAGGACTGATCCGGCCCGCGCAAAAATCAGCGCATCGGACGCCCGCCCGGTATTCCCGGACGCTCGGGCGACCCATCCGTAACTGCGCTGCGCCATGAAATATTCCCGCGATTCTCTCGCTCACACCCGCAACCATTCCGGGCCGATATCGAATCAATAACTGGAGTCAACTGCTGCATCGCCCGGACGAACCGGGCCACGACACGCTGCACTCAGAGCACACCGGCGTGATGCACAGGGAGGTGGAGCCATGGCCGATGCCATCATCGATCGACTGAGCCCGACGGATGTCGATACCGCCGCGCATCTCTACAACCAGATCTTCCGCCCGACGCGCGATGCCGACTGGATCCGCCGACGCATCGAAGGTAGGCGCAGCGTCCTTATCCAGGTCGCGCGCATAAACCACGACGCCATGGGCTTCTACATCGGCTTCGAGCACAAGCCCGACACGCTGTTCACCTGGCTCGTCGGCGTCATGCCCGATGTCCGACGCTCCGGCATCGCGACACAGCTCATGCACGCCGCGGAAGACTTTGCCCGCACCGAGGGCTACAAGTACATGCGCTTCGAGTGCGACAACCGCATCCGCCCATTCCTCCACTTCGGCATCGCCAATGCATACGACATCGTCGGCATCCGCTGGGATTCCGAGCGCCTGAGCAACCTCGTCATCTTCGAGCGCCAGATCCTCGAACAGCACCGCAACGATGCGGAAGATTGACCCGCGCGATCATTCCGATGCCGCTTCCCGCAGTACACGCGTCATCCGCTCGAGCACCGTGCGGAGCTCGTTCAACTCCTCATCCAGCAGCGTCTGATTCTCCGACTCGATCGCGCCCCGCAACTGCGGCAGCACCCACGAGGCGTACCCCGAGTCCCAATCCGAAGCGATGAACCGATTCCGATACCAGGGCCGCTTGGTCGGCTCCGGACCCTCGACCCATGCACGCTCGGCGCCGATCAGCGCTGGCGTCATCACGACCTCATCGTTGATCTCGTGCGCGAATAATTCCGTGTGCGCTGATCGCAGTTCGTCCAGCACCCCCGACAGCGCCTCGGGATCCAGCGACAACCCGCGCTCCTCCGCCATCTTCGACAGCGACCCCAACTGCTCCCGCACCACATCCGCGTACGCGCCCGTCTCCAGCGGCACGACATCCGCATTCGCCAGCCGCGACAGCGCCACCGCCGCGACCCGGGCGATCATCTCCGCGGGCTTGTAGTCATCGCCGACAACCTTCCAATACCAGTGCAGATTGTCGTACGCCGAGTGATACGACACCCCGCTCGACCCGCCGCCACTCATCGCCATGCTCGGGATCCCCGCGTGCATCAGGAACGGCACATGGTCCGACCCGCCGCCCAGCACCCGCACGCCCGGCGTGCCACCCGACTGCTCACTCCACACCTCGTACACCGTGCGATCCGGATCGACCGCCGACGCCACCACCTTCGACGCCTCCAGAATCAGCGTTCTCAGCGATGGCGATGCGCTCGCGCGGAAGTTCAGCCCCATCGCCGCCATGTCCAGATTCAGATACGCCACCGCGTGCGCCCCGAGATGCTCCGCGTGCTCCTCCACCCACTCCGTCGAGCCGATGATCCCATACTCCTCCACGCCCCAGCACGCGAACAGCATCGACCGCTGCACCGGCTGACCCGACCGCACCCGCTCGCTGAACATCCGCGCCAGCTCCAGAACGATCATCGTCCCCGCGTTCGGATCTCCCGCTCCGTGCGTCCACGCATCGTGATGCGAACCCACGATCACCCACTCATCCGGATGCTTCGCGCCCGGCAGAATCGCCACCACATTCGCCGTGCGCATGATCCGACGATCCTGCTCCACCTTCAGCCGCACACGCAGCGCTTCCCCGCCGTCCACCCGGTAGTTCAGCGGCAGCCCCCCCTGCCACGCCTCCGGCACCACGCGCCCCTCCATCCGAGACAGAATCTCCTGCGCTGCACCCCACCCGATCGGCTGCACCGGAATCCGCGGCAGCGCCAGCTCCTCCGGATCCAGCCGCTCCACCTCCGCACCCACCGTCGCCGCGACCCCCGGCGTCAGCGGATCACCCACATAGTCCAGCGTCTTCACCGAGCCGCGCTCGATGTATTCCGGCGTCGCCCAACCCCCATCCGGATACATCAGCCCGCGCACATACCCCGAATCCTTCGGATCCGTGTACATGATCAGCCCCGCCGCGCCGTGCTCCTCCGCGAACTTCGCCTTGTACCCGCGGTAGTTCCCGCCGAACCGCGCGATCACGATCTTCCCCCGCACATCCACGCCCATCTCGCGCAGCGCCTCGAAATCCTGACGCCGACCGTAGTTCGCGTACACCACGCCCGCGACGACCTCGCCCGACCCGCTGTACGCGCTCCACCCGATGTCCATCCCCTCATCCGCCACATACGCATCACCCGGGATCGGACCCTCCTGCACGCTCAGCCCGACCGACACCTCGCCCGTCCCATCCCGCACGATCTCCACCTCGCCCGTCACCGGACGCGCCAGATACACATCGATCCAGTGCTCCTCGACCTCCAACCCCATCTCCCCGAAACTCTTGCTCAGCCAACGGATCTTCCGCAGGTCCGCCTCCGTCCCCGCGGGGCTCGGCTCGTTCGAAAGCCCCTCGTGAAACGAGCGCAGCCGATCCCGGCGCACCGACCCGATCAGCATCTCCTCGATTGTCCGCTGCGCTGCGACACGCTCCGGCGCGAACCCGCGGATCCCCTCACCCTCGGCCCAGGCCGTCCCCGCACATGCCACGGCCGCCGCACACCACAAAGCAACACTTGATCCACGCATGACGCCTCCGTAATGCTCGACACCAGTGAGCCGCCAGCATACCCCACCCTGCGATACAGTCCCCCGACCACACACCACACGGAGCCCCCACATGCTGCGAATCAAGCCATTCGAGGCCATCCGCCCCCCCGTCGAGATCGTCAGCCGCCTCGCCGCGCTCCCCTACGATGTCATGGACACCCACGAAGCCCGCCAGATGGCCGACGGCAACCCCGACTGCTTCCTCCGTATCTCGCGCCCCGAACTCGAGCTCCCCGACAACACGGACCCATACTCCGACGCCGTCTACCGACGCGCGAGCGACAACCTCCTCGCCTTCCTGGACCGGGGCTCCCTCCAGCGCGACGACACCCCCCGCCTCTTCCTCTACCGCCAGTCCGCAACGCTCCTCGGCAAGGAACGCACCCAGACCGGCCTCGTCTGCTGCTGCCATGTCGACGACTACAACAACAACCTCATCAAGAAGCACGAGAAGACCCGGCGCGCCAAGGAGGACGACCGCACACGCCATGTCCTCGAAACCAATGTCAACTCCGGCCCCGTCTTCCTCATGTTCAAGGACAACCCCGACATCGCGGGCCTGATGCAGCAAACCGTTGCAAACCCACCCCTCTACGACTTCACCGCGCCCGATGGCGTCCGACACACCGTCTGGCCCATCGAAAATTCGCAACCCTTCATCGACGCCTTCGCAACCATCCCCGCCGCATATGTCGCCGACGGCCACCACCGCGCCGCCTCCGCCGCACGCGCTGCCGCCACACGCGCCTCCCAGAACCCCAACCACTCCGGCAACGAGGAATACAACTGGTTCCTCTCCGTCCTCTTCCCCGCCTCACACCTCACCATCCTCCCCTACCACCGCATCGTCACCGAACTCAACACCCTCTCCCCCGACCAGTTCCTCGCCAAGCTCCGCGACATCGCCCCTCTGACCGAGCTCGACCACACCAAAAACCACCTCCCCCAAGCAACCGGCTCCATCTGCATCTACACCGACAAGCGCTGGTTCTCGCTCACCTTCCCGCCCGATTCCATCAATCACGCCGACGCCGTCGCATCTCTCGACTACCAGCTCCTCTCCGAACGCATACTCGACCCCATCCTCGGAATCGCCGACCTCCGCACCGACCCCCGCATCGACTTCGTCGGCGGCATCCGCGGCCCCGAAGAACTCCGAAAGCGCGTCGATGCCGGACACGCCGCAGCCGCCTTCGCCATGGCCCCCGTCCGAATCGACCAGATCATGAGCGTCGCCGATGCCGGGCAGATCATGCCCCCCAAGAGCACATGGTTCGAGCCCAAACTCCGCTCCGGACTCCTTGTCCACTCCCTCGACTGACCCCCATCCCTTTTCACCGGTGGCACAGGCGTCCCGCCTGTGTCCTCCTCAACTGATCCGCCCATTTCATCCCACTACAATGCATTGTGCCGTGGCGCTGGCGAACGCGCCGGGAGGTTGCCCGTGAAGGTTCTCATCGCCGACAAATTCCAGCCCTCGGGCATCGCAGCGCTCAAGGAACTCGGCTGCGAAGTCGTCTCCAACCCCGACCTCGCCCCCGACACCCTCCCTGACGCCGTCGTACAGCACGACCCCGACATCCTCATCGTCCGCTCCACCAAAGTCCCCGCCCCCGTCTTCGAGCGCGCCAAAAAACTCGCCCTCGTCATCCGCGCCGGAGCCGGGTACGACACCATCGATGTCGATGCCGCCTCCGCACAGGGCATCTTCGTCTCCAACTGCCCCGGCAAAAACTCCATCGCCGTCGCAGAGCTCACCTGGGGACTCATCCTCTCCTGCGACCGACGCATCGCCGAGCAATCCGCCGACCTCAAAGCCGGACGCTGGGACAAGAAGACCTACTCCAAGGCGCAGGGCATCTACGCCCGCACGCTCGGCATCATCGGCGTTGGACAGATCGCCGAGGCCGTCATCGAACGCGCCCACGCCTTCGGCACGCCCGTCGTCGCGTGGTCCCGCTCGCTCACCGACGCCAAGGCGAAGCAACTCGGCATCACCCGCGCCAATTCACCCATCGAGGTGGCCAAGGCCGCCGACATCGTCACGCTCCATGTCGCCGCCACGCCCGACACCAAAGCCCTCGCGAACAAAGACTTCTTCGACGCCATGAAGCCCGGCGCCATCTTCATCAACACCACACGCGGCAGCGTCGTCGATGAATCAGCCCTCCACGCAGCCATCAAGGAAAAGAACATCCGCGCCGGCCTCGATGTCTTCGCCCACGAGCCGGGCGCTTCCGACAACGCCTCCGACATCCCCGTCGCACGCGAGCAAGCCGTCACCGGAACACACCACATCGGTGCCTCCACCGAGCAGGCGCAGGAAGCCATCGCCGCCGAAGCCGTCCGCATCGTCACCGAGTACAAGCACACCGGTGCCATTCCCAATGTCGTCAACCGACAGGGCAAGAGCCGCGCCACACGCCTCCTCTCCGTCCGCCACCTCAACAAGCCCGGCGTCCTCGCCCATGTCGTCGGCGAGATCGGCGCTGCCAAAATCAACATCGAAGAGATGGAGAACATCATCTACTCCGGTGGACTCGCCGCCTGCGCCCGCATCCAACTCGACGCCGAGCCGACACAACAAACCATGGACCGCATCAACAGCGGCTCCGAGCATGTCCTCTCCGTCGACCTCACCGTCATCGAATAAACCACGCCCCGACGAAACAACGGAGCAATCCAAATGACCACCGCAACATCCGCAAGAGTCCACAACTTCTCCGCCGGACCCGCCGCGCTCCCCGAATCCGTCCTCGAAGAGGCCCGGCGCGACCTCTGGGATCTCCACAACACCGGCATCGGCATCCTCGAACACTCACACCGCGGCGGCGCATTCGATCAGGTCATCGACGAAGCCGAGGCCGACTGCCGTCGCCTCGCCAACATCCCCGACAACTACAAAGTCCTCTTCCTCCAGGGCGGCGCATCCCACCAGTTCTTTATGATCCCCGCCAACTTCCTCACCAAGGACCGCTCCGCCGACTACCTCAACACCGGCGTCTGGTCCAAGAAAGCCATCGCCGAGGCCAAGCTCTACGGCTCAGTCCACACCGTCTGCTCCAGCGACGACAAGAACTTCTCCTACATCCCCACACCCGACAAGCACAAATTCTCCCCCAACGCCGCCTACTGCCACTTCACAAGCAACAACACCATCTTCGGCACACAGTTCCGCACCGAACCCATGCCGCCCGCGAACACCCCACTCGTCTGCGACGCCTCCAGCGACATCTTCAGCCGCAAGATCGACATCTCCAAGTACGCCCTCATCTACGCCGGCGCACAGAAGAACCTCGGACCCGCCGGATGCGCACTCGTCATCATCCGCGACGACCTCGCCCAATCCGGCGCAACCGACATCCCGACCATGCTCCAGTATCGCACCCACATCGACGAGGGCAGCCGATACAACACCCCCAACACCTTCGCCATCTACCTCATGGGACGCGTCTTCAAGTGGATCCTCGCCCAGGGCGGCCTCGCCGGCATCGAAGACATCAATGAGCAGAAGGCGAAACTCCTCTACGATGAACTCGACAACAGCGACTTCTACTTTCCAACCGTCACCGACCACGGCAGCCGCTCACGCATGAACATCTGCTTCCGCATCCGCGATGAAGCACTCGAAAAGCCCTTCATCCAGCAGGCCGAGGCCGCCGGACTCCGAAACCTCAAGGGACACCGCTCCGTCGGCGGCATGCGCGCCTCCATCTACAACGCCATCTCCATCGACTCCGTCCGCGCCCTCATCAATTTCATGCACGACTTCGAGAAGAAGAACGGCTGACACAACCTACGACCCCGCGCCTTCACTCGCCCACGACCGCCGGTGAAACGCGACAACGACTCTCACACAGATCAACCGGTATCGTGCAGCAGGCCATGACCGCCCGGCTGCGAAACACCACTTCGTTTCGCCAGGCGCACGACCTCACGCGCCCGAAAAGCCGTCAAACCATGACGAAACAAAATCACACGGTCGCGACCCACGCCGATCCCGAGCGCATACCGCTCCCCCCCAGAATCACCCCCTTCACCATCGCAGGGCTCTACATCCTCGCCGCCGTCCTCTGGATCATCTTCTCCGACTACTTTGTCGATCTCCTCATCGACGATCCGAAGAAACAATTCGCCATCGCAATGGCCAAGGGAGTCGCCTTCGTCACCCTCTCCGGCCTCCTCATCTTCTACCTCGTCTCCGTCAGCCACCGCCAACTCCTCCGCGCCACAAGCGAAGCCCGCAACCGCGGCGAGATCCTCCGGAACATCACCGAGAACTGCACCGCAGCATATTTCCGCGGCCTCTACACTAACGATGGCAAGTTCGAGCTCATCGATGCCTCCTCCGGGTACCTCCGGCTCGCCAACTCCGTTCCGCTCCGGACGCTCACAACGCTCGAAGAAGCGATGGCCTGCTACCACCCCGAGGACCGCCACCGACTCATCGACACGCTCCGCGCCGCCTCGCTCTCGCTCGTCCCGCTCGACCTCGAAGCACGACTCCTCATCGAACCCGGCATCGCACGCTGGTTCCGAATCCAGGCCGCCCCGCTCAAGCTCGATGACGGAAGCGTCCGCTGGGACGGCGTGCTCCTCGACATCGATGCACGACTCCGTCTCGATGCACAGCGCCGCGTCGCCATGGCCCTCCACGAACGCGTACGCGACCGACTCGAAGCACTCCTCGAAGCCGCCATCGCCCTCCAGCGCGTCCGTGATGAAAAAGATGTCATCGCCACCACCGCGAACGGCCTCGTCAACGCCGGCTGGAACGCAGTCGTCGTCTCGACACTCGATGCCGAGTCCCGCGTCGTCAACGAGTCCATCGCCGGACCCGAACAGCAGGCGCTCCTCCCCATGATCCGTGCCCGAACCCCCGCCACCCGCAGAGCCGACTTTGTTCTCAACAACAACCACCGCGACATGCCCCGGCGCGCCATCCTCAACTTCACGAACACCGACCACCACAACTGGCGTCACGGAGACTCCATCACCATCCCGCTCCGCGATTCAGATTCCGGCATCGCGGGACTTATCGACATCGCACAGCCCGCCGACGGCGCACGACCAAACGAAGACGACATCCGCTACCTCGAAACCTTCGCCGACCTCGCAGCCGGAACCATCGAACGCCTACGACTCGTCCAACGGCAACAGGAAGCCGAACGCCGACGACACGAATCCGAACGCAGACTCGCACTCCACATCCGCGAAACGCCCCTCGCCTATGTCGAGTCAGACCTCGACCATGTCATCACATACTTCAACCCCGCAGCGGAGAAACTCTTCGGTTGGAAAGCCGCCGAGGTCGTCGGCAAGGCCACTTGGTACCTGCTCATCCCCGACTACGAGATCAAACGCGTCAAGGAAGAGGTCGATGCGCAGGCCATCGGCCCCGACCCATTCCGAGTCACCAACAACAATGTCACGCGCGACGGCCAGGAGATCACCTGCGTCTGGTACAACACTCCACTCGTCGACGACAACGGCATCATCATCGGCCTCGCATCCATGGGCGACGACATCACCGCCCAACGCGAGTACGAACAGAAAATCAAGCAGGCCCTCGCAACTCAGCGACTTCTCACCACCGAACTCGATCACCGCGTCAAGAACGCACTCGGAAGTCTCCTCAACCTCATCGACTTCTCCACGCAAAGCCACACCACTGTCGAGTCCTTCTCGAAGTCCATCCGCAACCGCGTCGATGCACTCTCGAGAATCCACGCAGTCCTCTCCGCCTCCTCGTGGCAGAGCGTCGAACTCCGCGACCTCATCACCCTCATGATCCCCCCCGATTCACCCGGCAAGCTCAGCGCACGAGGCCCCGAAACACACATCGCACCAAGACAGGTTGGTGCGCTCGGCATGGTCATCCACGAACTCATCTCCAACGCGCTCAAGTACGGCTCACTCGGCGCAGAAGGCGCCACCGCAGACATCGAGTGGGAAGTCACCACCGACCCCAAGGACACCACTGTCCGCATCCTCAATCTCCGATGGCGCGAATTCGGCGGCCCGCGCCCCCCCGAGGACCTCAGCCCGGGACTCGGCAGCCAACTCCTCGAAGGATTCGCCGGATTCGAACTCCGCGGCGCCATCGAACTCCGCTACCCCCCCACCGGCGCCGACCACCACCTCATTGCTCGACTCGACCCCAGCGACAGCACCGAGCGCGACGACCCCATCGAGCTCTCCGACCCGGAGCATCCACTCCAGTTCCGACAGCACGCCAACAACGCCCACTGAGCCCTCCACGACAAGCACCCTAAAAATGAACACGCCCCGCGACTCTGGAAGTTGCGGGGCGTGTTCGCGACGGCGGTGTGGTGGTGGTGGTGGTGGTGTGCGCCGTCGCTGGAGATGGTGGTGAATCTCAAAAACCGCCGAGAAGCACCCATGGCATCCGTGCCGAACAAATGGTGGCCCCGCCTTCCCTGGCGAAACCTCTCGAAAGGTCCGGCACGGCTTTTCAGCCAAACCGGACGGCTCGATCAATCGTGCCGCGGAGCATCGCGACGAACCATCCGATCAAGCACCGGCAGGCGTCCGATCGAACACGCCCAAGTGGTGCCCCGGCGCTTCCATGCACCGGTACCGGATGAACCCGACACGCCGAGTCCTTTCAGTCGCTCCTCCACCCGCTCGAACTCGACGACATCCCTGCGCCGGTTCGGCACCCAAAACGGGTGGTTTCGCACGATCCAAATCCCGGTCACTACCCTCTTCAGGTGGTGCCGCAAGCCCCCGAAAACACCCTCAAACACCCTTCTTTTTCGCTTGCATCCGACGCATCAACTCCGGCACATTCGCCAGCCGCTCTGCAAGTCTCGCACGCCACGCATCGCGGTCATGCACCTCCAACCGATCCCCCGCGCCAACAAGAACCACATTCCGACCAAGCCCGACCAGCGCCATCATGTCGTCCGGAATCCGGATCCGCCCCGCCGAATCCGGCTCGATCCGCTTCGACAACCCGAACAGGGTGGCCTGCAACTCCGCCTCGTCCTCGTCGGGAAACAGCGTCAGCTCGCCCGTCATCGCCCGCTCGCTGAAGGCACGCTCCGTGTACAGCCGAATGACCCCCCCGACCCAGGGGATCGCCTGCCACGCCGCGCCGTGGGTCGCGGTATCCCACTTGGAACGAATCTCGGCGGGGATCGCCAGGCGTCCCTTCTCGTCGATCGCGTGTTCGTAGTTGCCTGTAAAGATCACGCATTGGGTCTCCCGCTACCGAGAGACACCCTACGACACTTTGCCCCACCCTGCAACACCTGGCCCCACAATCCGCCCCGACCTCACACAATCCTCAAATTCACCACCGGGCGGGGCGGTGTTATCCACACCTTCTGCACCCGCGGCAGGGGCATCCACCGAGGAATCGTCGTGCCGAGTCACCACACGCACCCCCCTACCATCGGGCCATGACGCGTGCCGCACGCACACCATCGGCGAGCAACCGGCTGGGGCTGGACTATCGCGCCGAGGCAGAGCGGCTCGGACCACCCGTCACGCCCATCATCGACGCCCACGCGCACATCAACGGCCGAGACTCAGCCCGCGTCTACGAAGAAGCACGCCGGGCCTACGGCGTGGTGCATGTCTTCAGCCAGACCCTGCCGTCGAACGCTGAAGCGGTGCGCAGCGTGCTGGGCGAGAGCGTGTCGTTCGTGGCAGTGCCGGACTACACCGCGCCAGACCGGCTACGCGCGCACCGCGAGGGGTTTCTCGATGACATCCGGATGTGGCACGGGCTTGGCGCCCGGATGGTCAAGTTCTGGTGCGCGCCGCGCGGACGCGACTACGGACGCGAGGTCGGCGATGAAACGCTGATGCTGCTCGACAATCCGTGGCGTCGGAAACAGATGGATCTCGCGGCCTCGCTGGGCATGTCGTTCATGGTGCACATCGCCGATCCCGACACATGGTTCCGCACCAAGTACCGCGATGCCTCGCGCTACGGAACGAAGCACGAACAGTACGAACCGCTGGAACGACTCGGCGAGGAGTACCGCAACATTCCGTGGCTGCTCGCGCACATGGGCGGATCGCCGGAGGATCTCGGGTTTCTCGCGGGATTGCTGGAGCGGCATCCGAACTTCATCATCGACACCTCGGCGACGAAGTGGATGGTGCGCGAATTGTCGAAGCATCCGCGCGGAGCGTTGCTGGAATTCCTGCAGCAATTCAGGGGGCGCGTGCTCTTCGGATCGGACATCGTGACGCACGATGCGCACCTGAGCGACGACCCCGGGCCGCGCGGCATGGGCGAGCAGGCCCGCAACGAGCAGGAGGCGTTCGACCTGTACGCCAGCCGTTACTGGGCGTACCGGACGATGCTGGAGACGAGCTACGAGGGCGAATCGCCAATCGCGGATCCGGATCTTGCGATGGTCGAACCGGATCGCTTCGACGCGATGTCGGCGCCGGTGCTGCGCGGGTTCGCGCTGCCCCCGGAAGAACTCCGCGTGCTGTACCGCGAGGCGTGCGAGGGCACGCTGACGGCGTGGTACGCGCGGGGGTGAGGAAAGAAAACGACGAGGTTGTCGATGTCACTTCTTGCCGAAGCCAGCACTCGAATAGATCCCGTCTTGTGGCTCGTACCGATCATCGCAGTCCCCATCATCTATGTGACTTGGTCGTTGCTGAGTAACCGCTCTCATCACAGACAGCGAGCGAATCGGCTTCGTCGTCGACCGGTGCTCAACAGGGCGGAGTGGGATCGTTGTCATGCCAAGGGGCTTGATTCGGATGACTCGTGGATTGTTGCGGAATTGCTCGCAGGCCAACTCGGGTGCGAAGCATCGCAAATCTATCCGTCCGATCGCTTCGACACGGAACTGGTCCACAAGTGGGGTTTGGGTTTGGATGGCGATACCGCGACGGACATGTTCGCAGATTCGATCGAAGAGATGATTGGTGGGTTTCGAGATGATGACATGTTCGGGACCGTCGGCGATGTGATCAAAGCTGTGACTGAACGCCGAGGGCGGGGCGAGCGGAATCTTTGAGCATCGCGTGCCATGTCGCTGACGCTCCATGCTCGTCCCGAGCCGTTCCGGGCGCAATGAAGGGGCGGGGTCGGAGCGGGGCGGGATCGTCCCTCCCCTGAACAGGTGGTCATTCCGGCGTCCGTGGAAAAACCGCCGAAAATTCCGCGATTCCGCTTGCACGGTCGGATTTTGTATGGTATGTTTTAGGGTGTGGCGGAATCGGGCTGGTCGCTCGGGGAGGTGGGTGTGTCGAGGCGGACGAGGCGATGTGATTGCCAGAGGGCATCGAGCCAGGCGCTGATCTGGTCGGCGCGGTGGTCGTCCTGTCGGGCGGCGATGTTGCCCGAGAAGGTGGTCCAGCCGAGGAGGTCGGCGAAGCCGCTGGTGGCCCCGATGGGGCGGAGGGTGGCATCGCGGACGCGCCCCCCGAAGGTGGCCCGCCCCGGAGCGCCCGAGGGGAGGAAGAAGCCGCCACCGGAGTAGATGCCGTAGGCCCCCTCGGCGATCACGACATGGGTGATCGTCGCGTTGCTCGCGGTGAAGGCGATGGGGGTTCTGCCGGCGCGCGGGCGGAGGAACATGTGGATGTGCAGGACATTCCCGGTGAGGCCGACGCCGGAGGAGGTCGCGGTGGCGAGATCATCGATGTCGGTGAGGTAGATATGGACCGTGTTGGGGTCGATCTTGGTGTAGACGCGGGTGGTGAAGACCGGCTGGAGCTGTGCGGAGTTGTCGCCCGCGGTGAGCGTCACGCCCGAGGAGCGACCGCCCCCCCCGGATCCCCACGACTGGCAGGCGGGGAGTGCGAGAAGGGTTGCGATGAGCAGAGCGCCGACGGCGATGCGTGGCGAGTCGGGTCGGATCACGCGGCGGGCTCCGTGATGCGTGGGGTCAGCGATGGTGTTGCGGATGCCGGTGCGGGGAGCGCCGGCGCATCGATGTCGAGAAGACGGATGAGGTCGCGGTCGACGATGGCGCGGATGATCTCACGCGGGATGGGTGCGCCGCCGGTGGTGGAGCCGGGGGTGTTGACGGAGTACGCCGCGGTGATCACCTGCTCGGGCATGGCGAAAGGGAATCCCGAACCGATGAGCAGGCGCGAGGTGACCTCCCGCTCGTACGCGCAGGTCAGCGTGTGGCGGAGGAGCCACGGACGCGTCGCGATGCGGCTGCACTCGGCGTAGATGTGGTCGTGCTTAGTGAGCAGAAGGAGTGTTTCCTCGATGGGGACGAGGCCCAGGTCGGAGATGACGATGCGGAGATCGGGAAAATCGGCGAGCGGCTCGTCGAGGAGGGCGTGGCGCGCGAAGTCCATGATGCTGCGCGGGTGTTCGAGGAAGGGGTTCGAGATGTGGATGGGTCGGCTGTTGCGTGCGCACCAATCGAGGACCTGCACGAAGCGGTCGTGCGTCGGGCGGGTCCCGGTATCGGCGGGGGCGATGGTGATGCCCGTGATGTTGCGCTCGCCGACCTCGGCGAGGTCGTCGGCGAGGGAATCGGCCAGCGGGTCGATGGCGGCGAAGGGGATGCGGGCCTCGGGCAGCTCGGCGCAGAAGTCGGCGACCTGCGCTGCGGGGATCTCGATGCCCAGGCGTTCCGAGCGGACGCCGAGGACGAGGGCGCGGTCGATGCAGTGCATGGCCTCGGAGAAGCGCGACCAGCGGTGCGCCGGCGGCCGGCGCAGCGGCCAGGGGCGGTCGTCGGGCCAGAGTCGGGTGTGTGCGTCGATGGTCACTGCTGAAACGGCTCCGAAGGATGCTGTGGGACTTCCGGGGATTCCGGGGGGGAACTTCCGGGCGGGGGTTTTCGGACGGGAGGGATGGTACGCGATGGGAGAAGGATTGATTGGAACAATCGGATGGGGTCGGGCGTCTGCATGAGAGGGCGTATGATTCAGAGGTGGGAGAAGGGGTCTGCGATGAGGCCGATTCGGCGGAAAAACCGGCTTTTCGTGCTCGGGAGCGGGCTTGTGCTGTTGCTCGGCGGCGTTGCGGCGGGCGACGATGTGCGGACGACGACGGGGGCTCGGACCGGGGCCGACCTGCGGACCACGACCGGGGCGCGTGGGACGGCGACGCCGGTGATTCACACGACCGCAATCACGAGCGGGGGGACGCGCCTGAGGGCTGGGTATCACTTCGTGGAGTCGGAGTTCGGGACGGGGCTGGTCTTGGTGCCGGGGCGTGGGAAGTCGCACTGGTCCTGGGGTTGCTGGGGCGGCGGGGGCTGGGGTTGGGGCTGGTTGGGTCGGCGTGTGTGGCGCGACACCTCGTGGAGCGGTCCGCCTCTGGTGGAGATCACTCGACGCCTGGATCCGGCGCTGCTCGGCCTGAGCACGGAAGAACGCGCCCCCGCGGCTCCGGTCGATCCGGGGCTGGAGGCGCTGGGCTCGGGGAGCTGGACGCGGGCGCTGGCGGTGTATCTCCAGCGCGCGGAGGAGCAGCGTCGGCGCGAGGCGGAAGACAGCGGAGTCGAGCGGGATCGGAGCGATCTGCGTCTGGCGGCGTTCGCGCTGGCGGGCGACGGTCAGTTCGAACGCGCCGAGCGGCTCTTCGCAGAGGCGTACTCGGAGGATCCTGGGCTGAAGGATCGCGCGATGTCGGGCGAGGCGCTGGGCGTTCGCGCCACGGAGATGCGCCGGATCGTGACGCGCGCGGTGGCGCACGCGCACCGCGTGGATCGCCCGGATGCGTGGTTCATGGTGGCGGTGCTGATGCAGGCGGAGGGTCGGGACGATCTGGCCCGGCGGATGCTGGAGCGCGCGCAGGGCAGCACTGCGGCGGAGATCCCAGCGGATGCCCCCGCAAATTCCCCCGCGAATGCCCCCGCGAATGCCCCGACGAGCGGCGAGGGCGTGGAACGCGCACCGGGCGGTGCCGAGGATGACGCCAAGGGGTGAGCGGGCGGCTGGTATGCTGGGCGGATGAGCACACGACGGCCGATCGTTTTCGGGAATTGGAAGATGAACCTCGATCGCGCGGGGGCGTTGGCCTTGGCGCGTGGGGTCGCGGGGGCATTCGCGGGGGCGGTCGCGGAGGGGCGCGTGCAGGCGGAGGTGGGGATCTGTCCTTCGTTGATCTATCTGGATGCGATCTCGCAGGCGCTGTGCGAGGCAGGGTCGTCGGTGCATCTGGGAGCGCAGAACGGGTATGTGGGCGAGTACGGGGCGTTCACGGGCGAGGTATCGATGCCGATGCTGGCGGGTGTGGGGGTGCGGTGGGTGTTGACGGGGCATTCGGAGCGGCGGCATGTGCTGGGCGAAAAGGATGATGTGGTGAACGCGAAGACGCTGGCGGCGCTGAAGGCTGGTCTGAGCGTGATCCTGTGCATCGGGGAGACGCTGGATCAGCGGAAGGCGGGGGAGACGGACCGGGTGAACCGGGAGCAGGTGGAGCGGGGCCTGAAGGGGGTGAGCGTGGAGCAGATGGGGCGGATGGTGATCGCGTACGAGCCGGTGTGGGCGATCGGGACGGGGGTGACCGCGTCGGCGCAGGATGCCCAGGATGCGCACGCGAAGGTGCGGGGGGTGGTGCGTGGGCTGTACTCGGAGGCGGTGGCGGATGGGCTGCGGATTCAGTACGGGGGGTCGATGAAGCCGGAGAACGCGGCGGAGCTGATGGGCCAGCCGGACATCGACGGCGGGCTGATCGGGGGGGCCTCGCTGAAGGTCGAGTCCTTCATGGCGATCGTGGAGGCGGCGGGGTGAGGATCGGGCGGAATTTCGGGGGGCGGGATCGGAATGAGGGGGTGCGTCGGGGAAATCGGGCCGGGGTGCGGGTGTTCGCTACAATCGTCCCCCCATGCCCGGGCATCTGTTCGGGAGTTTGAGCAGTAAGGAAAGCGGAGCCATGCCCATCGTTGTTGCGGAGATTCCGGGATTTGTGATCGGCCTTGCGGTGGTGGGATTCATCATCGTGAGCTTGATGATGATGCTGGTGGTGCTGATCCAGCGGCCGCAGGGCGGCGGTCTGAGCGGCGCGTTCGGCGCGGCGAGCGACGGTGCGGGTCAGACGGCGTTCGGCGCGCGGACGGGCGATGCGCTGACGATCGCGACGATCACGATCTTCATCGTGTTCCTGCTGATCTCGATCGGGCTGAACTACATCATCCGTCCGCCGGGCGTGACGGCGCCCGCGGCGATCCAGGCGAGCGAGGCGGAGCCGTCGCCGGTGCAGCCGGCGGGCTCGATGCCTCCGGGTCGCGGCGGCGCCGGTACGGAGTCTCAGGCGCCGGCGGGCGGCGCACCGAACAACGCCCCCTGAGGGCCACCTTAGGGAGTCGCGCGTGATCCGCAGCATGACCGGGTTTGGCGATGCGAGCGGTGAGTTCGAGGGAGTGCATTATTTCCTCGAGATTCGCTCGCTGAACAACAAGTACTTCAAGGCGTCGATCCGCCTGCCGGAGGATCTTCAGGGTCTGGAGCCGGTGCTGGAGTCGGAGTTGCGCCGACGCCTGACGCGCGGGACGATCACGCTGGTGGGGAAGGTTTCGGACGAGACGGCCTCGGCCGCGTACGAGATCAATCACCAGGCGTTGTCGCGGTACATCGAGCAGGTTCGCAAGACGCCGCAGGTTGCTGATGGAACGGTGGCGATGGATCTCGGTCCGCTGCTGGAGTTGCCGGGCGTGCTGATGCCTCCTGTGAATGAGGAGGAGCGTCTGGACAAGGCGCGGGGCGCGTTCATGAAGCTGCTGGATGAGGCGTGCGGGCATCTGATCTCGATGCGTGAGCGCGAGGGTCTTCTGTTGCTTGAGGATCTGCGGGGTCATCACCGGATCATTCAGGAGCGGCTGGAGGCGATCAGCGGGCGTTCGCCGGCGGTGCTGGTGGAGTACGAGCAGCGTCTTCGTCAGAAGGTGGAGATGCTGCTGAAGGATGCGGGGTTCGCCGCGGAACCGGTGGACTTGGTGCGCGAGGTGGCAATGTTCGCGGAGCGGAGCGACATCGCGGAGGAGATCGCGCGGTTGTCGGGGCATCTCCAGCAGTTCGAGCAGATGATCGAGGATTCTGCGGAGCGGCCCTTGGGCCGGACGCTGGACTTTCTGTCGCAGGAGATGCTGCGCGAGGCGAACACGATCGCGAGCAAGTCGGGCGATGCGGAGATCTCGAAGCACATCGTGGAGATCAAAGGGGCGATCGACCGCATCAAGGAGCAGGTGCAGAATGTGGAGTGAGGGGTCGATTCCGGGCGGGGAATTGCGCGCTGGGTGGCGATGACTTCAGGGAGCCGGCCATCGGACGAATCGGGGGCACGCACGGACGCGGGCGGTCCGACGCAGGATGACCTTGCCATCGTGCTCTCGCACTACGACCTCGGGGTGATTCAGAAGATGCAGGCGCTGCGCCGGGGGACGGATGTCTCGCCGAAGTTCGTGATCCGCGCGGAGAAGGGCGACTATCTGCTCAAGCGTCGGCGCGAGGGGAAGGAAGATCTGGCGCGTGTGGCGTACAGCCACGCGGTGCAACTGGAGCTGCTGAAGCAGTCGTTTCCGACGGCGGAGATCGTGGGGACGCGCCGGCACAACAACTCGGTGGTGATCCATGCAGGGATGGTGTACGAGGTGCTCCGGTGGATTCCGGGGCATCGGTACGCGGGGACGGTGGAGCAGACGCGGGCGGCGGGGCGGATGCTGGGACGGTTTCACGATGCGCTGGTGGCCTTCCGGACGATGGAGCCGCCGCCGAGTCTGGGCGGGTCGTATCACGGCGTGGCGCGGGTGGAGACGGAGTTGGAGGGGCTGGTCTCGGGGCGGAAGCGCGAACTGGCGGATACGGCGGAGGCGTTGCTCGCGCTCTACCGCGAGAGCGCAGCACGGGTGGAGGGCGCGGGACTGGGAGGGTGGCCGGTGCAGGTGGTGCATGGGGATTGGCACCCGGGAAATCTCCTGTTTCAGGGGGATGATGTGGTGGGGGTGATCGATCTGGACACGGTGCGTCCGGGGACGCGGGCGCTGGATCTGGCGACGGGTGTCCTCCAGTTTTCCATCACGAGAAATGAGGGAAATCCCCTGACATGGCCCGATCATGTGGATGAAGAACGCTACCGAGCGTTTCTCGACGGGTACGATGGTGAGTCGGAGCGTCGGATCAGTCATGCGGAGCTTGGTGTTCTGGCATGGCTGATGATCGAGGCGATGATCGCGGAATCGGTTGTTCCTGTTGCGACGACGGGTCGATTCGCGGCGGTGGAGGGCGGCGAGTTTCTGGACATGGTGCGTCGCAAAGCGGAATGGATCCGCGAGCACGCATCACGCCTGGAGGGGATGCTGGATCAGCCGCCATCCTCGTGAGCGGTTCGAAGGGAGTGCCGAAGAGTGCGCGGAGGCAAACTCAGCGGAGCCAACCGACGGGGCGGTGTGTTCGGGCGTGTGGTCTGCCTGTGTTGCGCGGCGGGTCTGCTCGGGGCGATCCCGGGGACGGCGATGGGTCAGGTGGCGCGTGATGCGCGAGGACCGTTGTACGGGCTCTCTGCGACGACGCCGCTGTGTGACCTGATCGAAGCGTTGGATGACGAGCGGTACAGCGTGCGCGAGCGGGCCTCGGCGCTGCTGATGACGAGCGACACGGTGAGTGAAGAGGCGATTCTGGAGGCGCTCGAGGGCAATGGACTGTCGCCGGAGCAGGCGTTGCGTGTGCAGCGTGTGCTGCGAGCGAAGTTCGAGCGGTCGCCGCGTGGGGCGATCGGGATTCAGTTTGATGTGCAAGCGAACCGCGGGGTGCTGCGCGTCGGCCAAGTGCATTTAGGATTTCCGTCAGGCGATGCCGGGCTGATACGCCCGAACGACATCTTTTTGTCGGTGGAGGGTGTCGAGGTTTCACCCGCCACGGGTCTGAGCTCGATGGTGCAGGCACGGACATTTTCGCGGGATCCCGGGGACACGCTGCCGGTGGTGCTGGCGCGGACGCCGCTGATGACGAGCGGCCTTGTCGGCCCCCTGCCGCCGATCGAGATTGTGGCTGTTGATCTGCCCCTGGGCAGGTTTGACCGACTCGACTCGACGATTGAGCGAGGCGTGCTTCAGCAGGCGTGGGCGCATCGCTGGGAGCGACTGACGAGCCGGCACCGGATCGACACAGGCGTGCGAATGGTGCCGCTCGCTGATGGGGGCGACGGGGTGATGTGGCAGGATCGGACGCTCCAGATGCATGCGGCGCGGTCGCACACCGGCCCGATCGTGGGCGCACCGATGCATCCGCAGGATCTGGATGCCGGTGCGATGCGTCGGCTTGCGTTGCAGGACCGGAACAACGCGATGCCGCGCGGGGCGATGCAGGTTGCGGGCGTGCGCGAGATGGTGGTGCAGCAGCAGCAGGTGGGTCGCGTGGTGCAGCAGCGGGCGGAGATCCGACGGGGAGCTGAGGTCCAGATCGTGGTGAATCAGCGTGGGGGTGTCGTGGTCGGGCAGGCGGGGCAACGGCTGGCGGTCGCGGGGAATGCCGCGGGTGTGCGCATGATGAACACACCGAACCAGGAGGCGGGTAACGCCGATCCTCAGGATGGCGTGCGCGAAATCGCCGAGCGGCTGCGGATGCTTCAGGATCGGCTGCGCGGCGTGCTGCACGCGACCGCGCGGATGGATCGGTCGGACGAGTCGAGGCGCGTCGCGATGCGGGAGGCGGAGGCGATCGCAGCGCAGATTCGTGAGTTGAGCGATCTGCTCGGCGCGATGGTGGATGCGGATGTCGAGTCGACGGATGCGGGAGAAGCGCCGGATCGGCCTCGTGCAGAGCGCATCCAGCCGGGACCGTTCGATCCGGTTCAGCGGCCTCTGCAAAGAGCGCGTTGAGCGGAGTCAATTCGCGACGATGTTGACGAGCCGCCCGGGGATGACGATGACCTTGCGGACGGTCTTGCCGTCGAGCAGTTCGGCGATGCGATCGTTGGCGAGCGCTGCGGCCTCGACGGCTTTCTCATCGGCATCGGCGGGGACGGTGATCTTCGCGCGGACCTTGCCGAGGATCTGTACGGGGATCTCGACCTCATCATCGACGAGCATGGACGCTTCGTAGGCGGGCCACGCCTGGTCGGCGGCGGCGGGGGTGCGCCCGAGCCGCTCCCAGACTTCCTCCGCGAGGTGGGGCGCGAAGGGGGAGAGGATGCGGGCGAAGCGATCGATCTGATCCTCGGTGAGTCCGTCGGCCTTGAAGGCGAGGTTGACGAACTCGATCATCGCGGCGATGGCGGTGTTGAAGGCGAGCCGCTCGATGTCATCGCCGACCTTGGCGATGGTGCGGTGCAGGGCCTTTTCGGTTTCGGGATCGGCCTCGGCGCGGGTGCGGATGTTGCCGGTGTTCTCGTCGATGACGAGACGCCAGACGCGCTGGAGGAAGCGGAAGAGACCGACGGTGTCGCGCGTGTTCCAGGGCTTGCTGGCTTCGAGCGGGCCGAGGTACATCTCGTAGAGACGGAATGTGTCCGCGCCGAACTCGGCGATGATGTCGTCGGGGTTGACGACATTCTTGAGCGACTTGCTCATCTTGGCGACGGTCTGCGTGACCGGCTCGGCGGTGGCGATCTCGATCCACTCGGGAGCGTCCTCGGTGCCTCGGTTCTCGACGGCGTCGATGGCGACGAGGGACTTGTCGGCGCGCTGGTACGCGAAGGATGTGATGAGCCCCTGGTGGAAGAGCTTGCGGAAGGGCTCGGGAGATGTGACATGGCCGAGGTCGAAGAGGACCTTGTGCCAGAAGCGGGCGTAGAGGAGGTGGAGCACGGCGTGCTCGTTGCCGCCGATGTAGAGATCGACGCCGTTCTCGCCCATCCAGTACCGCTCGGCCTCGCGCCCGACGAAGCGGTCGGAGTTCTTCGGGTCGCAGTAGCGGAGGTAGTACCAGCAGGAGCCGGCCCAGTTGGGCATGGTGTTGGTTTCGCGCCAGACGGTGGCGTCGGGCGGTAGTCCGGATGCGGGATCGACACCGGCTTCGCCCGCGGTGGTGCGGACCCAGTCGGTGGCTTTGCCGAGGAGTGGCGTCGGTGTCTCGCACTCGGGGGGGCGGAAGTCGTCGAGTTCGGGGAGGGCGACGGGGAGTTTGTCGGCGGCGATGGGGTGATGGTTGCCCAGTTCGTCGAAGACGATGGGGAAGGGCTCTCCCCAGTAGCGCTGACGGCTGAAGAGCCAGTCGCGGAGTTTGTAGGTGACGGCCCGCTTGCCGGCCTTGTGTTCTTCGAGCCACGCGATGATGCGCCGCTTGGCGTCGGGGATGTTGAGGCCGTTGAGGAAGTCGGAATTGATGGCCGGGCCTTCGCCGGTGAAGGCGGCGTGCTCGTTGAAACCTTCGGGGGGCTGGACGGTGCGGACGATGGGGAGATCGAAGACCTTGGCGAAGTCCCAGTCGCGCTGGTCCTGTCCGGGGACGGCCATGATCGCGCCGGTGCCGTAGCCCATCAGGACATAGTCGGCGATGAAGATGGGAACACGCTGCTGGTTGACGGGGTTGAGCGCGTAGGCACCGGTGAAGACGCCGCTCTTGACTTTGGCTTCGGCCTGTCGCTCGACATCGGTGCGTCCGGCGACCCAGGCGCGGTAGGCGTCGATGACTTCGCGTGGTGAAGCGTTGCGCGCGATGAGATCGTCCGCGCCGGGGAATCCGGAGCATCGCCAGGATGGCGGGACGGTGCCGCCGTAGGCGTGGGGCGCGAGCTCATCGACGAGCGGGTGCTCGGGGGCGAGGACCATGTAGGTGGCGCCGAAGACGGTGTCGGGTCGTGTGGTGAAGACGCGGATGCGTCGCTTGCCTGCGGGGAAGTCGATGTAGGCGCCCTCGCTGCGTCCGATCCATTCGCGCTGCTGGGTTTTGGTGGAGGTGGGCCAGTCGAGATCGTTCAGGTCTTCGAGGAGACGATCGGCGTAGGCGGTGATGCGGAGCATCCACTGCTTGTGGGCGACGCGCCGGACGGGGTGGCCGCCGCGCTCGCTCTTGCCGTCGATGACCTCCTCGTTGGCGAGGACGGTGCCGAGCTTGGGGCACCAGTTGACGGACTGCTCGGCGAGGTAGGCGAGGCGTTGATCGTCGATGGCGTGGCGCTGCACGACGGGGTCCATGCCGGCCCACTTCTGCGCGTGGGGGAAGTTGGGATGATCGCGGAGGAGGACCGTGCCGGACTGGTCGATGCGGGCCTGATCCGCTTCGAGGGCGTCCGTCAGTTCGGAGATGGGACGGGCGCGTTTGTTGTGCGTGTCGTACCACGCGTTGTAGAGCGCGAGGAAGATCCACTGCGTCCACCTGTAGTAGTCGGGGTCGATGGTGGCGAACTCGCGTGACCAGTCGTAGGCGAAGCCGAAGCGCTGGAGCTGACGCCGGAAGGTCTCGATGGCGTTGCGCGTCGTGGTCGCGGGGTGGACATTGGTCTGGATGGCGTACTGCTCGGCGGGGAGGCCGAAGGCGTCCCACCCCATGGGGTGCAGCACATTGCAGCCGCGCATGCGCTTGTAGCGGCCGATGATGTCGGTAGCGGTGTATCCCTCGGGGTGGCCGACATGGAGCCCCGCGCCGCTGGGATAGGGGAACATGTCGAGGACGAAGTACTTGGGGCGTGATGCGTCGAAGCCGGGGTCGGAGGGGTTGGGCGTGCGGAAGGTGTCGTGTTCGCTCCACCACAATTGCCACTTGCGCTCGATGCGGTCGGCGCAGGCAGCGTCGTAGCGATGTCGCTCGCTGGCGGCATCAACGCCTGAGGGGGTGTGGTGGCTCGTCTGCTCGGTCATGGTGGTGAGTGTAGCCGGGGGTGGTCGCGGAACGGATTCGCGGCTCGTCTCAGGAGGAGAGGAGGGAGACGCCCATCTTCTCGGCGCGGGAAATGAGGGCTTTCTTCGCCTCGCCGACGAGGTAGAAGGAGCCGGTGATGCAGATGAGGTCATCGCGACCGGCAGCACGCCCGGCGATGGAGAGCGCATCGTCGAGTGACGCCGCGACCTGCGCCATCTTGGACGATTCCTCGCTGAATCGTCGGGCCAGCTCGGCAGGATCGCTGGCGCGTGGGTTGCCCTTGGCGCGGGTGAAGATGACCTTGTCCGCGCCGAGGGCGACGCGCCGGAGCATCTCATCGACATCCTTGTCGGCAGCGCAGCCGAAGATCATGACGAGCGAGTCGTACGGAATGTGCGCGCCGATGGAGCGGATGAGGCCGGAGATCGCGGCGGGGTTGTGGGCGCCGTCGAGGAGGATGCGCGGATCCTTCCAGACCAGTTCCATACGTCCGGGGACGCGGGTGGTTTCGAGGCCGGAGGTGACCTTGGACTCGGGGAGGTCGAAGCCCATGCCCGCGAGCTTGTCGAGCACCGCGAGGACAAGGCCGCAGTTGAAGGCCTGGTGCTCGCCGGGGAGTGGGACGGGGACATGCTCGTAGGAGACGCGGGGTGTGGAGAGTCCGACGCGCGTGTGCGGGCCGAGTTGGGGGCTGGACTCGAAGCGGTAGGAGAAGTCGATGTCCTTGCCGACGACTTCGAGCGTGGCGCCGATCGTTTCCGCGCATTCGCGCAGGACATCGACGATCCCGGGCTCCTGCTCGAAGGTGATGGCCGGGACACCGGGCTTGAAGATGCCCGCCTTCTCACGGGCGATCTCGGGGAGCGTGTGGCCGAGGTACTGGGTGTGGTCGAGCGAGAGGCCGGTGATGACGCTGACCTCCGGCGTGATGACATTCGTGGAGTCAAGGCGTCCGCCCATGCCGACCTCGATGAGTGCGACATCCACGGCCTGCTCGACGAGATACAGGAAGCCCGCGGCGGTGAGGATCTCGAAGTAGGTCGGTGGACCGAGCTTCTTGGGGAGCTTCTCGACCGCGCCGGCAACCTCCGAGAGAGCCGCGGTCATGGACTGGTGGGAGATGAGCTGGTCGTTGACCTGGATGCGTTCGCGGAGATCCACGAGATGCGGGCTGGTGTACGCGCCGACGGTGTAGCCGCACGCCTGGAGGCAGGAGCTGAGCATCGCGACGGTAGAGCCCTTGCCGTTGGTTCCGGCGACATGTATCGCGCGGAGATCCTGCTCGGGATTGCCCAGATGCTTCATCAGGGCGGTCATGCGGTCGAGTGTGAAGACACCGGGATCGACGCGGCTGGCGCGGACGCGCTCGAGATCCGCATGCTCGGCGAGCCACTTGGTCGCGGCCTGATAGTTTGCGAAGGCGTTGGGCCGATCGGCCTTGGCCTTGGTGGATTTACCGGATGAGGAACCGGTCTTCGAGGATTTGGTCGCTGCCGCCGCTGTTTTTGCCATAGTCTGGCAATCGTATCACGCACGAAGTGAAAGACCAAAGACGAGTTTTCCACTTCTGACATAAACCCCGTCTCTGACAAGACTTGGATCTTTTCGGCAAGGAGCGGCGACCATGACTGAATCCGAACATCCGCACCCGACACGGAGCCACCCCGGGCTGACGGGTGAATCCTGGCGGGTGTTGAGGATCATGAGCGAGTTCGTGGACGGGTTCGAGGCGTTGGCGGATCTGCCGCCGGCGGTGTCGGTCTTCGGCTCGGCGCGGACGCCGGCGGATCACGATGTGTACCGGCAGGCAGAGGCGTTCGGCGGGCTGCTGGCGAAGCGCGGGCTCGCTGTGATCACGGGGGGCGGCCCGGGGGTGATGGAGGCGGCGAACAAGGGGGCGTGGTACGCGGGCGGAGTCTCGGTGGGTCTGAACATCGCGCTGCCCCGCGAGCAGATGCCCAACCCGTACCAGACGATCAAGCTGGATTTCAACTACTTCTTCTGCCGCAAGGTGATGTTCGTGAAGTATGCACGCGCGTTTGTGATTTTCCCCGGCGGCTTCGGAACAATGGATGAATTTTTCGAAGCGTTGACACTCATGCAGACGCTGAAGATCGATCCGTTCCCGGTGGTGTGCATCGGCACGGAGTTCTGGAAGGGGATGTACGAGTGGGTGTGCCGCGTGATGCGCGATGAGTTCGCGACGATCAGCCCGGAAGATCTCGATCTCGTGACTTTGACGGACGATCTCGATGAGGCAGCGCAGATTGTTGACGACTTCATCTGTGGACGCTCCAAGCCGGCGCATGCACACCCGACACCGACGGGCAAGGCCGGGCGCATGACGGGCGAGGGCACTCGTGAGGGAGTGCGCATTCGCGCGAGTCGTATCCCGCCGGATGCGAATGATCCTGCGATATGACGAATTTGGCCCGGAATCGACGATCTTGCAAGGATACGAAGCGAATTCCCAAAGAGATCCTGAGAAGATCGATTCGATGGACTATCATACATCGGCGAAAGGAGCACACTTATGCGC
>ERZ869909.907-NODE-907-length-27742-cov-4.518344_pt1 | contig 27742 bp, 23 predicted proteins | sample MGYA00520892_ERZ869909 | MGnify/ENA primary metagenome ERZ869909 (study PRJEB32215, sample SAMEA104723947) | bioreactor metagenome | biome: bioreactor; feature: anaerobic bioreactor; material: water | place: China | collected 2015-03-12 ...
TGACTGGTTATAGGTTTCGATAAATGTGTCGATTTCGTCATCGTACAAATCATTGATCACGATCGTGGAGGCAACATCGAACGCGGGATGACCATAACCTGCATATTCCCAGTCAATTATTTTTAGCTCAGGACGAAAAAAAACATGCTCAGCGCTTAAATCATGATGACAAAAAACTCGCGGCCCATGCTCCCAAGCTGAAAACAAGTTGGCATAACTTTCACAGTCACTGCGCGCTTCCCGCCCACGCCCAGGTTTCAGCTCCTCGAGTGCATTGCAATAAGCCTGCACACGCTCACTGAGCGACCAAGGCCGAACGTCAACATCAAGCTGATGCACCTGCAGTTGCGCTTCAGCCAATTGTTCTGCCCGCTGAATCGGGTCAAAGATACTGGCGACGACATCACCGGTGAGAAACTCTTGAACCGTCACACCAGTCATCTCATCTGCGTAAACCACCGCTGGAGCGATACCTTGTTCGGCAAGTAAGGCGTCAAGCTGAATGGTGTCGCCAGTTTGACGGCCAAAAGCAGCGTCATGAGAGTATTGCTTAACAATATATTGATGCTCGCCATTCTCAATCCGCCACGTACAGTTGGCGAGGTCATGGCCAATGGGGTGGGTTTTCCAAACACCATGCACCGGCAGGTGCGCTAAACAACTTGTTGGAAATGCCATAGTCTTGAGATCCCATCATCGATTACTACATAACGTTATAGTCTGCGGACAATCTCCTTATTCTGCAACTGTTTCCATGCTCACTGTGGTTTTATGTGTTGGCTGGCTTTGCAGCGCTTGACGCCACTTTAAGTAACCCACGATGGCCATGATTGTGTAAATCGCAAACAACACCGCCGTCGCGTGAAAGCTCTTAAACCAAAATAAACCCACGTATAGTAAATCAATTACTATCCAATAAAGCCAGTTTTCTAAAAGCTTTCTGGCCACGAGAAACGTCGCAAAGAAACTAAATACCGTGGTAATCGAATCGAGATAAGCAAAATCTGCATCGGTATAACGCTGTAATAACCAGGCAATCGCGAGGCTGAGTGGCAATAAAACTAAGCCCCATTGCAGATGCCATTGCCACGACTTACGTCCAATCGGTAATTGTTCCGTTTGCGCGCTTTGGGCAGCGCTGCTGTAACGCCAAGACCAGTAGCCATACACGGCCATCACCACGTAAAAGACCTGTAAGAGGGTTTCCATGTATAGACGGCCTTGAAAGAACAGCACGGTATAAATACTGGCACTGATAATTGCCGCTGGCCAACACCACAAACTTTGGCGGATGGCGAGCAACACATAAGCAATCGCCATCGCCACCGCAATCAGTTCAGCGGTGGACGACAATGACAGTAATTCAACAAGTTTATCCATGCGGGTTTAAGTCACGGTTAATAAATTTACAAACCAGAACTTGCGACGGCACCTGCTGATAAACACGCTCAAGTTCGTCGGTTAAAATTGTCATCAAGGTGCGGTACTCACCAAAAATCTGGGTACTCATGGTATTGGTGTTCACCGTTAATTCATCATATTGTGCTAAACGTTCAACAAACTCACCAATGATGGCCCGATACTCAGCGGCCAGTGGGTACAAACTAATTTCTGCGGATAATTGCATCGTTTTTTCCTCTTAAAAGTGGGCAGAGTGCGAGCTCTCACTCTCGCACTCTACCCCTACTGCATGTTTAGAAACGATAACGAGCGGTCACCCCGACACGACGCGGTTCACCAAACTGAATGTAATTTTCCGCAACATAGTCCTTGCGTGGGTCGTTACCGAAGTAGAAGCCACGAGTGGTGTAGTCTTTGTCGAGAAGATTACGCGCCCAAATACTAAACTCCCAGTTTTGTACTGTTTTGCTTAAGCGTGCGTGCAACAGGCCATAAGCTGACGATTGTTGATCATGGCTATTCGAATAGTAGAACCGGTCACGGCCATCAAGTTCCAATCGCAACATCCAATTTTGCGGTAGTGAGTACTCACCGCCGACATGCAACTGCCAGTTTGGAGCATGGGCCTGATCGCGGCCACGGAGGTTCGTGCCATCACGCAAAACGAGGTCATTAAACTCAGTTTCTAACCAGCCTAGGTTGACGAAAACTCGCAGCGCTTCGGTGGGTAGCCAATCAAGTTGTGCTTCAACGCCATAGTTGTTGCCATCGGAAGCGTTATCGACATAGGTGACAAACACAGCGTTACGCTCAACGTAGGCATTCACTTGCATGTCGTCGCGCCAGCTATAGAAAGCATTGAGCTGAACTGACAAATTTTGCTCCGGTAAAAACGCTTTATAACCGAATTCAAGATTCGTTAAGTATTCAGAGTCAAAGGTTGCTCGTGACTGCAAAAACTCACGATGATCTTCCAGGTTACGGTCTTCGACGCGACCGAGTGCTTCCCCGTTTACACCACCACCTTTAAAGCCTCGGGTAAGTGACGTGTAGAATGACTGCATCGGTGCCAATTGATACTCGAGACTCGCCCGGCCACCCCAGGCGTCATCTTTCGGTGCTGCAGTAATCCCACGACTATCGCGGTAATCGTTGTCGTAACGCTCCCAGCGAACTCCGTAAGTTAGTCGCAAACGGTCACTCAGCTGTTGCTGAAGTTCACCATAGACCGCAGTGCGTTCGGTGTCGTATTGACTGCTAAATGGCGCACTTAAATAGGTGTAGTCCCGATCCAAATCTTGCGTGCGCTCTTGCCGGTACACACCAACCAACCAGTCAGTGGCGATCGAACCGAATTGGATGGGGGCAGCAGAAAGAATGCGAGCTTCCAGTTCCAATTGGTCACGCTGGCGATAATAAGCGTCCCATGAATTGTATTCCCAACCCGGACGAATGCCTTCAAATGCCCAGTCTTCGTCGAAGCTATATTCCGAGTCCGCGGTTAAATAACTGGTCATCAGCTGCAATTCAAAACCTGCATCACTGAGGTAGTTCAATGCGATGCGGCCAGCATGGCTGTCTAAGGTGTCTTTACCTGGCGTGTCGGACAAGGTTTGGCGATTGCGATCGAGACTCCAAGCATCGTAACCATTGTCGAGATTAAAATGATGGTAGGTGAAATCTGCGGTCCACTGATCACTCAATAGCCAACGAGCATTGAGACGCAAGGTAATTTCATCGTGGTTTTGGGTATCTTTGCGGCCTAAGTGAATATTTTCGATAAAGCCGTCACTTTGGTAGCCAAACAGCGAGCCGCGCCACAAAAAGCCTTCACTTGCACTCGCACCATAGGCGAGCCCAAGGCTACGACTATTGTAATTAGCAAGCATCGCCTCTAATTGACCATTGGCATCCGTTTCAAGCGCTTGGCTACTCATGTAAATCATACCAGCCATGGCGTCTGCACCAAATCGAGTGCTTTGTGGACCACGAAACACCTCAACTTGGCCAATATCGAACAACAGACCTGCTGAGCCTAAGCCACTGTAATTAATACCGTCGAGCATCAGCCCAACTGAAGGATTAATTGGGTCAACAAATTGACTGCGTTCACCAATACCACGAATTTGGACAAAACTCGCACGTGATGCACCGGCCGCTAAATTAACATTGGGGGCCATGAGTAATGCTGCTTCTAAATGCTCCGCTTGGCGTTGTTGCATGTCTTCAGCGGATAAAACTGAAACACTTGCGGCAACATCTTCAATGCCGCGATTGCGGAACTCGCCTTGGACAGTAATACGTTCGATGTTCTGCTCGTCAGATTCTGCTGACGCAGTTGGAACAGCGACTGCAGGAACAGCTAGGGCAGTAAAAAGTGCTAATGTGATGGGATTTAATTTCATGATGGATCTCTTCTTCCTAAACTCCAAAAAAGAATGAGATCCGGTTCTGCGTAAATTGGTGGGTATGTAATTGTTGCACTAGAGATCGACACAATTACAGATGTTCATTACCAATCCCTACGCCAGTATTAACCGGATCAGGTACAAAGGGTTCACATCTTGTATCTCAGCCGTTGCTTCACATATTTTGAAGCGAGGCACCCCTTTGGTAATTTGCTTGCAGTTACGGACTGCAGCGGCCGCAGTATAACGAAGTTAGCTTGCTTTGCAACAGAATCACATCGTTCCTTCAAATAAACGCCAAGGCGTCTCCATACAGCTGTTCCAACGGCAGCCCTGCGCCGACAAATGCGTCGCGCGCCACTCGCACCATTTCGAAACGTCCCGCGATATAAATATCATAGTCGGCTAAATTAGCAGTTTCCGCGAGAACCGCGGGAATGACAAGTCCGTTAAGTCCATGCCAAGCACCGTTCACATGAGACTCAACCACGGGTTGGTAGTGAAAACGTTGGTCTTTTGCTGCTAATGCTAGCAATTCATCGTGGAAATACAGGTCATGCGACTTTTTGCCACCCCAATACAAGGTAATTGGGCGTTGGCTGTTAGATGCTAAGTGCTGCTGTAAAATTGACCAGGTGTAGGAAAAGCCCGTGCCGCCGGCAACAAGAATCAAAGGCCGCTGACTATTCGCAACATAACCGGCTTCGCCGGCGGGAATGTTGATGGTCAATTCACCGTCTTGGCGAATCTTTTCAATCACTTCCCAAGCATAGGGATTCTCCGGTGCCGCACCAATGTGAAGTTGAACGGTTTGCTTTTGCGCTGGCGTTGAAGCAATTGAAAAAGGGCGCTCGTCACGTTCGCCCATGACGACCGTTAAATACTGACCAGCGATAAATTCAATCGGCTCGGGCAATTCGAGCTCGACGAAATAGACAAACTCGTTCAATGGCTCACAACGCCTGACTTTCGTTACTAATTGCTTCATTAATTAAGAATCCATAATACCAAGTTCATCCCACAGTTCATCGACACGTTGCTTGACCTTGTCGTCCATGACAATTGGCGTGCCCCACTCGCGGTCGGTTTCGCCTGGCCACTTATTGGTTGCATCAAGGCCCATTTTCGACCCCAGACCGGACACCGGTGAAGCAAAATCAAGGTAATCAATAGGCGTATTTTCGATCATGACGGTATCCCGCGCTGGATCCATTCGTGTTGTAATCGCCCAAATCACATCTTTCCAATCGCGGGCGTTAACGTCGTCATCGCACACAATCACAAACTTGGTATACATAAATTGCCGTAAAAACGACCACACTCCGAGCATTACGCGTTTGGCGTGCCCAGGGTAAGACTTCTTCATGGTCACCACGGCCATCCGATAAGAACACCCTTCCGGAGGCAAATAGAAGTCGACGATTTCTGGAAACTGCTTTTGCAGAATCGGCACAAACACTTCATTTAACGCAACCCCAAGAATCGCTGGCTCATCTGGCGGCCGTCCGGTATAGGTGCTGTGATAAATCGGGTCACGGCGATGGGTAATATGGGTTACGGTGAACACTGGAAATTCGTCCACTTCATTGTAATAGCCGGTATGGTCACCATACGGACCTTCAGCGGCCATTTCGCCTGGCTCAATATAACCTTCTAAGACAAACTCGGCGCTTGCCGGCACTTGCAAGTCGTTACTTAGACACTTCACCACTTCCGTTTTACTATCCCTTAATAAACCGGCAAAGGCGTACTCTGACAAGGTATCCGGAACGGGGGTCACGGCACCTAAAATAGTCGCTGGGTCTGCGCCTAAGGCCACCGCAACCGGGAATCGTTGCCCTGGGTTCTGTTGACAGAACTCACGAAAATCGAGCGCACCACCGCGATGGCTCAACCAACGCATAATCAGCTTGTTCTTGCCAATCAATTGCTGGCGATAAATACCCAGATTTTGGCGCTTCTTCAACGGGCCTTTGGTAACTGTCAGGCCCCACGTAACCAACGGCGCGACATCGCCTGGCCAACAGTGTTGAATGGGAATTTGAGTTAGATCGACTTCATCACCACTCAGTACGACTTCTTGGCATGGCGCTTTCTTAACGACTTTCGGCGCCATCGACAGCACTTTCTTTAACAATGGCAGCTTACTCATCGCATCTTTAAAGCCCGCAGGCGGCTCTGGCTCTTTCAAGTAGGCTAATAACTTACCCACTTCACGCAAGGCAGCCACATCGGTTTGCCCCATACCCATAGCAACCCGCTCTGGCGTGCCAAATAAATTCGCCAGTACTGGAGTTTCATGGCCCTTTGGGTTCTCAAATAGGAGTGCCGGCCCGCCGGCCTTCAAGGTTCGGTCGGCAATTTCGGTCATCTCTAAATAAGGGTCGATTTCTTGCGAAATGCGCTTCAATTCACCGCGCGCCTCAAGCTGAGCGATGAAATCTCTTAAATCACGATATTTCATACTGGCTGCCATATTGCTGTAAGTGGGTGCAGTATATCAGTTTTAACATGCTAATCCTCTATCGCTTCCTTTTTCAACTGCATAAAAAAACTCCCGACACTGACTCGTGACCGGGAGTTTCAATTCATTTCTTTGCGTCTCGAAACTAAGCTTATTTAGAGCGCTTCATCGAGTCGAAGAACTCGTCATTGGTTTTGGTTGTCGCCAATTTATCAATGAGGAATTCCATCGCTTCAATTTCCCCCATCGGGTGCATGATTTTGCGCAGAATCCACATTTTCTGGAGCTCGTCAGGTGTGGTCAGTAACTCTTCACGACGGGTACCTGAACGGTTGTAATCGATAGCAGGGAAGACGCGCTTCTCGGCAATTTTCCGGTTCAAGTGGAGTTCCATGTTACCGGTTCCCTTAAACTCTTCGTAAATAACCTCGTCCATCTTTGAGCCCGTATCGATCAAAGCGGTTGCAATAATCGTTAAAGAACCACCCTCTTCAACATTCCGAGCTGCACCAAAGAAGCGCTTTGGCTTATGCAGTGCGTTAGCATCGACACCACCGGTCAATACCTTACCTGAGCTTGGAATGACGGTGTTGTAGGCGCGCGCTAAACGGGTAATCGAGTCGAGCAGAATGACAACGTCTTTCTTGTGCTCGACCAAACGTTTGGCCTTTTCGATTACCATCTCGGCAACTTGTACGTGACGGCTTGCTGGCTCGTCGAAGGTTGAGGCGACTACTTCACCTTTCACCAAACGGTGCATTTCGGTTACTTCTTCCGGACGCTCGTCAATCAGCAATACCATCAGTTCACAGTCTGGGTGATTCGCCGCAATTGACTGCGCGATATTTTGCAGCAATAAGGTTTTACCGGCTTTCGGTGGCGCAACAATCAAACCACGCTGACCTTTACCAATTGGCGAAGCTAGGTCGAGAATTCGAGCGGTAATGTCTTCGGTTGAACCGTTACCACGCTCCATGCGCAAACGTTCGTTGGCGTGCAGCGGCGTTAAGTTTTCAAACAAGATTTTGTTCCGTGAGTTCTCCGGCTTATCGAAGTTCACTTCACGGATTTTCAGCAGCGCAAAATAGCGTTCACCATCTTTTGGCGGGCGAATTTTACCAGCGACTGTGTCACCGGTGCGCAAGTTGAAACGGCGAATTTGACTTGGTGAAACATAGATGTCGTCAGGGCCAGCAAGATACGAAGAGTCTGCAGAACGCAAGAAACCGAATCCATCCTGAAGAATTTCGAGCACGCCGTCGCCAAAGATATCTTCACCGCTCTTAGAGTGAGCTTTCAAAATAGCAAAGATAATGTCCTGCTTGCGCAGCCGTGCCATGTTTTCCAAGCCCATTTCCGCGGCTAGGTTGACTAAATCATTTACGGGTTTATTTTTTAATTCGGTTAGATTCATAGTGGGTAGGTTATTCGTGGTTTTACCTGCGCGAACGCCTCAGAAAAGCGCCGCCATTGTTGAAAGACGAATTGACTCGATTCTTCGTTAAGACCTCGGACTCAATCTTTTAAAACGATCAATTTTAAATTTCGGATTTCGTTCCAGCGAGAGAGTGGTTCACTGAACGCAGCGCATGGGAATTGCGCCTATTCATTGCATGAAATACTGCTTAAAAACTTGGTAGAGCGTTAGATTGCAAGAAAGGCTTCAGAAGTGCTGCGAAAGTAAAAGTAACACTAAATTTGAAAATCGTCCAGTTTTTAAACGCCTCTGCGCTCGCTTTTTACGCAATATCTTCAACGATACTGGTGAAAGTTTCACCGCAGAGGCATCTGACAATTCTTAGTTGGTCACACTGATGGTGCGAAGTTGAGTTTGCAGCGCCCTCTTATCAGTGTCAGACCCACACTTAGACGTGTTCGTTAAGGAACTCTGCTAATTGTGTTTTTGACATTGCACCTACCTTGGTGCCAACCACTTCACCGTTTTTGAACAGTAGCAGGGTAGGAATACCGCGAATACCGTACTTCGGAGGTGTTTGGTTGTTGTGGTCGACATTTAATTTACCGATTTTTAATTTACCAGCAAATTCTTCTGCGACCTCGTCCAGGATTGGCGCGATCATTTTGCATGGACCACACCACTCGGCCCAGAAGTCAACCAATACAGGCTGGTCAGCCGTTAGTACGTCCGCTTCAAAGCTCTCGTCGCTTAGCTGAACAATCTTGTCACTCATGTTGCATCTCCAATCGGTTGCATGCGTATCTATATATTTTTAACGCGGCTCATTATATTCTGTTTTTTATTACAAGTCTAAACTGTTAAACTCACAACCTATGAGTAAAAAACATCTAACAGAAACCCAATTCGCCGCATTGGGTTTGCATCCTAAAGTGCTGGATGCGTTAAATCAAATCGGCTTCGAGTACTGTACCCCAATCCAGGCCATGAGCCTGCCTATTGCGTTGCAGGGCAAAGACGTGGCTGGTCAAGCACAGACTGGCACCGGGAAAACTATCGCTTTTCTCGTCGCATTATTCAACCATTTAATGACGCATCCGAAACGAAAACCGGATGAAACCCAACCTCGGGCACTCGTTATGGCACCAACCCGCGAACTCGCGGTGCAGATTGCTAATGACGGTCAGGCAATTGCCAAAAGCTGTGGCTTAAAAATGGCCGTGGTGTATGGCGGTGAAGGGTATGAAGCGCAGCGCGCCGAGCTCCAAGAGGGAGTCGACGTACTCATCGGTACCTGCGGTCGACTGCTCGATTACTATAAACAAGGCGTTTATAAACTCGATAATATCGACGTTGTTGTTCTCGACGAAGCCGACCGTATGTACGACCTCGGCTTTATTGATGATGTCCGCTACATGTTGCGGAAAATGCCACCCGCTGAAGAGCGTTTGAACTTACTATTCTCAGCCACCCTGTCATTCCGTGTCCGTGAACTTGCTTATGAGCAAATGAATGACCCTGCCAGCGTTGAAATTGAACCCGAGCAAATGACTGGTGCCCGAATTGAAGAAGAGCTCTTCTATCCGTCCAAGCCGGATAAAATTAAGCTATTGCTGACGCTTATCGAAGAAGACTGGCCGGATAAAGCCATTGTGTTTAGTAACACTAAACACGGCTGTAGCTTAATCTATCATTGGCTGTTAGCGGACAAGCATCGCGTCGGCTTGCTCACCGGTGACGTGCCGCAGCGCAAACGGTTAAAGATTTTAGACGATTTTACGCAAGGTAAAATCGATATTCTCGTTGCCACCGATGTTGCTGCTCGCGGCCTACATATTCCGGCAGTGAGTCATGTGTATAACTTTGACTTGCCCGATGACTGCGAAGACTATGTCCACCGCATTGGCCGGACTGGCCGCGCCGGTGCATCTGGGAAGGCTGTCAGTTTTGCGTGTGAGGAATACGTTTACAACTTACCGGCGATCGAAAAATATATTCAACATGAAATCCCGGTCACCAAGTATAACCCAGATGCTTTACTGCAAGACTTAACTCGTCCGCATATTCCACAAAAGCGTCGGTTACAAAGTGGTCGCGAGCACAATCGCCGCCATTCTGGCCCGCGTCAACGGAAGCCTTCATAAGTTCCCAAGGAAAGGAGCCTAACCGATGCGTTCAAAAGATTATTATGCAGCCATCGATTTAGGCTCAAACAGCTTCCACATGCTGGTTGTGCGTGTGGTCGCTGGTTCCGTTCAAGTCGTTTCCAAAATCCGACGTAAAGTCCGTCTGGCCAGTGGCTTACAAGATGACGGCAGTTTGTCCGCCGAAGCACGCCAACGAGCGCTTGACTGCTTGGCGATTTTTGCTGATCGCGTTCGCGATATTGCACCCGAGAACATCACCGCAGTCGGTACGGCCACGTTGCGAAAACTACAAGCCAACGACCCATTTCTCGAGCAGGTTCGCAGCACACTCGGTCATCCGTTACGAATTATCTCTGGTGCCGAAGAAGCAGCAACCATCTATCAAGGTATCGCCCACACGACCGCACACCACGGCCGTTTGTTAGCCATTGATATTGGCGGAGCAAGCACAGAATTAGCACTAGGTCATGGCTTCACTGCCACTATCTTACGCAGTCTCGATATGGGTTGCGTGACCTGGGTCACACGTTATTTCGCCGACGGCAGTGTCACCAGTGAAAACTGTAACGCAGCTATTGCCGCCGTTGAAGACATTGTGAGCGAACATGCTGCCGCGTATCAGGAACATGGCTGGGACGTGGTTCTAGGTGCATCTGGTACGTTTAAAGCACTGCAAGAGATTGCAACGGTAAGACGGTTACCGGAACGTTTTACGCTGGTTTGGCTCGAGCAGTTGTTACAAGAAACTATTCAGCATGGGCACTTCGACAAACTCAATGTGCATGGCTTAAAAGACAGTCGCAAACCGACATTTGTCTCCGGTTTGTGTATTTTGATTGGCTTATTCCGCGCATTACATATCACCACGGTTGAAGCCACTGAAGGTGCTTTACGTGAAGGCTTGGTTTACAGCATGCTGGAAGAGCTGCAACACCCCGATGTGCAACTTCGTACACTCGAGAGCCTGGTTCAGTCCTATCATCTTGACCTGCAGCAAGCACAACGGGTAAAACGCGTCGCATTAGAGTATTACAGCAAAACCCCGAGCGGTTGGTGCGATATCTCTGGCGAAGACGTCGGTGCCCTATTGCGAGCAGCGAGTTATTTACACGAGATTGGCTTAGCCTTGAGCTACCAGCACGCCAGCAGCCACGGTCATTACTTGTTGGCCAATAGTAATTTGCCCGGTTTCACACAACGTCAGCGAGAGTATTTGTTAGCCTTGATTAGCTCAGTGTCAGGGATAATTGACGACGATGAACAGCCGGAAAGCTTACCTGACTATCAATCTCTTGCTCGCCTAAGCCGTTTGCTGCGCTTAGCTGTTTTAGCTTGTCAGCGCCGTAATGACGAGATGATTGCCGAAGCACACATTGAAATCGAAGGTGATGAAATTCGGCTGCAATTTGCCCCAGATTTTATGGCGACGAATCCCTACTTACAAAGTTTGTACGACAGTGAAGTGGCGTGGCAGGAGCAATTTGGTGGCCTAGCCTTGCTGACCGATTCTGTAAACAGGCAACGCTAGCTGGTCAGAATTGAAAGCGCCAAGTCGCTGTTAGCGGCCTGGCGACATTCGAATGAACTCTCTGATTAAAGTTGCCTGCTTAAGTTGCTTGCTTAAGCTGCTTAGCAATGCGCTTAGCAAAATAAGTCAAAATACCATCGGCTCCAGCGCGCTTGAACGCCAACAACGACTCCATAATCGTCGCTTCGCCAAGCCAACCTTTTTCAATGGCTGCCATGTGCATGGCATATTCGCCACTCACTTGATAGGCAAACGTCGGTACCTTAAAGGTGTCTTTCACCTGCCGCACCACGTCCAAATAAGGCATGCCGGGCTTCACCATAACCATGTCCGCTCCTTCTTCTAAGTCCAAAGCAACTTCGTGGAGCGCTTCGTTACTATTGGCAGGGTCCATTTGATAGGTCTTCTTATCCGCACCTTTCAAGTTGCCGGCAGAACCGACCGCATCACGAAACGGTCCATAATAATGCGACGCATACTTGGCCGAATATGCCATAATCTGCACATTGGGGTAGTCACCCATTTCCAGTGCCTCGCGAATCGCACCAATGCGACCGTCCATCATATCGGAGGGAGCGATAATATCAGCGCCAGCTTCCGCATGGGAAAGTGCCTGCAACTTCAAAATCTCTGTAGTGACGTCGTTTAACACATAACCTTCGTCATCCAAGATGCCGTCTTGACCGTGACTGGTGAACGGGTCAAGCGCGACATCGGTCATAATACCAATACCCGGAACAGCCGCTTTGACCGCACGTACGGCACGCTGAGCCAGACCGTCTGGATTATAGGCTTCCTCTGCCATGAGTGACTTAGCACTTGCCGGCGTCACTGGGAAAATCGCAATAACCGGAACCCCGAGTGCGTAGAGTTCTTCCGCCTCAGCCACTAACAAATCAATAGAAACCCGTTCAACGCCTGGCATTGACGGCACTGCTTCGCGCTGCCCTTCGCCCGGCAAAACAAACATCGGATAAATTAAGTCCGCTGCAGTTAGGGTGTTCTCGGCGACGAGGCGGCGACTATAGTCATGTCGGCGCAGACGGCGTAAACGACGAATTGGAAATCCACCGTATGGGTACATATGCATTACTCCACTATAAACTTGGGGCTAAAATAATCTTGTTGCGCCCGCTATGCTTGGCTTTGTATAAGGCTTGGTCTGCCGCAGTGACGAGTTCGCTGGCATTATTCATAGCTGGCTGAATGCTAGCAACACCAAAACTTGCAGTAATTGCCAGTTGACCAGCGTCAGAGGCAAACGCTTGCTCACCAATTGCTCGCCAGAAACGCTCAGCAACGAGGGTTGCATCGGCTAACGCGGTGTCAGGCAAAATAACCGCAAATTCCTCACCACCATAACGACAGACCAAATCTGCAGCGCGCGTCGCGACCTGTTGCAAACGCTCACCAAAACGAATTAATACTTCGTCACCGACTTGGTGACCATGTTCATCATTAAAACTTTTGAAATTATCGATATCGATTAATATCAGCGACAAGGGCAACTGTTGACGCCGAGCACGATTAAATTCTTGCTGCAGGCGCGTATCAAAATAACGTCGATTATAAAGTTTGGTTAAGCCATCTTCATTACTTTTGCGTTCGAGCTCGGCATTGGCTTTTTGCAAGGAGGCACTCGCAAGTTCCAACTCATGAGTGCGCAGCTGAACTCGTTCTTCAAGCTCTTCATTCAGGATACGCTGAGCTTCTTGTGCCGCGAGGGCATTTTTCAATGCTTCGTCCTGTAATTTAAGTTTCTCCGAGCGTTCCGAGGAATACATCAACGTCACCACCCAAGACAACAGCAACACCTCGATACCAGAACCAATCATGATGGCATAACGCTGGATAAATTGACCGTCGAGCAAACCCAAATAAGCCAGTGAGTTAAACATCACTGACACCATAAACAGGAACCAAGCGAGGGTGAAAATTTGTGCATGCTGCACGCCACGAACCCACATGGCCACCCCAATTGCAATGACGTAAGCGCAAGCACAAACCGCAAAAGGTAACAGCCAGCGAATGGTCACTGCATACGGTAATAAAGTACTGCCAATGGCGATGAATCCTGCGACAATACCAAGCGCCACTAATCCTCGATGCCAACCTAAACTATGTCGATGGAGTTGGAACAGCTGAGTAATGAAGAAACTCGCAAACACAAAAGCGAGACCGCCGAAGAAAACAATGGCGCGTTCTTGCAACCAAAGCCAATTCGGCCAAATAAACTGAAAACCAAAGCCACTGAGTGCGGCCATTAGCAGCCCGGTGAAAATCACATACATCGAGTAGGAAAAGAAGCTCGACTCACGGGTAACTACATAGCCAAACAGGTTATACACGATCATGCACAGCAACACGCCAAAATACAGGCCAATGGCGGCGTACCGTTCAACTTGCGCCTCAAAGAAAGAATTCGCGTCCCAAATAAGCACGGGGGCGCGCAGCGAACTACTCGTTTCAATCCGCATCCAGAGCGTCTGCGCTGATAATGAGTTTATCGGCACGGCAAAGCCATCACCGCTCATCGGGCGTTGATCATACGCTTGCCGATCGCCAATGCGCACATGGCTTTGTTCGCCATATTCATCAATGAGGTAAAGATCGACCTGATCCAATAATGGATATTCTAACTGCAACACTCGTGGCGCAGTGCTTGCCGGAATATCAATGCGAAACCAATAGGGCCGAGTATCATAACCAAACGAGATTGGGCCATCGCCAAGTGCTTGCCATTCGTGACTCGGTAGACGTCGAACCAAATTCAAGGTTAATCGGCTACTTTCATCCACCACATAACTGACTTGCGGCTGTTCCGGTAATTGTAGTTCACGTTCACTCGCAACGGTGCGATCGCTGGTTTCTGCATGCAAGATGAGTGGCATGAGTACGAGACAGGCAAGGAAAACGAATAATTTAGCTCGCATCCGCAGCCTCCCATGCACCGAATAGGCGCTGCGCATTAGCGGTGGTTTGCAAAGCAAGCTCCGCCACAGAGACCTGCCGCAGGGCGGCAACCTGCTCTGCTACCCACGGAATATTAGCTGGCGTGTTGTTGCGTGTTTTTGGTCGTGGACGAATATTACGCGGCATTAAATAGGGCGCATCGGTTTCTAATAACAGCTTATCCGGCGCTATGTTCGGCACTGCCGCTTGTAACTCGGCACCACGCCTTTCATCACAAACCCAGCCGGTCACCCCAATGTACAACCCACGCTCTTGATAGGCCGCAAGTTCATAGCTTGTGCCCGTAAAACAATGGGCGATCGCTGCCGGCAAACGGTCAAGATACCGATCTAAAATGGTAAGCTGGTCACCAATTGCCTCGCGCTCATGCAAGTACACCGGCAGTTGCAACTCGACGGCTAACTCGAGTTGTGCCGCAAAGACGTTGCGTTGAATGTCAGGCGGTGAGTAGTTGCGATTGTAGTCTAAGCCACACTCGCCAATAGCTCGCACTTGCGGCAATTGCGCGAGTGCATGAAGTTGACGAATAAAATCGGGATGTTGCTGGCTAACTTCAGCGGCATCGTGCGGGTGCACGCCAGCGGTACTAATGCAGCCAGCGAATGCGTTGGCTAGTTCGCTCGCTTGTACGCTGGTTTGAAGTGAGGTACCAATTAAAACGCAGCGACGGACATCTGCCGCACAAGCGGCAGCAAGAACGTCAGCGGCCTGCGGCAATAACGAGCTTGCGGTAAGGTTAACGCCGACGTCCGTCCAATTCACCGCAGGGCCTATCTTTGTAACTGCACACGCATACGGCGATTGCTGCCATCAGCGCCAATGAAGAAGCTATTGCCGACACGCCCAGGCTCGATAAAGTAGCGCTGTCCTTCACGAATTTGCACCCGATCAGCCGAGCTTAGTTGCATCCAGACTTGTCCGTTGTCCATGCGCATGCGTTGCAGGCCTGCCGGATTTTGCCAAACATCAACAACTTCATAATAGGTTTTTTCGCTCGGTGGTTCGCGACGTTGCCGCTCTTCGGCTTCCGCCCGACGTTGAGCCTCACGTGCTTCTGCAGCCCGTGCTCGCGCTTCTGCTTCAGCCGCTCGAGCTTCAGCTTGTCGCAGTGCTTCATCACGTTGTGCTGCACCTGTGGAGCCGCGCTCTTCTTCGCGTACTTCGCGCTCAGCGGCTCGTGCATCACGTTCCGCATGGGCTGCTTCACGTTGCTGAATGCCTTGCTGGCGAGCCTCAGCCGCTCGCGCTTGGCCACGGCTCGCTGCTGCTGCACCGCGAGTTTGGTCGTCACCCTCAAGGCGCGCTGCAAGACTATCGAAACATTGCAAACGCTCGGTACTGCCGGTTATCGCCGCACAGACACGCAGTTGGTTTGCGAGGCTCTGATTTTGGTTATCATTTGCCGCTGGTCGGCCTTGTGCCTGCGCTGCAGACGTCGACATCAGTGCAGTGAGGCCGAGAGCAGTTAGACTCAACGCTGTGTAATGGAAGAATTTCATGCTTCTGTTCCCTCTTCTGGTGGTTTGCGCACATAAAAACGCGAAAGCACAATACCTAACTCATACAGTAACCACATGGGTATCGCAAGTAAGGTTTGGGAAATAACATCAGGCGGCGTTAACAGCATGCCGACAATAAAAACCCCGACAATGACATAAGCTCGCTTGGCGCGTAATTGTTCTGGCGTTACCACCCCACTCCAACACAACAAAAGAATGGCGACGGGAATTTCAAAAGCGATACCAAACGCAAAGAAGATTTTCAACACAAAGTCTAGATAACTGGAAATGTCGGTCGCAATGGTAATGCCTTCTGGTGCCATGGTCGTGAAGAAACCAAACGCTAACGGCAATACGACATAGTAGGCAAAGGCGATACCGCCATAAAAAAGTAAGCTGCTACTAATGAGCAGCGGTGCGACGAGACGCTTCTCATGCTGATACAAACCCGGCGCAATAAAGCGCCAGATTTGATGCAATAGAAACGGGATGGCGACCAGAATCGCAACCACTAAAGTGAGCTTGAACGGTGCAAAAAAAGGCGCGCCGACATCCGTGGCAATCATACTGGCCCCTTCTGGCAAGTGCGCCATTAGGGGATCAGCCAACCAGCGGTAGAGGTCACGGGCAAAATAGATAAGGCTTAAGAAGATCACTAGGACGACACTGACACTACGCAGCAATGTCGCGCGTAAATCTGCGAGGTGGTCTAGTAAACCGGTTGGGCTACTCATTCGCCTTTATCCTTACTGCTCTTCTGCTCTTCGACTTGCTCTTGCTCTTTGGCGTAAGGGTGTTGCACAGACGCGGCAGCGTCTTGAAGTTCCTTCAACGAGCGCTTGAGTTCTGGGGAAAGCTTGTCGAGATCATCCGTCGCTTCAATTTGCTTGAGATGCTCATGTAGCTCCTTGACGCGCAGCTCATGATTAATCTCGGCTTCCATTTTGCTGCCGAACGCCCGCACTTTCGCAATCGTGCGCTGTACTGACCGAATTGCGCCCGGCAGTCGCTCTGGCCCCAACACAACGAGGCCAATGACAGCGATCATGAGAAGTTCCCAGAAGCCAATATCAAACATAGCGAAACTTACTGCTTATCTTTCTGTTTTTCAGTCGTTTTTTCGTCTTCTTTGGCTTCACGCTGATGCTCAATCACCTCGCCATTGGCCTTCTTATCGTCTTCATTCATTTCTTTCTTGAAGCCTTTAATCGCTGTGCCAAGGTCAGAACCAAGCGTACGTAATCGTTTACCGCCGAATAAAATGACGATAATTAACAGCACCATGAGAACTTGCCAAATGCCAATGCCACCCATGCTTAAACTCCTCAAATAAACCGATTAAGGTCGCGACCACCAGGCTTGTAGCCAACCCACCGCTGCTAATGTTGCGGTTGGAACGGTTAACCAAAGCTGCTGGTCCGTAATAATAAATGCCGCTGCCGATACCGAAAGGCTTGCGGCAAGCAAGCTCCACCAGCGACTGACTGCGGTTTTGCGTTGATGTTGCAAAAATTGCTGCGCCCACTCACGTTGTTTGCGGCCACCTTTTTGCATCTGTTGCAATGTATCGTACAACAAGCCAGGCATTTCCGGCAGCTTTTCCGCCCAATAAGGTGCCTGTTCTTTGACATTGCGCAATAAGGCTCGCCAACCGATTTGCTCCTGCATCCAACGTTCGAGGTACGGCTTCGCTGTTTTCCACAAGTCGAGTTGCGGGTAGAGTTGGCGACCAAGCCCTTCAACATATAACAGCGTTTTTTGTAACAGCACTAGTTGTGGCTGCACTTCCATATCAAAGCGGCGAGCAGTATTGAATAGGTTCAGCAGCACATGCGCAAACGAGATTTCCGCCAACGGCTTCTCGAAAATCGGCTCACAAACCGTGCGAATCGCTGATTCGAACTCTTCGACATTGACCGAGTCCGGCACCCAACCAGAATCGATATGTAATTCCGCTACTTTGCGATAATCACGATTGAAAAAGGCAATGAAGTTAGCTGCAAGGTAACGTTTGTCTTCACGATTTAAGGTTCCCACAATACCGAAGTCGACGGCTAAATAGCGGGGACTCGCCCCCGAGTCTGGGTCGACAAAGATATTTCCGGGGTGCATGTCGGCATGGAAGAAGCTGTCGCGAAATACTTGCGTAAAGAAGACTTCAACTCCGCGTTCAGCCAACACTTTCAAGTCGATGTTGTTGGCTTTCAGTCGCTCAACGTCATTGACTGGAATACCATAAATCCGTTCCATCACCATGACATTCGGGCGGGTGTAGCTGCTATACACTTCTGGAATATAAAGTAATTCTGAGTCGGTGAAATTGCGCCGTAACTGAATTGCGTTGGCCGCTTCACGGTCAAGACTCAGCTCGTTATAGAGAGTTTTGCGATACTCGTTAATGACTTCAACCGGCTTTAGGCGACGACCATCGGGTAAATAACGAGCGGCTAAACGCGCTACCGCCTCCATCAATTCTAGGTCGGCATCGATTGTTTTATTGATGCCTGGACGCAGAACTTTTACCACCACTTGTCGACCAGCAGGCTCTTTCAGAACGGCTGTATGCACTTGTGCGATAGAGGCTGAGGCCAGCGGCTGCACGTCAAACTCTTCGAATACGTCAGTAATACTCTGAATACCGAGCGCTTTTTCAATAATAGTTTGGGCGTGCTCACCCGAGAATGGTGGCACGCGGTCTTGCAACATCGACAGTTGCACGATCATGTCGGCATCGAGCAGGTCCTGTCGCGTCGACAGCATCTGCCCTAACTTGACGTAAACCGGACCAAGCTCTTCGAGGGCTAAACGCAAGCGTTCGCCGACCGACTTATCACGATGGCGATTACGCAACCAAAACGCTGAACGGCGGACCGCCCGCACATACCATGGCAACCAACGGCGTGGGATCATGTCGTCTAAGCCGTAGCGCATGAGTGTGCTGAGTATCTTGTAAAAGCGGAATCCACGCACCTTGCTGCCTGCTCCTATGCTTGTTCACGCGCTGCAATGCGCGCTTCAAGTTGTTTTATTTTGCGTTCTAAGTCACGCAGATCATCGGCCAGTATGGCTTTTTCTAAAGGGTGCACAGCAACCCGCAGCTCCTCTGTTAAGAAGGCTTGCACACGGTCCTGAAGCGCCCCTTTCGGCGGCCGCAGGGCTGCGATTTTGGTCATCGCCTGGCCGACCAAATAACCGGGCACATCGCCCAAATGATTGGCGACAAATTCTTCCCAGTCGACATTCAACTGCAAAAACACCTGCGCGGCTTGCTGGGCCAGCACTGGGTCTCCGACGATCTCGATTTGCCCAGTTTGCAGCATCTTGGTGACATTGCTGGTATCGCTTAACTTCGGCAGGTCACTCAAGGTCGTGGTGACTGCGCAGTCGACTACTTCATAGTCTGGGCCCATTAAATGCACCCGATCACTCAGAAAGAGAATCGTGACCGGTTCAGGTAAGCCCTTCGCTTGTAAACGAAAGCACTTACCACGCAACGGTTGCAGTCGCTGCACAGCTCCCGGGTCATTGGCTAACCCAAGGTTCAAAGTGCGCTCAGCACTTGCCCGAAGAACTTGCATCACGGTCATTAAAATTTGAACCCACGATGCAGGGCCACAATACCACCGGTTAAGTTGTGGTACTCAACGTTTTCAAAGCCAGCTTCGGTCATCATGCCTTTCAGAGTTTCTTGATCCGGATGCATGCGGATCGACTCAGCTAGATATTGATAACTGTCTTTGTCTTTGGCAATAAACTCACCCATACGCGGCATGATGTGGAATGAATAAAGGTCATATGCCTTTGAGAGCATCTCTGCTTCCGGCTTGGAGAACTCTAAAACCAGTAATCGGCCACCAGGCTTTAATACCCGCAACATAGAACGCAATGCAGCGTCCTTGTCGGTAACGTTACGTAAACCAAAAGCGATGGTAATGAGGTCAAACGTGTTGTCTTCAAACGGGAGTTTTTCCGCGTCTGCCTGAACATAGCTAACATTGCCGACAATTCCCATGTCGCGCAGCTTGTCGCGACCGACCCGCAGCATTGAATCGTTAATATCTGCTAAAACAACTTCACCTGTCGGCCCAACAATACGCGCAAACTTAGCAGCTAAGTCACCGGTACCCCCGGCTAAGTCTAAGACCTTTTGGCCAGGACGCACGCCGCTGCAGTCAATGGTATAGCGTTTCCACAAACGGTGAATGCCAAACGACATCACGTCGTTCATCAGGTCGTATTTGCCCGCGACTGAGTGAAACACACCGGCAACCATGTTTGCTTTTTGCTCTTTCGCAACGGTTTTGAAGCCAAAATGCGTGCTGTCGTCTTGCGCTTTGTTCATATCTTTTTCCATAGGGAATGCCTACTACGTCAAATTCATGCTTAGTGTAAACGATGGGAGCGAATTGCCCAATAGAATACCGTGTTCTGGCCTTAAAATCGGCACTTTTAGCCGACTTTTCTGGGGTAGACGAGTCAACCTCAAGTTACACTTGTGCGTAACGCTCGCGATCGGGCAACCACCGTTGCATTAATGCGTCGCTTTGTGCCGGGTAGTCAGTGAAAAGCCGCTGCGCGAGCTGGCGAATCTGCGGCAATAAATCGGCATCGCGGGTTAAGTCAGCCACTTTCATCTGCACTAAACCCGTCTGCCGCGCCCCAAGTAGCTCACCTGGCCCACGTAATTCGAGATCTCGCTCGGCAATTACAAAGCCATCATTGCTCTCACGCAGCACATTTAAACGCTCAGTTGCCTGTTGTGATAACGGCGATTTATATAACAACACACAATGACTCGCCACCGAGCCGCGACCAACGCGACCGCGGAGTTGGTGTAATTGAGCTAACCCCAAACGCTCGGGATTCTCAATAATCATTAAACTGGCATTTGGCACGTCGACACCAACTTCAATTACGGTTGTTGCCACCAACAAGTCCAATTCATGGGCCTTAAAGGCTTGCATGACTTGCTCTTTTTCCGCGGCTTTCATGCGCCCATGTACCAAACCGATGCGTACGTTCGGCAAGGTTTCCTGTAAGTACCGTGCCGTGTCTTCGGCAGCCTGACATTGCAATACATCAGACTCCTCAATAAGTGTACACACCCAATACACTTGCCGACCTTCATCGGCGACTGCGCCGCGCAAACGCTCGATCACTTGGTCGCGACGAGTGTCTGGTATCGCCACGGTTTGCACGGGTGTCCGTCCGGGTGGCAGTTCATCAATCACCGAGGTCGCTAAATCCGCATAAGCAGTCATGGCTAACGTCCTTGGTATCGGTGTAGCAGTCATGACGAGTTGGTGCGGATGCTGGCCAAGTTGCTCACCTTTTTGGCGCAGAGCAAGCCGTTGATGAACACCAAAACGATGTTGCTCGTCAATAATCACCAACGCAAGGTTTTTAAACTGCACCGCCTCTTGGAAAAGCGCATGGGTACCGACGACCAGTTGGATGTCACCCTGGGCTAACGCCTGTAATGTCGCTTCGCGCGCCTTCCCTTTGCTTTTCCCAGCCAGCCACCCCACCTGAATACCCATAGGTTCAAACCACATGGCAAAGCTTTGCGCGTGCTGTTCGGCAAGCAGTTCAGTCGGTGCCATCAAAGCCACTTGATACCCCGCTTCAATAGCTGCCAATGCAACTAGGGCAGCCACTAAGGTTTTCCCACTGCCAACGTCGCCCTGAACAAGCCGCAGCATTGGATATGGCTGCGCCAGATCCGCTTCCACTTCAGCGACCACGCGCGCTTGCGCCGAGGTGGGCGTAAACGGCAGCTGCGCTAGTAGCTCCTTTTTCAGGCGTTGCGCTGGCGCTAACGACACCGCACTAACCGCCTGAGCTTGTTGGCGAACTTGCAGCATGCTCAGTTGATGGGCGAGTAACTCTTCTAACGCTAAACGCCGTTGCGCGGGGTGTACGCCATTGAGCAACAAGGTTTGGTCGACATCCGTCGGCGGCTGATGCAGCACTCGTATCGCTTCGGCTAGCTGCGGCGATCCGTGTCGTAACGACTCAGGCAGTAACTCCGGAAGGCTTTCACTGTTTAAGTAACTCAGCGCCTGCTCGACCAAGTGCCGCAAGGTCAATTGATGGACGCCATCGGTGGTCGGGTAAACCGGTGTTAACGTCTCAGCTAACGATGGCGCTTTGCCATCGGCGAGAACTTTCCATTCCGGATGCACCATTTCAGGCCCAGTCGGACCCGGCCGCACCTCGCCATACAAGTGCACTCGTTCGCCCGCACTAAACTGATTTTGTTGCGCCGCAGTGAAACGGAAAAAACGCAAGGTCAATACGCCTGAGTGGTCACGCACACGAACTAAAAGCGCTCGACGTTTACCAAAATGCACACGGTTATCGACTACATCAGCAATGAGGGTGGCATATTCTTGCATTCGCAAAGCGGCTATCGGTGTGATTTTGGTGCGATCTTGATAGCGCGACGGCAGATGCAGGAGAACATCTTGCACACTGCGCAAACCCAAACGCTCAAGGCGCTCGGCCATTTTCGGACCGACACCCTTCAGGTTCGTTAGGGGAATGCGCGCCAAATGCGATGAAGTTGGCGCGGTTGTGGCTTTACTCATGGCCGACGCTTAACCGTTCCACTTCCGGACTACGCCATACAAGTCGGTGCGGCGGTCTTTCAAGTTAGTCACCGAGCCCTCATTGTGCAAATACCGCAGTTCATCCAAGTTTAAATCAGAGAACATTAACATCTCGGTATTTGGCGTGGTTTCTGACATCACCGCATCGTGCGGGAAAGCGAAGTCTGAAGGCGAAAACACACTCGACTGCGCATATTGCACGTCAAGACTTTCGACCTCTGGCAGGTTGCCGACACTACCACATATGACCACATAGCATTCGTTCTCTACGGCGCGTGCTTGGGCACAGTGGCGGACACGCAGGTAAGCATTGCGGGTGTCGGTCCAGAATGGTACGAAGAGAATTTCTAAACCCTCGTCCGCCATCAATCGACCGAGCTCCGGAAACTCAACGTCGTAACAGATCAGAATCCCAACGCGGCCGGCGTCGGTTTCAAATACACTGACTTTATCGCCACCTTCAATAACCCAGTCACGCTTTTCGTGTGGCGTAATATGAATTTTCCGTTGTTCTTCGACCGAACCGTCGCGGCGACACAAATAGGTGACGTTGTACAAGGAGTCACCTTCCAGTAACGGCATTGAACCGGTAATGATGTTAACGTTGTAGCTCACCGCCATATTCGACATTTCCTTGCGGAAACGCTCGGTATAACTAGCAAGGAAGCGGATCGCTTCCATCTGATGAGTTTGATCCGTTAAGCCCATTAATGGTGCATTGAAAAACTCAGGGAACAATGCAAAGTCACTTTTATAGCTCGATACTGCATCGACGAAGTATTCAACCTGCTGTAATAACTCTTCAACTGAATCGACTAAGCGCATTTGCCATTGAATCGCACCAACGCGAACGTTACGAGAACGCGCTTTAATGACGGTATCAGCCGGCTCGTAAAGGAAGTTACTCCACTCAAGTAAAGTTGCATAACCTTTCGAGCGTAAGTCTTCAGGCAAATACTTATACAGCAAGCGTTTGACGACAAAGTCGTTGGCAAGCTGAAAGCTTAGAATTGGGTCATAGACCTCGCGCCGACGAACCTTCTCGAGATACTGGCTAGCCGTAATGTCGTCGGCATACTTGTGATAGTTGACAATGCGACCACCGGCCAAAATAGCTTTCAGGTTTAACTGAATACACAGTTCTTTGCGCGCGTCGTATAGGCGTCGGCCTAAACGGTAGCCGCGGTAATCTGGGTGGATAAGGACGTCAAGACCATACAAAGCGTCACCTTTTGCGTCGTTCAAAATCGTATCTTTCTTACCGAGCAGGTCGTCATACTGGTGAGGGTTGCTGAATTTGTCATAGGTCACCCGCACGGTCAGTGCTACACCGACCATTTGGCCGTTGTCTTCAAGACAAATTTGCCCTTCTGGAAAATCACGAATGAGGCGTAAAATGGTGTGCTCTTCCCAAGCGCCACCAATGTCGTCATAAACCCTATCCATCAGCTCTTTCAGCTGGGGGTAATCATCGTCACGCAAGTTGCGTAGTTGCAAATGCAAATCTTCTGGGCTCATCCCGATACCTCTTGCTGATCTATTTGGCTTACAACGAGTGTACACCGAATCTAGGGTCATGGTGAATCGAAGCAAAAAAAACCTTGCCACCTTAAATTAAGATGTTTATGCTTCTGGACGTCTAAACGTAAATTTGGAAAGTATATGGCTATTACAAACAACCCCCCGAAAGCCAGTGCCATCGCATTGTTACCGTTGGCACTTTTTTTAGCCCTATTTTTGGGCACCGGCATTTATTTTCATTTATCTGGCGTGGAAATGGCGTTCTACCAACTCGCCAGCCCAGTTGCGATCCTACCGGCGATTATTTTAGCGGTTATTCTCAGTAAGGAAGCGTTGAATAGCCGCATTCAAACCTTTGTCGAAGGTGTTGGCCACAACAACATCATCACCATGTGTTTGATTTACTTGCTCGCGGGGGCGTTTTCTACCGTTGCTGCCGCCACCGGTGGCGTTGATGCCATGGTGGCACTCGGTTTAAGCATCATTCCTCCGGCATTTTTGCTGCCGGGAATCTTCCTAATTGCAGCGGTTGTGTCGACAGCCATGGGTACCTCAATGGGAACCCTTGCTGCCCTCGCACCAGTTGCTTTAGGTTTGAGCCAGGCAGCGGGGATTAACCCTGCATTAATGGCAGGTGTGTTGGTTAGTGGTGCGATGTTCGGCGACAACTTATCCTTCATTTCAGATACCACCATTGCCGCAACTCGAACCCAAGGTTGTGCGATGAAAGACAAGTTCCGCGCAAACTTACGTATTGCCGTTCCGGCGGCGGTCCTGACCGTCATTGCGCTGGCCTTTATCGACGTTGGAAGCGCCCCGATTGCAGTGCCAGAAGCAAACTATTGGCTCGCCTTACCTTACTTCTTCATTATTGCGCTCGCCGTCAGTGGCCTCAACGTCTTCGTCGTGCTGACACTGGGCATTATTCTCGCTGCGGTGTTTGGTTTTGTTGCCGTCGACTATGCTGTCGTCGCATTTAGTCAGGATATTTACGAAGGCTTCACCAGCATGCAGGAAATTTTCCTGCTGTCGTTACTCATTGGTGGCTTGTCGGCATTAATCCGCCAGCAAGGTGGCTTAGCCTTCCTGTCAAATACAGTGGAGCGTGTTGCCGCCAAACTGAGCAAACGTAAAGAACGTTCAGCGGCTTTCGGTATTTCTGGTTTGACAGCGCTGACCAACTTAGCGGTCGCCAACAATACCGTGACGATTTTGCTCTCGGGTGAAGTGAGTAAGCGATTGGCGAAAGAAGGTGGCGTTGCGCCGAAGCAAAGTGCCAGCTACCTCGACATTTTCGCCTGTGTGGTGCAAGGTGTGTTGCCATATGGCGCCCAAGCACTCCTCATGGGAGCAAGCTTCGGTATTTCGCCGTTAGCCGTGAGCGTCAATACCTTCTATTGCTTCATCTTGGCCGTGGTCGCGGTGGCAAGCATCTTCGTCCTTGGCCCAATTCGTGCCGATGATGTGGTCGAAGAAGCGCAGGTTTAAACGGCTCGGAATTAATCACCTCAGTTAAATACAACAAAGGCCAGAGCGTTATCGCACTGGCCTTTGCATTTGGGGTAATTCAAACGAAACGTTTAGTTGGTGGTGGGTAACTCCATCACCCCATCAATTTCGATTTGCGAGCCTTTCGGCAAACCTTTCACTTCAATAGCTGCACGCGCTGGGTAAGGTGTGCGGAAAAACTCGGCCATGACTTCATTCACCACCGCAAAGTGGCTTAAGTCGATTAGGTAAATCTGCACCTTCACCATGTCTTGCAATTCACCACCGGCGGCTTCACAAACCGCGCTGAGATTTTTGAAGACTTGCACAGCCTGCTCACGAAAGTCTTGTGACACCATTTCCATGGTGCTTGGCACTAATGGAATTTGGCCTGACAAATATACAGTGGTACCAACTTTAATCGCTTGTGAATAGGTACCAATTGCTGCCGGCGCTTGGTCGGTGGCAATAATGACTTTAGACATATTACTTCCTTAAACGAGAAACTCGCTGAACATGCGGCATTTTCCGAATTTGGCGCATCACGTCAGCTAAATGTTTGCGGTTATTAATGGTTAACACCACGTCAATATAATAGATTGTCGCATCAATTTCTTCCGTTTTCAGTCCCTGAATATTACAACCGGTGTGCGCAATTGCTGACGTCAAACGCGCCAAGGCGCCCTGGTGATTAACAATCTCGACGCGTATTTCCGAGGTAAATTGCGAGTCTGGCTTGTTGTCCCACTGCACAGGGAAATAACGACCAGGCTCGTCTTCATGGCCACGCACGTTTTTACATTCACGGCGGTGAATAACTAAGCCTTTGCCAGGACTTACATGGGCAATAATGTCGTCGCCGGGAATCGGCCGACAGCATTTCGCAAAGCTTAAGAGCAAGCCATCAGCGCCTTTAATCGCTAAACTGCGACCGCGCTCATCATCACCACTGGCTGCTTTTATGCGTTGCTCATCACCAACGAGTCGACGAGCAACTGCCACGCTCATCAAGTGGCCTAAGCCAATGTCGCGCAATAGATCTTGTTTGTCTTTACGTTTTAATTCAGCCGCTACGCGGGCAAAATCTTGTTCTTTCAAATCGTCTAGACTAAATGAACCAAGCGCAGCGCGCAGCAGACGTTCACCAAGTATCAGAGCTTCATCGTGTTCTTGGTTTTTCAAGTATTGGCGGATCTTCAAACGAGCTTTACCGGTGACCACAAAGTTGAGCCAAGCGATATTCGGCCGTGAGCCCGGTGCTGTGCGAATTTCAACGGTTTGCCCGGTTTCCAACGGTTTACTCAGTGAGTAGGCCTTGTGATTAACGCGCGCTCCAATACATGCGTTACCGATATCTGTATGGACTGCGTAGGCGAAGTCCACAGGTGTCGCTCCCTGTGGCAATTCAATGATGCGCCCGTCCGGTGTAAACACGTAAATCTCATCGGGGAACAAGTCAGATTTTACATTTTCAATAAACTCAAATGAGTTACCCGCACTTTGCTGCAGTTCAATCAGACTTTGCATCCATTTTTGTGCCCGCACTTGCGCCGTGGTGTTGCTGTCTTCAATGTCTTTATAGAGCCAATGAGCGGCGACACCACGATCCGCCATCAAATCCATTTCTTCGGTGCGAATTTGAATCTCGACCGGCACCCCGTGCGGGCCCTTCAATGAAGTATGTAGCGACTGATAACCGTTACTTTTCGGAATCGCAATGTAGTCTTTAAAACGGGTTTCGATTGGCTTGTATAAATTATGTACAGCACCAAGCACGCGATAGCAGGTGTCGACTGTGTCAACAACAACACGGAACGCATAGATGTCCATGACCTGGTCAAACTTTAGCTCTTTGTGGAGCATTTTTTTATAGATACTGTACAAGTGCTTTTCGCGGCCATAAACCCGGGCTTTAATGCCCTGTTCTTGCAGGCGTGCTATCAATTCGTTGTGGGTGCGTTCAAGTAAGGCCTTGCGATTACCGCGGGCTTTACGGACTTGGCTTTCAAGTAATCGAGCACGCCATGGATAATGGGCATGAAACCCTAGCGTTTCAAGCTCATTCTTAATGTTATGAATACCTAACCGGTGCGCTAAAGGTGCGTAAATTTCGAGGGTTTCGCGGGCAATACGACGGCGTTTGTCGGGTCGCAATGAGCCAATTGTGCGCATATTATGGGTGCGGTCAGCCAGCTTAATCAGAATGACTCGAATATCTTGCACCATCGCCATAATCATTTTGCGATAGTTTTCAATTTGCGCTTCTTCTTTACTGTCGAATTGCA
>ERZ869909.908-NODE-908-length-27703-cov-5.502860_pt1 | contig 27703 bp, 26 predicted proteins | sample MGYA00520892_ERZ869909 | MGnify/ENA primary metagenome ERZ869909 (study PRJEB32215, sample SAMEA104723947) | bioreactor metagenome | biome: bioreactor; feature: anaerobic bioreactor; material: water | place: China | collected 2015-03-12 ...
GACTTTGCGCCGGTTGAGATGCCGTTCAATGAACGGTGTCAGCCCTTTCTGGACCTGCGGCGACCCGGTTTGCGGGCAGCGCGCCACCTTGCCTGGTGCGAGGTCCACCCTGCGGTGGAAAGGCTAATGAGAGGTGAATGCCCCCCATCCGGGCAAGGGTGATTTCGCTCAAATTGTCTGCAATCCGCTCGCGCCACGTCCAAACACCGACAATCACCGCGCGAAGCAGGTATTGGCCACAACCAGGCCGCGAAACGACAAACGCGGCGCCGGAGCGCCGCGTTGCGAGACCTTCATGCAGGGGGTGAAACACCTCAGGCGCGCCGCTCCAGCCGGCTCGGCGAATCGCCCATCGTCTCGCGGCGGCCATCGCGGCCATAGGTATTGTGCTTGCGCGGCTTGCGCGCGCGCGCGATCACATCCTGCGCATCGCGCACGCCGGCCAGCGCCGCCTCGATCAGCGCCTGGTTGCGCTGGGTCTCGGCCGCGACGGCCTCGGCGAGCTGGCGCTCACGCGGCTCGCGCGGCATCTCCTGATGCGGCTCCAGCCGTTCCAGCAGCGCGGTCTTGCGCACCGCCAGCACATCCAGCCGTTCCAGATCGGCGCGCATCAACGCCTCGCGTTCCTGCTCCAGCAGGCTGCGCAGCTTGAGAAGTTCTGAGGTCAGGGTTTTCATTGCTCGCCCTCCAGCGAAGATGCGGCGACACGGGCCGCCAGGGAACGTTCCACGAAATCGGCCAGACCGATGCCGCCGCGCGCCATCAGCGCCTGGGCATGGGCATCGGCCATGAAAGAGGCGAAATGCTCTTCGCCCTGGCCACCGTTCATGCTGTCGGGCGCGCGGCCCAGACCGGCGGCCTTGAGCATCTCCGACAGGAAGGCGGCTTCCAGCGCCTCGGCACTGCGCCGCAGCGGTGAAACATCGGCCCGCTGCGCCGCCGCGGCGGTATGGGGCGTGGGTGGCGGCCCGGCAAAGGGGATCTGCATTCTGCACTCCGTAATGACTTCTGCCCGGTTGATCGGCCCGGACAGATTCGCAGAGCGCGGTAAAGAAGCGGTAACCAAAGGCATGTTAAATCGCCGGGACACCAGCTGAACGGGAGAACCCCATGCTGATCCATCCTTTCGGCGATACTGCCGCCGCGCCCCGCAATGCGCCCCCCGCCGCGTCCCCCGCTACGTCCCTTGCGCGCCTGCCCGGTTCCATGCCGGGTGCCTTTGGCGCGCTGGTATCGGAACTGGCCCGCCAGGAAAGGCGCGCGCCCCAACCCGACGAGGCGATGATCGAGGCCGAATCAGCCGAGGATGCCGAGGCAGAGCTGGAATTGACCGCCGCCGGGACCGAAACCGGCGCGGAAGCCGAGGAAAGCGCCACCCCGGAAACCGGATTGGCGCCGGTCGCAGATGACAGCGTGATCGAGCCGCGCGCCGAAAGCGTCATCGGCGAGGCGACGCGCGCAGCCGGTAGCCCGCCGGACCTGCCCGCCCAGCGCGGCGAATCGGCCGCGCAACAAGGCCCGCGCGCCGAGGCTGCAGCGCAGGTACAACCCGCTGTCACAGCGGCCGTGGCCGGCTCCGGGCCGCGCGCTGAGGGCGCCGCCGGGCATCAGACGCCGCTGGCGGGCACTGCCGAAACCGTCGCCACCGAGGCCGTTGCGGACAGCGATGCCGAGGCAGGCAACCGTCCCCTTGCCGCCAGCGAGCGCATGGCCGCCACCGCGCAACCCGCCGCGCGCATGATCGCCGAAACCGCCGGCGCCGAGCCGCGCGCGCCGCAAAATCTGACGCAGACTCCCGCGCAAACCCCGGCTCAGGCCATGGTTCAACCCGCCGCGGTAACGCAGAGCCAACCCGCCCGGCCTGACAGCGCCGGCATCAGCCAGATGCCCGCGCCAGACCAGCCGGTGCAGGCCAGCGCCGCCGCCGTAGACTCAGCGGCTACCCTGCGCCCGCAGCCCGGTGGCGAATCAGCCCTGGCGCAATCGGTGCGCGAGCGTATCGCGGCGCAGACCACACGCGGTGAGACCCCGCTGGCCGAGCGTCGCATCGCCGCCGCCAGCGCCTTTGGCGGCTTCACCCTGCCCGCCGGCATGACCCCGGCCAGCGCCACCACCCTGACGTCGGAACTGGCGCTGCAGAGCGAAAACGCGGAGCCCGGCTTCAGCCTGATCGCCAGAACCGGCAGCCCGCTGGGCCAGATCCAGGGCGCCTCGCTCAGCGGCTTTGGCGAACTGCTGGCCGCAGGCGGCGCGCTGGCGCCCGGCGATTCGGCACCGGCAACCGGCCCCGCCGGCGCCCTGCCCGCCCCCGGCAGCACTGCCAATGCCGAACTGGCGCGCTCGATCGCGCAGCAGATGGGCGCGCAGATCACCGCCGATGGAAAGGGGCGGTTCGAAATCGCCCTGTCGCCGGCCGAACTGGGCCGGGTGGAGATGGTGCTGCAAGACAGCGACAACCGGCTGACGCTGACCGTCTTTGCCGAACGCCCGGAAACCATGGATCTGATTCGCCGCAACCTGGGCCTGCTGGCGCAGGAGATGCGCGACCTCGGCTTCAACGGCCTGTCGCTGCAACTGGGCGGCCAGGGCGGGGCCGGTGACCGCGCGCCAAGCGAGCGGCAGGGCCGAGGCGACATGCCCCTCGCCAGCGCATCGCAAACATCGCAAAGCGCGCCGCAACTGGCCCGCGCCACCCCCGAACTTTCCGCCGATCACCTCGATCTGCGCCTTTGACAGGAGGACATCACATGGAAGTCCAGAACTATTTCAGCACCGGCAATCGCAACGCCCCGACGGCACCTCAGGGGCAGGTGGGCGATTACCACACCTTCCTGACCATGCTGACCGTGCAGATGCGCAATCAGGACCCGCTCAACCCGCAATCGGCGACCGATTTTGCGGTGCAGCTGGCGACCTTCTCCTCGGTCGAGCAGCAGACCCAGACCAACCAGCTGCTGACCGCGCTCCTGGGGCGTTCGGGGCTGGCCGATCTGGGCAGCTGGGTGGGGATGGAAGCGCGCATCTATGGCGGTGCCTGGTTCGAGGGCGATCCGGTGACCCTGGCGCCTGACCCGGCGCTCGGTGCCGACCGCGCCTTCCTCATCGTGCGCAACGAATTCGGCACCGAGGTCGACCGGCGCGAAGTTCCCCAGGGCACCCAGACCATGACCTGGGAAGGCGTCGATGCCGAGGGCATGCCGGTGCCGCATGGGCGCTATACGTTCGAGCTGGAATCGCGTGCCGGCGAGACGGTGCTCGATACCAGCTCGGTCGCCACCTTCCAGACCATCATCGAGGCCCGCAACGAGGGCGCCCAGACGATCCTGGTGCTGCCCGGCGGGTTGATGGTCGACAGCGCCGATGTCAGCGGGCTGCGCCAGCCGCGCGTGCCGCAACCGGCCGATAGCTGAGGCCCCGCGGCTTCCGGTGGCGCTCAGCGCAGCACGAAACCCGCGGCAAAGGCCAGCGCGCTGACCAGCGCCCCTGACAGAAACCACAGCAGCGGCGCGCCCGGCCCGCGTGCGGGCTCGGCAGGCTCGGGGTTGCGCAGGCGGATCAGCGCGCCCTCCACCGCTCCGGGCAACAGCGGGCCGAAACGGCCCAGCACGCGCAGCGTCTGGCCCAGATCGCGCGCCAGCGCCGCCGGGCCCAGATTGCCGCGGATATACTCCTCGACCACCGGGCGCGCGACTTCCCAGATATTGATCGTCGGATTGAGCGAACGCGCCACCCCCTCGACGACAACCATGGTGCGCTGCAAGAGGATCAACTCGGTGCGGGTCTGCATGCCGAAGCGCTCGGTCACCTCGAACAGATAGTTCAGCAGCCGCGCCATCGAGATCTGCGTCGCATCCATGCCGAAGATCGGCTCGCCGACCGACCGCAGCGCCCGGGCGAAAGCCTCCAGATCCTGATCGGCGGGCACATAGCCTGCCTCGAAATGCACCTCGGCGACGCGGCGGTAATCCTTGCGGATGAAACCGAACAGGATCTCGGCATAGACGCGGCGGGTGTATTCGTCGATCTGGCCCATGATGCCGAAATCGAAGGCGATCAGATCGCCATTGGCCGCCACCTTCAGATTGCCCTGATGCATGTCGGCGTGAAAGAAACCATCACGCATCGCATGACGCAGGAAAAGCCGCAGCACCCGCGCGCCCAGTTCCGTCCGGTCCACGCCCAGCGCGTCGATGGCGTCATTATCGCCCAGCGGCACGCCCTCGGCCCAGCCCAGCGTCATCACCCGCCGGCCTGAAAGATGCCAGATCGGGCGCGGCACGCGAAAGCCTTCATCGGCCTCGGTATTGGCGGCGAATTCAGCCGCCGCGGCGGTTTCCAGCCGCAGGTCCAGCTCGGCCAGGGTGACGCTCTCGAAATGTTCGATCACATCGGTCGGCCGCAGCCGCCGTGTCGAAGGCAAAAGCCGCTCGATGATCCAGGCGGCCAGATGGAACGCATCGATATCCTTGCGAAACGCCTTCTCGATCCCCGGGCGCAGCACCTTGACGGCGACCTCCGCGCCGGTGGCGGCCAGCCGGGCGTGATGCACCTGCGCGATGGAGGCCGCAGCGATCGGCTCGGAAAAGCTGGAAAACACCCCATCGACCGGCAGATCCAGCTCCTCCTGCACCGTGGCGCGGGCCTTCGCCATGGAAAAGGGCGGCAGCTTGTCTTGCAGATAGCGCAGTTGCTCGGCCAGATCGGCGCCGACAATATCGGGGCGGGTGGCAAGGGTCTGGCCGAACTTGATATAGGCCGGGCCCAGCGCGGTCAGCGCACGCACCAAGGGCGGCAGCGAGGGATCGCCGCGCAGCCCCAGCAACTTGAATGGCCAGCCCAGCACGCGCGCCGCCAGCCGCAGCCGGGGGGGCGCGTTCATCGCCTCCAGCACCACGCGCATGGCGCCGGTGCGCTCGAATGTGGCGCCGGTGCGGATCAGACGCCAGAGATTATGCGGACCGCGCATCGCTCAGATCTTCCAGCCGGAATGCAGCGCGGCAATGCCCATCGACAGGTTGCGATAGCGCACCTGCTCGAAACCCGCCCCCCGGATCATCGCCGCAAAACTCTCCTGATCGGGGAAGCGGCGGATCGATTCGACAAGATACTGATAGCTGTCGCGATCCCCCGCCACCGCCTGCCCCATCGCCGGGATCACGTTGAAGGAATAGAGGTCATAGAGCCGTTGCAGCGCCGCGTTGGGCAATTGGCTGAACTCCAGCACCATCAGCCGCCCGCCGGGGCGCAGCACACGAAAGGCCTCCGCCAGCGCCACCGGAATGCGGGTGACATTGCGGATGCCGAAACTGATCGTATAGGCGTCGAAGCTGTTGTCGGGGAAGGGCAGCGCCATGGCATCGCCGACCACCCAGTCGAGCACCTCGGCGCGGCTTTCGGCCTCGGCGCGCTTGCGCCCCTCGATCAGCATGGATTCCGTCATGTCGAGCACTGTCGCCCGCGCCCCCGCCCCGGCGCGGGTCAGAAAACGGAAGGCCACATCGCCGGTGCCGCCGGCCACATCGAGCAGGCGCTGGCCCGGCCGCGGCACCAGCCAGTCCATCATCGCATCCTTCCAGATCCGGTGAATGCCCAGCGACATCAGGTCGTTCATCACGTCATACTTGCTGGCGACGCTGGTGAAGACCCCATGCACCATGCCCGCCTTGCGGCTCTCATCGACGGTCTGAAAGCCGAAATGCGTCGTCTGCGGGTTGTCGGAGTTCATCATGCATCCTGCCAGAGCTTGCGCCTTGCCCTTCCTTACAGGATGCTGCGCCCCCTGCACAATGCGACGCCGTAACCCGCCGCCCGCCGTGGCAACCAGGAGGCCGCCTTGCCCGAACTGCCCGAAGTGGAAACCGTGCGTCGCGGTCTGGAACCGGCGATGAGCGGCCAGACCATTCCCCGCGCCGAGATCCGCCGTGAGGGGCTGCGCTGGCCTTTCCCCGCCGGGCTGGCCGAGCGACTGGAGGGCGCGCGCGTGCTGGCTCTGCGCCGGCGGTCGAAATATCTGCTGGCCGATCTGTCAAGCGGCGAGACCATGCTCTTGCATCTGGGCATGTCGGGGCGGCTGACGGTCAGCGGGCTGGCCGCGCCTTTCGTGCCGGGGCAGTTTCATCACCATCACCCGGCCGAGCAGAAACATGACCATGTGGTGCTGCATCTGGGCAACGGGGCACGAATCACCTTCAACGATGCCCGCCGCTTCGGCATGCTCGATCTCTTCTCCACCGGCATGGCCGAGCATTACCCGCTACTGGCATCGCTGGGCCCCGAGCCGCTGGGCAACAGTTTCAACGCCGATTGGCTGGCGGCACAGCTGGCAGGGCGGCGCGGGCCGATCAAGGCGCTGCTCCTTGATCAGCGGCTGGTGGCGGGGCTGGGCAATATCTATGTCAGCGAGGCGCTGTTTCGCGCCGGCATCCACCCCGCCCGCCCCGGCGGCGAGATCGGCGCGGCGCAGATGGAACCGCTGGTACAGGCGATCCGCACGGTGCTGGCCGAGGCGATCGAGGCCGGCGGTTCCAGCCTGCGTGACTATCGTCAGGCGGGGGGCGAGCTGGGCTATTTCCAGCATGCCTTCCGGGTCTATGGCAAGGAAGGCGCACCCTGCACCACCCAGGGTTGCGCCGGGCAGATCCGGCGGCTGATGCAGGCCGGGCGGTCGAGCTTCTTCTGCCCGCAGTGCCAGCGCTAGGCCGGCACAGATTGCTTGAACCCTGTGCCCATCCTGTTAGACACGGGCGCGCAATTGCCCAAAACGGGGTCTCCTCATGGCTTACGAAACCATCATCGTCGAAATCGCTCAGCATGTGGCGCTCATCCGGCTCAACCGGCCCGATGCGCTCAATGCGCTGAACTCGAAGCTGCTGGGCGAACTGGCCGAGGCCCTGACCGCGGCCGAGAAGAACGACAAGGTGCGCTGCATCGTCATCACCGGCTCGGAGAAGGCCTTCGCCGCCGGGGCCGATATCGGCGAGATGGCCACCAAGAGCTATGTCGATGTCTTCGAGAGCGATTTCTTCACGCCCGAGACCGAGGCCCTGCTGCGGGTGCGCAAACCGATCATCGCCGCGGTGGCCGGCTATGCGCTGGGCGGCGGCTGCGAACTGGCGATGATGTGCGATTTCATCATCGCCGGCGACAATGCCAAATTCGGCCAGCCCGAGATCAATCTGGGCGTGGTGGCCGGGATCGGCGGCACCCAGCGCCTGACGCGCTTTGTCGGCAAGTCGAAGGCCATGGACATGCATCTGACCGGGCGCTTCATGGATGCCGAGGAGGCCGAGCGCTCGGGGCTGGTGAGCCGCGTGGTTCCGACCAAGAAACTCGTCGACGAAGCCATGGCGGCGGCGCAGAAGATCGCCTCGAAATCGGCCATCGCCACCAAGGTCGTCAAGGAAGCGGTCAACCGCAGCTATGAGACCACCCTGCGCGAGGGGCTGCTGTTCGAGCGCCGCTCGTTCCATGCGCTGTTCAATACCGAGGATCAGAAGGAAGGCATGAGCGCCTTCCTTGAAAAGCGCGAAGCGCAGTTCCGCGATCTGTGAGCCGGGCCTCCTGAGGCCGGGCGCAGGCCCAACCGGTGCGCGCGATTCCCGCTTTCCTTTGCCCCCGCTTTGCCTTATAGGCTGCCGCCACATGCGCGTGGGCCCGCTTAGGCAAGAATCGATCCGGCAGAACTCTGCGCCGGATATGGGTCTTTTGCGCGACGAAACCGTAACAGACCCGAAAGATCCGCTACCATGGCCAATACGCCCCAGTCCAAGAAACGCGCCCGCCAGGCCGAGCGCCGCTTTGAAATCAACAAGGCGCGTCGTTCGCGCATCCGCACCTTCCTGCGCAAGGTCGAGGAGGCGATCGCCTCGGGCAGCGCCGATGCCGCCAAGGCCGCGCTGCTCGCCGCCCAGCCCGAACTGGACCGTGGCGTGACCAAGGGCGTGCTGCACAAGAACACCGTGGCGCGCAAGATGTCGCGTCTGACGGCCCGGGTGAAGGCGCTGACCGCCTGATCCGGCAACAGCGCTGACCAAACCGTCACCAAAGCTGCAATCAAGGCGCATCTTATTGATGCGCCTTGATTATTTTTGCACGCCAGGAAGAAAGACGCGCCCTGCGCAGGGCAGCTGTGGCCCCCGGCACACGCCTGTCACGATTCGTTTCGCACAGTTTCATGTCAAGTGACATGTTTGATTGCCCTGCGCCCCGGGCTCTTGCTAGCGTGCCCTTGCGATTCACATTGCCCTGGGGGGGTCTGATGTGACACATGCGAGGCGCTTCAACCGGCATCTGCCGGGGTGGTTGCGTGTTTTCATGTGTTCCGTGCTGCCAGATGCCGGTTTCGACCGGCCGGTGGCCTGACCCTTTTTCTTAGACTGCGCGCCCGGGCGCGCGCCATGTTCCTGTGCGGCCCGGCCTTCGCCGGGGTCATGTTCGGTCCGTGGCAATGCTGTATCGCCGAAGAATCGCCCCGGGCAGTGGGCATGGCATAACAACAGGCCGGGCGCAGGGGCGCGCGGCGAATGGGTCGGGACAGAATGACACAAGCGGCGTGGAGCGATGTTCGGAACATCCTGCGGGGATCGGTCGGCGAGAACAATTTCGTCACATGGATTGAACCCCTGCGTCTGGCCGAACTGCGCGATGGTGTGGCCCGGCTGACGGCGCCGACCAATTTCGTCGCCAACTGGGTCAACCGCAATTTCGCCGAACATATCCTGCGCGGACTGGCCAGCAGCGGGCAGTCGGTCCACCGGGTGGAGATCTCGGTTGCAGCCGCGCCGGCGCACGAAGCCACCGACACCGGCCAGAATGCCCCCCGTGGCAACCGCGGTGCCGTGCAGCGCGCCGTCACCGCCGCACCCGCCATTGCCCCTGCACTGACCGCGCGCATGCAGGAGGAAAGCGATCTGCCCGGCGCGGCGCTCGATGCGCGTTTCACCTTCGACAATTTCGTCGTCGGCAAGCCCAATGCGCTGGCCCATGCCGCCGCGCGCCGGGTCGGCGAGGGCGGCACCGTCACCTTCAACCCGCTGTTTCTTTATGGCGGCGTCGGGCTGGGCAAGACCCATCTGATGCATGCCATCGCCTGGGATCTGCAGGTGCGCCAGCCGGGGTTGCGGGTGCTTTACCTGTCGGCCGAGCAATTCATGTATCGCTTCGTGCAGGCGCTGCGCGAGCGCCAGATCATGGATTTCAAGAGCCTCTTCCGTTCGGTCGATGTGCTGATGGTCGATGATGTGCAGTTCATCGCCGGCAAGGAGAGCACGCAGGAAGAATTCTTCCACACCTTCAACGCGCTGGTCGATCAGAACAAGCAGATCGTCATTTCCGCCGACCGCGCGCCGGGCGAGATCAAGGATCTGGAGGATCGCATCAAGTCCCGCCTGCAATGCGGGCTGGTGGTCGATCTGCACCCGACCGATTACGAACTGCGCCTTGGCATCCTGCAACAGAAGATCGAGCAGAACCGCGTCACCTATGGCAATGTGGTGATCGGCGAGGGCGTGCTGGAGTTTCTGGCCCATCGCATCACCACCAATGTCCGCGTGCTCGAAGGCGCGCTGACCCGGCTTTTCGCGCTGGCCAGCCTGGTCGGCCGCGAGGTGACGCTGGATCTGGCGCAGGATTGCCTGGCCGATATCCTGCGTTCCTCGGACCGCAAGGTCACCGTCGAGGAGATCCAGCGCAAGGTCGCCGAACATTACAACATCCGCCTTTCCGACATGATCGGCCCCAAGCGGCTGCGCACCATCGCCCGGCCGCGCCAGATCGCCATGTATCTGGCCAAGCAGATGACCACCCGCTCCCTGCCCGAGATCGGCCGCCGCTTCGGCGGGCGCGATCACACCACGATCATGCATGGCGTGCGCAAGGTCGAGGAACTGCGCGGGCAGGACAGCCAGCTGGCCGAGGATCTGGATCTGCTGCGCCGGCTGCTGGAAAGCTGATCCAGCCGCCCGTGACCGCTTGACCTTGGCGACAAAGGATCGCAAACCGGCCAAAAGCCTCAAAAGCCCTTGAGGCTGTTCTGGTTTCGGCTAGTCTCGGCCTCCCTGTCCAGACAGATGCCGCCCGGCGGAGGAAACGCACCCATGAAGATCAGCATCGAACGCGCCACCCTGCTCAAGGCCGTCGCACAGGCGCAATCGGTTGTCGAGCGGCGCAATACCATTCCGATCCTCGCCAATGTGCTGATCGAGGCCGAGGGCGATACCGTCAGCTTCCGCGCCACCGATCTGGATATCGAGGTGGTGGACCGCGCCCCCGCGCAGGTCGAACGCGCCGGCGCCACCACGGTTTCGGCGGTGCTGCTGCATGAGATCGTGCGCAAGCTGCCCGATGGCGCGCTGGTGCAACTGACCGATGATCCGCGCACCGGGCGGCTCAGCGTCGAGGCCGGGCGCTCCAATTTCGCGCTGGCCACCCTGCCGCGCGAGGATTTCCCGGTCATGGCCTCGTCGGAATATACCTCGAATTTCGCTGCCCGCGCCGGAGACCTGCGCCGGCTGTTCGAAAAGTCGAAATTCGCCATCTCCACCGAAGAAACCCGCTATTACCTCAACGGCGTCTATATGCATGTCTCGGAGGGTGAGGACGGTCGCGTGCTGCGCTGCGTGGCCACCGATGGCCACCGGCTGGCGCGGGTCGATGCCGCCCTGCCCGAAGGTGCCGAGGACATGCCCGGGGTGATCGTGCCGCGCAAGACGGTGGGCGAGCTGCGCAAGCTCCTTGATGACGACGACATGCAGATCGCCATTTCGGTCTCGGAAACCAAGATCCGTTTCGCCACGCCGGAAATCTCGCTGACCTCGAAAGTGATCGACGGCACGTTCCCCGATTACACCCGCGTCATTCCGCTGGGCAATACCAAGCGGCTGGAAGTCGATGCCAGCGAGTTCGCCAAGGGCGTTGACCGGGTGGCCACGGTTTCCTCCGAGCGTTCGCGCGCCGTCAAGCTGATGCTGGAGGAAGACAAGCTGACGCTGTCGGTCAATGCCCCCGACAGCGGCGCGGCGACCGAGGAACTGGTGGTGGCCTATGGCGACGAGCGGCTGGAGATCGGCTTCAACGCCAAATACCTGCTGGAAATCGCCAGCCAGATCGACCGCGAGAATGCGGTGTTCCTGTTCAATACCGCCGGCGATCCGGCGCTGGTGCGCGAGGGCGGCGATACCAGCGCGGTCTATGTCGTGATGCCGATGCGGGTCTGAGGTCCGGCGGGCCGGTGTCTGACCGCATCGGCGCTTCCCGGGCATCCGTCATATGGCCTATCGCCTGACCCAGCTGACCCTTTCGCATTTCCGCTCGCACCGGCGGCTGACGGCGGCTTTCGATGGCCGGCCGGTGGCTTTCGTGGGCGCCAACGGGGCCGGCAAGACCAATCTGCTGGAGGCCATCTCGCTGTTGTCGCCCGGTCGCGGGCTGCGCCGCGCCGCGCCCGAGGATCTGATCCGCCGGCCCGAGACGCTGGGCTGGAAGATCGGTGCCGAACTGCAGGCCCCCGCCGGGTTGCACGAGGTCGAAACCACCGCGCTGCCCGGACAGAGCCGCAGCCTGCGCATCGATGGCAAGGCTGCACCGCAATCGGCGCTGGGCCGGCTGGGCGCCATGCTCTGGCTGACCCCGGCCATGGACCGGCTGTGGATCGAGGGGGCCGAGGGGCGGCGGCGCTTTCTGGACCGTATGGCGCTGGGCTTCTTTCCGGATCACGCCGAGGCGACGCTGGCCTATGAAAAGGCCATGCGCGAGCGCAACCGGCTGCTGCGCGAAGAGCGCGCCGATGGCGCCTGGTATGGCGCGCTGGAGGCGCAGATGGCCCAGAGCGGCGCCCAGATCAGTGCCAACCGCCGCGCGCTCATCGCCCGGCTGGCGAGCGCCGCTGCGCCGGTGGGGGATTTTCCGGTCGCCGATCTGGCGCTTCTGTGCGAGGCGCCCGAAGCCGAGGGTGATCTGGCCTGCGCGCTGGCCGAGGGGCGGCGGCGCGATCTGGCCGCCGGGCGCAGCCTGACCGGGCCGCATCGCGCCGATCTGGCCGCAATCTGGCGCGAAAAGGGCCTGCCCGCCGCGCAATGTTCCACCGGCGAGCAGAAGGCGCTGCTGATCGCGCTGATCCTCGCCCATGCCCGCGCGCTGGCCGATGATCGCGGCGCTGCGCCAATCCTGCTGCTCGACGAGGTGTCAGCCCATCTTGACCCCGGTCGCCGGGCGGCGCTTTATGACGAGATCTGTGCGCTGGGGGCGCAAGCCTTCATGACCGGCACCGAACCGATGCTCTTTGCCCAGCTTGGCACGCGCGCCCAGGTGCTGGCCCTGCAAGACGATGCCGGCCAGACCCGCCTCAAGGAAAGCCCCGCCCCATGACCCCGCAGCGGATCAACCTGATCACCCTCGGCGTGGCCGATCTGGCCCGCGCGATGGACTTCTACGGCCAGCTCGGCTGGCAGCCGCAGGAACAGGGCGAAAACATCGCCTTTTTCGATCTTGGCGGCTTCAAGCTGGCGCTGTTCGACGCCAAGGCGCTGGCCCATGATCAGGGGCGCGCCGGGGCAAGCCTGGGCACGGGCGCGATGACGCTGGCGCAGAATTTCACCACCCCCGCCGCAGTGGATGCCGCCTTCGCCCAGGCGCTGAAGGCGGGCGCAACCTCGCTGAAATCGCCCGAGGCGGTGTTCTGGGGCGGCTACTCGGGCTATTTCGCCGATCCCGATGGCCATGTCTGGGAACTGGCGCATAACCCCTTCTGGCCGCTCGATGCCGAGGGAAGGCTGACGGGCGCATCATGACCATCACGCTCTGGCAACTGGCGCTTTACGCCGGTGCGATCTTCCTGCTGTTCCTCACCCCCGGTCCGGTCTGGGTGGCGCTGACGGCGCGGGCGCTTTCGGGCGGTTTCGCCTCGGCGGCGCCGCTGGCGGTGGGCGTGGCAATGGGCGATCTGCTCTGGCCGCTGGCGGCGATCTTCGGTCTGGGCTGGGTGGTGGCCTTCTATGGCGATTTTCTGGAACTGATGCGCTGGGTGGCGGTGGCGGTTTTCGTGGTGATGGGGGTGCAGCTGATCCGCCGCGCCGCCGCGCCGCCCGATGCCGACAACCGCCTGACCCGCCCCGGCCATTGGGCGGGTTTCTCCGCCGGGGTGGCGGTGATCCTGGCCAATCCAAAGGCGATCCTGTTCTATATGGGCGTACTGCCGGGCTTCTTCGATCTGACCCGCATCACCCTGGCCGATATCGCCGCCATTCTGGCCATCTCGGCGCTGATCCCGATGCTGGGCAATCTGGCCATGGCGGCTCTGGTGGGCCGGGTGCGCGAATTGCTGCGCTCGCCCGCCGCGCTGGCGCGCACCAACCGCATTGCCGGGGTGCTGTTGATCGGGGTTGGCGCGGCGATCGCGCTGAGCTGAGGGCCGTGCCCACGGCCAGGCCCGAAACCGCTAAATCTTGTGGCAGGCGCGTGACAATCCCCCCTGAACTGCCTATAAGACAGGCAGCAAAATCAAGGGACATCGGCATGAGTGCTCAACCCGCCCCCAAGGACGAATACGGCGCGGATTCCATCAAGGTTCTCAAGGGCCTGGATGCGGTTCGCAAACGTCCTGGCATGTATATCGGCGACACCGACGACGGCTCGGGCCTGCATCACATGGTCTATGAGGTGGTCGATAACGGCATCGACGAGGCGCTGGCCGGCCATGCCGATGCCGTGACGGTGATCATCCATACCGATAATTCGATCTCGGTCACCGACAACGGGCGCGGCATTCCCACCGATATCCATGCCGAAGAGGGGGTCTCGGCCGCCGAGGTGATCATGACCCAGCTGCATGCCGGGGGCAAGTTCGACAGCAATTCCTACAAGGTCTCGGGCGGGTTGCACGGGGTCGGCGTTTCGGTGGTGAATGCGCTGTCGGACTGGCTGGATCTGCGGGTCTGGCGCAACGGCAAGGAACATTACGCCCGGTTCGAGCGCGGCGAGACCGTGGTGCCGCTGAAAGTGGTCGGCGATGCCGAGGGGCGCAAGGGCACCGAGGTGCGCTTCCTGGCCTCGCTAGATACCTTCTCGAACCTCGAATACAGCTTCAAGACGCTGGAAAACCGCCTGCGCGAACTGGCCTTCCTCAATTCCGGGGTGCGCATCATCCTCGAAGACCGCCGCCCGGCCGAGAAACTGCATACCGAGCTGTTCTATGAGGGCGGGGTGCGCGAATTCGTGCGTTATCTGGACCGTTCCAAACATCCGGTGATGCCTGATCCGATCTTCATCACCGGCGAGCGCGACGGTATCGGCATCGAAGTGGCGATGTGGTGGAATGACAGCTACCACGAGACCGTGCTGCCCTTCACCAACAACATCCCCCAGCGGGACGGCGGCACCCATATGGCGGGTTTCCGTGGCGCGCTGACCCGCACCATCAACAACTACGCGCAATCCTCCGGCATCGCCAAGAAGGAGAAGGTCAACTTCACCGGTGATGATGCCCGCGAAGGGCTGACCTGCGTGCTGTCGGTCAAGGTGCCGGACCCGAAATTCTCCAGCCAGACCAAGGACAAGCTGGTTTCCTCCGAGGTGCGCCCGGCGGTGGAGAATCTGGTCAATGAAAAGCTGGCCGAATGGTTCGAGGAAAATCCGCAGCAGGCCAAGCAGATCGTCGGCAAGATCATCGAGGCCGCGCTGGCGCGTGAAGCCGCGCGCAAGGCCCGCGACCTGACCCGGCGCAAGACCGCGCTCGATGTCGCCTCCTTGCCCGGCAAGCTGGCCGATTGCCAGGAGAAAGATCCCGCGCTGTCCGAGATCTTCCTCGTCGAGGGTGACTCGGCGGGCGGTTCGGCCAAACAGGGGCGTTCGCGCCAGAACCAGGCGGTGCTGCCGCTGCGCGGCAAGATCCTCAATGTCGAACGCGCGCGCTTTGACCGCATGCTCTCCAGCCAGGAGATCGGCACCATCATCACCGCGCTGGGCACCGGCATCGGGCGCGATGAATTCGACCTTTCGAAACTGCGCTACCACAAGATCGTCATCATGACCGATGCCGATGTCGATGGCGCGCATATCCGCACCCTGCTGCTGACCTTCTTCTTCCGCCAGATGCCGCAACTGATCGAGGCGGGGCATCTCTATATCGCCGAACCGCCGCTCTTCAAGGTCGCGCGCGGGCGCTCCGAGGTCTATCTCAAGGACAAGCCCGCGCTGGAGGATTACCTGATCCAGCAGGGCATCGAAGGCGCGGTGCTCAAGCTGGAAAGCGGCGAGGAAATCACCGGGCAGGACCTTCTGCGCATCGTTTCCGAGGCCCGGCAGGTGCGCCGCAGCCTCGAAGCCTTTCCGACGCATTATTCGCAAAACATCCTCGAACAGGCCACCATCGCCGGCGCGCTGGTGCCCGGGGTGCTCGATGCCGATGCCCAGGCCGTCGCCGACCGCGTGGCCGAGCGGCTGGATCTTGTCGCGCCGGAATATGAAAAGGGCTGGCAGGGCCGCCCGACGCAGGATCACGGGCTGCGGCTGACCCGCATGTTGCGCGGTGTCGAGGAAGTGCGCCTGCTCGACGGGCCGGTGCTGCGCTCGGGCGAGGCCAAGCGATTGGCACGGTTCACCGAGGCGCTGCAAGAGGTCTATGCCCGCCCCGCCCGGCTGGTGCGCAAGGATCGCGGCCAGCCGATCCACGGACCGGTCGATCTGCTCAAGGCGATTCTGACCGAGGGCGAGAAGGGCCTGACCCTGCAACGCTATAAGGGTCTGGGCGAGATGAACCCCGAACAGCTCTGGGAAACCACGCTCGATCCCAATGCCCGCACCTTCCTGCAGGTCAAGATCGACGATCTCGCCGAGGCCGATGACATCTTCAGCAAGCTGATGGGCGATGTCGTCGAACCGCGCCGCGAATTCATCCAGCGCAACGCCTTGAACGTCGAAAACCTCGACGCCTGATCGGCGCACCGAACCCTGGGGCCGCACCCACGGGCTTGTCATGGCCTGTATGTCGCTTTTTGCTTCAAAAGCGGCGAAATTCGGCTACAGCTTGCAGCATCCCGGGCCGCGCCTATGCGGTGCCCGGGGCCGCAGAACGCCAGCAACAGGGAGCCGCACGCATGGATCTGGACTCGGTCAAAGCCTCCTATCGCCGCTGGGCGCCGATCTATGACAAGACCTTCGGCCGCATCACGCGCATGGGCCGCGAACGCGCCGTTTCCGCCATCAATGCGCGTCAGGGCCGGGTGCTTGAGGTCGGCGTCGGCACCGGCCTCTCATTGGCCAGCTATGCCCCGCATCTGGAGGTCTGGGGCATCGATTATTCCGAGGACATGCTCGAACATGCCCGCAAGCGTGTCGGCGAACAGGGGCTCCAGCATGTCCGCGCGCTACATCAGATGGATGCCCAGAACCTCGATTTCCCCGATGCGCATTTCGATACGGTGGTGGCGATGTATCTGGTCTCGGTGGTGCCCAACCCCGAGCGCGTCATGGCCGAGATCGCCCGCGTGTGCAAACCCGGCGGGCAGGTGCTCATCATCAACCATTTCGCCCGCGAGCGTGGCTTCTGGGCCATGCTGGAGCGGCTCTTCGCTCCGCTGGCCGACAAGCTGGGCTGGCATTCCGATTTCGAGCGCGACCGCATCCTGCGCGAACCCTCGCTCCGCATCACCGAAGAACGCCGCATGGCGCCGCTGGGCCTCTTCACCTTCCTGCGCCTGCAAAAGAACTGACGCCCGCGGCGCGCCCCCGTCTTTGTGCCTGAAATATCCTCGGGGGTGAATGGCCGGCACGGCCAGAGGGGGCAGACAGCCCCCTCTCTGCCTATCCGGCGCGCAGGCGCTCGGCCTGCCAACCCAGCTGATCGGCCATGAAACTGGCGATGAAATAATAGCTGTGGTCATAGCCCTCGTGCCGGCGCAGGGTCAGCTTCTGCCCGGCCCGGGCGCAGGCAACCTCCAGCCGTTCAGGCATCAGCTGACCCTCCAGAAACCCGTCTGCGGCGCCCTGATCGACCAGAATATCGGGCAGGCGCGCGCCGGCCTCAATCAGCCTGCAGGCATCATACTCCGCCCAGGCGGCAGTGTCGGCGCCCAGATAGAGGCCCAGCGCCTTTTGCCCCCAGGGGCAATCGCTTGGCGCACAGATCGGCGCGAAGGCCGAAACGGCACGGAACCGGCCCGGATTGCGCAGCGCCATGGTCAGCGCCCCATGCCCGCCCATCGAATGGCCCATGATGCCCTGCCGCGCCATATCGGCGGGGAAATGCTGCGCCACCAGGGCGGGCAGTTCGGCCTCGATATAGCTGCGCATGCGGTAATGCCGCGCCCAGGGCGCCTCGGTAGCATCGACATAAAACCCCGCGCCAAGGCCGAAATCATAGGCGCCCTCGGCATCATCGGGCACGCCCTCGCCGCGCGGGCTGGTATCGGGGGCAATGAAGATCAGCCCGTGCCGGGCGCAGGCGGCGCGGAACTCGCCCTTCTCGGTGACGTTCGACCAGTTGCAGGTCAACCCCGACAGATACCAGACCACCGGGCGCGGGCCCTGCGCCACGGCGTCGGGCAGGAAGATGGAAAACTCCATCGGCGTGCCGGTCTCGCGGCTGTCATGGCGCCAGACCTCCTGCCAGCCGCCATGGCTGCGCCAGCGATTGATGCGCTCCATCAGAAGATCACCACCGAACGGATGGATTTGCCCTCATGCATCAGATCGAACCCCTTGTTGATCTCCTCAAGGCTCAGCGTATGGGTGATCATCGGGTCGATCTCGATCTTGCCCTGCATGTACCAATCGACGATCTTCGGCACATCGGTGCGCCCACGCGCCCCGCCAAAGGCCGAACCCTTCCAGACCCGCCCGGTGACCAGTTGGAACGGCCGGGTGGAGATTTCCTTGCCGGCCTCGGCCACGCCGATCACCGTGGAAACCCCCCAGCCGCGGTGGCAGGCCTCCAGCGCCTGGCGCATGACATTGGTATTGCCGGTGCAATCAAAGGTATAATCGGCGCCGCCATCGGTCAGTTCCACCAGATGCGCCACGATATCGCCGCTGATCTTCGTGGGATTGACGAAATCGGTCATGCCGAACATCCGCCCCCATTGCGCCTTGTCGTCATTGATATCGACGCCGATGATCTTGTCGGCGCCAACCATGCGCGCGCCCTGGATCACATTGAGCCCGATGCCCCCCAGCCCGAAGACCACCACATTGGCGCCCGGCGTCACCTTGGCGGTATTGATCACCGCGCCGACCCCGGTGGTCACACCGCAGCCGATATAGCAGATCTTGTCGAACGGCGCGTCCGGGCGCACCTTGGCCAGCGCGATCTCGGGCAGGACGGTGAAATTGCTGAAGGTCGAGCAGCCCATGTAATGATAGACCGGCGCCCCCTTGTAGCTGAAGCGCGTGGTGCCATCGGGCATCACCCCCTTGCCCTGCGTGCCGCGAATCGCGGTGCAAAGGTTGGTCTTGCCGCTCAGGCAGCTTTTGCACTGCCGGCATTCGGGCGTATAGAGCGGGATGACATGATCGCCGGGTTGCAGCGAGGTCACGCCCTTGCCCACCTCGCGCACCACGCCAGCCCCCTCATGCCCCAGGATCGAGGGAAAGATCCCCTCGCTGTCGAACCCGTCGAGCGTATAGCTGTCGGTATGGCAGATGCCGGTGGCCATGATCTCCACCAGCACCTCGCCCTCGCGCGGGCCCTCCAGGTCAAGCTCAACGATTTCAAGGGGTTTCTTGGCCTCAAAGGCCACGGCGGCGCGGGTTTTCATGAACTGTCCCTCTGGTTGCGATTTGCCGGCAACCTAGCGCGACGCGGTGCTGTTATACTATTCCAGCCACGCCGGTCTGCTGGCTCTTTGCGGCATTTCAAACGGTTGCGGGCGGCGGTCATTGCGCTGTAGCTTGTCGCCATGAGCACCGCCCTTTTCACCCACCCCGCCTGTCTGAACCACCGCACCCCTGAGGGCCACCCCGAACGCGTCGCCCGGCTGGAGCATGTGTTGCGCGCCCTCGATGCGCCGGATTTCGCCGCGCTTTCCCGGCATCAGGCCGGGCCGGCCGACCCGGCCGAGCTGCTGCGCTGCCATCCGCAGGAGTATATCGCGCGCATCCGCGCCGCGATTCCCGCCCAGGGCAGCCAGCAACTGGATGAGGATACCCATGTCAGCCCCGGCAGCTGGGACGCCGCGCTTTGCGGCCTTGGCGCGGCGCTTGCGGCGCTGGATGCGGTGATCGCGGGCGAGGCGCACAATGCCTTTGCCGCCATCCGCCCGCCCGGCCATCACGCCGAAACCGCCAAGCCGATGGGGTTTTGCCTGTTCGGCACCGTGGCCATCGCCGCCAAACGCGCGCTCGATCATCACGGGCTCAAACGCGTGGCGGTGGTGGATTTTGATGTCCACCACGGCAACGGAACCCAGGATCTGCTGTGGCACGAGGGGCGCGCGCTTTTCGTTTCCAGCCATCAGATGCCGCTCTGGCCCGGCACCGGCGCGGCGGATGAAACCGGGGCGCAGGACAATATCATCAACCTGCCGCTGCCGCCGGGCTGCGACGGGGCGGCGTTCCGCGCCGCCTATGAGGCGCATGTGCTGCCCCGGCTCGATGCTTTCGCGCCCGAGCTGGTGCTGGTCTCGGCCGGGTTCGATGCCCATGTCGCCGATCCGCTGGCACAACTGGCGCTGGAGATCGAGGATTTCGAATGGATCACCGGCCAGTTGTGCGATCTGGCCGAACGCCATGCCGGAGGGCGGCTGGTCTCGGTGCTGGAGGGTGGCTATAACCTTGAGGCGCTGGCTGCTTCGGTGGCCGCGCATGTGAAGATCCTGATGGAGCGCGGCGCATGAAACCGGTGGCGGAAATGAGTTTCGAAGAGGCTCTGAAAGAGCTGGAATCGGTGGTGGGCCAGCTGGAACGCGGCGATGTCGAACTGGAGAAATCCATCACGCTCTATGAACGCGGCGCCGAGCTGAAGGCGCATTGCGAGGCCCGGCTGGCGCAGGCTCAGGCGCGGATCGAGCAGATCACCCTGGCCGAGAACGGCACACCGGCGGGCACGGCCCCTTTCGACGCCGGATGAGCTTTCCTTCCGCGCTCTCGCAGGCTGCGCAGGCGGTCTCGGCCCGGCTGGACCGGGCGCTCGGCGAACTGCCGCCCAGCGCGGTGCGCGATGCCATGGCCCATGCGCTGGCCGGCGGCAAGGGGCTGCGCGGCTTTCTGGTGCTGGAAGGCGCGGCGCTGCATGGTGTGGCGCCGGATGCCGCGCTGAATGCCGCCGCGGCGATCGAGGCGATGCATGCCTATTCGCTGGTCCATGACGATCTGCCGGCGATGGATGACGACGATCTGCGCCGCGGCCAGCCCACCGTGCATATCGCCTGGAACGAGGCCACGGCGATTCTGGCCGGCGATGCGTTGCAAGCGCTGGCCTTCGAGCTGATCACCACGCCGGGCCAGCCGGCAGCGACTGAGCTTGCCCATACGCTGGCCCGCGCCGCCGGGGCCTCGGGCATGGTGCTGGGTCAGGCGCTTGATATTGAAGCCGAAACCGCCGCCGAGCCGCTGGGGATTGAGGCCATCACCGCGCTTCAGGCCGGCAAGACGGGTGCGCTTTTCGAATGGGCCTGCACCGCCGGGCCGCGCATGGCCGGGGCCGATCCGGCACCGCTGGCCGCCTATGCCCGCGCGCTGGGCTTGGCGTTTCAGATCGCCGACGATATCCTCGATGCCGAAGGCGATGCGCAAACCGCCGGCAAGCGGTTGCAGAAGGATGCCGCCGCCGGCAAGGCGACTTTCGTGTCGCTGCTGGGTCTGGAACCGGCCCGCGCCCGCGCTGCCATGCTGGTCGATGACGCCTGCGCGGCGTTGGCAGAGCATGGCGAGGCGGCGGAAAGCTTGCGGCAAGCGGCCCGCTTCGTTATCAGCCGCGACAGGTGACCGGGAGGCAAGAATGAGTGCGGAGCGCCCAAAGACCCCGCTGCTGGACCAGCTGCAAGGCCCGGCCGACCTGAAACGGCTCAGCGATGCGCAATTGCGTCAGCTTGCCGATGAGCTGCGCGCCGAGACCATCAGCGCGGTTTCCGAAACCGGCGGCCACCTGGGCGCCGGGCTTGGAGTTGTCGAGCTGACGGTGGCACTGCATGCGATCTTCGATACGCCACGCGACCGGCTGATCTGGGATGTCAGCCATCAATGCTACCCGCACAAGATCCTCACCGGCCGGCGCGACCGAATCCGCACGCTGCGCATGAAGGGCGGGCTTTCGGGCTTCACCAAACGCTCGGAAAGCCCCTATGACCCCTTCGGCGCGGCGCATAGCTCGACCTCGATCTCGGCGGCACTGGGCTTCACCATGGCGCGCGAACTGGGCGGCGCCCCCGACCCGGCGCTGGGCGATGCCATCGCGGTGATCGGCGATGGCAGCATGTCGGCCGGCATGGCCTTCGAGGCCATGAACAACGCCGGCCATCTGGGCAAGCGGCTGTTCGTGATCCTCAATGACAACGAGATGTCCATCGCCCCGCCGACCGGGGCGCTGTCGTCCTATCTGTCGCGGCTCTATACGCAATCGCCGCTGCATGACCTCAAGGCCGCTGCCAAGGGCGCGCTGAGCCTTCTGCCGCCACCGCTGCAGGAAGGCGCCAAACGCGCCAAGGACATGATCAAGCACATGACCGTCGGCGGCACCCTGTTCGAGGAACTGGGTTTCAAATATGTCGGCCCCGTTGACGGCCATGACATGGACCAGCTGCTGGCCGTGCTGCGCACCGTGCATGACCGCGCCACCGGGCCGATGCTCATTCATGTGCTGACCAAGAAGGGCAAGGGTTACCGCCCGGCCGAAACCGCCGCCGACAAGGGCCATGCCACCGCCAAGTTCGACGTGCTGACCGGCAAGCAGAAGAAGGCGCCCTCGAACGCGCCGAGCTATACCAAGGTCTTTGCCCAGTCGCTGATCCGCGAGGGCGAGCGCGATGACCGCATCGTCGCCGTCACCGCCGCCATGCCCGATGGCACGGGGCTGAACCTCTTTGCCGAGCGTTTCCCCAAACGCTGTTTCGATGTCGGCATCGCCGAGCAGCATGGCGTGACCTTCTGCGCCGGGCTGGCGGCGGGCGGCATGAAGCCCTTCTGCACCATGTATTCCACCTTCCTGCAGCGCGGTTATGACCAGGTGGTGCATGATGTGGCGATCCAGCGCCTGCCGGTGCGCTTCGCCATCGACCGCGCCGGGCTGGTGGGGGCCGATGGCGCCACCCATGCCGGCAGTTTCGATGTCGCCTATCTGGCGAACCTGCCGGGCTTCGTGGTCATGGCCGCCGCCGACGAGGCCGAGCTGGTGCATATGGTCGCCACCGCCGTGGCCCATGATGACGGCCCCATCGCCTTCCGCTTCCCGCGCGGCGAGGGGGTCGGCGTGGACATGCCCGAGCGCGGCATCCCGCTGGAGATCGGCAAGGGCCGGATCATCCAGCAGGGTGCGCGGGTGGCGCTCTTGTCCTTCGGCACCCGGCTTTCCGAGGTGATGAAAGCCTGCGAGGCGCTGGGCGCGCGCGGCATCAAGCCGACGGTTGCCGATGCCCGTTTCGCCAAGCCGCTGGACCGGGAGCTGATCTTGCAACTGGCCGCCGATCATGAAGCGCTGATCACCATCGAGGAAGGCGCCATCGGCGGTTTCGGCAGCCATGTGGCGCAGCTTCTGGCCGAGGAAGGCGTGTTCGACCGGGGGCTGAAATACCGCTCGATGGTGCTGCCCGATATCTTCATCGATCAGGCCAGCCCGGCCGATATGTACGAGGTCGCCGGCATGAACGCGCCGCATATCGAGGCGAAGGTGCTGGATGTGCTGGGCATCGCCCAGATCGCCAGCCGCCGCGCTTGAGGCCGCCCGCCTGAACCACCCCGGGATCGCCGCCGATCTGCCCCCTTGCCGTGGCGGGGCGCCGGTGCCATTGTGCGCAGGTCTCGCAACGCTCATGGCCTGCCACATACCCGTCGCATTCGCGCGTCAGGGTGGGGGCCGACGCAACTGGAATCCGACCCGATGAAAACGCCCCGCTCGCTGCCGATCGAAACCCCACCGCCCTCGGAACCGCGCCAATTCAGCGAGGCCAGCGCCGCGGTCGAGCATCTGTGCACGCTTTACGCACAGGCCACCGATTATCTGGTGGCGCGCTTTCAGGAGACCCTGCAAAGCGGCGAGATAAGGGCGCGCTACCGGGCCTTCTATCCGGAAATCCGCATCACCACCTCGGTGCATGATCAACCCGACAGCCGGCTCAGCTTCGGTTATGTGCCCGAACCCGGCACCTACGCCACCACCGTCACCCGGCCCGATCTGTTTCGCAATTACCTGAAACAGCAGATCGGCCTGCTGCTGAAGAACCACCGGGTGCCGGTCACCATCGGCCTGTCCGATACGCCGATCCCGCTGCATTTCGCCATGGCCGGGCGCGATGATCTGGCGCTGGCGCAGAATGCCGATCTGAAGCTCAGCCTGCGCGATCTCTTCGATGTGCCCGATCTGGCGGTGACCAACGATGACATCGTCAATGGCGAGGGGCTGCGCAATGCCGATGGTTCGGTGCCGCTGGCGCCCTTCACCGCGCAGCGGGTGGATTATTCGCTGGCCCGGCTGGCGCATTACACCGCCACCGATCCGGTGCATTTCCAGAACCATGTGCTGTTCACCAACTACCAGTTCTATGTCGATGAATTCGAAGCCTATGCCCGCCAGGTTCTGGCCGATCCGGAAAGCGGCTATACCGGCTTTGTCGGCCCCGGCGGGGTGGTGATCACCGATCCCGAAGCGCCGCTGCCGGTACTGCCGCGCCTGCCGCAGATGCCCAGCTACCACCTGCTGCGCGAGAACAATCAGGGCATCACGCTGGTCAATATCGGGGTCGGCCCCTCGAATGCCAAAACCGCGACCGATCATATCGCCGTGCTGCGCCCGCATGCCTGGCTGATGGTCGGCCATTGCGCCGGGCTGCGCAATTCTCAGAGCCTCGGCGATTTCGTCCTGGCGCATGCCTATCTGCGCGAGGACAATGTTCTGAACGAGGATCTGCCGGTCTGGGTGCCGATCCCGGCGCTGGCCGAGATCCAGATCGCCCTGCAGGAGGCCGTGGCCGAGATCACCCGGCTTGAGGGTTTCGAACTCAAGCGCATCATGCGCACCGGCACCGTGGCCACCATCGACAACCGAAACTGGGAACTGCGCGACCAGTCTGGCCCGGTGCAGCGGCTGTCGAAATCGCGCGCCATCGCGCTCGATATGGAAAGCGCCACCATCGCCGCCAACGGTTTCCGCTTCCGGGTGCCCTATGGCACGCTGCTGTGTGTTTCCGACAAGCCGCTGCATGGCGAGTTGAAGCTGCCGGGCATGGCCTCGGCCTTCTACAAGGATCAGGTATCGCGGCACCTGCAGATCGGCGTGCGCGCCATGGAACGGCTGCGCGAGATGCCGCTGGAGCGCATCCATAGCCGCAAGCTGCGCTCCTTCGACGAAACTGCCTTCCTGTAACCTCAACCAAAGCGGCGAAAAGGCGCGGATTCGCCGCTTTTTTGGGGCTCTCGTCCAGCTTTGCGATTGTATGCCGAAAGGAAATGCGGCTACATGCGCAGCAGTCCCGAGGGCGCAATAGTCCCGGTGTTCCGGAAAAACCACGCAAAAGAACCTGTATGGAGCGAATGATGTCCAAACCGATGACCAAAACCCAGCTCGTCGCCGCCCTTGCCGAAGAAATGGGCTCGGACAAGAAAACCGCTGGCGCCGCGCTGGATGCGATCGGCGCTCTGGTGACGCGCGAAGTCTCGGCCGGTGGCGCCGTGACCCTGCCTGGCATCGGCAAGATCTTCTGCCGCGCCCGCCCCGAGCGTCAGGTGCGCAACCCCGCCACCGGCGAGACCATGACCAAAGCCGCCGACAAGACCGTCAAGGTGACCATCGCCAAGGCACTGAAAGACAGCGTCAACGGCTGATCGCATTGCGGAGCCGATGGGCTCTTGCACAGGCGAAAGATCGCGTTAGGGTCGCCCTCGGGCGGCCCTTTTTCATGCCCGGAAAGGCTTCACGCATGGATCTTCGCGCAATCGCTATGGGGCTGGCCTTTGCGCTGATGTGGTCCTCGGCCTTCACCTCGGCGCGCATGATCGTTCTCGATGCACCACCGATGTTTGCCCTGGCGCTGCGCTTCCTGCTGTCGGGGGTGATCGGTGTGGGCATCGCGCTGGCACTGGGCCAAAGCATGCGGCTGACGCGCGCGCAATGGCACGCCACGCTGATCTTTGGCCTGTGCCAGAACGCGCTCTATCTGGGGCTCAACTTCATCGCCATGCAATGGATCGAGGCCTCGGTGGCGGCGATCATCGCCTCCACCCTGCCGCTGATGGTGGCGCTGGCCGGCTGGCTGGTGCTGGGCGACCGGCTGCGACCCTTGGCGGTTGCCGGGCTGGTGGCGGGTTTCGGCGGCGTGCTGGTGATCATGGGCGCACGCTGGGGCGGCGGGCTGGACCCGTTGGGGCTGGCGCTGTGCATCGTCGGTGCGCTGGCGCTGACCGTGGCGACGCTGGCTTTGCGCAATGCCTCGTCAGGCGGCAATGTGATGATGGTGGTGGGGCTGCAGATGCTGGTCGGCGCAGCGATCCTGATCTTCCCGGCACTGGCTTTCGAGACCATCGAGATCAACTGGAACATGCGGCTGGTGCTGGCGTTCCTTTACACCACGCTGGTGCCCGGCCTGGCCGCCACCTGGATCTGGTTCAAGCTGGTGCAGCGCATCGGCGCGGTGCGCGGCGCCAGTTTCCATTTCCTCAACCCGTTTTTCGGCGTGGCGGTAGCGGCCATGCTGCTGGGCGAGCGGCTGGGACCGGGTGATATCCTGGGCGTGGCGGTGATCATGGGCGGCATCCTGATGGTGCAGCGCGCCAAGGCGCTGCCCCCGCCCGAGCCAGGCCCGCAACCGGCAGTCGAGCGGCGGCGCTAGCGCCGCCGCATCCGCTCCAGCACCGCCAGCGAGACATAGCCATCCGGCGCCATGCCGTTGGCCGCCTGCCATTCGCGCACCGCCGCCAGCGTGCCCGACCCCACGCGCCCGTCGATCTCGCCGCCGTAATGGCCCGAACGCTGCAGCACGCGCTGCAATTCCTCGCGCTCGTCGGCGGTCAGCGGGCGGTCATCGCGCGGCCATTGGCCCACGAAGGCGCCGCCGCCGCGCAGCCGGTCGGCCAGATGCGCGATGGCGATCGCATAGGCATCGGCGTTGTTGTAGCGCTTGATGACGCGGAAGTTGCGGAAGGTCAGGAAGGCCGGCCCCTGTGCCCCGGCGGGGAACATCAGCGTTGCCTCGCCACCGCCCGGCAGGCTGGTGCCGCGCTGCGCCTGCACGCCCAGCGCGCTCCATTCCTGCAGGCTGCGGGTGGTGCCGGCCAGACGGTTATTGAAGCCCGAAGGCAGCCGCACCTCCACCAGCGCCGGCTGGCCGCGCGTCCAGCCGAAACGCGCCAGATAGGCCGCCGCCGAGGCCAGCGCATCGGTCGGATCATCCGACCAGATATCGCGCCGCCCGTCGCCGTTGAAATCGACGGCATATTCCAGATAGCTGGTGGGGATGAACTGGGTATGGCCCATGGCGCCGGCCCAGCTGCCGACCATGCGCTCGGGCGCCACATCGCCGGCTTCCAGAATGCGCAGCGCGGCCAGCAACTGCTGCTCGAAGAACGCCGTGCGCCGCCCCTCGAAGGACAGCGTCGCCAGCGTCTCGATGGTCGGCACATTGCCGCGCAATTGCCCATAGGAGCTTTCCAGCCCCCAGATCGCCACCACCACCTCGCGCTCGACATTGTAGCGCGCCTCGATGGCGGCCAGCACCCGCTCGTGATCGCGCAACATGCGCCGGCCGTTCTCGATGCGAGTGTCGGAAACCGCGCTGTCCAGATAGGCCCAGATCGGGCGGGTGAACTCGGGCTGATGGGCATCGCGGCGCAGCGAATCCTCGGCGTAACCGATGCGGGCGAAGGCGCGATCAAAGGTAGAGGCGCTGATGCCCTGACCCAGCGCGCGGCCGCGGAACCCCTCGATCCAGCGGTCGAACGCCGCCGGGCGCGGCGCTGAAGTCGCCAGCCGCGTCGCCTCGACCCCGGTCGAGGCGCGTGTCGCCACCGGGCCGGAACATCCCATCAATGAAATCAGGACCAGCCCGAAGGCTCCCGCGCGAATGATCATGATACACCTGCTCGTGTGTTTATTGCTCGTGTGTTTATTGTTTGGCACAGTGTAGCGCAAAGCCGCGCGGCGGAAAAGCGCGGGCGGCTCAGTTGAGCGGAACCACGCAATCGCAGATCAGCAGCCGCACGCGGGTGCCGATGTCATGCTGCGCGCCGGGCCCGGAAATGACGATCAGGCAGCGCTCGCCCTCCTGCACCCAATAGATCTGGTCATGGCCGCGGAACTCGCGCCCGACGATGGTGGCCGGGCCTTCGGGATCGGCCTCCAGCATGATCTGTTCGGGGCGCACCGCCAGATCGACGGCGCCATTGGCGGCGCGCGACAGCGGCAGGTTGCCGAAGGCGGTCTGCACATTCATGCCGCTCGCCGTGCCGCTGAGGATGTTCGAACGCCCGATGAAATTGGCGACAAAAGCCGTGGCCGGGTTGCGATAGATCTCGTCCGGGGTGCCGATCTGCACCACGCGGCCCTTCTCCATCACCGCGATGCGGTCGGCCA
>ERZ869909.909-NODE-909-length-27702-cov-4.558226_pt1 | contig 27702 bp, 16 predicted proteins | sample MGYA00520892_ERZ869909 | MGnify/ENA primary metagenome ERZ869909 (study PRJEB32215, sample SAMEA104723947) | bioreactor metagenome | biome: bioreactor; feature: anaerobic bioreactor; material: water | place: China | collected 2015-03-12 ...
AGGCCAACGCCAGCAGAATACCGATGAAGCCCAGGAACACCACGATGACCGCCAGCAGGTGGGGCACGCCTCGGCGCGTCATGGCATTGACACCGCCCTGCAGCAGAAAGGCAATCACCAGAGCGGTGAGAAAAGGCGCCAGCATGCGACCGAACAGAATCACCACGGCGAAGCCCAGTATCAGCACCACCAGCAGGATCACCGCTTCCTCATCGGAGAAATAGTGGTCGATCCAGCTCTTGAAGACCTGACGCAGGGTCATGAAGCAGGCTCCCCGCCCTTGCGAATCCAATAGTGAAAGACATCGCCTCGCTCTTCACACTCGACCAGCTCGTGGATGCTCTGATCGGCAAAGGTCTCGAAGTCGCGCCAGGAGCCGGCATCGGTGGCGATGACCTCGAGCAACTGGCCGGCCTCGAGCCTGGCCAACGCCTGCTTCGCCTTCAGTAGCGGCAGCGGACATGGCAGGCCGCAGGCATCGAGCACGTCATCTGGTTGCACAGCCATGGTAACTCCCGGGAGAATGCTGGTTGACGCAAAATGGGTAACGCTCTTGCAGCGAGCGTCAAAACCCTTGAGATTTAAAGGCACTTTACAGGTCGAATCAATGTCGGATAAGCATTCGACTTCCCATTATGACGAGGTTGGCCATGTTGCGTAACATCCGCACCTTCCTGACCGGCAGTGCCATGGTGCTGGCACTCGCCCTGACCGGTCCGGCAAGCGCCACGGATGACTACGGCTTGCCCAGCCTGACGTCCGGCACCCAGGCCGTCAGCGGTGAAGAGTATCGCTTGGGCCGCGCCTGGCTACGGCAGTTCCGCGCCCGCGTGCCTCAGTGGCAGGACCCCATCGCCCAGGACTATGTGGAGTCCCTACTGGCACGCCTGGTTCCCCACAGCGGTGTCGATGGCTCTCGCACGGTAGTGGCGCTGGTGGACAGTCGCACACTCAATGCCTTTGCCGTACCGGGCGGCGTAATTGGCCTGAATGCCGGTCTATTCGCCTTCGCCGACGAAGAGGACGCGGTCGCCTCGGTGGTGGCCCACGAGCTGGGGCACCTCTCCCAGCGGCACTATGCGCGCGGCCAGGCCCGCGCCGAACAGACCCAGATCCCCGCCATGGCGGCCATGCTGGCCGGCATGCTGATTGCAGTAAGCGGCGGCGGCGATGCCGGCATGGCCGCTGCCATGGGCTCACAGGCGGCTTTTATCCAGGATCAATTGGCCTACTCACGCCGCTTCGAGCAGGAGGCCGATCGCATCGGCCTGCAAGCCATGTCACAAGCCGGATTCGATCCCCATGCCATGGTTCGCATGTTCCGCGCCATGCAGCGCCAGGCCAGCCTTCAGGGCGGCAACCCGCCGGAGTTTCTGCTCACTCACCCACTGACCGAATCACGCATCAGCGATGCCGAGTCTCGCGCCTCCCAGCTGGAGGCCGCCGGCTCCCGCAATAGCGAGCCTACCTATCACCTGATTCGCGCCCGCGCCCTGCTGACGATCCACCAACGCGATCCACAGCAAGCTGCCAATCGCCTGGCACAGGACGGCGCACCGGATGCCGCCAGACGCTACCTCGATGCCTTGATCGAAGCCCAACGGGGCAACATCGACAGCGCCCTCGGCGCCCTGGATGGGCTGGCCAGCGAGCTGCCCGACCTCGCCATGATTCCCGCCAGCGCCGCGGAGGTCGCCTTCAACGCCGGCCGCTATGACGACGCTATCGAACGAAGCCGGCGCCAACTGCGGTTGATGCCTGGCTACATGCCTGCCACGCGCATCATGGGCGAGGCACTGCTGCAACGGGACCCCAACGAGGCATACCGCCTCCTGCGCGATCTGGCCGAGCGACGCCCTGAGGACCCCCAAGTCTTCACCCTGCTCGCCGAGGCTGCGGGCCGCAGCAATCGTGAAGCCTGGGGACATCTTGCCCGGGCCGAGCATATGCAGCTGACCGGCAGCATCGACCAGGCCATTCGTCAGCTCGACGTGGCCAAGCAGGTTGCCGAGCGAAGCGGCGATGGCAACGCTGCGGCGCGCATCGCGCAGCGGCGCGAAGACTTCGTCGGCTATCGCGAAACGATGGAGAAGTTTTAAAAGAGAAAGGACAGAAGAAGGAAGAACAGAGATGAGGCAAGCCTGAGCTTACTCATCTCGTTCAGGCGCAAGGCACCGTCTTCCCTCTTCTTTCTTCAAGCTGCGAAGCAGCGTTCTCTCTCAAGAATGAAAATTGAGCATCCGCTCAAGCGGCTTGAGGGCAGCGTGGCGCAGGGCGTCATCGACGAAGATCTCGCCGCTGCCATGGCGCAGGGCGCCGGCCATGTTGTCTAGCGCGTTCATCGCCATCCAGGGGCAGTGGGCGCAACTCTTGCAGGTCGCACCGCTACCGGCGGTGGGAGCCTCGAACAGGGTCTTGCCGGGCACCGCCTGCTGCATCTTGAAGAAGATGCCGCGGTCGGTGGCCACGATCAGCTTGTCATGGGGCAGCTCCTTGGCCGCCTTGATCAGTTGGGACGTCGACCCCGTCACATCGGCAAGCTCGACCACCGCGGCCGGCGACTCGGGATGCACCAGAACTGCCGCTTCCGGGTAGAGCGCCTTCAAGTCCTCGATACCCTTGGCCTTGAACTCTTCGTGGACGATACAGGCACCGTCCCACAGCAGCATGTCGGCACCGGTCTTCTGCTGAATATAGCCGCCCAGGTGCTTGTCGGGTGCCCAGAGGATCTTCTCGCCGCGAGCCTGCAGGTGCTCGATAACATCCACCGCGATGGAGGAGGTCACCACCCAGTCGGCACGCGCCTTAACCGCCGCCGAGGTATTGGCATAGACCACCACGGTGCGATCGGGGTGAGCGTCGCAGAAAGCAGCGAACTCGTCGGCAGGGCAGCCGATGTCCAGCGAGCAGGTCGCTTCCAGGGTCGGCATCAGCACCCGCTTCTCCGGCGACAGAATCTTGGCGGTCTCGCCCATGAAGCGAACCCCGGCGACCACCAGAGTGTCGGCTTCGTGGCGAGCGCCGAAGCGTGCCATTTCCAGGGAGTCGGCAACGCAGCCGCCGGTCTCTTCGGCCAGCTGCTGGATGGCATCGTCAGTATAGTAGTGGGCCACCAGCACGGCATTCTGCTCCTGGAGCAGCCGCTTGATCTCGGCGACGCGGGCGTCGTCCTCGGCGGGAATCCGGGTGGGGCAATAAGCGCGGGCGAGGTGGCTACGCACCTCGGCTCTAGCAGTCATTATCGTCATCGTGTCTACCACTGTGACTGGCAGGGGCTCCCCCTGCATGTATCGGGTACATCGCGAATCGCACGATCCGTGCGGACGATGCGCCTGGGCCCAGGCTGCGTCTCTCGCCACCTCGACCATCCATCTATTCTAGACCACAATGCACGGCAATTGCTCCCCCCGGCTTCTCACTAACCGGCCACTATTGCAACAGGTGTGTCAGACGTGGTCTCCCAGCACCTGCTTGTACAGCAAACAGTCGGCGCGATAACAGCCGCAGGACGCCTCGATAAGGCCAGCCCGGTCAAGCACGGTAATATTGCCGCGATAGTAGCTGATCAACCCCCGGATTTGCAGCGCCGTTGCTGCCTGGGTGATGCCGGCACGCCTCACACCCAGCATTGCCGCAAGGAACTCATGGGTCAGCTGCAGCCGGCTGGATCCGGCCCGGTCCTGAGTCATCAGCAGCCAACGCGCCAGCCGTGACTCGACCTGGTGGAAGTGAGTGCAGGCGGCGGTTTGGGTGAGCTGATTGAAGACCACATAGAGGTAGCGTTGCAACCGCTGCTGCAGCGCAGGACAGCATGGCAGCAGATCCTGAAACCGGGTGGCATCCATGCGCAGCGCGGTACCGGCCCCCTGCACCAGCGCACACAGGGGAGATTCCCTGACACCGAGGATCAGCGACACGCCCATCATTCCCTCACGCCCAGCCATCCCCACTTCCAGCCGATTGCCGTCATCGAGACTGACGATCAGCGAAATGAAGCCGTCGATGGGAAAGTAGACCTGCTCGATAAGGGCACCCGGCTCGACCAGCACCTCACCAAACACCAGGCTTGCCGGCTCACAAGCGGCCATGAAGGCAGCATGCTCGCTCGGCGGCAGCCCGCAGAGCAACTGGTTGGCGGCGGGAATATCGGGAAGGGGAACCATGGCTGCTCCGGTGTCGACGTACCTGGCAAGCGGCATGGAGAAATGCACGATGATTTCAGTGTCGACTGCAGATCGAAATCCTGAGCATGGACGCCCAGGCGATATATCTGCAGATTAGCATGCTGTAAAACAGGCGTCGGCACGCTAGCGTACACAGGCGATGCCGCAGTTTCAGGGCTCGCCACTACATCACGTATCGACGATCCAGCAAGCGATCGTACTCGCACTTGACGACCGCGTAGCACTCGCAGACCCTCTCTTCTAGACCGGGCCGATCGAGCACCGTGATATGCCCACGATGATAGGAAATCAGCCCCGCCCGCTGGAGCTTGCCTGCCGATTCGGTCACCCCTTCCCGGCGCACCCCCAACATGTTCGCAATCAACTCCTGGGTCATGAGCAATTGATCACCTGGCAGCCGGTCCAGGCTCAGCAGCAGCCAGCGACAGAGCTGCTGGTCGACCGTATGGTGGCGGTTACAGACCGCCGTCTGGGCCATCTGGGTCAACAGTGCCTGGGTATAGCGAAGCAACAGCCGCTGCAACACACCGGCACGGTAGAACTCATCCTTGAGGCGCTGCCCCTTCATGCGATAGGCCTCACCGGCGCTCTGCACGATGGCCCGACTCGGCGTCGTCTCACCGCCCATGAACAATGACACACCAACGATCCCTTCACTGCCCACCACTGCGATTTCCGTCGAGGCACCGTCTTTCATCACGCAAAGCAGCGACACAATGGCATCCAGTGGAAAATAGACATGCTGCATCACGCCACCGGATTCACTCAGCGACTTCCCCAACGGCAAGTGAACGCGCTCAAGATGGGGTAGCAGCCGCGCCAGCTCCTCCTCCGGCAACATGCCCAGCAGCTGATTCCGTGGATCGTATTGCGGTGTCGACATTCAGCCCCCCCTCTGCGCCAGTATTGGCGCAACTTCGTAATGGCTATGTGCGCCACCCAACGGATAACACTCTCGTGCTGCCCTTATGCTGAAGGGTAGCGGTCCGTCGTAGCCGCGCCGCCCCCGGTAACTCCCGCTGCGAGCAAGCCCCCTTAACCCGAGCGATATCGCCATGAAACACATCAAGCCACTGATTCGAGGCACTGCCGTTCTACTGGCATTGCTGTCACTCGCCGCCTGCTCAGGCATGTCGGCACAGGACAAGAGCACCGCAATAGGCGCCGGTGTAGGTGCCGTGGGTGGCTCAGTGCTCACCGGCGGCTCCGCTATCGGCACCGTGGGTGGCGCCGCAGTGGGCGGAGTGATAGGCCACGAGATCAGCAAACCGTAATCTTTTGCCAGATTACGCCAGCGGCGCTTTGAGGCGCGCCGCTGGCTCTCATCGGTGGGTGCTCGGATCACGGGGCATCGCTATATCAGTATAGGGTAATTGGCGGCAGTCTCTGTACGCTAACGCACGGAGCGAAATCGCAGGCATGGCCAGTCTATTAGCTAGCAGCAGTCCACACCGACCTGCCTGCTCGTTGCCAGCCGCTGATGCTGCACTCAAGGAGTGAGTCATGCGCAAAGCAATTACGACAATACCGTCGCTCGACCCTGCCCAAGCTGACCGAACCGCACAGCAAGATCAGCAGGCACCACCAGAGATCCTCCTGACCGACCCCGATACACACCTCGACGCCGTGAGTGACACCATACCCATTGGTACCCTGACCACCGATATGCAGGGCAACCGCTGCCGCAGCAATGCGCGGTATCGCAGCATTTTCAGCGAGACAGCCACTGCTCTGTATGATACTCACTGGGCAAGCGCCCTACATCCCGACGATTGGCCTCGGGTCACCCAGGAGTGGCGACAAGCGTTCCATGACGATACCCACTGCCATATCGAGGCGCGCATGCTGCGCTCCGATAGCAGCATTGCATGGGTCAGCATCAATGCCGCACGACTGCCCGGCGCTCGCGGATATATCCACACCGTGGAGGACATCACTTCACGAAAGCAAGAGGACCGTATACTGCACGCCGCCGAGGAGGCCCTGCATCACGCCACCGAAGAGGCCCTGTATATCGAGAAGGAGCGTGCGCAAGTCACGCTGAACTCGATCGGCGATGCGGTCATCTCCACCGATACCGCATGCCGAGTGACCTACCTCAACCGCGTGGCGGAGGCAATGACCGGCTGGAGCCAGGAAAGCGCCATCGGCAGGCCTATAACCGAGGTCTTCCGTATCGTCGATGATAAAACGCGCCAATCAGCCAGCGACCCCGCCCGGCGGGCCATCGAAGATAACCGCATTGTCGGCCTGAGGCTCGGGACGACCCTGAGTGGCCGCGATGACAGCGAACTGGCGATCGAGAATTCGGCGGCCCCGATCCACGGCCGCAACGGTCAGGTCACCGGCGCGGTGATCGTTTTTCACCGCGCCAGCCAATCCTTGACCATCGTCGGCCGCATGTCGCATCTCGCGCTTCACGATGCCCTGACCGACCTCCCCAATCGCGTACTGCTGGACGAGCGAGTAGCTCGCGCTATCGGCCTGGCCAAGCGCCATCGACAGCAAGTGGCTCTACTGTTCATCGATCTGGATGACTTCAAGGCCATCAATGACCGCTTGGGTCACGCTGTCGGCGATTCACTGCTGCAGTCCATCGCCAAGCGGCTGAAAGGCTGCGTGAGGGATACCGACACGGTCTGTCGGCTCGGCGGCGACGAGTTCGTGATTCTATTGACCGAGTTGCATGGTAACGATGGAGCACGCAAGGTGACCGAGGCCATCTTCCAGGCCTTGCTGCCACCACACCCCATTGGTGAACAGGGGATCAACATTACGATCAGTCTCGGCATCAGCCTCTACCCCGACAGCGGAACCACCCCTGAAGAGCTGATGCACCACGCCGACACCGCCATGTACCACACCAAGCGTCAGGGGCGTAACAACTACCAGTTCTTTACCGGCGATATGCTGCTCGGCCATCAGCATTGTCTATCACATTCGGGCGAGACGGCTCGACATGATGAAGCCCCCAATCGCTAATGCCACCCTAGCGTTCGCCACCGCACAGTCGGGACACCTCCCAAGGTCTATCATCACATTGAGTGTGGCGAAGGAGTTGCCTAGACAGGATGTCGCGCTACGCGTCGCTGGCGTCACCCTGCTGATTCGGCCTCTGGTAAGTCGGCTAACACACCGACGCCAAACGTCTGACAACCGAACACCCAAGATCCATCAATGGCCGATATCGACTCAGATATCGGCCATTGATGACGAATGGAGGCTCTATGAACAATATCGTATGGATAGTTGGAGCTGTGGTCATCGTGCTGGTAGTGCTGTCGGTCCTCGGCTTGCGCTAGGCGCTCGCCTTGAAGCTCTTCAACGCCTACCGGCAGTGCGGTTATCGCCTCAGGCAATGGCTACATGCCAGACGTCAGCCAGCGTCGAACAGCGAGGCAGCCCCACCGCCTCGCGCGGAGTTGCTCAGCGCCGCCCAGATGGAGGCGCACGGTGAATGGCTGGCCAACAACCACCAACTCGCAACAGGCCACGCCCCCGACCTGCTGCTCCCCAGGCTGCGCAACAACGAACACGCCCTGGTCAGCAGCTGCAACCGCTTGACCACGGCAGTGGCCGAGGAGCAGCGCATTGCTCCCGCAGGGGAGGGGCTACTGGACAACTTCCACTTGCTCGAGGAGCAGATCCTGACCGCCAAGCGGCATCTGCCACCTGGCTACAGCAAGGTGCTCCCTAGGCTCTTGACCGGCCCATCCGCGGGTCAGCCGCGAGTCTACGACATTGCCATGGAAGCCATTGCCCACGGTGACGGTCATCTGGCCTTCGACAACCTGAGCCGCTTCGTAACTGCCTATCAGCGCCACATCACCCTGACGCTGGGCGAGCTGTGGGCGATTCCTATCATGCTACGCCTGGCGCTGATCGAGAACCTGCGCCAGGTTTCTGACCGCCTCGACGCAGGACTCAGCGAACGCCAACTGGCCGAGTCCTGGGCAGAGCGCATGGTCGCAACCGCCGAGAGCGATCCCAAGAGCCTGATCCTGGAGGTCGCCGACATGGCCCGCTCGAAGCCGCTGATGAGTAGCGAATTCGTTGCCGTGCTGTCGAGACGCTTGCAGGGGCGTGGCCCGGCCCTATCTCTGCCACTTTCCTGGATCGAGCAACGACTGTCCGACTCGGGCGCCAGTATCGAGCAGCAAGTCTTGATCGCCAATCAGCAGCAGGCATCCGACCAGGTATCGGTGAGCAACAGCATCGGCAGCCTCAGGATCATCGGTGCCATCAACTGGCAGGACTTCGTAGAATCGCAAAGCGCAGTAGAGCAGGCCTTGAGAGAGGACCCCTGCGGCATCTATACGCGCATGGACTTTGCCACCCGTGACCGCTATCGGCATGTAGTGGAAACCCTGGCCAGCCAGTCACCGCTTAGCGAAAGCGAGGTGGCGGGCCTCGCCGTCGGGCTCGCCACCTCGCCCCCCCAGGCACAAGCCGATTCCGAACGCGCTCGACACGTCGGCTACTACCTGATCGGTGATGGGTTGGTCGACTTGACCCGAGTGGCCAGGGTGAGCCGTTCAGCGCCACACCGCATGGGCGTCAGCATGCGTCGCCGAGCCCTGCCCCTCTATCTCGGAGGAATTGCCGGCGTCACCCTGCTGATCAGCGCCGGACTGCTGTTTGCCGCCGGTTCGCGACTCACTGACCCGGCACCACTGGGCTGGATGCTGAGCGTCGCCGTGCTGACGCTGTTGGTCAGCAGTCAGACAGCGGTATCGCTGGTCAACCGGCTGACGACCATGATGGTGATGCCGCGCACGCTTCCCCGCATGGAGGTAAAGAGCGGGATCCCCGCCAAGTGTCGCACGCTGATAGTCACACCAACCTTGCTAACAGATGCCGCCAGCATCGAATCCTTGCTGGAATCACTCGAGGTGCGCTTCCTGGCCAACCAGGATGCCCATCTACATCTTGCCCTGCTGACTGACTTCAGCGATGCCCAGCAGGCCACACTACCCGGTGATGATGCCCTGCTAACGCTGGTTCACGAAGGGATCATGCGGTTGAACGCCACCTATGCGGCTCACTGGTGCACCCTCGGCGGTGACGCGTCACCGTTTTATCTCTTTCATCGCCCGCGCTGCTGGAACGCCCAGGAACGCTGCTGGATGGGCCATGAGCGCAAGCGGGGCAAGCTCGCAGACCTCAACGCCTTGCTGCGCGGCAGGCCGGAGAGCAACGGTCGTCAGCGTTTCGCACTGATTGCCGGTGATATCTCACCGCTATCCGACGTAGCCTACGTAATCACCTTGGACAGCGATACGCAGTTACCCCGGGATGCCGCTCGCCAGCTGGTCAGCGCCATGGCCCACCCGCTCAATCGTCCGCGTCATGATCCTCTTACCGGCCGGGTCGTCGAGGGTCACGGCATTCTGCAGCCCAGCGTCGCGGCCAGCCTGGAAGGTGCCAATCGGTCACGCTATGCGCGGCTGTTCGGCGGTGAGGCGGGCATCGATCCTTACACTCGGGCCATCTCCGACCTCTACCAGGACCTGTTTGACGAGGGCTCCTATATCGGCAAGGGCATTTACGATGTCGATGCCTTCGAAGGTGCGATCGGCAGGCGTTTTCCCGAGAACCTCATCCTCAGCCATGACCTGCTGGAAGGCTGCCATGCCCGTTCAGGGCTGGTCAGCGATATATCTCTCTATGAGGATCATCCCAGCCACTACCTGGACGACATCAAGCGCCGCCACCGCTGGATACGCGGCGACTGGCAGCTCACCGGCTGGCTGGGCCGGCATCCTCCAGTGGGCCAAAGCGAACCGGGCGGCCAGACCGACCGCCCCCTGTCGCTGCTGTCACGCTGGAAGCTGTTGGACAACCTCCGGCGCAGCCTCTTTCCCATCGCCCTGACAGCGCTGCTGCTGGCGGGGTGGACCCAGCCAGCGACCGCCTGGGTCTGGACCATTGGCGCTGCAGCTCTGCTGCTGATCCCGATGATCGGCGACGTCATGCGTGAGCTGTTGGCCAAACCCGATGAGCGCCCACTCGGGCAGCACCTGGCATGCACGTCGCGCGACCAGATCGGACGCATTGGCCAGCTCGGCTTCCAGCTTAGCTGCCTGCCCTACGAAGCATACATCCACCTGGACGCCATCCTGCGCACCCTGTGGCGACGGCATGTCAGCCACCGGCGCCTGCTGGAGTGGGTGCCTTCGAGCACTTCCCGGGAGTACACCACACGCGACGGGGTCGAGGGCCTGCGTGACTTGATAAAGCAGATGTGGCTCGCCCCTGGGCTGGCCGGCAGCGTGGCCCTGGTGCTGGCCATTACCCAGCCACCGACCCTGCTCGCCGCCGCCCCATTCCTGGCACTGTGGGGGGCCTCGCCGGTGCTGGCCTGGTGGCTGAGCCGCCCGCAAGTGCCGCGTCCGTCACAGCTAACCGCGGCTCAAACCCATTTCCTGCAACGTCTGGCCAGACGCACCTGGGCATTTTTTGAACAGACACTGAGTGCTGAGGACCACTGGCTGCCACCCGACAACATCCAGGCGTATCGCCAGATCACCCTGGCCCATCGTACCTCGCCGACCAATATCGGAATGGCACTGCTGGCCAACCTGGCGGCCCATGATTTCGGCTACCTCACAGCGGCTGGCCTGATGAGGCGCAGCGAACAGACCCTGGGCACCCTGGGAGTCCTGCCCCGCTACCGTGGTCATTTCTACAACTGGTACGACACCCGGACCCTGCAGCCGCTGCCACCGCACTATGTTTCAAGCGTCGATAGCGGCAATCTGTCGGGCCACCTGCTGACCCTGAGTCGTGGTCTACTCGAAGTAGCGGATGCCCCAATTCTGCCAAAGCGCTGTTGGCAAGGGATGCGCGACACCCTGGCGATCATCGAAGAGTGCAGCGGTGCTGCCGTGCAAGCACCACTGGATGCCTACCGCCACGTGCTGGATACCACCTGCCCGGACCCGCAAGACAGTCTCTCGACCTGGCGTCAGGCGCTGGCCCGGCTAGATAGTGCCAGCGCCATCCTGGCAGATGACCTGCGCCCGTTTGCCACGGCAGTGCAGCCCGAGGCCAGCGCCTCACCCCAGGCCCCGCTGCTGGAGGAAAACGCCCATCAGTGGGCCCTCAGCCTGCAACAGCAGACCCGCGCCATGCTTGTTGAAATCGATGAACTGGCACCCTGGTTGGCGCATCCAGCGCTGCTAGGCAATACGCCGCTCGGCAGAGCTCTCGAAATGCTTGCGCTGCCCACGCTTCGCGATGTCGCAACACTCGACAGCATGCTCAGCAATACCTTGTCGTCGCCACCTCATCGCGCCCTGGATGACCCCCAGACGAGCCAGCTGCAAGACACGATCGACCACGCCAAGGAGCGGGCCCAGCAGCGCATCGCCACTCTCGAGCAGCTCGCTGCCACCTGCGTTGAGTTCGCCCAGGTGGAATATGGCTTCCTGTTCGACCGCACCAAGCACCTGCTTGCCATCGGCTACAACGTCACTGAGGAACGCCTCGATAGCGGCTATTACGATCTGCTCGCATCGGAATCACGGCTGAGCAGCTTCGTGGGTATTGCCCTTGGGCAGTTACCCAAGGAGAGCTGGTTCAGCCTCGGCCGACTGCTGACCCGCGCCGGGGGCGAGCCGGTACTGCTGTCATGGAGCGGCTCAATGTTTGAATATCTGATGCCGATGCTGGTGATGCCGACCTACCCCAATACGCTTCTCGACCAGACCTGCCGTGCGGCGGTGGCCCGCCAGATCGAGTATGGCGGGCAGTGCGGCGTGCCCTGGGGGATTTCCGAATCCGCCTACAACACCGTCGATGCCAAGCTCAACTATCAGTATCGCGCCTTCGGTGCCCCTGGGCTGGGGCTCAAGCGTGGCCTGGCAGAGGACCTGGTCGTCGCCCCCTACGCCTCGGTGATGGCGCTGATGGTGGCACCTGTTGCGGCCTGCCTCAACTTGCAGCGCTTGGCACGTGAGGGGGTAATGGGAAAGTTCGGGCTATTCGAGGCGGTCGACTACAGCCCCTCTCGCCAGCGCCGGGGTTCACACAAGACGCTGGTCCGCTCGTTCATGGCACACCATCAGGGCATGAGCCTGCTGGCCCTGGCCTACCTGCTGCTGGAGCAGCCCATGCAGCGTCGCTTCAGCGCCGATCGCCACGTGCAGGCCGTACTCCTGCTGCTGCAGGAGCGCATCCCCCGAGCCAACGCCCTGTTCACGCACGTTGCGCGCCTGGCGGAAGTACACACCGCAAGCAACCGCAGCGATCCGCCGATACGTGTCTTCGACAGCGCCGATACCCCGACCCCCGCGGTGCAGCTACTGTCGAACGGCCGCTATCACGTCATGATCACCAATGCCGGCGGTGGGTATAGCCGCTGGCAAGACCTCGCCGTTACGCGCTGGCGCGAGGACCCGACGCGCGACCACCATGGCACCTTCTGCTACCTGCGTGACCTCGACAGCGGCCATGTCTGGTCAAACACCTATCAACCCACATGCTCCGACGCCACGCATTATCAGGCGATCTTTGCCGAGGGGCGCGCCGAATACCGTCGCCGTGACAGGGCCGGCAGCGGCGACGTGGAGACCTATACCGAGATAGCAGTATCGCCCGAGGATGACATCGAACTGCGCCGGCTACGCCTGACCAACCACACAGCACAGCGTTGCGATCTCGAGGTCACCAGCTATGCGGAGGTAGTTATCGCCCCCGTCGCCTCAGATGCCTTGCACCCCGCCTTCAGCAATCTGTTCGTGCAGACCGAGATCATCGCCCCCCACAGTGCGATCCTTTGCCACCGTCGCTCGCGGGCGCCGGAAGACCGCTCGGCGTGGATGTTCCAGCTGCTTATCGTGCGAGACACCCCAAGCCCCGCAGCCTCCTATGAAACCGACCGGCTGGAGTTTATAGGTCGCTGCCGTGACTCCGCGGCACCACAGGCCATGGAACGCCCCGGCGAGCTGTCCGGGCATGCCGGAGCAGTTCTCGACCCGATCGCCGCCATCCGGCGCTGCTTCAGCGTCGAGCCACACCACGCCGTGACGCTTGACCTGGTGACCGGGATGGCGGGCTCGCGTGCCGACGCCGAATACCTGATCGCCAAGTATCAGGATCGCCACCTGGCCGACCGTGTCTTCGAGCTCACCTGGACCCATCGCCAGGTGGTCCTCGAGCAGCTCGATGCCAGCGAAGCCGACGCCCAGCTCCATGCGCGACTGGCCAGTGCCGTCGTCTATGCGCACCCCGCACTGCGCGCCGACCCCGCCATCATTGCCGCCAACCGCCGCGGTCAATCCGCGCTGTGGAGCTATGCCATCTCCGGCGACCTGCCGATCGTACTGCTGAGAGTCGGCAGTAGCGCCAGCCTCACACTGGTACGCCAGCTCATCCAGGCGCATGCCCACTGGCGTCTGCAGGGTCTCGCCGTCGACCTGGTGATCTGGAATGAGGAGTACGCCGTCTACCGCCAACAGCTTCAGGAGCAGATTCTGGGATTGATTGCCTCGGGCAGCGGCGCCAGCCAGATCGACCGCCCCGGCGGGATCTTCGTGCGCCCACTGGAACAGATCGCAGGCGAGGATCGCCTGCTGTTCCTGGCGGTGGCCCGCGCCATCATCCTCGACAGTCACGGCAGTCTGGAAGAACAGCTCGACCAGCGCCAGCGCCAGGATGCCAGGCCCCCCCTGCTGAGGGTGACGGACACCCGCCCGCCCGCACCTGGTTCCATACCGGTAGCACCTCAGGGACTGATCCTGAGCAACCCGCTGGGCGCCTTCAGTGCCAACGGTCAGGAGTATGTCATCCAGCTCGGTCCCAACCAGCGCACCCCCGCGCCCTGGGTCAACGTGATCGCCAATCCCGACTTCGGCTGCGTGATATCGGAGAGCGGTGGCAGCTACACCTGGAGTATCAACGCACACGAAAATCGGCTGACCCCCTGGCACAACGACCCGGTCAGCGACCCCAGTGGCGAAGCGCTCTATCTGCGCGACGAAGAGAGCGGCCATGTCTGGTCTGCCACACCGCTACCCGTGCGCAGAGATGCCGCCTATTTAGTGCGACACGGCTTCGGCTACAGCGTGTTCGAGTCCGAGCAAGACGGTATTCGAACACAGCTGTGGATCTACGTGGCGCTTGACGCCAGCATCAAGTTTTCGGTGCTCAAGGTAAGCAATCTGTCAGCGCGGGCGCGAAATCTGTCGGTGACCGGCTACGTGGAATGGGTTCTCGGCGACCTTCCTGCAAAGACGGCCATGCATGTGACCACCGAGATCGCCGCCGCAAGTGGTGCCCTGCTGGCACACAACGTTTTTCACCGTGAACTGAGCGAGCAGGTTGCCTTCTTTGATGTCCACGATCCCACGCGCACGCTGAGCGGCGACCGCCAGGAGTTTATCGGTCGTAACGGCAGCCCGGCGCAGCCTGCTGCCCTGCAGCGCACCCATCTCTCCGGTACGGTAGGTGCCGGCCTCGACCCCTGCGCCGCACTGCAGATCAAGCTATCGCTGGCACCAGACGAAAGCCGGGAGGTGATCTTCCGGCTCGGCGTAGGCGGTGATCGTGAGCAAGCCGATGCCCTGATCCAGCGCTACCGCGCCGTGGGGGCGGCCGGCCGGGCCCTCGATGAGGTACAGGCGCACTGGCGGCAGACCTTAGGCGCGCTACAGATCGAAACCCCCGACCCGGCGCTGGATGTGATGGTCAACGGCTGGTTGCTCTATCAGACCCTGGCCTGTCGACTGTGGGCGCGCAGCGGCTACTATCAGTCCGGCGGCGCCTTCGGCTTTCGTGACCAGTTGCAGGACAGCATGGCGCTGGCGCATGCCGCGCCCGAGCGCCTGCGCGACCAGTTGCTGCTGTGCGCCAGTCGCCAGTTCCGCGAAGGAGACGTGCAGCACTGGTGGCATCCCCCCCAGGGCCGCGGCGTGCGGACACGCTGCTCCGACGACTACCTGTGGCTACCGCTAGCGCTATGTCGCTATGTGCGCCTCACCGATGACACCGACGTGCTCGACGATCCAGTCCCATTCCTCGAGGGGCGAGCCGTCGGTAGAGACGATGAGGCCTACTTCGATCTGCCTGGCCTTGCTCCTGGCGAGGCCACCCTCTACCAGCATGCGCAGCTCGCCCTCCGCCACGGCCTGCGACTCGGGGAGCGCGGTCTGCCACTGATGGGGTCGGGGGACTGGAACGACGGGATGAATCGGGTAGGCATCGAGGGCCGCGGCGAAAGCGTCTGGCTAGGTTTCTTCCTGTGTCAGGTACTCGAGGAATTCGGTCAACTGGCGCAGCGCTACGGTGATGAGGAGACGGCCGAGAGCTGCCGGTCCTCGCACCGTACCCTGCGCGAAAGCCTGGACCAGCACGGCTGGGACGGCGGCTGGTATCGCCGCGCCTACTTTGATGATGGCACGCCGCTGGGCATGGCGGCGGGCAGCGAATGTCGTATCGACTCGATCTCGCAAAGCTGGGCGGTGCTATCGGGCGCCGGCGACCCGCAGCGCGCCGAGCAGGCGATGGAGGCGGTCTTTACCCACCTGGTACACCCCGAGAAGCAGTTGATCCAACTGCTTTCTCCTCCCTTTGACAAGGCAACCCCGACCCCTGGCTACATTCGCGGCTATGTGCCAGGCGTGCGGGAGAACGGCGGGCAATACACCCATGCTGCGATATGGGCGGCGATGGCCTATGCCCGCCTCGGCCAGCGCGAGCGTGCCTGGCTGCTGTTGGATATGCTCAATCCCATCCATCATTCGCAATCGGCATCCGGCATGGCCCGATATCGGCTGGAGCCCTACGTGATGGCTGCCGACATCTATGCCATGCCGCCCCACGTGGGGCGTGGAGGCTGGAGCTGGTATACCGGCGCGGCGGGATGGATGTATCGCCTCATCAGCGAGTCGCTGCTCGGTCTACAGCAGGCTGGCAATCGCCTGACGATCACGCCCTGCCTGCCCGCGGACTGGACGCATATCCGTATGCGCTACCGCTTTCACGGCACCACTTACTGCATCACTATCCGACAGACTGCAGACACCCCGCATCCATCATCGACGACCCGCCTCGACGGGGTGAGTCAGACCAGCCCGAACATCGCGCTATGCGATGATGGCCAGGAGCATCAGGTGGAGATTCTTCTCGGCACCGAATAAACCGCACTACAGCACACTTCTGACAGTACGGATCCCTCGGCCAATCGCCCAATATCGCTAATGCCGGCCTAGCGTTCGCCACCGCACAGTCTGCGTGTATTACACCCTCTATGATACCGTGGAGTGTGGCGAAGGAAGTGCCTAGACAGGATGTCGCACTACGCGTCGCAAGGACTGCGACGCCGCCCCAAAGCCAAGTATAGCCAAGCGCTGACTCAACCATTGGTATGTCGGCTAGCGCACCGACGCCAGCCGCCAGACACCCTAGTATTCAAGAATGCCGGTATCGACTTGGATATTGGCCACTGATGACGAATGGAGGCTCTATGTACAATATCGTATGGATCGTCGGAGCGGTGGTGATCGTGCTGGTAGTGCTATCGGCCCTCGGTTTGCGCTAGGCAGAGCCAAAAGACGAGATTCAGTGAATCTCTGGAATCCAACGAGAAAGGGCCCTGAGGGCCCTTTCTCGTTGGCTGTCGTTTGTGCCGGTTTATCCTTAATTCTCCACGCGTATCCGGCCAAGGCTATAGTCGCCGCCATGATTGGCGAATACGAAGCCCTGGAAGCGCTCCCGGAAGCTGATATCCCGGGCCTGGATGACACGACGTCCGTCGACACTGATTCGCATCTCGCCGTCCTCATCACGGGTCCAGGCCAGGGTATGGAAGCGGTCGTCCTCCAGGTTGATTGCCCCATCGCTGCTGGCGATCACCTCACTACCATCGCTGGTGATCTTGAGCAGGCTCAGTCCGGGGCGCATATCGGGGCGATATACCAGCCGGTATCCGGCACCCGAACTGTTGCCCTGAAAGACGCCCAGTTCGAGGCTACCCGCTTTCTGGCGGGAAGCCAGGTCCAGCTCCATTTCAAAGGCATTGCGGATCGGTGCTGAAACGAAGATCCTGGCGGTTTCTGCAGCTGCCGGTGCTGCCTCGGGTTGAACAGTGCCTGTCTGTTCGAGGATCAATCTCAGCATGGCAAGGCCGACCTCCTCGGGCCGCTCAGAGCGCAGACTCGGGCCTGTCGGGGCTCTTCCGTCCGGAATCTCGACCACACTACGCAAGCCGTTCCGATCGATGCGGAAGTCACCGCTGAGCACGGTCCAGGAGGGATTGCGCCGGAAGTCGCCGTCATTGAAGTCGTCCTGCAAGGCAACTCTGACCGGCGCGTCGACCGGAGCAGGCTCAGCCGGCTCGGCTCTGGATGGTGCCTGGGCTGGTGCTTGTGCAGAGTCACGACCGGACTGGCGTAGTCTTGCCAGCAGTTGCGGCGAAGGTTGAGCGTCCCCGGCAAGGCCTGCCTGTTCCTGATAGGAGCGAATGGCATTGCGGGTCCGCGCCCCCATCAGGCCATCGACCGGACCGGCATCGTAGCCAAGCCGATTGAGTTCACGCTGTGTCTCGGCTACCAGCTCTCGATCCGACAGGGCCTCCGGACGCCGTGGCTCGGGAGTGGCTGCCGAGGCAGGCTCCCTCGCCTGCCAGCTACGGGCCGCATGCTGCGCTTCGGCGATCTGCTGAACGGTCATCCTTGCGGCCACCGCATCGCGAGCGCCGGCCGCATGGCGATGGCCGCGGGAAGCCGATAGGTTGTACCATTTGTGCGCTTCGACAAAATCCTGGGGCGTACCATTGCCGGCTTCATGCATGCGCCCCAGCATATACTGGGCATCGGCGTCCTCATCGCGTGCGAGCTCGCGGAATTCCTGGATGGCCTCTCGGTATTGTTGTCGCTCGTAGTTAAGCATGGCGCCAGCATAATCTGCGCTGGCTGACGCGACATAACCGAACATGAGGAGTGCGAGTACCAATCCCTTCCTGATCATGGTGAAGTCTCCAAATCCGATGGGCATGCCACCTGGATCGGTTATTTTCCGCAAGGCGTCATCCAGACTGTTCCTGTTGTGCCGGGCAAGCAAGCACTGTATGTGCGCTCGGAATGAAAAATGCCGCCAAGACGATGCTGGGGCTGGGCTCGGCACCGAATAAACGAAAAACGCCCTTGCCTGAGGTGGCAAGGGCGTTTTTTCGTGTCTGGTGGGTCGTGTAGGATTCGAACCTACGACCAATTGGTTAAAAGCCAACTGCTCTACCAACTGAGCTAACGACCCGGTGCTTGCGAACAAGCATACAGGCTCGGATGGTGGGTCGTGTAGGATTCGAACCTACGACCAATTGGTTAAAAGCCAACTGCTCTACCAACTGAGCTAACGACCCGTCCGAACGGGGGCAGATATTACCGATCCAGCCCCCTGAAAGCAAGGGCTTTTTGGCAGCTCCTTCACCAACTTCCCGCCAGTGCCTCAGCGGCTGCGTGGGCTCTTCGGCTTGCGCATCGCCTGTACCGGACGACGCTTGTTCTTGTCCCGGCTCCAGCGGTTCTTCTCGTCGGGCGTCAGCTCCGGCACCTTGCGCGAGGCCAGGCCCGCGCTCTCCGCCAAGTCGTCGATCTCGGCCTGGGTGAGCTCCACCCACTCCCCGGCCCGGGCCCGCTTGTCGAGAAAGATATTGCCGTAACGCACACGCTTCAGCCGACTCACCGTCAGCCCCTGGGACTCCCACAGGCGCCGTACTTCGCGGTTGCGCCCCTCGGTGATCACCACGTGGAACCAGGTGTTGATGCCTTCACCGCCGAACTCCTGTACATCGGTGAAGCGTGCCGGGCCATCCTCGAGCATCACGCCCTGGACCATGGCCACGACCTGCTCCTTCTTTACCTCGCCCATTACTCGCACAGCGTATTCACGCTCCACCTGGGTGGAGGGGTGCATGAGGCGATTGGCCAGCTCACCGTCGGTGGTGAACAACAACAGGCCGCTGGTGTTGATATCCAGGCGCCCGATGGCAACCCAGCGCTCGCCTTTCAGCCGCGGCAGCCGCTCGAAGACGGTACGCCGCCCTTCCGGGTCCTTGCGGGTGCACAGCTCACCTTCCGGCTTGTTGTACATGATCACCCGCCGAGGGGTCTCCTCGGCGCCGCGCAGGGTCACGGGCCGATCATCGAAGCTGACCCGGTCGCGCATCTCGATACGATCGCCCAGGGTGGCCAGCCTGCCGTTGATCTTGACGCGACCGGCCGCAATGGCGGTTTCCATTTCGCGACGCGAGCCCAGCCCAGCGCGGGCCAGTACCTTCTGCAGTTTTTCCGTGGTGGTCGTCATGATTCGTCAGATTTCTCTTCGGGTGTGAATTCCGCCCCCGCTCCGCCGTCATCATCGACGCTGGTGCGGGCACGTTCGGCCAGGCGGGCTTCCAGATCGGCAAAGCTCAGCCCGGGCCTGTCGGACGCCTTCCCGGCGTGTGTCGCGTCGGCCATCCCGGCCGTCGTGTCATGATTCTCGCCACTTTCCTGCCTCGCTGCCAGCTCTGTCTCCTCGCGGCTTTCGTGCGCTTCGTCCATGGCCGCCGGTGTTTCCTCTTCGTCCTGGTCAAGGAAGCGCTCCTCATCGCCTTCCTCCGGCTCATCGGCCTGGGACAGAACGGGGCTGGGCGGTGGCGGCGCATCATCCTCGAAGAAGGGCTCGGCCACCCCTTTCAGCTCGTGCATGGGCGGCAACTCGTCCAGCGTCTTGAGTCCGAAATCATCAAGAAAGGAACGGGTGGTGGCATAGACCGACGGCCGGCCGGGCACGTCCCGGTGGCCGACCACGCGAATCCAGCCACGCTCGGCCAGCGTACGCATGATCGAGCTGCTTACCGCCACACCCCGCACCTCCTCGATGTCGCCTCGGGTCACCGGCTGCCGATAGGCGATCAGCGCCAGGGTCTCGAGCAGCGCCCGCGAGTAGCGCTGGGGCCGCTCATCCCATAGACGGGAGACCCACAGAGAGAGCCGCGGCCGGATACGCAGCTGGTAGCCGGAGGCGGTTTCGATCAGCTCCATGGCCCCGACCTGGTGGCGACCCTCGACGCGCACTAGCGCTTCGCGCAGGGCACGGCGCGGCGGCCGCTCGCCATCATCGAACAGGCTCTCGATACGCTCCAGCGATAGTGGCTCCGCCGCCGCCAGCAGGGCCGCCTCGAGAATATCATCGAGGTTGTCGGGCAGCTCCATGGCGCTCATGACCCGCCCTCTTGCGGCATGTCGATCTCTTCTTCAAAGGGGCTCTCGACATCGAAGGGACTTTCGACATCGCCAAATGCGGACTCCTCCGACTCGTCCCGCGGCACGCGTGCACGCAGATGGATCGGCGACAGCGGTGCATTCTGCACGATCTCGATCATCGCCTCCTTGGCCAGCTCCAGGATCGCCATGAAGGTGACGATCACGCCGGCCCTGCCCTCCTCCAGCGTGAACAACGCTTCGAAAGGGGTGTAGTGCTCGTGGGTCAGACGCTCCATGATCGCCAGCATCCGCTCCCGGGTGGAGAGTACCTCGCGACCGATGTGGTGCGCCTGATTGAGCTCGGCGCGACGCAGGATGCCGGCCAGGGCCCCGAGCAGCTCATCGAGCCCCACATCGGGGTGAAGCACCCGGGCCTGCAGCGGCGGCAGCGCGGCGTGAGCCGGGAACCAGTCGCGCCCCACGCGCGGCAGCTCGGCCAGCGCCTCGGCGGCACTCTTGAGCTGTTCATACTCCTGCAGACGGCGGATCAGCTCGGCCCGCGGGTCATCCTCCTCCTCGTCACCGCTCGCCTTGGGCGGACGCGGCAGCAGGGTACGGGACTTGATCTCGGCCAGCATCGCCGCCATCAGCAGGTACTCCCCGGCCAGCTCGATCTCCATGGCCTTCATCAGCTCCACGTACTCGATGTACTGGTGGGTGATGGCGGCCACGTTGATGGCGAGGATATCCAGGTTCTGTCGGCGAATCAGGTAGAGCAACAGGTCCAGCGGGCCTTCGAAGGCCTCGAGGAAGATCCGCAGCGCCTCCGGAGGAATGTAGAGGTCGTCCGGCAGCTCGGTGATCGGCTCGTTGAACAGCCGAGCCAGGGCCTCCGCGGGAACGGCGGCATCCGGCATGTCACGCTGTTCGGGCGCGTCCGTCTGGGGCGTCTCGCTCACGCGGGCCTGGCCTCTCGGGGGAAGACTGGATCAACGGGCCAGTCTAGCAAGATGGCGATACGAGAAACAGCCTGCCTCCGGCGTCCCTCGCTTCAATGTAGTCTCCCCTTCTATTCCGCCGCCTCGGCGGTGCGATAGCGCCCGCGATAGTCGAAGAGCTTTTCGCGTACCTGCCAGTGGCGACCCACCTTGCGCCCGACCACGAAGTCCGGCGCCCTCAGGCGCCACTGCTCGGCCACCACCTCCTCCGGCGAGGTCGGCCACCAGGGGGTGCCGGGGGCACGCAGATGAGTACGCAGGAAGACCACGGCGAAGGCACCTCGCTGGGCCGGGGTTTCCAGCGCGAACCACTCCATCAGGGTAGCGCCATCCTCATCGTGATAGGTCACCTTGAGGCGCGGCAGACCGCGGCCGTTCACAGTCGCCTCGAGCTGCATACCGGCCACGCGCAGTACCCGGGCGTCCTTCAGGCGCAGCGCCTGCTTGAGCTTGTCATCGGCATCCACCAGCAGAGTGTCGCAGCCATGGCAGCGCCGGGCGGCAATGTCGTTCTCGGCGCCGCAGTCGCCGCACACCTTGAAGCGAAAGCGAAACGAACATTGCTGGCCATCAACAAGCCCCTGGCAGCGGCGGCCGAAGTGCTCGATGACCAGGTCGCCGTCGCGCTTGCCCCAGAACAGGTTGGCGTGGCCGCAGGCGTGGCACTCGACCTGTACCGGCTCGGCGTCCGAGTCGGGTCTGGGGCTGCCTACCTCGGGTGCATAGATGTCCCAAGGGTTACCGGCATAGTCGAGGATCAGGCAATCGCGCTTGCCCGGCGAAGGTCGCAGCCCTCGACCGACGATCTGCTGGTAAAGGCTCACCGACTCGGTGGGCCGCAGGATGGCAATCAGATCCACATGGGGCGCATCGAAACCGGTGGTCAACACCGCGACGTTGACCAGGAACTTGAGCCGTCGTGCCTTGAACGCGGCGATGACCGTCTCGCGCTCCCGAGAGGCCGTCTCGCCGGTGATCAGCGCCGCCTCACCGGCCGGCAGGTAGCCGAGCACCTCCTCGGCGTGGGCCACCGTGGCGGCAAACAGCATCACGCCTTGCCGCTCCTGGGCACACTCGATGACTTCGGCGACGATCCCCGGAGTCGCGCGGCTGGCTGCCACCACGCGATTCAGCTCATCCTCCGCATAGAGCCCGCCGGCGGCAGGCCGCAGCGCGGAGAAATCATAGCGTTCCACCGCCGCATCGATGCGAGTCGGCGGCGCCAGATAGCCCTGCTTGACCATCAGCCGCAGGGGCTGTTCAAAGACACAGTCGCGAAAGAAACTGTGCGCTTCACCGCGCACCATGCCGTGATGGTGGCGGTGGTATATGAATCCCTGTCCCAGCCGGTAGGGGGTCGCCGTGAGGCCCAGGATCTTGAGGCTCGGATTGTGCTGGCGCAGCCGGTCTATCACCTGGCGATAGCTGGAGTCCTCCTCCGGGGAGACACGATGACACTCGTCGATCACCAGCAGGGTGAAGGCACCACGGGGGTGATCGTTGGTCGTGAATCGGTCGAGGCTGCGCACCACCGACTGCACCGAGCCGAACACTACCTGGCGGGTACTCTCCTTGCGGCCCAGACCGGCGCTGAAGATATCGGCCTCGAGTCCGTAGTCGAGATACTTGGCGTGGTTCTGCTCGACGAGCTCACGCACGTGAGCGAGCACCAGAACCCGCCCCCGGGCCAGCCTCGCCAGTTCGGCGATCACCAGCGACTTGCCGCTGCCGGTGGGCAGCACGACAACGGCCGGCTCGTGGCCAGCGCGAAAGTGCTCGACAACCCTGCGCACCGCCTCCTGCTGGTAAGGGCGCAACGCGGGCTGCCGGGCAGGCAACGAGACAATGGAAGGCAGAGACATGGGCAGGCCAGGCGTGGCGGCATAAAGGCGCCATCTTACCCCGTCATTGCTGCCATCGTCAGGCTGATGCGGCCTCAGAAAAAATGGGGCTCCCTGCCTTCCATTCTGGCGGCCACGGCTTCCGTCTGCTCTTCACAGCCCAGCAAGCCGCCCTGCAGACGCGCCTCCAGCGCCAGCCGCTCCCGCTGTGGCAGCTCGGGGGCAAGCGTGAAAAGCTCGCGGGCGGCAGCCACTGCCTTCGGTGAGCGCACCGCGATTGACGCGGCAATATCCCGGGCGGTGCTCTGCGGATCATCGGCGAGTCGAGTCACGATGCCAAGCGCCAGGCCCTCGACCCCATCCACCTTGCGCCCCGTCCAGGCCAGATCACGCAGAACATCATTTCGGATATCGCTCGCCGTGACGCTGATGGCCATGTCCGGAATGATTCCCCAGACGATCTCGAGCAACGCCAGCATGGCGTCGGGATGCGCCACCCGAATGTCCGCCCCGAGCGCGATCTGCAGCCCCCCGCCGTAGACGTGGCCATGGAGGGCGGCGATCACCGGCACCCCGGCATCACGCCAGCCCAGTGCCAGGCGCTGTACCGGATTGACACCCTGCTTATCGGCTGCCAGCAGCGAAGGTAGTCGCTGCGGCTGCATCATGATGGCGGCCATATCGAGGCCGGCACAGAAGCTCTTGCCCTCTCCTGCAAGCACGACGGCACGCAGGCCGTCGAGCTCGGTCAGGCGTTGCTGCGCCGCGAGCAGACCATCGATCATCGCCCAGTCAAGGCCATTGTGCTCTTTCGGCCGCTTCAGAGTGACCTCGGCCACATGGTTTGTAAAAGAGAGCATCACTCGTTCACAAAAAATTTCCTTTTCCATATCACCTTCCCATTCAAGCCCTTTTTTGTAGTTTGGCGGCATTCAGGCAAATATTCAAACACCTGTTTTACTCATCGTCAGGCAGCTCTTGCAACGCTCGTCTATAGTGGGAATTCAGAGCCGTGTCAGACGAAAGCCTGAATCCACTCACCAGGCATCGGGGGATGGTACTCATGCTTTTCGTCATACCCAGCGAATGGAATCGTTGCCACAACGCCTAAAAGCGTCGCGGCACTTGATTTAGATCATGTAAAACGGGTGATCAGGTCGTCAATCTCTCTCATGGGGGAAGACGCTATGCAACGACCCCGTTTAGAGGACTCTGCCATGCCTGAAAACAGAACAAAGATCGCCAGGCTCGTGTTGGTACTGGACGAATTGTTGACGTTAGCCGAGCGCCATGAAAAAGCCGAGCTGTCCCGCTACCGCCAGCTTGCCTTCAGTTTCCTGACCTTCGATACGTCGGTAAGCCGCCTGATGGCATCGTTAGGCATCCAGTGCGAGATGCGCATCGAAGAGCTGCAGCGCGTTTCCCGCCAGCTCGGGCTGACAGACCTGCCCACCAGCGGCGACAAGCCCGTCCTTGCCCAGCCCTACTTCATCTGTAGCCCGGAAATGGCAAGTGACGTCCTGGCCCAGTCCGTCAGCGATGCCGAGCACTCGCTGCGCTTCCATCAACATCTCCGCGAGGCCAGCGCCATACCGGCGCTTTATCCCGCGCTCTCGGTCATCATCAAGCAGAAGCAGGCAGAGCACGCCGTTCTCGAGGGTTTCATGAAGACCCGCAGCTGTCTGGACCTGGCCAAGAAGGCCTCCTAGGGCTGTAATTCACTCCAGACGAGCTACCCAAAACGAATGAGGCGACCTGACGGTCGCCTCATTCGTTTCTCCCTATTTCATCTCGCCCCCTGCCGTCTCAGCCCAGCCAGACCCGGGCGTTACGGAACAACCGCATCCAGGCCCCGTCGTGACTCCACTCCGCGGGTCGCCAGGAGTTGGTAACGGCACGCACCACCCGCTCCGGATGGGGCATCATGATCGTTACCCTGCCATCTGGTGTCGTCAGCCCGGTGATACCGGACGGTGAGCCGTTGGGGTTGGCCGGGTAGTGGCTGGTCACCTGGCCGTAGTTGTCCACGTAGCGCAGCGCCACCTGGTTGCTGCCCTGCATGCTGCGCAGGTGAGCGCTGTCGCGAAATTCGGCACGCCCTTCGCCATGAGCCACGGCGATCGGCAACCGCGAGCCCTCCATGCCAGCCAGCAGGATCGAGGGGCTCTTCTCCACCTGGACCATGGCCACGCGGGCCTCGAACTGTTCGGACTCGTTGCGCACGAAGCGCGGCCAGTTCTCGGTGCCGGGAATCAGCTCCCGCAATTGAGCGAACATCTGGCAGCCGTTACAGACACCCAGTCCGAAGCTGTCGTCCCGAGCGAAGAAGCCGGCAAACTGATCCCTTGCCCGCTGATTGAACAGCACCGACTTGGCCCAGCCACCGCCGGCGCCCAACACGTCGCCATAAGAGAAACCACCACAGGCGACCAGGCCCTGGAACGAGTCAAGGGTGACGCGCCCTTCGAGGATATCGCTCATATGCACGTCAACGGCCTCGAAGCCGGCCCGGTCGAAGGACCAGGCCATCTCCATATGGCCATTCACGCCCTGCTCGCGAAGGATTGCCACCGCCGGTCGTGCGAGGTTGACGAAAGGCGAGCTGATGTCCTCGTCCACGTCGAAGGTGGGGCTGGCGGACAGGCCAGGGTCGCGACTGTCGAGCAGGTCGTCGAACTCGCTCTTGGCGCACTCAGGGTTGTCGCGCAGTGCCTGCAGGCGATAGCTGGTCTCAGCCCAGGTGCGCTGGGCCAGCAGCCGTGTAGTCTCCAGCAGCGGTTCCTCGAAGAGGGTCACGCGGACTTGATCGTCGTAGCGCGGCCGGGCAATAACGCCGCAGGTCTCGATGCCCGCGCCGGCGAACTGGGCGAGCACTTCCTCGGTGTACCGACGATTGACCTGGATCACCGCACCGAGCTCCTCGGCGAACAACGCATCCACGGCGTCGGCCGGCTCGTCGATCAGCCAATCGAGCTTGATCTCGAGGCCCGCGTGGGCGGCAAAGGCCATCTCCAGCAGCGTCACCAGAAGCCCGCCGTCGCTGCGGTCGTGATAGGCCAGCAGCTTGCCATCGCGATTGAGGCCCTGGATCACCGCGAAGAAGGCCTTGAGGTCCTCCGGATCGTCCAGGTCGGGGCAGGCGTCACCCACCTGGCCATAGACCTGGGCCAGGGCCGAGCCGCCCAGGCGGTTCTTGCCCGCGCCCAGGTCGATGAGGATGAGGTCGGATTCGTCCTGCTCGAGATTGATTTGCGGAGTCAGAGTGGCCATCGCATCGGTAACCGGGGCAAATCCGGTAATGATCAGAGAGAGTGGCGAGGTGACACTTCTCTTTTCCGGCTCGCCCTTGCTGCTCTGCGCCGTCCAGGCGGTACGCATCGACATGGAGTCCTTGCCCACCGGTATCGCTATGCCCAGTGCCGGGCAGAGCTCCATACCCACGGCTTGAACGGCATCAAACAACGCCTGATTTTCGCCAACGTGGTCGGCGGCGCTCATCCAATTGGCAGAAAGCTTGATGTCACTCAACTTGCCGATGGGCGCCGCCGCCAGGTTGGTGATTGCCTCGGCGACCGCCAGGCGTGCGCTGGCGGCAGGGTCGATCAATGCCACCGGTGGCCGCTCGCCCATGGCCATGGCCTCACCGGCGTGGGTATCGTAGCTGGCGGTGGTCACCGCCACGTCTGCCACCGGCACCTGCCAGGGACCGACCATCTGGTCGCGAGCCACCATACCGGTGATAGTGCGGTCGCCAATGGTAATCAGGAAGCCTTTGGAAGCGACGGTGGGCAGGCGCAACACCCGGTCCATGGCTTCACGCAGATCCAGGTTGTCGAGCATCACACCCGACAGCTCCCGGCTTTCCCGCTTGAACTCGCGCTGCATCTTAGGTGGTTTACCGAACAGCACGCTCATCGGCAGGTCGACCGGCTGGCTTTCGAAATGGCCGTCGCGTACTTCCAGGTGATGAGCTTCGGTAGCTTCGCCAACCACGGCGTAGGGGCAGCGCTCCCGGGTACAGAGCGCGTCGAAGGTCTCAAGGTCCTCCGGCGCCACCGCCAGCACATAGCGCTCCTGGGCCTCGTTGCACCAGATCTCCAGCGGACTCATGCCCGGCTCGGCGTTGGGTACGGCGCGCAGATCGAAGCGCCCGCCACGGTTACCGTCCTTGACCAGCTCCGGCAGCGCGTTGGACAGGCCGCCGGCCCCTACGTCGTGGAAGAATCGGATGGGGTTCTTCTCACCCAGAGCCCAGCAGCGATCGATCACCTCCTGGGCGCGACGCTCGATCTCCGGGTTCTCGCGCTGCACCGAGGCGAAATCGAGATCGGCGCTCGACGTGCCGGAAGCCATGGAGGAAGCCGCGCCGCCGCCCAGCCCGATAAGCATGGCCGGCCCGCCCATGACGATCAGCTTGCCACCGACGGGAATCTCGCCCTTCTGGACATGGCCATCGCGGATATTGCCGTAGCCGCCGGCGATCATGATCGGC
>ERZ869909.910-NODE-910-length-27689-cov-7.450963_pt1 | contig 27689 bp, 34 predicted proteins | sample MGYA00520892_ERZ869909 | MGnify/ENA primary metagenome ERZ869909 (study PRJEB32215, sample SAMEA104723947) | bioreactor metagenome | biome: bioreactor; feature: anaerobic bioreactor; material: water | place: China | collected 2015-03-12 ...
GGTCGCCGCGCGGGGACCTTATCGCCTTCATCAAGCAGCAGGGCTCCATGTTCTCGCTGGGCGTCATGCGTGCAGATGGCTCCGGCGGCGAGCGCATCCTCTATGACGGCTTCTTCGTGGATACGCCGGCCTGGTCACCTAACGGACGCATGCTGCTCTTCACCCGCGGCGACTACTCCATAACCGGTACCCGGTACTCGGTCTGGACCGTCGATCTGGGGGGCTTCAACCTGCGCCGTCTGCCCACGCAAGGGGCCGCTTCGGACGCCGCATGGTCGCCTCTGCTCGACTGACAAGATCCGGAAAATAGTTGAAAGACAGATATCGATTCCGCTTTCAATGTAGTGTATGGAGGCTCTGACCGCGCGGACGTTCCGCGCGGGCGCTTAGAGGGACAAAGCTCCGATGAAACTCGCTCCGTTCGCTGCCGTTGCAGCGTTCAGCCTTCTTGTAACCGCCTGTGCAAGCCGTCCGGATGAAACGCCGGTAACGCAGCAGACCACCACCGGCGGCACCACCACCGACACCCGCGCAACGGGTCCGGTGCCCGGCTCGCTCCAGGATTTCGAACAAAACGCCGGTGACCGCGTTTTCTTCGCCCTTGACCGGTCGGACCTGGATGAAGCTTCGCGTCAGACGCTCCGCCGTCAGGCCGCCTGGCTGAACCAGTACCCGAACACCCGTATCCTCGTCGCCGGCAATTGCGACGAGCGTGGTACGCGTGAATACAACCTCGCGCTCGGCGCCCGCCGCGCGAACGCCGCTCGCGACTTCCTGGTCAGCCAGGGCGTCGATGCGTCGCGCATCTCCACCGTGTCCTACGGTAAAGAGCGCCCGTCCTGCACCCAGTCGACCGAGTCGTGCTGGGCCCAGAACCGGAACTCGATCACCGTGATCACGTCCGGCGCGGTGTCCTAAACGACGGATGTTTCCGTTGTGACAGCGGAGCTTAAAGGCTCGCCAGCAGAACCGGACGGTTCTGCTGGCGAGCCTTTGCTTTGTCAGGCTCCCCGCAATTCCGGCTGGAGAATTTCGGGCGATGCCGTAATTTCGCCCCTTGTGACTTTCACGCTGACCAGCGGAACGTGCCGCTGCCCGGCGCGTGTTGATGGCTGATGATAGTTCCCGACCTGCAATGAGGTGATTGGCATGCGATGGATCGTTTCACTCCTGATCGGCCTTGGCCTGATGGCCGGCACCGCCCAGGCCCAGTCCTCCCGGGCTCTTCAGATCCGCATGGACAGCATCGAGGCGCGGATGAATGCGATCGAGCAGCAATCCCTGGCGGGTGATCCGGTTGCCGAGCAGTTGCTGATGCGGCTGGAGGCGATGGAGCGTGAGCAGCGCGCCCTGACCGGTGAACTGGAAACGCTGAATTTCGAGAACCGCCGCCTGCGTCAGGAAGTCGACCGGCTGAACAATGCGATGCAGCGCGTCCTTGCCGGCGAAGCCGGCAGCCTCGCCGTGACCGATCCGGCTGATCCCCATGCAGAAGCACGTGCAGCGGCGACGCGTCCCTTGAGCCTTCAAGGCGACAACCTGCCGCCTCAGCCGCGTGAGCAGGATCTGGCCGGTGGAACGTCCGCTGGCGCCAGCACCGCGAGCTCCGCGCCGTCCGATCCGGCGGAAGCCTTCAACGCTGCGCGCGCGCGTCTGCTGGATGGTGATTTTGCCGGGGCACAGGAGCGGTTCGCCGATTTTGTGCAGGTCCATACCGGACATGCCCTTACCGGCCAGGCCTGGTACTGGCTTGGCGAGACCCATTTCGCGCAAGGCAATTATCAGGATGCAGCCGACGCCTACATGTCCTCGCTGCGCGCCGACCGCCGCGGTGAACGCGGTCCGGACGCACTGGTGCGCCTTGGCGCTTCGCTGTCGGCGATGGACCAGCGCGCTGCGGCTTGCAACGTGCTCGGCTCGTTTGGTCAGGAATATCCCAATGCCAGCCCCGACGCGCGCCAGCGTGCCGAGCGGGAGCGTTCGCGCGCCGGGTGCCGCTAGCGGCTGATCTTTCGGGGGGTGTACGTGCCCTGGAGCGCCTGACCCCGGACGGGCCACTGGTGCTGGCCCTGTCGGGTGGCGGCGATTCCATGGCCCTTGCCTGCCTGATGGCGGACACCGCCGCGCGTACCGGCCAGCCCTTTCATGCCCTGATTGTTGATCACCGCCTGCGCGCTGGAAGCGGCGAGGAAGCGGCCTTCGCGGCAGCACAGGCACGGGCTCTGGGCGCCCATGCCCATACCCTTGAATGGGACGCCCCGTCGCCGGGCCAGGCGGCCGCGCGCATGGCCCGCCACCGATTGCTGGCCAGCGCGGCGCGCACACTCGGCGCACGGCGCATATTCCTCGCGCATACGGCAGAGGATGTGATCGAGACCCTGTTGATGCGGCTGTCGCGGGACGGCGCAGGCTGGCGCGCGCTTGCGGCAATGGGGGCGCTCGCGCCAAGTCCTGCGTGGCCGGAAGGGCGCGGCCTCACGATCGCCCGCCCGCTGGTGCGGACGACCCGCAGCGCACTGCGGACGCTTCTGACATCCCGCGGTGTGCGATGGGCCGAAGACCCGTCCAACACCAGCAGAGCCTTTGAGCGGGTCAGGGTAAGGGCGGCGGCACCGGCAGCTGACAGTCCGGCCGGCACAGGACTGCTTAGTCTGAACGATGCAGCGCTGCGCGCTGACGAGATGGTCAGGCGTTCCGCGTCTGCGCTGATTGCGGCGGCGGGCAGGATCTGGCCGTGGGGCGGCGTCAGCCTGGATCCGGCGGCGTTTGCGCGCGTCCCCCGCGATGTGTCCTTCCGCGCGCTGGAAGTGCTGGTGATGGCGGTGAGCGGTCAGGCACGGGCCGCAGACCCTGCTGTCTTGCAGAGCCTGCTGAATGCGGTGCTGCGCGGCCAGGCGGCGGGCGGTGGCGGCGTGCTGGTGACCCGCGAGAGTGTGCTGGGGCGCGACCCCGGCGCCACGTCCGGCCGTGCCGACGGGTATCGCGGGGCGCAGTCGCTGCGTATCCGTGCCGGAGACTGCGAGGTATTCGATGGCAGGATGCTGGTCTGTGCGGGGGCTCTGCCGCTGACCGTTTCGGCCTTCTCGCGGGACAATGTTCCGGTGGCGGGCATTCCGGCCCGGTTGCGGCCCTCGCTGGTCGCGATACATGGGGGCGATGACACCGTGATTGCCGGTCAAGACGCTGTGCCCGGGGGTGGAGCGGCTGGCGCGCTGATTGCAGAGCGGCTGGCCGGACTGCTGGATGTGTCTGCAGACGGCACGGGGCGGGAAATAGTGTAGTATGACTGCGGCAGCGGGACGCGGCGGGCTGGCGAAAAGCCGCCGCAGGCCCAATATTAGGACCTAAGCCGGGCAAGGCGCGGACGCCGCGCAGCCTGTTACGGACATGTGCTTGAAGCGGGCGGAACGGCCCGGCGGAAGGGTAAGTAGATGAATTTTCGTAATATCCTCGTCTGGGCGATCCTTCTGGTTCTGCTGGCGGCCCTGTTCAACATTCTTCAGGGACCGCGGTCGCCCGCGCCTACCAACGAGCTGACCTATACCCAGTTCATGGACAGCGTTGAGGCGGGGCGGGTGCGCGAGGTCACGATCGAGGGGCAGTCCATCAGCGGCGAGCTGTCCGGTGGCCAGGCTTTCCGCACCCAGGTGCCCGGTGATGCGCGCGTTACAGAGGCGCTGCGCGCCCATAACGTCCAGATTACGGCGCGTCCGCCGGCAGAGGGCGGGATGAACCTGTTCGGGATCCTGCTGAGCTGGTTCCCGATGCTCCTGCTGATCGGCGTGTGGATATTCTTCATGCGCCAGATGCAGGGCGGCGGCAAAGGTGCGATGGGCTTTGGCAAGTCCAAGGCCAAGCTCCTGACCGAAAAGACCGGCCGCGTGACGTTCGATGACGTTGCGGGCATTGATGAGGCCAAGGAAGAGCTGGCCGAAATCGTCGAGTTCCTGAAAGATCCGTCCAAGTTCCAGCGTCTGGGCGGGAAGATTCCCAAAGGCGCACTGCTGATCGGCCCTCCGGGCACCGGCAAGACGCTGACTGCGCGTGCGGTTGCCGGCGAGGCAGGCGTGCCGTTCTTCACCATTTCCGGTTCCGACTTCGTGGAGATGTTTGTGGGCGTCGGCGCATCGCGCGTCCGCGACATGTTCGAACAGGCCAAGAAGAATGCGCCCTGCATCATCTTCATCGACGAGATCGACGCGGTGGGCCGTTCGCGTGGCGCCGGCCTTGGCGGCGGCAACGATGAGCGCGAGCAGACCCTCAACCAGCTTCTCGTGGAGATGGACGGGTTCGAGGCCAATGAAGGCATCATCCTGATCGCGGCGACCAACCGGCCTGACGTTCTGGACCCCGCCCTGCTGCGTCCGGGCCGTTTCGACCGCCAGATCGTGGTGCCGAACCCCGATGTGACGGGCCGCGAAAAGATTCTCAAGGTCCACATGCGCAACGTGCCGCTGGCAGCCGATGTGGATCCGCACGTCATCGCGCGGGGCACGCCGGGCTTCTCGGGCGCGGATCTCGCCAATCTCGTCAACGAGGCCGCCCTGCTGGCCGCGCGCCGCAATCGCCGCCTTGTTTCCATGGCCGAGTTCGAGGAAGCCAAGGACAAGGTGATGATGGGGCCGGAGCGCCGCTCCATGGTCATGAGCGAGGACGAAAAGCGCCTGACTGCCTATCACGAGGCCGGGCATGCGCTGGTGGCGCTGAATGTTCCGGGCGCCGATCCGCTTCACAAGGCCACGATCATCCCGCGTGGACGGGCCCTTGGCATGGTCATGCAGCTGCCTGAAGGCGACAAGTACTCGATGTCCTACCAGCAGATGACGTCGCGGCTCGCCGTGCTGATGGGCGGGCGTGTCGCGGAAGAGCTGAAATTCGGCGAGGAACATGTCACGTCGGGCGCGGCGGGTGACATCCAGATGGCCACGCGCCTGGCGCGCGCCATGGTCACCCGCTGGGGCTATTCCAAGGATGTGGGCCTCGTTGATTACGGCAATGATCAGGGCGAGGTGTTTCTTGGCCAGCAACTGGTCCAGTCCACCTCCGTCTCTGCAACGACGGCGGCCAAGATCGAGTCGGAGGTCAAGCGCCTGATCGAAGCCGGTCACAAGGAGGCGCACCGCATCCTCACCGAGAAGAAGTCCGACTGGGAGACGGTTGCTGAAGGGCTTCTGGAATTCGAGACCCTGAGCGGAGAAGAGATCAATAATCTGCTCAAGGGTATCAAGCCTGTGCGCGACACCTATGTGCCGCCCAAGGCCGGAGCGGATGAGCCGCCCGCCGGGGCGGTCCCCGAGATCGGCGAGGACGAGGATGATGCCGCAGCTCCGGGCGGCCTCTCACCAAGGCCCGGCCCGGCCTGACGGGCTTGAATACAAGCTGGATACGTGAGGAAGGCGAAGGGGTAACCCTTCGCCTTCGCGTTTTGCCCAATGCCTCAAGGGATAAGCTGGAGGGTATCGAGACCAGCGCTGACGGGCATGAACATCTGAAAGTGCGTGTTCGCGCCGTGCCGGACAAGGGCGCGGCGAATGGCGCCGTCATCAGGCTGCTGGCAAAGGCGCTCGGTGTCCCCCGATCCGCTGTAGCGCTGGTATCTGGGCATGCAGCACGTATCAAGACGGTGCGGATTGCCGGCGTGTCGCGAGGCCAGGCAGAGGAAAAACTCGCCAGACCGTCCGCCCCGGACATCCAGCCGCCCCCCACCGGCGTATAAGTCCCATCAAGCCGCAACACAGACCGGGGATCCCGCAATGCCCGACATGCCTTTGCCGTGGATGCTGGCAGCCTTCGCTGCCGTCATCGGCGCGTTCATGGGACTGATGAGCCTCGCCGTGCCGCGCTGGGGGGCCAGCGTAGTGCGGCTGGTGCCGGCGCCGGATATGAAGGGTGGCTGGGCGGAGTTCCGCTCCAGCTATGGCGGGGCGCTGGTGCTGGCGCATGGCGCCGTCTTGCTGACACTCGCCATGAGTGCGCAGGCCGGAGCCGGGGCGGTGATGGGGGCGAGCTTTGCGGTCGGGCTTTACTGGCTGGGCATGGCAATCGGGCGCGGGCTGTCGATGGCGCTGGACGCCGGACATGACACCCGCACACGCTATAACGGCGCGGCCATCGGGTTTGAAACCCTGATGGGCGTTGCCCTGTGCGCGCCGTTTATCGCCCATCTGGGCGGGTAGGCCCTATGCGGTCTGGTTGACGGCGATTGCGCCAATGTGGCCTGTGCGCCCCGATTGCGGGCCATAGCCTGCATTCTGCGCCTGCTGCCGCGCGGCTTCGTCGGCAATCGCCTTGACCAGCCCCTCGGTAATGTCCTTGAGAGCCTCCACGACAAGCCCATTGCGTTGCACCGCCGCTTCGAGCCGTTCGACATTGGCCCGCAGGGCTGTCTTCTGCGCCATGTCCAGCCCTTCAAGCCGCTCCGGACTGGCGGCCGCCAGCTGGGTTTCGCGCCGGTAGATATTGGCCAGCTGCATCTTCTCGTCCTGCAGATCAAAGGCCTGGTGGGGCTGGCGGGCCTCGAAATGTGCCGTTTCGATATCGAAAAGCTCGGTCAGGCGCGCCGTCAGGCGGATCAGCGCGTGCGCGCGTTCGGACGGGCTGGCGGCGGCAAGTTCACTCATCAGCGCGCTCCTGCTTCCTGGAGACGCAGGATCTCGCGTGTGAGGTCATCGGCCAGACCGATGCCGCCTGCCCGCGCCATCACCTTGGCGTACTCCTCGTTCAGCATGCCGCGGAAGGCGCTCTCACCGGGTCCGCCGCCGAACATTTCGCTTTGTGTGGTTTCGCCCATCATCTGCTCGATGAGCTGGGCCAGAAAGACGGCCTCGAACTCTTCCGCAACGCGGCGCGCCTGCTCGGCATTGGAGATGCCGCTGGTGCCGGGGAGGGACGGTTCACGGGTCTGAAAGGCGCCCTGTACCTGGGCGGCGAGGAGATTGTCCATCACAGCACCTCTATTTCGGCCTGCAGGGCGCCCGCCGCCTTGATGGTCTGGAGAATGGTGATCATGTCGCGCGGCGTGACGCCGAGCGCGTTCAGCCCGTCGACCAGTTCACGCAAGGACACGGTGCCTTCGAGCAATCCGAGTTGCATGGTGTCCTCCTCGGCCGTGACCTGGGTGCGGGGCAGGACCACCGTCTCGCCTTCGGAGAAGGCGCCCGGCTGGCTGACAACGGGTGTCTCGCTGACCGTGATGGTGAGGTTGCCTTGCGCGATGGCGACCGTGGAGACGCGGACATTCTCTCCCATCACGATGGTGCCGGTGCTTTCATCGATCACGACGCGTGCGCGCATGTCGGTGGCGACGCGCAACTGCTCGACGTCGGCGACCAGGCTCACCATGTCGCCGCGGAAGCTTGCCGGGCGGGACACCACCACGGTTCCCGGATCGGTGGCATGGGCCGTGCCTGCGCCGATATAGGCATTGATCGCCTCGGCCATGCGCCGCGCGGTGGTGAAGTCGGGATTGCGCAGCGCCAGACGGATCTCGTCGCGGCCGGCGAGGTCAAAGCGCAGCTCACGCTCGATAATCGCGCCGTTGGAGATGCGCCCGTTGGTGGGGACGCCGCGTGTTATGCTCGCGCCGGCACCCTGAGCGGCAAAGCCGCCAACAGCAATGGAGCCTTGCGCGACCGCATAGACCTGGCCGTCAGCGCCCATCAGGGGGGTGGCGATGAGCACGCCCCCCTGCAGGCTGCTGGCATCGCCCATCGCCGACACCGTGACGTCCATGCGCGACCCTTGCGTCGCGAAGGGGGGCAGGTGCGCGGTGACGAGGACGGCGGCGACATTGCCGGTGCGAAGGTCTGCATCGCGGATGTTGACGTTGAAGCGCTCCATCAGCGAGTTCAGCGACTGGCGGGTGAAGGCTGAATTGCGCAGCGTGTCGCCGGTGCCATCCAGGCCCACCACCAGGCCATAGCCGACCAGCTGGTTCTCACGGACGCCCTCTATCTCGGCGATGTCCTTGATACGCGGATTGGCAAACGCTGGCGCCACCAGCGCCAGGCCCAGGGCAAGAGCAATGAAAATCCGGGTCAGCATCGCGAGCGGTTCTCCGCAAGGGGTCATGTTCTGGCATTAACCATGCGAAAAGCGTGCCAAGCGCTTGCCTCTCAACATATTGAATTCATTGATGTTGGGGTGAAGCGCGCCCGGCAGGCTGCACCGGCCTTGCCTGCTGCCGGGAAGATTTTGCCGAGGCCGCAAAGCAGTTTAAGCGTCTGTTAAGCAAGCTTAAGCAATTTTGCTCGGCATGATCCTGACGATGAGGCAAGGCCGATGAAGATCACCGGTCCGGGAGGCACCCAAGGCACCAGTGCGCCGCGGCGCACGGCCCGCACGCAAGGCGGTGCAGGCAGCTTTGCGCCTGCCTCGCCGGCGTCCGCTCCGGCCGCGTCCGGCGTTTCCGGCGCAGGCCCTGTTGCCGCAGTCGGATCGGTGGAGGCGCTGCTCGCGCTGCAGGGTGATCATGACGAGGCAGGCGCACGTCAGCGGGCCACGGCACGCGCATTCTCGCTTCTCGATGTGCTTGATGATCTCAAGATTGCCCTGCTGGAGGGCGGGGTGCCGCGCGCCAAGCTTGTCCGCCTGATGGACCTTCTCAAGGCACGCCGCGACTCAGTATCCGACCCCCGTCTGGAAGCCATGCTGGACGAAGTTGAGACGCGCGCCGCGGTGGAACTGGCCAAATACGACGCATAAGTGTCAAAAGCGTGGCCAGTTACTCATTGAAAGTCTTTATCTAATCCCATTGGCACCAAACTTGCGGTGTAACGGTCATGCGTCGTTGACTCGATGAAACCGGCGGATATTCTCCGCCGCGCTCATTAAGAGGGGCGTGTACGTCACGGGAGGCGATCGGATGAGCGGGTTTGAATCCAAGATCGAACTGCCTGAAGGCTATCGTCCGAGCGAGGACGAAGACTTCATGAATCCCCGGCAGAAAGAATATTTCCGCCGCAAGCTCCTCGCGTGGAAGGACGAGATCCTCCGCGAAAGCAAGACCACCCTTTATGCCCTCCAGGAAGATATCGGTGCGCTGCCCGATCTGGCAGATCGCGCGTCCACCGAGACCGACCGCTCGCTCGAACTGCGCGCGCGTGACCGCCAGCGCAAGCTGATCGCGAAGATCGAGTCGGCCCTGCGCCGGATCGAGGAAGATACCTACGGCTATTGCGACGAGACCGGTGAGCCGATTTCACTCGCGCGTCTTGACGCCCGTCCGGTAGCCACGCTCAGCCTGGAAGCCCAGGAGCGCCACGAGCGCTCCGAGCGCGTTCACCGCGACGACTGATTTTCAGTCCGTGCCGCGGGCGAAGCGTTCAGCCTCCGCCCAGTTGTCGAACGCGCGCGCCTTGAACCCGGCCTTGTAGAGCATTTTCGTCATGTAGACGGCGTGCATGAGGTTGGACGGGCCGTACACATAGCTGATCCGCACATGCTTTGGCATATGCGCTGCAAACACCCCCCCCACTTTGACGAACTCGTCGAGCGTGTGCTCCAGGGCGCACTGGCTATAGTCGAGGATGATGGCGTCGCGGCCTTCCTCGGCCACCCGCTCTGACAGGCGCTGGGCGTTCACGAGGCTGTCGCGGACACGGTTGATGCCGACCAGCCGCGCGCAGACGACGTTGGCGCCGTCCAGTTCGAAACGCTCAATGGTGAGGTCCTGGGAGTCAGGCACTGAGGGCATGCTGCACGGGGTCCCCCCGGCGGGCGTCGGCAGCGGCCTGGGCCAGCTGGATCTGGCTGCGCGCCCACGCAATGGCCGGACGATGGGTGGCGAAGGGTTCGGTGATGATGCCCTTGCGCGTCAGGGTCCGCATCAGGGTCACGACAAAGCCGGCATGCTGGCGGGCGAGCACATAGGCGACGGGAAAGCCGGCCGGCAGGCGGCTGGCGACGCGCCCGGCCAGTGTGCCGACCTGGAAAGTGTCATGGGTATAGAGCATGCGCCGGTAGTCGAAAATGACCGCGTTGATCCCGCCTCTGGCTACGCGGTCGAGCAACATGCCGCCGCGGTCACGGCTGAGATCGGGGCGGTTGACGCCGAACACGCGCACGTACATCAGGCCTTCCGGCTCCCAGACCCTTGTAATGTATGAGAAACGCCCTGCCATTCAGCCCCCCGTTCGAGCTTGCGCCCAGACGGTGATCCTATGGGCTGAATGGTGAGCAAATTGTTAGCGTGCGGCGGTTAGAATGGCCACAGGAGGTTGTATATCTCCTGTCCGACCGGCGGGCGCTGCATTTCGGAAATGTGTCCCCGCCCACCGTAGGAAATGCGGGCTTCGGCAATCTTGGCGTGATCGATCGTGTTGTCCGAAGCAATGTCCTGCGGGCGCACAATGCCCGAAATCAGCAGTTCGCGGACTTCATTGTTGATGCGCACTTCCTGACGCCCGTGAACGACCATGTTCCCGTTCCACAGCACATCGACGACGATGGCTGCCGCCGTCAGACGGATCGTTTCTGACCGATTGACCGAACCGCTGCCGCGCGTCGAGCTGGTCGAGCCCATGCGGACCAGGTTTGCCGGATCGATCGCGTCGTTGAAAAAGCCGTCCAGCGCGGCCTCCCCGCCGAAGAAGTTCGGAATGCCGGCGCTCTCGGACGTGACCCGGGCCCGGTTGGTCTGGTTGTTCACCTGCGCCCGATCGGCGATGTTGATGTTCACGGTGAGAATGTCGCCGACGCGCGCGGCCCGCGGATCGCCGAAGAAGGTCGACGAGTTGGAGCGCCAGAGCGAATTGAGGTTGCCGGAATCGTTCTGCCGGGCGGCAATGGCCGCCTGCAGCGCTTCCAGCTGGCGCTGGCTGGCGGCCTGGCCCTGCTCGCTGATGCCAACCCCGCGCAGTGCAGCATCCGCAGCGATGGGCGAAAGGGGAGGGGGCTGGCCGATATAGCTGGCACGGTCGCGCGCGGCGCAGGCGCTCATGGCGGTCAGGGCAAGGGCGCAGACGCCGAGCCGGGCAAGGCGCGTCAGGCGGGCATTTTCCATCATCATCGTCTCCTGACGGTTAGAAGATATTGCTGGTGGCGCCGGTGACGCGCACGCGGCCGGGGCCTTCCACCACACCTTCAATGGTGCGGTTCGATTGCAGGTTCACAAACCGGGCGGTCTGGCCGAGTGCCGCATTCTCCAGGGCACGGGCGCGCGCGGTGAGCGTGAGCGGGCCAGACTGAAAGACCAGCGCGACGGTTTCCCCGCGGGCGACGGCGGCCGGTTCCCGCAGGTCATACCCACGCAAGGCTTCCCCCGCGCGCAGGGCACGCCGTGCCTCCTGTCCGATCAGGGCGGCCTCGGCAGTAATAGCGTCAGGGCGCACGCGGTCGGCGCGCACGCGCACCCACTCCACGTCGCCTGCCTCGATGACCTCCCCGCGCGCGAGGGGGCGGCCCAGAACCGGAATGTCGATGACCGGGTCGGCGCGTCCGGTAACTATCGTGCTGTCGGCGCCGTCATGGGTGCGGATTTCGGCACGAAACGGCCCGGTCCGGCCGTCGAGGTCCAGCCGGACAATTTCCGGTCCGCCAGAGGCGCCGAGGGGGGCGTGGAGGGTCAGCATGCGGTTGGACAGCGTCACTTCGTGGCTGCGCCCGGTTTCCCGGTACATGCGCGCCGCGATGAGATCGGCGATATCGCTGGCGCCAAGGCTCTGGGAAGCCCGCTCTACGGCGACGCGTTCAAGGGCCGTGGCGTTGGCCCATTCCAGCCCGTGCCGGGCAGCCTGCCGGCGGACCCATGCCGGGTCGAGGAAGGTGCGTGAGCCGGGCTGGGGCGCACGGGCGAGCACCACGCCTGCCGCTTCACCCTCGACCCCTTCGAACAGGTCGCCCAAGGTGACGGTGGCGGCTTCCACGACCACCCGCTCGCGCAGGAGCACGGGTTGCTGGGCTGCCGCGAAGGCTGTGCCGGCTATGGCGAGGATGGTGGCGGTGGCGATGACGCGCAGCATGGTTATGACCCCTATCAGCGCAGATTGGCGGACGCGGCGAGCATTTCATCGGCGGCGCTGATCACGCGTGCGTTCATCTCGTATGCGCGCTGGGCGCGGATCAGGGCTGTGATCTCGGTGACGGCATCCACGTTCGATGTCTCGACAAATCCCTGGCGGATGATGCCAAACCCCGGCTGGCCGGGAACGCCGACATTGGCCGCGCCAGACGCCGCCGTCTCGAGGTAGAGATTGTCGCCAGCCGCCTCGAGGCCTGCCTCGTTGGCGAAGGTGATCAGTTCCAGCTGACCGAGAATCTGGGTTTCGGCATCGCCATCAATGGTGACCTGGACCTGACCCTGCTGGTTCACCTCGACACGGCGCGCCTCTTCGGGAATGGCGATGCCGGGCATCACCAGATAACCGTCCGAGGTGACGAGCTGGCCCTCGGGGCTGCGGGCAAAGCTGCCGGCACGTGTGTAGGCCTCGCCGCCATTGGGCAGTTCGATGCGGAAATAGCCGCGCCCGGAAATGGCCAGATCAAGCTCGTTGCCGGTCTGGGAAAGACTGCCCTGCTCTGTGATGCGGTAGACCGAGCCCGTCTGCACGCCGAGACCGATCTGGATGCCGGTCGGCACGATGGTGCCCGCGTCCGAGCTGGCTGCGCCGACCTGGCCCATGTTCTGGTAGAGCAGGTCCTGGAATTCGGCCCGCTGCCGCTTGAAGGCGGTGGTGTTCATGTTGGCGAGGTTGTGGGCGATCACCTCGACATTGAGCTGCTGGGCTTCCATTCCGGTAGCAGCGGTGGACAATGCGCGCATCAGATCAGTTCCTTGTCAGTTGCCGCTAGCCGGTCCGGCCAAGGCGTTCGATGGCCTTGCGGCTCAGCTCGTCGGCCTGCTGGAGCATGCGGGTCACGGAGGCGTAGGCGCGGGAAACCTCCATCATGGAGGTGATTTCGAGGATGGGCCGGACGTTGGAGCTTTCTACAAAGCCCTGCCGGACGGATGGCGTGAGAACCTGTTCACGCGCGGCATCGTCCGGTGCCGTATAGCGGTTGTCGCCGGTCTTTGAGAGCAGGCCGGGATCTTCAAGGCGGGTAATTGCAATGCGTCCCGCGACCATGCCGTTCTGGCTGACCTCTCCGTTGGAGAGGATGGTAACAGGCCCGGCTTCAGGATCGATGGTGATGGGCACGCCGCCCTCGCCCAGGACCGGCGCCCCGTCCGCGGAGGTCAGCGTTCCGGCCGCATCCATGGCGAACCTGCCGTCACGGGTGAATCGCTCGCCTTGCGGCGTGTCGAGCGTGAAGAAGCCGTCTCCGGTAATGGCAAGGTCCAGCGGGCGGCCGGTCTGCTCCAGGGAGCCCTGGCTGAAATCGCGGCCCATGCCCCACTCGGCCACGTAGTTCAGCCGGGCAGGTCCATCCTCGGAGCGGGCGCGTGTAAAGGGGTCAGCTTCCACCAGCAGGCGTTCGGACTTGAAGCCGGCGGTCGATACGTTGGCAATGTTGTTGGCGGTGATGTCCATGGCCCGGCGCAGCACCTGTTGCTGGCTCAGACCGATCATCATCATGTTGTCCATCGCGCCGTCCTCGCCCTTTCTGGCCGTGTGCCGCGTCCGGCCGGGCTTTTGCCAGCCGTGCGGTCCGGACCATCGCAAGGGACGTGCCATGGTTAATGGCAATTAATTACAATGAGTTGAGTTAAACTTGGGCTGCGCGCGGCCTGCCAGCCCGGCAGGCAATGCAGTTCCACGCGGAAAAAACTGCCTATCGGGAGACTTTCCCAACGGATCGTTAACCGGGACGGCGCCTAATCCTTGCCGAAGCGTGAATCAGTGCGATCTGGCGGGACAGTCATGGCCGAAGATACCGACGACAATGAAGACGCCGAAGGCGGCGCAGAAGGCGAGGGCAAAGCCAAGCCCGATATCAAGAAGCTGGCCCTTTTTGTCGGCCTGCCTGCGGTCATTCTCATCCTGGCGCTTGTTGCCGGCGGGCTGTTCCTGTTCGGCGGGGGCGGGGATGATGACGTACTGGCGGAGGATGAGCATGGCGAACATGCTGAAACGGTAGCAGCTGATCCGGTATACAGTTTTGAACTCGGGCAGCCGCTGATCGTCCAGATTACCGGCTCGGGCAATGTGCGCCCCATCCTCACGCTGACGGTCAGCTTCGAGTTCTCCGACCCGGCTGTCGAACCGGCTCTTGAAGCGGGCATGCAGCGCATTCTCGACCAGTATCAGGGTTTCCTGCGGGAGTTGACGCCCGACGATATCGCCGGGTCTGCGGGCCAGCACCGCTTGCGGCTCGAACTGCTGCGCCGGACAAACCTTGCCATCGCGCCGGCCCGGGTCGACCGGGTGCTGCTTACCGACATGCTGATCACCCAGACCTGATCTTGCCCGGACAACCCGAGAGAGCGGACCGAATACGCCATGAGTGACGTCGATCAGGAAGCCCTTGCCGCCGAATGGGAAGCGGCCGCCAGTGCCGAACAGCCCGATTTTGACGGCACGGGCTCTGATGCCCTTGCGTCGGAATGGGAGGCCATGGTCGGGGCGGACGGGGAGACCTTCCTGCCCCAGCAGGGCGCACAGGGTCCAGAGCGCATCCTCAACCAGGACGAGATCGACAGCCTGCTGGGCTTCTCGGTGTCGGACGAGGACGGGGCGGAGCGTTCGGGCATACGCGCGATCATCAACTCCGCGCTGGTGTCGTATGAACGCCTGCCCATGCTGGAAATCGTCTTTGACCGCCTCGTGCGGCTGATGACGACATCCTTGCGCAATTTCACCTCCGACAACGTGGAAGTAAGCCTTGATAATATCTCCTCGATCCGTTTCGGCGACTATCTCAATTCCATTCCGCTGCCCGCCATCCTGTCGGTATTCCGCGCCCAGCAACTGGACAATTACGGCCTGCTGACGGTCGACTCCAACCTCATCTATTCTGTGGTGGACGTGCTTCTGGGCGGCCGGCGCGGTACCAGCGCCATGCGTATCGAGGGGCGTCCCTACACCACGATCGAGCGCACGCTGGTGCAGCGCATGATCGAGGTAGTGCTGGCTGATGCCAAGCAGGCCTTTGCGCCGCTGACCGAGGTCGATTTCACGCTGGACCGGGTGGAGACCAACCCGCGCTTTGCCGCCATCGCGCGGCCTGCAAATGCGGCCATCCTCGTCAAGCTGCGCATAGACATGGAGGACCGGGGCGGGCGAATCGAGCTTCTTCTTCCGTATGCGACGCTTGAACCCATCCGCAAAATGCTTCTCCAGCAGTTCATGGGGGAGAAGTTCGGGCGGGACAATATCTGGGAAAGCCACCTCGCGACCGAGCTGTGGTCTACCCAGATGGAGGTTCACGCCGTCGTCGACGAATTGCAGCGGCCGCTGGGCGAGATCATGAAACTTCAGGTCGGCGATACGATCATGCTCGATGCCGGCCCGGACAGCGCGGTGGAGCTGCGTTGCGGCACCATTCCGCTGACGCGCGGACGCATGGGCCGCCTCGGGCACAATGTGGCGGTCCGTCTTGATGCTCCCCTTACGCCCGCGGCGCGGCGCACCCTGACGAGGTTCTCATGAGTCTGGCGGCCTTCCTGTTTGAAGCCCTGATCGGTATCCTACTTGTTGGCGCTGCGGTGATGTGCTGGCGCGTCGACCGCCGGCTGAAGGCCCTGCGCGACGGGCAGGACGGGCTCAAGGAAACGGTGTCGGCGCTCAATGATGCGGTGGACCGTGCGCGTGCCGGCCTTGCCGCGCTGGACCGGGCCTCCAGGGAGAGCGGGGAAGTGCTCGAACAGCGCACCCGCGAGGCGCGCGCCCTGGCCGATGAGTTGCGGCTGCTGACCGGGGCCGGCGAAACGCGTCTGGACCGGTTCGAGCGTACCCGCCGTCCGCAGGCGGCCAGCGAATTGCCGCGTCCACGCGAGGGCTCGCCTGCGGCGCGGGAACGCGAACACCTCAAGACGTTGCGCTAGAAGGAAGTTGACGGATGTCCGGCCTTCGCCCCCTCGCTCTGATCGCCATATTGCTGGCCGGAATGTTCGCGCTCAAGTCGGTGTCGCTGGCTGATAGCGCCGTGGCGCTGATAAACACGCAAGGCGCAGATGAGCCGCAAGCACTGGCCCCGCGCCCCGAGCCGGCAGAACAGCCCGTCAGCACGCCGCCGGCCGTAACCCCGGCGCCCCGGTTCGAACCGGATGATGAAGACTTCAATATTACCCAGTCCCAGTTCCAGCTTTGCGAGCTGGTGGAGAACCGGCGCGTAGAGCTGGACATGCGCGAGGACGAGCTGGATACGCGTGAAGCGCTCCTGCAGGTTGCCGAGCAGCGGATCGAAGCGCGCATCGCGCGCATGGAGGCGCTGGAGACCAGCCTGGAGAGCCTGCTTGGCACCCTGGAAACAGAGCGCACGCGCCGCGTCGGCGAGATTGTGTCGGTCTACGCCCAGCTGGAGCCGGAAAACGCCGCCGCGATCATGTCGCAGATGGACGAGGATACGCTGGTATTGCTGGCAGAGGCGCTGCAGCGTGAACAGGCCCGCCGGTATGCTGCGATACTTGCGGAAATGGATCCGCGCTTTGCTGCCGAACTGACCTTGCGTCTGCGGTCGCGCGCCAATCCGCCTGAAACCCAGACCGAGGTGGAGGCCCGTCTTGCCGGCAGGGACAGCTAGCCGCGCGATACTATCGGCAGCCTTGCTGCTGGCCGGGCTTTCGCCCTGTGCGCTGGCGCAGGTCAGCGGGGCTGTGAGCGTCGAGCGCTCGGGCAGCACGACGCGGCTGGTTATCACCTACCCGGAAGCGCTGGGCGGCGCGCTGTCTGCCGAGGCCGAGATTGCGGCCGGTGCGGTGCTGGTCGCGCGGTTGTCGGAGCCGGTGGATTTCGATGCTGCATCCATTCCCCCGCAGACCGGCGGACTTGCGGCGATGGCGCGCCTTGATGCCGACGGGCGTACGCTACGCATCGCGCTCAACCGGGAGGCGGAGCCGCATGTCAGCGTGTCCCACAACGTTATCGCCATCGACCTGACACCGCCGGGCGCCGGTGCGCCTGCGCCTGTGGTGTCTGATTTCGAGCGCAATCGCCGGGCCGAGGCTGCCGCCGCAGCCGCGCGCGCCGCGGCGGCCAGTACGCCCCCGCCCCCTGCCGCTGTGGCGGTGCGGGTGGGTGAGGCGGCAGAGTACACCCGTCTGGAATTTGTCTGGCCGGCCCGCACGGGCTACCGGCTGGAGAGTGAGGGCGGGCGTGCAGTGCTGCGCTTCGATGCGCCGGGTGAGGCCGATCTGCGCGCGCTGTCTGCCAATCCTCCCCGCCTTGTCGAGCTGATCCGGGGCAGCAATGAGGGGGGTGGTTTCACAATCGCCCTGCGCCTGGAGGATGGTGCGACGGCGCGGGCGTGGGACGATGAGAACGGGCGCCGCGTCGTGCTTGACGTCCTGCCAGCAGGCCATGTGTCGCCGGAAGACCTGCTGGCATCGCTTGCCCCTGCCGCGCCGGACGAAACCGTGCCCGAGGAAGCCGAACCGACCCAGCCAGCCCTGGTCGCGCAGGCTGAACGGCCCGACCCGGTGCCGGACAGTGGTATTGTGCCGGTTCGCGTCACGCGCGATGGCAACGATGCATTGCTTCATTTCGAGTGGGCGCACCTGCCGGGCTTGGCGGTGTTCCGCCGGCCGGACGCCATATGGCTGGTGTTTGATGCACCCGCCCAGCTGGACCTGTCCGCCCTGCCGGAGGCGCCTCGCCGCCATGTGCGCGGCTATCAGACGGTGCTGGGGGAGGATTATGTGGCGCTGCGCATCGAGGCGCCGGACGCAACATTGCCGGATCCGGAAGCGGCGGGCGGCACATGGACGGTGGCATTGCGCGACCGGGTGGACCAGCCCTCGCGCCCGGTGGTGCTGATGCGCGAGACACCGGCTGGCCAGCCTGCCCGGCTGCGTATCGGCCAGGAAGGCATGCGCGCCTCGATCAGGCTGGACGACCCGGTTATGGGTGACAGCCTGCTTGTACTGACCGCTGACGGGCAGAAGACGGGCGTGCTGCTGGCTTACCGTATGGTGGAGGCCCATATCCTGCCGTCCATTCACGGCGTGGCCATCCAGCCGCTTGCCGATGATCTGGAGCTGACCGCCGGCGAAGGCGTTGCCGAACTGACCCGGCCGGGCGGTCTCACGCTGTCGCGCTCGGGCGGGCCTGCCGCGATGGCCGGCGCTGCCATGCCCACATCACCGGGCTTTGCCGATCTTGCCGCGTGGCGGGGCGGCGATGATTTCCAGCAGGGGCTTGGCCGCGCTCTGCATCAGGCGACGAGCGGAGAGGGGCGCGACCTGCTTGCGCTTGCCCGTTTCTATTTGGCCTGGGAGCTGGCGCCGGAGGCGCTTGGCGCAGCCCGGCTGGCCCGTGATGCCGACACGGAACTGGCCGACAGCGCGGAGCTGCGTGTCGTCAACGGCATAGCCATGCTGATGATGGGGCGGCTTGCGCGAGCCGAGGTGCTGCTCTCGGGCACGGCGCTCAATGAGGACACCGCCGTTCAGCCCTGGCGCGGGCTGGTGGCGGCGCGCCGGTCGGACTGGCCCGAGGCGCGCAGACGGTTTGACGCCGCCGAAGGCTCCAGCTTCTTCTTCGATCCGGTCTGGCGTGCCCGGATACAGGCCGCCTACGCGCGTGCGGCCGCCGAAACGGGCGATGTCGGCGCGGCTCTGCGTGCGCTGGAAGGCCTCGACCCTGACATTGTCGATGATCAGGCGCGCGCCGAGGCAGAATTTGCCGCCGCGCGGGTTGCCGCCCTGTCGGGACGCCAGGACGAGGCGATCCGCCGTTTCGGCGCTCTCGCCCAGGATCCCTGGCTTCCCATTCAGGCCGTGGCGCTTCTCAATCAGACACAGCTCGAGCTGGCAGAGGGGCGGGTGCCGCGCACGCAGGCCGCCGAAACGCTGGCCAGTATCGCCCTGCGCTGGCGCGGAGACGATACCGAGCTGGAAGCTGCGCGTCTGCTCGGTGAGCTCTATGCAGAGGCGGGGCGGTTTGGCGAAGCGCTGAGCACCTTGCACCAGGCACGCCTGCGCCAGCCTGCCAATCCGGCTGCGCGCCGCATCGCCAATGACATGGATGCGCTGTTCCGCCGGCTGTTCCTCGACGATGCGGCTGCGCGCATGTCTCCTTTGGAGGCGCTGGCCCTGTTCAACGAGTATGCCGCGCTGACGCCGCAAGGAGCAGATGGGGACCGGATGGTGCGCCGGGTGGCCGAGCGCCTGGTCGCCGTCGATCTGCTCGATCCGGCAGCGCAACTGCTCCAGCATCAGGTCGACAACCGCTCGATGCCGGCTCAGGCGCGGGCGCGCATCGCATCCGACCTTGCCGTGATCTACCTGATGGGCCGCCGTCACGAGGAAGCCCTGCGCACGCTGCGGTCCACGCGGGTTGCCGGTCTTCCCGACGAGGTGGTGACCGAACGCCGGCTGCTGGAAGCGCGCGCCATGGCGGGCATTGGCCGGGCCGAACATGCGCTTGAGCTCATCGGTGATGATGACAGCCTCCAGGCTCGCCGCCTGCGCGCCGACATCGCCTGGGAACAGCGTGAATGGGCGGGCGCGGCGCGCGGGCTGGAGGCCGTGCTGGGGGCGCGCTGGCGCGACGATGCACCGCTCAACGACACGGAAAGCCGCGACGTCATGCGCGCGGCGATCGCCTATGCGCTCGCGGGCGACAGCAGCGCGCTGGAACGTCTTGACGCCCGGTACGGGCCGGCCATGGCGGTGACCCGTCATCGCGGCGCGTTCGCGCTGGTAACGAGCGAGCTGCCCGCCCCCGGAGACCGCAGGCTTACCGAGCTGGTTTCCAGTCTGGGCAGCCGCGGGACGATGGATGCGTTTCTGGCCGGATTTGCACGCCGCTTCGATAGCGACGGCCAGGGCCCGTCCTGAGCCGGACGGCCGCGCGCCTGCCTAGATCGGCATGCGCAGGATTTCCTGATAGGCCCGGATCACCTGGTCGCGCACGGCGATGACGGTTTCCAGCTGGACCTCGGCAGCCGCCATCGCGGTGACCACGTCCACAAGCTCTGCCTGCCCGGCCGCGCTCTGCGCAGTCAGGCTTTCAGAGGTCTGCATGGCGGCCTGCGTCTCGCTGAGCGCATTTATCACCATGTCGCCAAAGCCGGAGGCCACGGGGTTGGCGGCGCCTGCACCAGCCGCCGGACTGGTGTCGGCTACCTGGCGGGCGGCCGCGGCGTAGGCACGGATAGCGGCGAGATCCATCGTCTAGTCTCCGGGCTGTTCTCTAGCGGCGCAGAAGGTCCAGCGTGCGCTCCATCATGCGCCGTGTCCCGTCCACCATGTTCATGTTGGCCTCGTAGGAGCGCTGTGCCTCGCGCATGTCCATCAGCTCGATCAGGCTGGAGACATTGGGGTAGCGCACATAGCCCTCGCCATTGGCGGCCGGATGGCCTGGCTCGTAGACCAGACGAAACTCGGATTCGTCCGGACGCACATCGGTCATGCGCACAAGCTGCGCGCCCGTGACCCGGTCCAGTTCGGCACGGAATACCGGCATCTGGCGCTGATAGGGGTTTTCGTCGGGTGTCCGGCCCGTCGACGATGCATTGGCAAGGTTCTCTGCGATGATCCGCATGCGCGCGGACTGAGCCCGCAGGCCGGCCGCTGCGATCTGCAGTGTATCGGATGCATTGTTGGACATGGATCAGTCCTTTCCCTACGAGCCTGGCGACCGTGCGGCCATGCGGATGAGCGACAGGCTCTTCTGATAGAGGCCGAGTGCGGTTTCAAACCGCATCCGGTTCTCGCCGGCGCGCACCATCTGCTCTTCCAGAACGACAGAATTGCCATTGATCGTGGTTTCGCTGTCCGGGCTGGCACTGGCGCGCCAATTGCCGGAGCCGGCCTGGACGCGGCCCTGAATATGACCCGCCTCCGTAGCCTGCAGGGTGACGCGGCTGGTACGCTGGGCGCCCGACAGCGCACGTTCAAACTCGGTCTGCGAAATGTCGTCCGGCACGTAGCCTGGCGTATTGGCGTTGGCCACGTTCTGGGCCAGCACGCGCTGGCGGTCGGAATGGTATCCGAGCGCCTGGCGCAGAATGCCGAGAACAGGAATATCGTCCGGACGCATGCGTTTCGCTTCCTTTTCCGCGCTGGCCGTTCTGCCGCGCACAAGGTTCCATCCCCACCCTTGTGCTGATGCGGTTAAGAGTGGCTTAACCAAAGCCGCGACTCCCGCTAGCGATGGAAGTCCGCAGACAGGATCGGCGCCGAGGGGCTGCGCCGCTTCCGCCGGGGAGCGCGTCAGATGGACGTAATGGATTTCGGACGCTATTTCGCCGGCCTGCTGCTCGTGCTGGGCCTGCTGGGCGGCTTTGCCCTGCTGGCACGCCGGGCGGGTCTTGCCCATTTCCTTCCAGCCATCCAGCGCCCCGGCGCGCCCCGCCGCCTTGAGCTGAGTGCGACATTGATGCTCGACCCGCGCCGCCGCGTGGTGCTGGTGCGTGTCGATGATGAGGAGCATGTTGTTCTGCTGGGGCTCGCAGGCGAGACAGTGCTGGACCGGCGGCCGGCACCGCCGCGCTTCGAGCCCGTACTGCCCGATACTCCGGATGCTGGTGCCGCAGCCGGCAAAGGTGCGGCCTGATGGCGTGGCTGCGTGACCGGACAGCCATCGCTGTCTCGCTGGCCGGCGCGTTGCTGCTGGCCTTGCTGGCTTTCGGCGGCATGGCCGAGGCGCAGTCGGTCAGCATTGATGTCGGCGAGGGTGACGGGCTCACCGAGCGCGTAATCCAGCTCGTCATTCTCCTGACGGTGCTGTCGCTGGCGCCGTCCATCCTCATCATGACGACGAGCTTCGTGCGCATCATCGTCGTGCTGTCCCTGCTGAGGACGGCGGCGGGCCTCCAGCAGAGCCCGCCCAATGCCGTGCTGGTCTCGCTCGCCCTGTTTCTGACGGCGTTCATCATGGCGCCGGTCTTTACCCAGGCCTATGGCGAAGGCATCCAGCCCTATCTGGATGGCGAGATCGAAACCGAGGAAGCGTTTACGCGCACCACCCAGCCGGTGAAGATGTTCATGCTGGCCCACACGCGCGAGGATGATCTGGCGCTTTTCTTCAACATTGCCCAGATCGAGCCGGAAACGCCCGAGGCGACGCCGCTGCATGTGGTCGCCCCGGCCTTCATGATTTCCGAGCTGCGCCGAGCCTTCGAGATCGGTTTTCTCCTCTTCATCCCCTTCCTGATCATCGATCTGGTGGTGGCCTCCATCCTGATGTCGATGGGCATGATGATGCTGCCGCCGGTGATCATATCGCTGCCCTTCAAGCTGATCTTTTTCGTGCTCGTCGATGGCTGGCGGCTGGTGACAGGATCGCTGGTGGAAAGTTTCCAGACAGGATTGCCAGGCGGGTAGCGGCACATGGCCGCTTTTGATCCCCCGACGAAAGCGGCTAAACCCGTTTCATCATGTCTCACCGTCCCGGATCTGCCACCCGCCAGCCGCCGCGCACCGCCCTGGGCCGGGGGGTGAGGCTGGCGCGGCTGCGCCTGATCCGTGCCGCCCGCGGCCGCTGGGCGGTGCCGGCGCTCTTTGTCGGCTCGTTCGTCGATTCTACCGTCTTTCCCTGGCCTGTGGCCCTGCCGCTGGCAGCCCAGATGCTGCGGGGCCGCGCCTATGTGTTTCCGGCCGCCGCCGCTGCCGCACTCGGCTCCATACTGGGCGGACTGCTCATCTTCATGCTGGCAAGGCTGGCATTTGATACCGTGGCCCCGATCCTCATTGATGACAGCGCTGCAGCTGCCACCCTTGCAGAGGCCCGGACCCGCATGGAGACGGGCGGGGCCGTAGCGGCGTTCCTTGCCATGCTGACGCCCGTACCCGTGCAGCTGACGAGCGCTGCCGCCGGGCTGGCAGGCGTGGGCGGGGTATGGTTCGCGCTCGCCATCACGTTGGGGCGTGGCATTCGCTACTTTGCGATGGGGCTGGTGCTGTACGCAGTGGGAGACCGTATCGTGGCCGGCTGGCGCTGGCTGCCGCGCTGGGGCCGGTGGCTGGCAATCGCGTTCTTTGCCGTGCTGTTTGCGGTGCTGATAGCCGCCTCGTTCCGGGGCTAGCGGCTAGAAGGTACGTACGCGCTGACCGGTTTCGATGCCGGCAAAGCTCAGCAGGTGAGCCAGCAGAAGCAGCATCAGCACCGCCAGCCCTATACAGATCAGTGTCCACGGGATCAGGCGCGGCCCGCGCAACGGGTCAGCGGGACGCCCGCTGCGCCAGCCGGCGAAGATGAACATCGCCAGGGATGCCGCCATCAGGATGAGCGTCATGGTCAGGCTCATCGGGTGCCATCCTGTGCTGGGCGGTGAGGCCGTGTTCAGTCTTGGCCCACACATAGGATTGGCTGCCGATCTCGCGCAAGGCCCTGATAACGGCCGGCGTCTGCAACAGCCAGTAAACCGGCAGCGCCAGGAGATCCGCCAGGCGGGCCCTGAAGCCTGCGCGGCGTGCGCCGACAGCCGCGGCACATACCGCAGCCCCGTAGCCTGCCAGCACCGGCAGCAGGATTATGGGGGGCTGGCCAGCTGCCAGGGTCCATCCCAGCACCATGGCAACGAGAAGGGCCGCCGGCCCATGGGCCAGCGCGCTGGCCACGTTCATCCCGAGCGAGAGCTGAAGCGCGGCGAAGCTGCCTGCACCCCCCTCGCGCATCAGCATGCCGGGCGCGCGCATGTGCACACACCAGCTTACGGCGTGGCCTTTCAGCCAGCGGCTGCGCTGGGCGGTCCAAGCCTTGCGGGTGACCGGTGCCTCTTCCAGGGTTGCGTGCGCAATCATGCGGGTTTTCCACCCCCGGCGTGCCAGGCGGAAACCCAGATCGGCATCTTCGGTGACATTATGCGGATCCCAGCCGCCACACTGGGTGAGGACGGCGCGGGAGAACACATTGCTGGTTCCACCGAGTGGCAGGGGCCACCCAAGCCGCTGGAAGAGGGGCAGCACGACATGAAACTGGGCGGCGTATTCGAGGGCGAACATGCGCGTCAGCCAGTTCTCCGACCGGTTGTACCAGCCCAGAGGGGCCTGGACGCAGCCCAGCCGGTCATCGGCCGCAAAGGCCTGCGCTGCGGCCCGCAGCTGCTGCGGGGCGGGGGCGTCTTCAGCGTCATAGACGGCCACCAGATCGCCGTGCGTCTGCTGTAGCGCGAAATTGAGTGCCTTGGGCTTGGTGCGCGGGCCAACCGGCGGGACAGCCAGGACGCGAACCGGCAGGGTCGCGGACACGGCCCTGGCCGCAGCATGGGCGGCGCGCAGCGTATCCCAGTCATCCGCCTCTATGGCCAAAGCCACTTCCAGGCGGTCGCGCGGATACTCCATGCGGGCGAGTTTGCGCAGCAGTCCACTGACAACGCCAGCCTCGTCATGGAGCGCGGCGATGATCGTCATGGACGGCATCTCCCGCGCGGCGAGAACCATGCGCGGGGTCAGGGGCTGAGGCGCAAGCGCGCCGGCCAGACGCATGGCTGCCGGAGCGAGAAACAGGCCACCGGCCAGCAAACCTGTCACCAGGATGGCGGCGGCGGGGCTGAGTATCGCGAGAATGAGCAGAAATGCTGCGGGTCCGGCCCACAGGGCGGCTGGTATGCATAGCGGATGAGCCGCGCTGGCGCCCGGCGCATGTCCGGCCAGCGCGAAGGCGGCCCGATGTGCCAGTGCCAGCGCCAGGGCCGGCTTCGCCGCCGATGTTCTGCCTCGCGTCTCCACCGGCGCATGCCTGGAAATATGCCCCACAGCCAGCCCCCGCGTTTCTCACCCCGAATGGAGCGGGTTGCCGCAATGGTTAACGCAACTGAAGCCTTGACGCGAATCGTTTCTTGTCACGCCTTCGGGTTGTAGAAAAATGTCCGTGATGGGGATGTCAGGCTGGCGCCGGCCAGTTCGAAGCCTATCGCGGCGCTGGTAGGCCAGCCATAGGGCATGCCCTCCATGGCATCCGCGCGTGCCGCCAGTGCATGGGCAAACTCGCCTATGCCCGGATTGTGGCCGACCAGGGCGATGGCGGTGGCGCCAGCTTCCAGCGCTTCGGTCACGGCCCGCTCCAGCATTTCCTGCGACGCGTGGTAGAGCGCCATCGGGCTGTCGGTCACGGCATCCGGGAAGACCTCTGCGAGATGCTTCCAGGTCTCGCGCGTGCGCCGTGCCGGAGAGACCAGAGCCGTCCGGACGTTCAGGCCGGCTGCGCGCATGGCCTGCGCACCGCGTGCAGCATCCTCATGGCCGCGCGCGGTCAGCCCGCGTTCGAAATCGTCTTCAGCCTCCATCCGGTCGACGGCTTTGGCGTGGCGCATGATGATGAGGCTGGGCATAATGGGTCCGCCAGTAAATCTGAACGAGGGGTGGAGGCGCGATGACCTTACATCGCCCAAGCCCGCTCCCTAAGTAAAGCGCATAACGCCCTGCCAGCCGACAAACGGAGCCAACAGATCATGTCCCTCCTCCTTGGCGATATCGCCCCCGACTTCACCGCAGAGACCACCGAAGGCCCGATCCGCTTCCATGACTGGATCGGCGACAAATGGGTGGTGTTCTTCTCCCACCCTGCCGACTTCACGCCTGTGTGCACCACCGAGCTCGGCTTTACCGCGAAGCTGAAGGACGAGTTTGCCAAGCGCAACGCCAAGGCCATCGCGCTCTCGGTCGACCCGCTCGACCAGCACAAGGCCTGGATCAAGGATATCGAGGAGACGCAAGGCACGGCGATGAACTTCCCGATCATCGCGGACGTGAACAGGGAGGTCTCCACCCTCTACACCATGATCCACCCGAAGGCGGACCCGAAGCTGACCGTGCGCGCGGTCTATGTGATCGACCCGAACAAGAAGATCCGCGCCACCTTCACCTATCCGCCAAGCGCCGGGCGCAATTTCACCGAAGTGCTGCGCCTGATCGACTCCCTCCAGCTCACCGATGGCTACAAGGTGGCCACGCCGGTGAACTGGACTGATGGCGAGGACGTGATCGTGGTGCCAAGCCTGTCGGACGAAGACGCCGACAAGCTCTTCCCCAAGGGCTACAAGAAGATCAAGCCGTACCTGCGCATCACCCCGCAGCCGAACAAGTAAGCGGTTTCATCGCAGGAATACCGGAAATGCCGGGCTCCGGAAGGGGCCCGGTTTTTTGTCGTTTGACCTACAAAAAAGTAGGGAGCAAAGCGAAACGCCGTGTACCGTCGTTCTTGCCGTAAAGCACGCTGGAATCAAAGCCCATGCACCGGAACCGAAGCTTCGCAGCGCTGACCTTCCTTGCCGCCATGTTTCTGGCGGCCTGTGATTCTGCTCCGGTGGCCTCATCCTGCCGCATGATCCTCACAGTGGCGCCCGATGGAGGTGACGAGTTGCGAGAGTCGGCACTAGAGGAAGCCGTTGCTCAGCTACAAGGCGTTCACGGCGTTCGAGAGCTAAATCGCCAAGGGGACCAGCTGCACTTCATTGCTCCATGCCATTCGCTCCACGACACCGCTCCGGTTCTCAGTGTTTCCTACGGCGTCACCGCTCAAGCCATCGAAGGTTGATCCACCGCTCACCGCAGAAAAAATTGTAAAGCACCCTTGACGTAAAGCGAGCTTGACGCTACATCGTAAAGCACGCTTTACAAAAGAGGTGAGTTATGACTTTCTCAAAGAAACTTCGCATCGGTCTGGTCGCGCTCGCGGGGTCGGCAACATTGCTGGCATGGACAGGTGCGGGGGCCGCATATTTTTTGGACGCGCCGCGGGCGATTTTTGTGGTTGCGCTGATTGCAGCGGCCCTGGCGACCGAGGCGCTTTTCTGGCTGACCATGTTCGTTCTGGGCTGGACAGCTTTTGCCAACCGCCACTGGCTGGTGCGCCTGTTTACTGGCGGCCGGAAGCGTGGTGAGCCGCATCAAGCCTGAAGGACTGCCATGATCAATCTTGTCCCGGAAACCTACTCTGCTCCGCCATCGGCCCGGCGCCGCTATATCTGGCGCACCATCGCGCTCGTCTCGGTAATGCTGGTTGCCTTTGTCGCCTTTTATGCCTTGGGCGGCGGCGAGCCGGACCGGCCGGTCCTGAACCTGACGATGGTAGGATTGTGCCTCGCCTTCGTGGCGGCCGGGACGAATGAGACCGTGGTGCTGATCCGCTCGCTCGACGAGTTGCAGCAGCGCATCCACATCCTGGCCTGGGCCATCGGAATGAGTGCTGCCGTGCTGGTCGCGTTCAGCTGGGGCTTTGCCTCGATCATTCTGCAGATCGCCGGCTTCGATCCGATGTTTACGGTGCTGATCGCGGTGCCGGGCTATTACATCTCACTGTTTCTGCTAAGCCGGCGCTACTCATGAAGAACCGCTTGAAGGAATTGCGCGGGGAGCGCGGCTGGAGTCAGCAGGCTTTGGCCGAGCAGCTGGACGTGTCGCGCCAGACCGTGATCTCGCTGGAGAACGGCAAGTATGATCCCTCCCTGCCACTCGCGTTCAAAATCGCGCGCCTGTTCGGCCAGCCCATCGAGGCGATTTTCGACGATGGCGTGGAGGGTTGAGCGGCAGGGCTGAGGGCAGGGCCGTCATTGACGGGTGAGGCTGCCAGGTTTACCTGCCAGCCCATCCTTCAACGACAGACAGGACGCCCGTCCCATGAGTGAGTATGCCGCCCTTGCCGCCAACGCCAAAGCCTGGCCGTTCGAGCTCGCGCGGGAACTCCTCAAACGCGTGGAAAAGCGCG
>ERZ869909.911-NODE-911-length-27643-cov-3.859029_pt1 | contig 27643 bp, 22 predicted proteins | sample MGYA00520892_ERZ869909 | MGnify/ENA primary metagenome ERZ869909 (study PRJEB32215, sample SAMEA104723947) | bioreactor metagenome | biome: bioreactor; feature: anaerobic bioreactor; material: water | place: China | collected 2015-03-12 ...
TGCGAGGCGTACCGCATCGTGCCTGCGGAGGCGTTCACGGGCTCTGCCATGACCTACACCGAGAAGACGCACGACGGCGAATCGGCCCGGAACGATCCGCTGGGCTTCTACCACGGCATGAAGGTGCGGCACGGCGGCAGGGACATGGTGCTGCAGGGCCCGCCTGTCTTGCTCACGCCCGACGCCGAGCCCCGGCAGCAGGACCTCTTCGCCGGGTTGCAGGATGCACAGAATCAACGGTGAGGCGGGAGGGTCGCCCTTTCACAGCCAGAGCATCGGAATCGGCACGGCCCACAGGTGTTTGCCGAACGGCACCACTTCCCGGCCCCTGTAGAGCACGATGCCGCGCAAAAACCGTGAACCGGCGACCTCCTGAAGCACCTTCAGACCCTTGAAGTGCTGCGCCCCCACATCGGATGCGGCCTTGACCTCGATGCCGACGATCTCTCCGCCCGGCCTCTCCAGCACGAAGTCCACCTCATGCTGACCCGCCGTGCGGAAGTGATGGATCGACGGCTGCACCGCGCTCCATCCGCTCTGCTTCAGCAACTCGGTGTAGACCATCGTCTCGATCAACGGCCCGGCAAGACCCGGGTCGTATCTCAGTCGTTCACGGTCGATCCCCAGAAGGTGTGCCAGCAGGCCGCTGTCGCTCAGATACAGCTTCGGCGCCTTGATCACGCGCTTGTCCAGATTGGCCGACCACGCCGCCACCCGGCGCACCAGAAACACCTTCTCCAGCAGGGCGAGGTACCGCTTGAGCGTGGTATCCACCATGCCCAGCCCGCGCGACAGATCGGAATAGTTGACCAGACTCCCGTGCCGGGTCGCCACCAGCGCCAACAGACGCAGCAGATCGGCCGGCGCCTGGATGTCCGAGATGTCACGCACATCCCGTTCGAGGATCGTGCTCAGGTAACTCTGGTACCAACTGCGGTTCTGGGTGGCGTTCGTTTTCCCCACCCGCTCGGGGTAGCCCCCCTGCAGCGCTGCGCTCAGCACATCACCGCCCTCCATGAGAGCATCCTGCCCGGAAAACCCCGCATCACCGGTGCGATCAAACACGCGCTCGATGAATCGCTCGTCCACCCCGGCGATCTCTCCCTGCGAGAGCGGCCAGAGCGTGAGAATCCGCATCCTCCCCGCCAGCGATTCCGACAGCCGGGGCAGCGAGAGCAGGCTGGCCGAACCCGTCAACAGGAACCGACCCGGGCGGCGGCCCCGATCCACCTCCACCTTCATGGGCAGCAGAAGCTCCGGAAACCGCTGCACCTCATCCAGAATCAGCGGCCGATCCCTGTACGAAGCAAGAAACCCGGCGGGGTCCGCCCGAACCGCCGCGAGCGTCGTCGCCACATCCAGCGACTGATACGCCGCGCCCGTCTCCTCCCCGAGCTTCTCGACCAGGGTGGTCTTGCCCGTCTGCCGCGCCCCCTGCAGCAGAACCACAGGGCTATCGGCAAGCGTTTCCCGGACCAGAGGCAGAAGAGAGCGGCGGTACATGTCTGTAATTTAGACACCAACTGTCTAATTGTCAAACACTTTGTGCCGAATCACCTCAATCCGGCAGGGGCAAGCCGGGCAGCCCTTCTCCTCCAAACGCCCCGGACGGTCATCCCTAGCTGCCCGCGTGCCCGGCCCCGGACCGTTCCCAAAACGTCCCCGGTATCTCCTGAACGCCCCCCCCTGATCCGTGCAGATCATCGCCTCGCACACACCTTAAATGGCTCCGCCAGATGAACATACATGAGTATGCATTTCATGATGCAGACAGCTGCTCAAGTGCGGCATCGGTATCTACAATTTGTCCCTTCCCAATAAACCGCCCGAGCAAGAGTAGCCCAGCGCGGTGCACATCTTCGCCCGCATGGCTCGCGCATGCATCCCGCACAACAATCGGCTCAATGTCACGTTCGAATGCGTCAACTGCGGTCTTCAGGACGCACCCATCCGTTGCAACCCCACAGATTACTAATTTTCGTATCTCATGCTTGCCGAGAAAGTAGTCCAAATCCCGAGTAAATGCGGAATATGCAGGCTTGTCGAATACATTCTCGACAAGTTCTTGCAGCTCCGGAATAATGTCAGTTTCTGGTTGGCCCATCAGCCGAGACCATCCGATCCACTTGACATAGCCGCTCCCCGGCGAATTTACGAAGCGAGTAAATGCTATAGGTATGTCGTGGGACCTCGCTCGCTCAATCAGCGATCGCACATTCGGCAGGATATGAATCGCGTTGTCGTTCACGAATCCGTTCTGCATGTCCACTACGATGAGGCCGGTCTTCATTCCTCATACTCCTCTATGGCGTCAATGAAGTCAATCCAAAGACGCTCTAGACGACTTGTTCGCGCAACAGCCTCCTTATAAAGGCGCATAGCACTGTTCTCAGTCGGCCCAACCTTCGTAATCTCTGCCATTAGCCTGCGCGCCTCTTTCAGCGTGAAATCTTCGACGAGCGGGGACTTCACTCCGTCTTCGAGCCGTTGACGGTTGTGGCTCAAATACCACCAGAGCAACTGCACTTGTACTTCATAATCTAAATAAGCATTAATCAGCTTCTGCTTGTCAGGGCACTCGATGAGGGCAGCGACTCCAGCCCACGACGCGCAACCTTCAACGATTCCTGGCACGGAGAATCGACATATATCGTCGAGATGAAAGCCTTGTTCCAAGTATCGTTGTTCTATATCCAGACTATGCCCACTCCCCTGATAATCTGAATCGATCAATTCCTCCGCTTCAAACGACGATCGCAGGACGGAGGGGCAGCAGAGAATCGACATCGCATTATGAACATGATCACGATTCCATCCCGGCTCCTCTACGACAACAAAGCTAAATGCGTACCCTATGCCACTCTGCGATGGCGTTGACCTAGGATGTACCGCAGACAGTGAGGAATTTATCATAGCTGCCAAGCTCCCTTCTGGCGAGTCCCCATGCAGCAAGCTCCGATAGAGTTGCGATCGAGCGAAAGCAAACTCGCAGATGCTCTCAAATTCGCAATCGAGACGCCGAACGAACACTGCGGTCCCCAGGGTGCTCCAAGCCACCCGCAAGTCCTCGCCCACCGATAATGCGGGTGTTCCCAAATAATAAAACCTATTATTTTGTGTAAATTTTACGGGAATGTCATGCGGCACCGTTTCGACGCCGAATCCGGGGCAGAACGGCGTAAGCACATACCATCTGAGGCGGAACTTCTGTCCTGGAAACTTATTAACAGATTTGCAGAGCCGTGTCACGAACGAATCAAATCGCGCGTTCTCTCCTACAATTGCATTCTGTTCACAGCCGCGCTGCTTGAGTATCGCGGCTAAGTATCCCGACGGAGGTGACGGGTTTACATACCAGATCGATCCGCCTTGGCACGGGGTGCATCGCAAGAGATCAAGGTCAGCAAATCGTGTGCCAATGAGGATGACATCGCGGACGGATAGCAAACGCTCAAGTTCGCGCTGTACGGTGCCTGCGAACGCGAGGGTCTCCTGTTGAGTCAACGCGTAACTGCGGCGAGCTAGGTCACCATGTAGCTTTACAACTTTTATGCGAGGATGGGATCGTGATAAGTGCTGATCTAGATCCGTGAGTGGGTGCCTTCGATCATTGACCAGCAAGATGTAGTCATCTGGGCCAAGGCCAGCGACCTGTAATGATCGTTCTACAAGCGTGTCAAAATTTGTCGTGAGAATTGTGGAAAAGAACCCGTCCCGTACAAGACAACCCAAACCTCGGGCCGCAGTTGAGGGCGATCGAATCTCCAAGAGTGGGCGAAGTAGTGCATACCTTTCTGAGTCGCTGAGACCATCCACACTCTGGGAGAAGTCGTCGTAATCCTTCGCTCCAACCGTCTCAAACAATTGTGGGAACAATGGCCCCCCCGAGGAAAGACTCGCACCGGCACCCAGAAACAGAATGTACTGTTCCTCGGGAGGGAGTTTCTGTCGTCGACGAATCAGATCGAATAGCACATGTTCCATGTTCAGGCCGTTGAGTGCATGTGTTGTACCTAACAATCGGTTCAGCTTCGTCGGCAGGCACTGCTCCTGCTGCCGTAGTCTACGCTGCTGATCGCACTTGAACGAGCGGCGATGGCGATGAGGAGCAGAAAGCCGTGGCCCGCGATACGCAGAGGCAGCGATGAACCGCGCCGACATCGAAACCCACACCGTCGATCCGCAGCGGCTCGCGGCGGGTCGGTGGTGTCACCGCACCGGCAAGCAACTCGGCGAAGGGGACATCCACGCCTCCTACAGCGCCGACTGCATCGGCCTGCAGGGCCGCACCCGCAAGCCCTTCCGCTGGCAGGGCCGGGAGTGGGTCTGCACCGGGATCGGGATGGTGCGGGTCAGATACGGTTGCGAGGCGTACCGCATCGTGCCTGCGGAGGCGTTCACGGGCTCTGCCATGACCTACACCGAGAAGACGCACGACGGTGAATCGGCCCGGAACGATCCGCTGGGCTTCTACCACGGCATGAAGGTGCGGCACGGCGGCAAGGACATGGTGCTGCAGGGTCCGCCAGTCTTGCTCACGCCCGACGCCGAGCCCCGGCAGCAGGACCTCTTCGCCGGGCTGCAGGATGCAGAGAATCAACGGCGAGACCGTGGAAAATCCGGCTGGTGCATCTCCATCGCTTCGGCAGTGACTCGCCGTGACACCAACCGGTCGGATTATACTCGCGATGCTGCGGATGTTTTGTCATCGGCGTCATCCGTTTGTGCGCGCTTCGAGCGGCTGGCTCTCTTCTCCGATCGATGCACGAGCCACCCCATAAGGAACGCGAGCACAAACCAGCTCACACCAAGCCATGGAATTGTTGCCTCAAGCAGGCATGCGAAGCCGAGAACAAAGTAAAGCATCCCCAATGCGGCGAATATGAGCGTCACAACAGTCACTTTGCATTCCGATGAAAACAGAACCCCCATGAACAGGCACTTCCCCAAGATCGGCAGTGCAAGGGCGAAGAGGATTACCGCCCACGGCATGAGCGGATGATCCAAGTCCTGCGTCCCGATGATGGTGAGCAGTGAAGCGAACGAAGCGGCCATGCCCCCGCCGAGGAACCATCGTGCCCGCTCAGGATGAAACTCCGGTGCCTCACCCACCGCAGTGACCTCCGCCCGGCGGTCTTCCGCCTGCCTCTTGTCCATCAGCGCCTCCTGTTCGGCTCAACAAACCCCGACCATCCTCACCCCATGGGATTCGATGAGCAACCCGAACCCTTCCCTCCCAAACGCTGGCGAGGATCCGGCGTGGATTCGGGCGGCATCCGCGAGAACACTACCCGATTCGGCCAATGCTTGACAAATATTAGCCGATTCTGTATACTGAGATCATGGCCGAGCAATCCGCATTCACCATGAACATCTCCCTCCCCATGCCCTTGAAGCAGTATGTCGATGGCAAGGTGGCGACTGGCTTTTATGGTTCGGCGAGCGAGTTCGTCCGCGAGGCGATCCGCGAGAAGCTCCTGCGTGAGCAGGAACGCGAACGGGCCGAGGCGTTGCTCGCAAGCAAGCTGATCGAGGGCCTGGACAGCGGCACCGGGATCCCGCACACCGCGTCGTACGCCCAGACCAAGAAGAAGGCCCTCCGTGAACGCATGAGCGGTGATCAGAAGGACCAATGACCTCCGCAGTGCGTCTTCTCCCCGCCGCGGATGCGGACATCGATCAGGCCGCCCTCTACATCGCGCGCGACAGCGTCGAGCATGCACTGCGGTTTTACGACTCCATCGATGCCACCCTCCGCCTGCTCAGCGAACACCCCGAGCGGGGCTCACCGCAATACTTCGATCACCCCCGCCTGCAGGGCATCCGACGATGCATCGTGATCGGCTTCCGGAATCACCTCATCTTCTACAGGATCGAAGCCGAGGTCATCGAGATCATCCGCGTGCTGCATGGAGCCCGGGACATCCCCGCGATTCTGACGGATGAACCGATCCAGGAGGAGGAATAACCCGCCGCACCCGCTTCCCCCGGAAGCCCCCGGAAGGCCCCCGGCCCCCCGGGAGAACACACGGCGAAACCACTCCGCCTCACCTTCCCTTGGGAGGCATCTCTCCGAACCTGCGGTCGGGATTCGATGCAACGGATTTCAGTTCCGTTCGGATTGCTTCCAGCACCGGCCCGGGAACATCGTCGAGCGGCACGCGATGCGGCTCATCGTCCTCGGTGATGACCGAGCGAATCAGGAGATGCCTCGAAGCGTCCTGCGAGACGAGCACACACCGCTCGTCCGTGCAGAACACCTGCCACGGAAAGTACATTGATCCCGCCGAGTAGGTGACAACGGTGATGCCGTCTTCAACGGCGGCGGCACAGTCTGTTTCTGTCATTCCGGTTCTCCCCCATTGCTGCGTATCCGGCCTGCCGATTGACAGACCGGTCATGCTCAGCATGCCCCGGATGGCCGCGAATCGCAAGCGGATTCCGTGTCGGGTGTTGATGAATAAGAGGCTATGTGGCGCTCTGATCCTCGGTTGCACCCGCACGAGCACGGAGTTTTTCAGCACGCATCAGCAGCAGAGCCATCAGAATCACCAAAACCATCCACAGGACCCCCAATCCGCCGTGAATCGTCGCGAGCAGAAACGAAAATCCCAGAGCGAAAAAGAGCATCCCGAAGACAGCCAACCATCGCATCAGTTCCGTGACGACATGGAGTTCCCGTGCCTTGCCGGTTGCGAACAGGTACTGACCCGTGAGCGGTATCGCAACGACAAAGAACACGCTCGCCCATTCCAGATTGCTCGCGATGTTTGTACCGTGAACACCAAGAACGACCAAAAGCGACGCGAACGAGGCGGCAGACGCCGTACCGAGCATCCAGCGGGCGTTCTCCAGCAATTCATCACGCGAGATGGCTTTGCCCTTGATGGTTTTCTCTTCCGCCATGCCTTCTCCTATTTCAAGGTGTTCCCCACAGAGCCCCCGTGATCGCCGGAGTCCTGCACAACAGTATTGTGTGTGATCCCCGCCCGTGCTACTCAGGATCCCGGGGGCATATCCAACGGGCGAGGGGATGGTGACGGGGAATACGGAAATCGAGATCAGAATCCTTCTGGAGGAGTACCGGGCGCTCTACCGGCTCGGCGAACTCCGCATGGGCTCACTCGAACGAAGAGCTCCGATCGCCGCGGCCACGCTCGCGGCGTTCCTAGGCAGCATCACGGTGCTCGCGCTGCCGCTCCAGATCGTGGCGCTCGTCGGTGTGCCCATCGTGCTGCTGTGGTACCTCCGCACCACGATCATCCACGCCAACAGCTTCGAGGATGTGCTCCGACGCATCGAAGAGATCGAGAAGGCCGTCAACAAACGGGCGGCGACCCGGCTGCTGGAGTTTCAGTCATCGCATCCCAGCCGGGGCACCGGCACCGGCGGTCGGACAGGAAAGGGCACCGTGACCGCCGTGTTCATCACCTGCCTGCTGCTGCTCACGGGGTGTCTCGCGATCGTCCGAGAGATCGTGCCGCCGTTCCAGGCGTTCTACGCCATCTACACCCTGCTGGCCGCGATCACGCTCGGCGGACAGTTCATCCGGTTCCGCAAGTACCGCTACACGAAATCACAGTAGGACGGACACACGGAGTCACTTCATCGCCCCACCTGAGCAATCGCATCGCGGGGATCGATGTCGCAGGCCCGGCACCACGCCACGAACTCCACCGGATCGATCCGCCGCTCCGCCGCCTCCACCTTGTAGACATAGGAATGCGGCTTCTTCAGCACCGCCGCAAGCCCTCGCTGTGTGAACGCAGCCTCCTCCCGCCATCCGCGAAGCAGACGGCAGAGCTTTTTGTACGCCGGTGTGTGCAGAGCACTTGCTCCCATATTGGGGGCACGCTACGGTTCAGAGGTGCTGCGCCCATATCGGGCGCAGACTCGCTCCCGGAGACGCCATGCAAACCACAGCGTCAATCCACCCCGACACGGCCATATCCACCAACCCCCTCTCCACGCTGCTGCGGCTCGCTCATGCGGCCTTCGGCCTGCTGGAGGAGCGGCCAGACGACCGGGCCCTGCTCAGCCAGGTCCGGGGATCCGATCTGGGCCTCTCCTTCCGGGCGATGGTGCGGGAGGTCTTCGAGCAATACCCCCGCTCCATGGAGTCACCCTTCGAGGGCTCGCACCATGTCGGCGGTTCGGCGTGGCACCCCGGCGACCTGGGCGAGGATCGCATCGGCTTTCTCCGGCTGCGCTTCAGCCCGCACACCGTCGATCTTCCCCTGCACACCCACGACACCTCCCACCGCTTCATCACCGTGCTGCGGGGTCGGGGACGCTTCCACACCATCGATCCCATCACGGGACGGGAATCCTTTGTTGTCGTTCGCGAACGCGATGCCCTGCTGTTCCGGGCAGGGACCATCCACACCTTCACCACCGACGAGAATCCCCTCGAACTGCTCTCGTTCCACGACCCGTTCCTGCCGCTCAGTGATCCGCTGCAGTACACGCTGAGCTTGGACGGGAACGGCCGTCCCCGGATGCCGACGGTCCCGTCCCCGGCTCCGGACCGTTCCCAAAGCGTCCCCGTTGCGTCGGTTATCGCCCTCGACCCGCCGCGACGATTGGTGTGAGGCATCCTGCAATCACCCCCACTCCCGGTGAGGATCATCCACCGAACACACCCCCGCCCCCGGAAGTTACCCCGGAAGTTACCCCCGAAGCTGCCCCGGAATTTATCCCGGAAAATCCCCGGAAGTTGATCCGGAAGTTGACCCTGAAATCCCCCTCAACGCACCCCCCTGATCCGGGCAGGGCACCGCCACACACACCCCTCGAACGGCTCCGCCGGACGCACATACAGGAGTATGCATTTCATGATGCAGACATCTTCCCTAAGGGGGCTTAGGGGGAGCCGGGCCGATCTGGAGCCCGGTACGAAGAGCTACAAACCGAGCCGCAGCGAAATTCGCCTACGAGCCCGCGCTCTACTTCATCTACGGGCCAGTGATCCCGGCCTGCGGTATGTTCTACGGCTCATCCTCCTTATGGTCGGGCCGTGAGCATCCTCAGGGCTCGGCATCTTCCGGGAACGCCTGCTTGATATGGTTGATCATTAAGGTCGATCCCGAGCACATGGACAAAGCGTTCAGCGGCAAGTAATCACCCGAGGAAACCGAGGGAGTCGTCGTGGCCGGGTGCATCACCAGAGTCCTCTGAATAAGGAACCCATCGCCTCTGCGTATCGTAAAATCAAGGAGCTGTTCGATGATGCGCCTACAACTAAACCGTCTCAGAGCAACACATCGCGGCCGAGAACGCGCGGCCCAAACAAATTTAGAACATTTCGGCGATAGAGCACAAAAACCACAACCCGTACAAACACAGGGTATCCTAGGTTATCAGGCGCAAAGAACGCAACCGCTAACGCGTGATTGACTTAAACAGACTCGGCAATAAGATGTGAGCGACAAGCCTGTCACTTAATTTGCAGAGTTCGCCGTAGTATGGACGGTCGCGATGACAGTTCAAAAAGCGATCTCGGAGAGCAGGGTTATGCTGGGACTCAAGAATTGCACACACCAGATCAACAACCAAGATTTCAGGGACAGTATCACAGCCGGATTCTGCAGCCGTGCGCAGAAGCTTTTTTTGATCGCGACTGAAATGCGCTGTTGCCATAGGTAACTCTTAAGTTATTCGGTAAAATCTGATCCGCAACTTCACAAATTACTGCTACAAGACCAGAAGTCAAGCAGTTTTTGCGCGACGGATCGGCTGTCGGCTAAGAATTGACTCGGAAGGGACTCACAACACTGCAGCCTTGTCAGGGCACTGCCTCCAGAAACAATGTTCCCGGTGCTCTAAACCATAGCCATGTGTCCCGTAAATCACGGAGTGTCCGCATGCCAGACGATGTAGAAACAGTTGTGACTCGTTTCATCAACGAGTGCGTCCAGCCATCACCTTCTGACCGACTTCTAATTCTATTCGATACTGCAAGTCGCGATGTCGGTGCGGCGATCGCTTCAGGCTCCGCGGGCTTGACCTACACAGTTCCGCTCTTTGTCCCAAAGCACTGTCTGGAGTTCGCCGCCAATCGGGGCACACTGCCCCCTTCGATTGCAGATGCGATCGATTCTTCAACAATCACTATAACATGCATAGCAGATATCGATGGCTACGCAAGATTCAGGGGCGCGGCAGTTCGCCACGCTCGAGACAATAAGCACAAAGTAGTACACTTACCGGGCGTGTCGCTAGAAGAGTTTCTCGACGCCGTCAATAATACGAATTTCGCGAGGGTCGAGGAAACATCAAACAAGTACAAGGCGCTCCTGAGCAGAGCCCGCCATGTATCCATTGTGACTCAATCAGCGGCCAGTGAATCGCTTACGCTAGAGTTCGACATTTCTGACCGCAATGTGCTTGCTTGCGGGGGACGCGCCAGCGCATCAGAGATAATGAACTTGCCGACAGGCGAAGTGTATGTCGCCCCTTTGGAAAATAGCGCTCACGGCGCAATCTCACTAATTGGATCAACTGACCACATGGTCTTCGTTGAGCGCGACGGCGTCACACTAGTGTTTCGCGACGGAAGACTGCAACCTGCAGAATCCGTGTTTGGGAATACAAATCGCGCAAGGAGACTTCGCGACTATTTTATGGGTTTATCCGACACCGATCGCACGCTCTGCGAATTTGGGATCGGGACAAATAATGCGTTTAGCAAATTGTCTGGGCAAGAAGTTCGCGACGAGAAAATGGCGGGGACTATCCACATTGCACTAGGCAACAACGCGGCGTTCGGCGGGCGCAACACAGAATCCGTGATCCACCGAGATATTGTAATATCGAATCCTGTGTTGCATCTCGACGGATCGCGGCTAGCCCTTCCGTCGTAGAAGCAACGCTTAACATTGAGGCACTGTGATGACAGAATCCGATTGGGCCGAGCCGCAAGATTGGTCGAATCCTCTTCGCCGGGCGAAGCCGCTCCCGCATCTTGGAGAAATAATTTTTGCTCAAGATGATGAATCCGAGTCGGGAAAACTGGCCCTGAAATTGCTTGAGAGATTCTATAGCGCCGCCCGAGTGCTCAACCATGAGCAAGAAGAATTAGATAAATTTTTGGATAATCCGTCTTGTCCGATCCTGCTCATTGAGGGGAGCGCTGGGATCGGCAAAACATGGTTTGTGCGATACAATCTGTTAGTGCGTAAGCACGCATATCAGGGATATTGCGGTGTAATTGATATGCTAAGGCATACAGGCACAGATGTACGGAAGACCCTTATGACCCAGCTTGTGCCGATCATTGATCGATATTTTGTATCTATTGGCACTTCGTTTCGACTCGCAATACAGCTAGTGCTGGATCGCAAGTATCGGCTCCGCCATGGCATCTCGCAGGAACAAGCTCTGAGTGAACCCCAACTCGCGACAATAGCCAACGATGCCCTCTCCCTCATTGACAGCCGCGATATAGAATCGCTTTCGCAATTGCGGTTGCAGGCGCTGGAGGAAGTCGCGGGGCCATATTTATTCATTGTGATTGATAATTTAGACAGACTGAGTCTCGCCGCGCAGGAGGATGTGCTGACTGAAGTTGTTCGGATATGCCGGAATGCCCGAGTGCGCCTAATCGTACCGATCCGCACCACCTCCAAGTATCTCAATAGCTGGTTTTCGGGACTGCGGCAGTACCATGCCGATCGCATGAAACTCAGTTCTCTTAAAGTTAAGGAGATGTTGCGGCCAAGATTTGAGTACGGGTCGAGTGCATGCTCTTTGCCGACCGGGCCGATTGTGCGTGATCACGGCACCGCGTTTTCATATAGAGATTTATACACATTGCTCGTTGGGGGCGATACTGGATTGCTAATTGATGCCATCGGCCAAGCGAACGCTCGTGTCGTCTTTGAGGCTGTTGATCGCATACTGTACTCAGATCATTTGGGAGCATTGCGCAATCTCTCTGATGCGGACAAGGCCATTCAGGCCCTCATGCTGGCTGATCACCGGCGAGGAGACCAGACATCTCTTCTTATTAACCTGCTTGGTCCTGTCGAGGGCAAAAACGCCCGCGATAGCAAATTTCTTTTATTTCGCGTTGCCGAAACTGTGCGAAGTGCTACCCCTGGACACATTAATTTTGCTGAACAAGATGTTCGAGATCACTTGTTCTCGTATGGCTATGAGAATGAGCGACTGATTATTTTGGCAATTGCTCAGTTGGTGGGTAGCGGCGTTGTCGTATCCGACGATGGACTAGATCATCAGGCGATACTAGATCTTTCGTCGCTTGCTGATCTGGGCGAGTTCCGGGCTAGCCCGCTGTGCGATATGTACTTTAATCTATTACTAAATAAATCTTGGTACTACTTTGCAGTTAAGCGAACGCTGGTTGGCGTTATCGATGGCTGGGTCAGCCGAGATGACCATCGAGGATATCAATACATGTCTCATTCCGATTTGTATGGTTATCTGAATGAGATCGAAGAATTCGAACGTCGCGCGAGAGAGCAGTGGAAGGGGAATGGGCGTCGCGTCTCAACAATCGTATCCCGCCCGTTGCGTCCTACGCAGTTGGCAAAACGCGCTATTGGGCATGGTTCGAAAGGACATTGACCGTGGACGGATTGATTGAACCTGCTCTGGTCGTTGCGGCCGGAGCCCTGCTTCTGCAGGCAATAAAAGCGACGTTTGACCTCGCGGTAGCTATCCTTGGGCTTAGAGCGTCATCGTTTCAAAGAGATATGAGCACCGCTGCGACTCTCGTTGAGCTCGTTGACTCATTGTCGATTGAGGTCGGCGACAAGATCTCGCTTAAAAAGAGAATCCTTAGGGCCATGGCTTCTGCAAATCGATCTCGTGAATTAAATAAAATTATTTCTGACCTTGTTTAGCTTGTGTTGCTGTGTGGGTGTTGTAGGATATTGGCAAAATCTGCGGCAGCGATTTTCCGGTGTGATGCTTATTCGATCGCCATACATTGGTGTGCAGAGAGTTTGTCGCAGGAATTTTTTCTGTCTGACTGCTCGAACGCTCGTCGTTTGGCACGGGTTGCACCTTTGCGTGATGCGTGCGAGGCTTCGTGGCATGGATGTCAAGCCAGTCCGCACCCGGTAGTTCAGGATTCACTCGGCCAAGAGGCCTGCGGCACCACGATTGCCTCCCCCTCAAACCACATTTCAAACCAGCACACTTTCTGGGTGACGAGGGCAGTCCGCATTGATCCACACCTACTCGATGAATGGTCGAGTAGCTTTTCTTTCAAGCGTTTCGGTAGCCCCTCCCACCTCTTCTTCTGGCGCGAACTGGCGCGGCCGTGGTGTGCAAACGGGTGCTTTGTGTTGACGCCGACCGTCGCAAAGTAGCTCTGGGTAACGGTACGGAGACATCGGAGCGTTCTGGCAAGGATATTCGCCACTTTCCGGACGGCGACACCGGTCTCCCTGCCGCCAATCCCCGTCTGTTGCTATCTGCCTTGTCCCCCCGCCGTCCCCGATATCTTCGGTATTTGGCGCATCCCCGACTGAGGGCTCACTGCCATACAGAGCCGGAGGCTTGCTCATGGATGATCCCATACTTCTCGAACCCGCTTTCTTCCTCATCAGCGGAGCGACCGAGTGTTTTCGCTGTGGCACAAGCTTTGAGGCTGTCGCGATCGCTGCGTCCTTGATTGAGGGTGGGAGCGCCGAGGATTGCCTTTTATCGTTTGTCACAGATCTGCCGGCCGAGGTGCTGGCATACATACAGCAGCGCTTCCCCAACTACAGCCTCAAGAGGTCCGACACGGCCGAACTCAGCTACTACGCCAATTCATGCCCGGGCTGCGGGGTGATCGCCGGAGATTTTCCCTTGAGACGACCGGGTCATGTCTTCTGGCCGATGAACACCGCCGCCGCGATGCTCCTCAATGTTGAGCAGATTCCTGTCGAACATCCGATCAGCGTGGCTGCCGAGACTGACTGTGGTTCCTTCATCGCCTTGATCCTCAGAGAGGGCCACAGAATCGATACTCCCGCACGCGAGGCGAGGGAATGACGGCGATTCTTGACCCCCGAAACCTGATCAAACTCGTTCCCACGGTCCCGGTGGGTCCATAGCGTCTCCAGCGCCCGCGAGGCATCGATTGGCCGCTGCAGGGTGTGCAGTGCCAGCATCACTACAGCCCTGAGATGCGGTTGCTCGCACGCCTCCAGCAACCGTCTGACCTCGTGCACCCGCAGGAAGCGATCCCGCGGAGGCGGTGAGGACAGTCACAACACGCTGACCCCGTGGTCGATTGCTCCCGCGCCGAACAATTCTCTATTCCCAGGAGTCTTCCTCGGAAACCAGCTTTTGATCCCACGACCACCCTCGGCATCGCTCGATCTCGCTGCGATGCAATTCCCACTCCGGCTCTAAGGCTGGCAGAGCATCGTTCGAGACAAACGGCTGATTCAGGCATCGGAACAAATCATACTGCGGTGTTGCCACGCCTTCGATATCCGTACCTCTCACAACACAGCGAGAAATAAAACTGGCGGCACGCACAAGAACCCGCTCTGCTCGCCAGAGCATGGCGAGACTCAAGCCGCTGTCATCTGACCTATTGTCATCCGGCGAACACGACTTCCACGCCATCTTCCGAGGTGCGTGTGCGATGTAGTGATTCGTATATCGCACCATGTGATCACATTCCGCCTGCAATTGATCGACGAGGTCAGCAAATCTCTTCTCCTTGGGACAATCGGTTGGTTGCCTCTCGGCAGGGTGCATACCGCAGAGTTCGTCGCAGATGTCATGCCAGCATTCCACCGCGATGCAAAGAGCACCTTGGGTTTGCTGAGCATGGGTATCTGCATGCGACAGATCGCGTGCAGCGAGCATATTTTCTCGCGTGAGAAGCTCGGAATGCTTCTGGATATCTTTGATCAGCCGCACCAGTGAGTTGGTATCTCGTCCTTTATCAACCAGCCTCCGTACGGCACTGCAGTGCATCGCAACATAGCCCTCGTGCAAGAGATCATGCAGCGCACCATTCGCAAGGCTTTCCCCCTTTGCATCCTGTTGATGGTACTTCCGCGACAGATTCACGCTCCGGTAGAACGCCGAGAACCAGAGCATCCGTCCGATCTGAGCTTCGATGGCATTCGGCTGCCCCTCGACGAGCCGCTCGTTCCAGTCTTTCAGCTTGTCCCGCAATCTTTGGACTTTGGACACACAGCACCTTTCCCGTGTGCTACATCAACCCCAGCGATCCCATCGCTCGGGCCGATGGCGACAGCATGATTGATCGCTCCCGTGAGAGGAGCAGAACATATTTCGAGACCAATGCCTCAATAGCAACGCGCTCAAACCGTGTTGCTGGCCCCGATTGTATGAGGCTGAACGGAATGACACGCGATCCTTGTAGTTACACTTCTTCGTGGGCGTCCATCAAATACCTCCGTATCGCCTCATAGCGGCGGGGGCTTCCGGGGACGCTCCGGGGGCGCTGGCACTTCCGGGGACGGTGTCACCGCTGCGGACGGATCCGCTTCACAACGAACTCGCAGTGAGGCATACGGCACCATCATCGGGGATGTTTCACAGCGCCGGCCCTGCAGTCATCCCGCGTGCACGGCCCCGTGATGCAACTGTCCGATCCTGCACATGTTGCAGCGTTCGCTGTTGGGACAATTTATTTGCATCGATGCCGTGTTCTTCAAAATCTTGCACGCCGACACGAGTGCGCCTCATCCGCCGTGATCAACCGTGCGTATGGCCCGATCGTGCTGAAATACCTGTTCAAGCCCGGCCGCCCGCGCCCCGTCGATCCGCTGCAGGGGCCGCTGCTGTTGTTCACGAAGCGTGATGCGTGGACCGTGGGCGACTCGTTCGAGGGGACGCAGATCTTCGGGGCGCCGGGCTCGGGCAAGACCTCGGGATCGGGCGCTGCCATCGCCCGCGCGTTCCTCAGCCACGGCTACGGGGGGTTGGTGCTCACGGCCAAGCCCGATGAGCGGATGCTCTGGGAGCGGTACTGCCGCGAGACGGGTCGTTCGCATCAGTTGATGATCTTCGGGGACCCGGCCCACTACCGGCTGAATTTCCTGGAGTACCAGCGCATGCTGTCGCCCCCCGGGGCCATCACCGAGAACCTCACGACGCTCCTGAGCAGCGTGATGGAGGTGATCGGGCACGGCCGGGGGCAGAGCAACGATCAGTTCTGGCGGCAGGCGGTGAGGCAGATGCTGCGGGCCGCGCTCGAAGCGCTTCGGCTGGCGGGCGAGACGATCACCCTGACGAACCTTGTGGCGCTCATCAGCACGGCCCCCAACCACCCGGACGATCTTGAGGATGCCCGCTGGGTCGAGCGCTCGTACTGCGTGCGTTGCCTGACGGCGGCGGAGGGGCGTGTCTCGGAGCGGGAGCGCCACGACCTGGGCATCACCATCGGCTACTGGCTCCATCAGGTGCCGTCGATGGACCCGCGCACGCGGTCGAATGTGATCGCGACCTTCACGGCGATGATCGACGGGATGACGCGCGGGCTGATGCGGGAGTTGTTCTGCGCCGACACCAACATCTACCCCGAGCTCACCCACCACGGGGTGATCATCCTGATCGATCTACCGGTGAAGACGCACTTCGAGGTGGGGCAGTTTGCGCAGGTGCTGTGGAAGCTGCTGTGGCAGCGGGCGGCAGAGCGGCGTCGGGATGAGCACCGGGAGCGTCCCGTCTTTCTCTGGGCCGATGAGGCGCAGTACTTCATCTCGGAGCACGACACGCAGTTCCAGAACACCGCGCGTGCGGCGCGGGCCGCGACGGTGTACCTGACGCAGGACATCTCCAGCTACTACCGGCAGATCAGCGGTCCGGAATCGAGATCGGCGGTGGATGCGGTGCTCGCGAACCTGAACACCAAGGTCTTCCACGCCAACGGTGACCCGGCCACCAACGAGTGGGCCGAGCGGCTCTTCGCCAAGGGGGTGCAGTGGCGCACCAACACCACGCTGAGCAATCGCCCCGAGGATTCGCCGCACCGGAAGCACGGGATGAGCTCGGGGGTGAGCCAGGCGATGGAGGCCGAGGTGCCGGCCCAGCGTTTCACGATGCTGCGCACCGGCGGCCCCCACAACCACGGCCGCGTCGAGGCCATGATCTTCAAGTCCGGCCGGACATGGACCGCCACCGGCAAGAACCACCTCAAGGTCACATTCCTGCAGCAGTAGTCGCTGCGCATTCAAACCGCGTTCCCGGAGCACCCCCGGAGCATTCCCATGACCAGCCCCTCCGAACCCCGCAGCCTCTGGCAGCACTACCGGCACGGCAGCCGCACCGGCGAAGAGATCGTGTTGGAGTTCAAAAAGCTCAACGCGCTCTTCCATGGTCTCGTCTATCTGCTGTGCTGGTCGATGAGCATGAGCGTGCAGGTCTTTCTGCACTACCGCTTCGGCGAACGCTATCTGCGGCTGCTCCAGGCCACGATCGCCACCTGCATCATCATGCTCGTCGGCTACACGATCCCCGCGATAATCATCGTGAAGGAGGCGGCGCCTCCCCCGGCCCAGTTCACATTCTTCGATGCGCCTCAGGCAGAGCCGCCAAGGGGGCCCGACAGCACATTCGGGCATGCGATCAGCGGCCTCCTCTCGCTACTGCACATTCTGTTGATGGGCGTGGCGATCGTGATTCACCAGCGTCTCGCCATGCGGCGCCGCAAACAGAACATCCGCTGGTACAGCCGCTCCTCGGGTCTCTTCTGGCCGATCTGGGGCCGTGTGCGGGGAGCCGACAAGCCGGGCCGCGTCGAGTCCGTCTACGAGCCCGCGCTCTGCGCCATCCCCGGGATCGTGCTCCTCGCGAGCGGTGTGCTGTACGGCCTCGTTCTCCTGATGGCAGCAGTGGCGATCATCGTCAAGGGCCAGATCGAGATGAATGTCTTCCGGGAACGCCTGCTCGACATGGTCGATCAGCAGATCGAATCCGAGCACATGAGCAAGGCCCTCAGCGGTCAGTCATCCCCCGAAGAGACCGAGGGACTCGTGATGCCGGGTGCCGGCACATGGAGCCCCTCGGAACAGGAAACCATCGCCGCCGCGTACAAGAAGGTCGAGGAACAACTCGGCATCCCTCACAAACCCGTCCCGGAGCCGTCGAAGGAATCCGAATCGCAGAACGCCGAGCATCCCGCAGCCCCTTCATTCAGTGACCACAGCAGCGATGGTGCACTCGATGCCGTGAATGAACCGGAGATCATCGTCCGCATCAACGCACCCGCCAAGAGCCCGGCAGAGGAGGGGGATGCATGAAAGCCTGCTTAGCCGCTCGTTTCATCATTCTCCGCCATTGGCTCAAAACTGGCGCGCACTCCGGAGGAATCCGGGTGTACTGAGGTGATTCGCACACTCAGAAATGAACGGATTCGCAGGCACAGTCCTCATTTACACCGAGAGGGTCGGGAGTTCGAGTCTCTCATCGCCCACCACCGATTCACGCGGATTTCCGGCGATCCAACCTCTGCGACGATCGCGGCGGCTTCAGGAACTGGTGCGCTTCTGGCGCGCGAAGCCCCGATGCGGCATCACCGCACGGGATGGCGGGGTTCACGAAACGATGCAAGCGCGGCTCGTTACCAAAGGAGCGCTCTACCACGGAGCTACGGCAATCGTGCCTCTGGCACGAACTGGCGCGTCCAAGGTGTGCAAACGAATGATTCGCGTTGACTCCGTGTGACAGATCGTGACACAGTGCAACGGTTTGGGGACAAAGTCGAGTGCCACCTAGATAGTGCTCTACCACTGAGCTACGGCAGCGTCACCAGGCCAGATCGACCACCGACACCCTGCCAGATTCCGATCCCCTTGACAAGCGATACCGCCACTTTCAGCAGACATGGGCCTGCTCTTCCCGCTCCAACACCGCCACTCTCGAACACCCCCGAGCCACGAATGGCAACCCAATTTTTTGATCGTCTGGCGCGGGTTTGGCGCATCCCTGATTCCGTAATGCCTCAAGACCCTGGTTGGGTGAGCGCATGTAGCTATTCGAGAGGCAGATTGAGTTCAAATCCTGTTGCCACTATTTGTGCATGCAACTCCGCAGATCAAGGATTGTCGGAGGGCTTTCGTTTTCGAGTCTGAACTCTTGGAGGGGCGCATCGCGAGCGCACGCTGCCACTGATACTCCCAGAGGGAGATCCCTCGATCATCGAGGTGACACCCGCGTCCACATCTCGTCGAACAATCCGGTGTCGAAGAATGCCGTGACATCGATCACCAAATGATCAGGCAGCAACCGACCTGTCCACACTGCGTTCGGAGCGTGGCCATCCGCCTCGCTGCGCATTGCAGACAGCAGACCGCTGTGCGAGCAAGGTCATCACATTCGAGCAGGTCAATGAGAACATCGATCTTCTGAGTTCAGGTGACCTCGTCGGACGGGCCGTGATCAGGTTCTGGTGAAAGGTGGGACGGTTGCGATGTTCCCGTCTCACCACTCACCCATCATTCACGGTTTCCCGGCCAGCAGAAACCGCGTTTCGAGGCTCCAGAGGCCGATCTGGGCCGCAAAAGAAAAAAAATTCAACCGGAGTTCTCTCACCCCGACTTGGCGCCTGTCACCCGGTTGCTGTCGGTGATTCGATCGTTTTGGTGCGTTACCGAGCCCCGGAATCACCCGTCCCCGGAGCGGGAAGAGACGCCTCCGCGCCGGGGGCACCCCCGTTCCCGACGGCCGTCCCGCTGCCGAAGAGCGTCTCCAGCGCCCGCGAAGCGTCGAGGAGGAAGTCGGGATGATGCTTGGCGTAGATCTCTGTCGTGCGTACTTCGCTGTGCCCCAGCATTCCGGCGATCTGCCAGATGGGGACACCCGCCGCCGCCATGAGCGTGGCGCCGGTGTGCCTCAGCACATACGGCGTCACTTTCTCGAGTTCTGCCCTCCGGCACGCCTTCGTGAAGGCCAACCTGACGGTCCGCATCGGTCTGCCTCTGTATTCCAGAACATAACCTGTTCGTGATTCCTGGATGGCTCGTTCGAGATGGGGACGCAGGGAAGGGGTGATGGGGATGACCGGTCGCCGTTTCTTGGTCTGCACCGTCCCCGGAGGCAGGAAGTCGATGCGGTTCCAGGCAAGATCGACCTGCTCCACACGCAAGCCGTAGATCGCGATCGGTCGCTGAAGTGTGTGCAGGGCCAGCATCACATACAGCCGCAGATGCGGCTGTTCGCAGGCATCGAGCAATCGTCTCACCTCGTGCACGCGCAGGAACCTGTCCCGCGGCGGCGGGGACGGCAGCAACTCCACATGCGGGGCGCTCTCCAGACGCCCCTGCTTCCACATCCATCGCGTCGCCGCCTTGATCACACTGAGGTCGCGATTGATGGTGCCGTTGGAGGCGCTGTAGCCCCGGCGCAGCATTGTTTCGCGCCTCCAGGCGATGAAGCGCTCTTGGACGGTCAGATCGAATTCGGCGACATAGCGGATCCCGTCGCGCTCACAGAACGCGGTGAGATACTTGAGGGAAACCTTCACACAAGTCATGCTCTTGCCTTCGGGTCGGATCTTCCGCTCGTAGTAGTCGCAGAGCACATCCAGCAGCAGCACGGACTCCGGTGCCTGCTTCTTTCGCACGATACCGCGTCTGCTCGCGAACTCGATCAGCTTCCGCCGTGCGGCATCAAGATCGCTCGTGCGCGTGCTGTAGCGGAGCGCACGCCGTCCTGATCCCGGTCGCCAGTAGATGAAGTAGTTCGGTGTGTCGGGCCGCTTGACGAGGGTAAATCCCTCGTACTCCCAGATCGGTTCGTAGAACATGCTTCCCCCTGTTGTTGTTGATCGAGATAGTTCCTGACCTGCCGCGGCGTGATGAAGAGACGCCTGCCGATGCGGATGCTCCCCAGCCGCCCCGCCGCACACTCCCGGTGCACCGTGTTGCGGTGTGTACGGAGCAGACGGGCCACCTCCGCCGCCGTCAGCAACATCGGGATGCCGTGACGGTCATCGGATGCTCCCCCACCCTCGTCATGACCATCACGCGCGCGCCGAGGCCCCTCCGTCAACACCCAATCCGTCTCACGATGCACTTAATACTCCCCACTGTGGCGCGGAATCCGCGCGCCCGGCATGACCGCTCCCCCCGGAGCCGACCCCTGCTGTACCGCACTCATGAACCGACGGCAACACCGTGTCCCCGCTTGCATGATGCCCACCGGAGGGGCATAGTTCTGTCATGGCAGAACACCGACAGATATCAGCGGGGACGACCCGCCGCTGCCTCGGCCGCTGCAACAAACGCCTTCCTGACGGCCTCCGGCAGACCCGGCCAGGTCTCCAGCAGTCGCTGAAGATCGCTGTCGGTCTCACCGGCCGCGCCAAGCAATCCGCCGAGACGCGTGTATTCTCCGTCTGATACGGCCTCCGATTCGGCCGTAAGTCCCGTAGAATCAGGTGATTGGGCCCGTGGCGGAATCGGCAGACGCAGCGGACTTAAAATCCGCTTCCCGGCAACGGGAGTGAGGGTTCGAGTCCCTCCGGGCCCACTGAGTGGCTGTGTAGGCGAGCGCAGAGCACCCATCGCGTACCCTCTCCCGCTGATGGAAGTGATCCGAGCGGCATCCGATCTGGCGGGGCATCGCGGCGGGGTGTTCGTGCCGACGATGGGAGCGTTGCACGCCTGGCGTGCCGGATCAAGATTTGGGGGGCAGCGTCGTGTGGGAACGCTGAAGTGGGCGTAACTGGACTCGAACCAGTGACCTCATCGATGTCAACGATGCGCGCTAGCCAACTGCGCCATACGCCCAGATGTGCCGCGGGGGGTGCCCTGCGGGGTCATGAGGATAGCCGATGGTTGGCGAGCGGCAAGTCCGACGACCGTTTGTCGCTGGACCCAGCGGGATGATGACCGCATGACTGCGGAATTTGAGGGCGTGTGAAAACGGGCGCGGCTGTTTCCCAGTAATACTAGTGATCACTAACAGGAGGTCGCGGCATGGTCCCGCTCATCAATGAGGTCTTCGGCTGGATCTGGATCACCGGCGGCATGGCGACGGGGGTGTGGCTCGGGCTTCGGTTCCGCGACGAGAGGTGGCTCGGGGGGTACTCCTCGTGGGCACGCCGGATGGTGCGTCTCGGGCACATCGCGATGATCATGCTGGGCGTGCTCAATGTGCTCTTCGCCTCGAGCGCGGCACGGCTGGGGGTCGGAGAGATGTGGATGTGGGTGGCGAGCGTGGGGTGGATCGCGGGTGGGGTGCTGATGCCGAGCGTGTGCTTTCTGAGTGCATTGCGCCAGCGGTTCGCGGTGCTGTTTGCGCTGCCGGTGGTGGCGTTGCTGGGCGCTTCGGCGCTGACCGTGATCGGATTCATGATGACCTTACTGGCAAGGATCGGGGGTGGATCATGAGGATTGGATTCATCGCGATGAGCGGTGTGCGCGCGTGGAGCGACGAACTGAACCGCGCGGGCCTCACAATGCCGGGGGTAATCGAGCGAAGCAAGGTGATCGCATCGATGCCGACGCTATCGCTGCTGACGCTCGCTGCGCTGACGCCCGAGGATGTCGAGGTGGAGTACCACGAGATCCGCGATCTTCGACGCGAGGGAATGCCGGAGCGGGCGTTCGATCTGGTGGCGATCGCGTCGCAGTCGGCGCAGATTCATGATGCGTATGCGGTTGCGGATCACTACCTGGCACGGGGGACATTGGTCGTGCTGGGCGGATTGCATGTCACATCGATGCCGGAGGAGGCACTGGAGCATGCCTCGGCAGTGGTGATCGGGGAGGCGGAGCCGGTGTGGGGGCGGCTGGTCGAGGACTACCGGAACGATTCGCTTGCACGGCGTTACCGGGCAGGCGAAGGGGAGGAGTTCTCGCTGAGCGAGGCCCCTCTCCCCCGCTACGACCTGCTGGAGCCGGAGAAGTACAACCGCCTGCTGGTGCAGACAAGCCGCGGCTGTCCGCACCGATGCGACTTCTGCGCTTCGTCGATCCTGCTGACCAGGAAGTACAAGCTCAAGCCGGTGGAACGCGTGATGGCGGAGGTGCGCGCGATCAAGGAGGTCTGGGACCATCCATTTATCGAGATGGCGGACGACAACTCGTTCATTCATCGGGGCCATGCGCGCGAGTTGTGCCGCGCGATGGCGCCGGAGCGGCTGAAGTGGTTCACTGAAACGGATGTTTCGATCGCGGATGATGGTGAACTGCTGGACCTGATGCGCGAGGCGGGCTGCCGCGAAGTGCTGATCGGTCTGGAAAGCCCGTCGCGGGGCGGTCTGGACGGCATCGAGGGCAAGCGGAACTGGAAACTTCGTCAACTCACGCGGTACGAGCAGGCGGTCATTGAGATCCAGTCGCGAGGCATCGCTGTCAACGGCTGCTTCATTCTCGGGCTGGATGGCGATACGGAGGAGACATTCGACGCGGTGGTAGAGTTCGCCGAGCGGACGGGGCTGTACGATGTGCAGATCACGGTGCTCACACCCTTCCCGGGAACGCCGCTGTACGAACGGCTGCTGGAGGAAGGCCGGATCCTCGAGCCCGGCGCATGGCAGAAATGCACGCTCTTCGATGTGAACTTCGTGCCGCAGAACATGACTCCAGAGCGGCTCCAGCGTGGGCTGCTGGAGACCGCGGAGCGTCTTTACACCGACGAGGCGCTCAAGCGCCGTCGAGATAAGTTTTTCTCGCAGCTCCGCTCGCGCGGCATGAGATCACCGTTCGAGGCAACTGCGTGATCGGAGATCACTTGTCGTCGAGCTTCTCCAGCATGATGCGGACGGCCTCGAGGACCTGGGTGTCCTCTCCCCTGGCGGCGGCCTCGGGGGGCATGGGCACCTTGTGGGTGGGCTCCAACTGCTTATTCTCAAGGTAGATGCCGCGTTGGCCCTTGGTGCCGACCTGCGGAATGCCGAAGACGAGGTCGCCGGTGTGGAGGCGTTCCCACCAGACGGCGGTGGAGGTGCCGGGGACGGGCATGCCGACGGTGTCGCCGACGCCGACCTCGGTGTAGGCCCAGGGGAAGAAGTGAGCGTCGGAGTAGTTGCCCTCACTCATCACGACGATGGAGGGCTTGGTCCAGCGCCACATGCTGTCGCCCTTGTAGTAGACATCGGGTGATTCATCATCACGAGGGTGGAGATCGACATAGCGCGTGCCGGTGAGGAAGGTGACGAGGTCATCGTGGAGCCAGCCGCCGCCGTTGAACCGGGTGTCGACGATGAGGGCTTCCTTGTCGAAGTTTCGTCCGAGGACTTCGGCGTAGAAGGCGCGGAAACTCGGATCATTCATGCTGCGGATGTGCATGTAGCCGAGGCGACCGCCCGAGGCCTGATCGACGATGTCGCGCCGGTTGCGGACCCATCGCTCGTAACGGAGATTATTCTCTTCACCGAGCGATATGGGACGAACTACAACATCGAACGGCTCGCCGCCATCGCGTCGAACGGTGAGACGGACCCGATCACCGGCCCTGCGGTTGAGTAGCTCGTACAGGTTCTGTGTCGGTGTGAGTTGGACGCGGTCGATGTGCGTGATGATCATGCCGTCTTCGATGTCGAGTTCGGCGCGATCGAGGGGGCCGTTACGCATAATCTCGGCGATGCGGACGCCCTCGCCTCGGTGGTCGTTGTCGTAGTAGACGCCGAGAGATGCCGTGCGTGCATCGCCATCGCCGGAGATACGGAAATAACGCCCACCGGTGTGGGAGGCGTTCAGTTCGCCCAGGATCTCGGAGAGGAGATCCGCGAAGGTGCGGTTGGTCTTGACTCCGGCGAGCTTGGGCTCGTACTGCTCGCGGTAGAATCGCCAATCGACGCCGTGGAGATCTCGGTCGTAGAACTTCTGCTTGGTCTGACGCCAGACATGATCGAAGAGGTGCTCACGCTCTGTGTGGCCGTCGATCGCGAGTTCTGCACCGAATGAGATTGATTTCTGGTCGCCGCTGTTGGCATCGATGCTGGAGAGCGAGCCATCGGCGAGGAGGAAGATGGTCTTGCCGTCCTCCGAGAGCTGCATCGAAGCGGAGTTCGCGTTGAGCTTGCGGAGGATGCTTGTGGATTCCTTGCGGAAGTCGCGGACCCAGAGGTCGAAGCCCCGCTCGAAACGGGCGAGGTAGTACAGCTTGTCGGCATCCGGGGAGAGTGCGAAGTCACCGAGGCGGGAGGCATGGATCGTGAGGCGGAGTGTGCGCTTCTCGATGTCCTTCAGATCGATCTCGATGGGTTCGGGCTTTTTCTTTTCGGAATCCTCATCCGATTCGTCCGCGGCCTCGCCGCCCTCGTCAACCGCATCCGTCTCGTCAACCGCGGGTTCATCCTTCTTTTTCTCGTCCTTGTCGTCCTTCTTGCGCTTCTCTTCGAGTTCCTTGCGGAGTTCGTATTCCTCGCGGGAGAGCCGGAAGCGGTCGAAAGCATCCTGCGTCAGGAACGCTGCTACGACATCGTATTCGGCGCCCCAACTGCCATGGGTGCGCATGCCGTAGCGATCGGAGGCCCACGCGATGGCTCCGCCCTTCATGACCCAGATGGGTCGGGAGTCGTCGTAACCGGAGTTCGAGATGTCTTCGGGCCAGTCCGCCGAGCCGTCGTCCGGAACGATGCCGACCTGCGAGACGAATGCTCGCTGGCGGTTGTAGAAATGCATCGTCAGCCAGTTGCTGTCGGGCGACCAGTCGAAGTGATAGTCGCCATCCGAGTATGAGTAGTAGGCGGTGCCGGGGAGGGCGGTGACGATCTCGCCGGAATCGATGTCGAGCACGCGGAGGGTGGAGCGGTTGTGCAGGTATGCGACCTTCTTCCCACAGGGCGAATAGCGCGGCTGGAACTCCTCGGCATCGGTCGCAATGAGCGGCTCCTCGTCAATCTTGGTGGCGCTGAAGAAGTACAGTTCATCCTCATCCGCGAGTGTGGCTCGGTAGATGTTCCACGATCCGTCGCGCTCGCTCGCGTAGATCAGGGATCGTCCGTCGGGTGCAAATGAGAGAGAACGCTCCTGCTCAGGTGTGTTCGTGATACGGCGCGTGGTCGAGAACTCGGTCGAGGTGACGAAAACCTCGCCGCGCAGCACGAAGGCGACTTCCTTGCCGTTCGGAGAAACTACGAACTCCGAGGCGCCCGAGCGCCGGGTTTCGATGCTCAGTCCGGTTCGTCCGTCGACCGCGATCTCGATGGGAACACGAGCGGCACCGCCGTTGCGCGGCATGCGATAGATGTCGCCGTGCCAACTGAAGACCGCATCTCCATTATCGGCGAAGGAGAGATGGCGGACAGGGTGGTGCTCGAAGCGGGTGAGCTGCTCGGCCCGCTGCTCGCCGCCGGGCTCGGCGGGCATGCGGAAGACATTCAAGTCGCCGTTGCGTTCGGAGAGGAAATAGATCTGGCGTCCGTCGGGAGAGAGGTGCGGATTGCGGTCCTCGGCGGGGTGTCCGGTGAGTTGTGTGTGACGACCGGACTCGATGTCGTACACCCAGATGTCACGCGCGACGGAGGATGTGTGGTGCTTGCGCAGGTCATCCTCGTAGCCCTTGCGATCCTCGTACACGATCCGGCGTCCGGGACGGTCGTAGCGAGCGTTGATGGCGGGCGTGGTGAGGATGCGCGTCGGCGTGCCACCGGTGATGGGAACGCTGTACAGCTCGGAGAGGATGCCGGATGGGAAGATCGCGCTGCGGTGGTCGTTGATGCGTGAACTCTCGAAGATCACCGCGGAGCCGTCGGGCGTGAAGTCGGTCGGCATGTCGTTGGCCGAGTGGAAAGTGAGTCGCGTCGCGGTGCCGCCGGTCGCGGGCATGACGAAGACATCGAAGTTTCCGAAGCGGTCCGAAGCGAAGGCGATGGTCTTGCCGTCGCGGGACCAGACGGGGCTCGTCTCGTAGCCGTCGTGGAGCGTCAGGGGCACGCCACGACCGCCCTCGGAAGGGACGGTGTAGAGGTCGCCGCCGTGCACGAAGACGATCGTGCTGCCGTCGGGTGAGATCGCGGGGGATCGGAACCAGTTCGGTGTGACCTCATCGGCCAGTGTGGCGGGAGCGGCCAAAGCTGCACCCAGGCAAAGCACGGCACACAACAAAAAACGGTGATTCATCGGCTCGGCTCTCCAGTGTCTGCGGGGACGGGCGGTCACCCGCGATGCTTCATGACAAGGCGGCAAAGATAGCGGAGGCGGAGCACTCCTGTAGACTGTGCTCTGCCACCGGACGGATTCCCGCAGAAGGATTTCTGCGAAGACGATGGCTAGTCTCTGCTAACTTGATGCAGTGCGCATGACCAGAGCTGGATCATGCCGAGTTGCCCGAACCAACGATGTGGTCGTAGGAAGCTTCTGATCGCGGAGATGTGACTGAACCGTTCTATCCTCAGTGGCCGAATGGCACAGGCGGCGGCCTGACCAAGACTGGGAGTGGTACGAAACGGCTACAGAAAGTAACTGCGTATGACGGCGAATCCAGAACCCGTCAAGCATGATACCGGCGAACTGCTGGAGTTTCTGTATCGCCTAGGTCAGGCCTATCTGGCCTGCGGCGAACAGACGGCACAAGTTGAACTGCAGCTCCGCCGGGTCGCGACTTCGTACGGGGCTCGGCGTCCGCGGGTGGTTGCATTCCCGACCGCAGTCTTCATCAGTCTTCATGATGGCGAGGGAGAACGGGTCACCCTCGCCGAGGGTCCCCTGCAGTCGTTGCGCCTTGACCAGATGGCGGATGTGTACGAACT